>Ga0163180_10001284_pt1 | contig 14382 bp, 21 predicted proteins | sample AtlANTMetagenome_2_FD_109647 | JGI IMG/M metagenome (GOLD analysis project Ga0163180, IMG submission 109647) | Marine eukaryotic phytoplankton communities from the Atlantic Ocean - Atlantic ANT 4 Metagenome | ecosystem: Environmental > Aquatic > Marine > Oceanic | place: North Atlantic Ocean...
CAAATTTATGATCAATAGACCAGTATTCGTTACTTGTTACATTTTTAAGTAGACGTACTTTAGGAAATACTTCTTGAAATCTTTTACTTTCTATAATTCGTTTAATTGTTGCAGATTTAGATCGAGCAATATCAACTGTGTATGAAAGATAAAGGACTTGTAAAGGTAAACCAGCCTGTGTATGAACTCCAATAGCCCAAGCAGTTAATAAGCCTAGTACAGTTGATTTAGCAGAGCCACGAGGAGCCAAAAGATCTACATTGGGTCCAGCAATTTTTATTAAACAACTACTATCTTCATTTGTTATAAAATTACGATGCCATTCTTGATGATGTGTTGCTGGAGGTTTATCAGCTACATATTCACAAAAGAAACCAAAATCATCTCTAGCTTTTTTTAGTAGAGTTAAATTTTTAGGCTTTTTAATTTGTTGATTACGTGCAGCTGCCTTTGCATTACGTCTATAAGCAAGATGAGTATATGAAGGCACAAGAAGTAATCAAACTATTACTTTAATAATAACTAATTACTTTTTCTCTGCTTTTTGCTTTTTATATTCCTGTGCAGTCTCTAAAGCAGCTTTACGCTTTTCCTTATCTGTCATTTTTGAACCATCTTCTTTTTTAGCATTTTTATTTTTAAAATATTCTACTAATTGAGGAGGCATCTTACCTTTAGCCATATCTCTGTTTAAATTCTGAATAAATATATTTTAGCGTAGATACTCTTTTGCAATTAGTTATCTTTTTCTTTTAAAATTACTTAAACGATTTAAAAGTTCATTAAATTTACCAACATTTACTCTTGATGAATCAGGTGCCATATTGCCCGTTGTGTTAATACCTCTTCTGTTTGATATTCGATCTCTTCCTATACCTCTTTGTGGTCGATCTCTTCTTATACCTCTTTGTGGTCTATCTGTTCCTATACCTCTTTGTGGTCTATCTCTACGAGAATTTCTTTTTCTTCTTTCAAATCTATTCCGTTCCATTCTTTCTCTTCTTTCTTTATTTCTAATATTTCTTCTTTCTCTACTTCTTCTCCTACCATCTTGCATTCTTCTACTATCAGATCTCTTTCGAATTGATCTTTTAGGTTCTGGTTTTGCTTCTATGGTTTCATTAGCTACTACAGGTTCGTCTTTAGACTTTTTTGCAGATTCTAATTGAGATACAGCTAATTGTAGAGCTTTTGGATCTTTACTAGCACCCATTTTTATATTGTAATTTTTATATAATCTATTTTACTGCTATTACTCTTCTAATTGCATTCTTGCCCAAACACTCATTGTTGCTTCTTCTAATGGTATTTCAATTGGATCATCTTTAAAAATAAACATTAATTCCCTAACAGCTCGATCTGCGCCAGCCATTAATAATCCTTTTCGATCTTTTGTATTTGTAAATTTATCAACTTGATCAATATGTCCTCTTAATTCTTTTTGCATAGATGCAATACGTGCAACACCTGCATCTCTTTTAACCATACCAACTTCTACATCAGCTCTTAATTTACGTATGTCTTCTTGCATCTGATCTATTTCATAAAGTAATTTCTTACGATGATCAGGTTTTGTATAATTTGCTTTTAACCAATTATCGCAATCCGTTATGCTTCCTTCATAACCAAGGAATCGAGAGTATAGATAAATTTCTATAACAGAATAGTTAGCCTCTGAAAATGCGTGGAAAGACTCCTGAGTTGCAGAATCTAAGTTGTCTAACCAAACATCAAACGCTTCAATACTTATACGCTGATTGGGCTTGCTTACGATCTCTTTCTTCGTCTCTTTCGCTGAACTCTTGCTTTTGGAAATTAGTTTTTCTTTCTTGATCACCTGCATCCTCCATTTTCTTTTTAGAGTACTCGTAAGCGACACCTGCGGCTTGTCTATATTTATCTAGATCAAACCAATCATCATCTTCTTTTTTATTATATGAAACAGGTGTCTGAGTCATTGAACTACTCTATAAAGTTTATTAAATGGATTTAGAAGTTGCTCATCATGCCAGCAAGACCTTGTGCGTAGATGTCACGACGACCTTCTACTGATCTTTGACGCTGTTGACGCTTCTTAGAACCTTCTAGACGACCAAGGAGTTTATCGAAGTTGTCAATATCAAATTGAGCATTACCTGTAGCTTCAACCCAATCAGAACCATCAAAAGTCCAATTTACTGTTTCGCCATCTCTAGTAGTAGTTGTAGTATCGCCTTTTTTTTGTGTGGCACTTATGCTAGGTGTTCCCGACATTGTTTTTAATCTGCAATTTATAAATAATTATAGCAAGATGTATTTTTTAACTAAAAGCTAATCCCATCAAGTTATACATACCTGTTGCTTGATCTATTTTTGCAATTTTTTCTCTACTCTTATTTTGAAGTTTCTGTAAATCTTTTTGGATATTACCTTCTAAATTCTTAATTCCAGCTGAATATAATGCCTTATCTTTTTCTCTTAAACGACTAATGTCAAATTCAATTTCTGCTGCTGAACCTGTAATACTTGTTGGAGTCTCTCCAAAATTAAGACCACCCATATCATTTTTTAAATTTGTCTCATCTGCAAATGACGGTGATAATCCAGATTGAATATTAAACTTTCTAACCTTTTTACTTCTCTCTTCACCTTCATCATCAGTAAATGTTTCATTCCAACTTTCTCCATACATACTATCGAAATAGCTATCTTGATAGCTTTTGTTAAATTTCTCTTGATACTCAGATCCTATCTGTAGATCACCTCTTAAGGTCTGAGCACTATAATCTGGATCACTACTGAAATAACCTTTTGTTGTAGTCATTTCTTCTTCTGTAGGATCTCTACCTAAGACAGCTTGATATGCTCTATTAATCTTTCCTTTTCTTTGTTCAGGTAAAATCTCAGTTTGATACCAAGTGTCAAGTAAACCATAATCAGTTTGAGCTGACCAATCTTTCCACTCTGCAGGAGTTTCGTAAGTAGGAAGCTCTGTAAATTCGTCAGGTCGCCAGCCTACAAAAGTTTCATCTTTATCAGTATCAGGATCATCTGCAACAGATTCTCTCCACATCTTACGTGGATCTTCACCTGGTTTTAAAACAGAACCATGAGATAAATAATTTTCAGTTGTATAGTCCTTTAATTGTGCAGCAGCTTGGTTGTAGTCAATTAAACCACTAGAAACTCGATTCTTAACATTTGTTTGGAAAGCATCCCATCCTGCTCTTCCTGCAGCCTGTTTTGATTTCTTACTCTCATAGTCTTGAACTTCACCTAACCAATTCTCGTAACCTTTTTGATCATCCCTTTTGGATTGATAGTTCATGTATTTTTCAAAACTATCATCCTTCTCAGGAGGTTCTGGAGCTTCTATCGTTGTATTTCCCTTGTTATGAGATAAAATTCCATCACAAATATATGTATGAGCTTCATCAACGGTTAAATGTATACCTATTCCTTTTTCAATTTCTTCTAGTTCAGTAAATTCTTTCTCACCATCTAGTAAAAGAACTTTATCTCCTTGAGTTAGATCTTTAGCTTTAACCCATTCTTTTTTATCTGCAAAATGAAATTGATGTGTTGGAGCACATTTAAATATTTGACCTGAAAAATTTAAAGAAAGTAATTCTGTTTTAGTTTCTTCAACGACTGTTACTTTATGTTGTCCACGCTTTAAAGTTTTCTCGTGAAGAGTATCAACAACATCACCTACTTTAATCTCTTCAACAGCTTTACTGGAGCCATCTGAGAGTAATATTTTCATTCCTGGTATAGGGCAACCCATTATTTATGCTCCAAATAGTTGTTGTGCTCTTCTAAAAGCTTCTCGATTTCTAACAGGGAAACTATGCTGTGTTCCCCAAGGGGTTGTTGTACTCATCGTACCTATACTTCCTTGGCTTAAAGCTGATTGTAAGGCTTGATTTCGATTCTTTTGTCTTCGTAGATCTCTAGCAGCAGGATCATATGCTCTTAATGATAAATCTCTTCGTTTAGCATCCATTGAGGCTTTTGCCATCATTGGAGTTAATGTTGTTGCTGCCCATTTCTTTGCATCTTTTTCTCTTCTAAATCTAATTTGATCATACATATCTTGGCGACGTGCATTCTGAGCACCCATCCCTACTGTCGCCCAGATCCCTTCACGCTGCATAACAGCATTATGTGCTCTATCTTCAGCAGCTTGAGCACGACTTTGTGCCGCAGCATTTCTCATACCTGCAGCTTGTGCTCTAGCACCCATCCATGAGCCAATACCGCCTATGGCGGCTGAAGCAAACATCCAAGGACCTAATGCCATACTGCCTCCTCCAAACATGGAAAGATTACCTGAGCTAGGTAGTCCTCCTCCTTGTGCTCCATATGGATTCTGCCATGTTCCAACTGCCATGCTTTCATTCGACCCAACTATCTAAATAGCTCTTCACTAGTTTAATCCCTTTAATCTTATCTATTTATTTTACCTATAAATAAGTTGGGGATGATCCAAGCTCAAATAGTGGACCTAAGTTCATTTTGCTATTAGCTGTGATATAAGCACTATTTTTATTAGCTTCTAAAGCAGCTTTATATATATGCTGTGCTCCACCCATACCAAGATCTGATCCTAATTTTGTAATCTTATCAATCATGTTTAATTTCAACTTATTTTCTAAATCAAATTCTTTTCCTTCTTTAGCTATGTCTGCATACATTCTTGCAGTATCTCCTGGGGTTTGTCCAAAGAAACCATAATAACCATCTCCTGGTTTTTTAATTTCATCTGTTCTTGTTTTATTCGTTCCACCAAACAAATTCAAATTCCAATCTTTAAATGGGTTTGCAAACTGAATATTAGTACCTTCTGTTGATCCTTGTCCTCTTGATCGACCAGTAGGGATTGGACCTTTATCTTTGTTAAAATTTATCAGTTCTTGCGGTGTTATACCTCCACCATCATATCCACTTCTTAAATAATTATTGCTTCTTGGGCCTTGAGCTAATTGAAAAACTCCAGTTGGATCACCGTAACGATGAAAAAGGTTTCTTGGTTGAGTAAAACTGTAATCGTATACCATATCTAATTACCTAATAAGGATTGGCAGAATAAACTTTACCAACTAAATTTGCAATATTATTATGAGCATTTAGTGCCATTGCTCTCTTTGTTTGTGCATCTGCAATCTTATTGTAAAGCGGTAATCTCATCTCAGCTAACGCTAATTCTTTCTTTTGTCTCTTTTTAGTCTTTGCATAAGGTGTAAGTGGGAAACCTAAAATACTTATATCTCTTCCACTTAAAGGATCACTATAATCAGTTACTCCACCTAATATTCCACCTGCTAAACGACCTGCTCCACCAACAACTCCTTTAATTACAGGTTCTCCAAGAATACCACCAGCAAGTGCTCCCCAAGGACCTAATTTTGCTCCCATTGCAGCTCCTGCTAATCGACCTGTTAAAGCTTTACCTATACCAGCACCAGCTACAGAAAGACCTGCACCAACTAAATCTCCTTCTAGTAAATTTGAAGCAGCTGGTAAATAAGGAGAAAATTTTGCAGCTTTCATTCCTAAACCATAAGCTTTAGTTTTAGCTGCACCTGTTCCTAAGTTTTGAACTGGAATATTATAATATTCTCTTGCACCTGCCATAGCATTTTGGAACCTTGGAACTTGTGCTCCTCCAAAAATTGCTACTTGATTTAATAACTCTCCAAATGCTTTACCATCTATTGCATCTGGATGAGGAATAGTACTAGATACAGTTTTTCCATAATTATCTTTTGTGTAAACAGGTTTACGTACATAAGCCATATTAAATACCTTTTTCCATCAAAGATTTAATCATTACATTTATTTTATCAGCCATAATATTGCAAAGTACTGGGGTATCTAGGACGATTTCCAGAAGCAATAATTTCATTACTTAATTTACCTGCTAATGCACCAGCTAATGCATAGCCTCCTCCTCTTCGGGCTAAGCCTCCTGCTGTAACCTTCTTGTCTGCCAACGCTTGTTTTAATCCTGTAATACCGCCACCTAAAGCTGCAGCTGATTGAAGTCCAATTGGAAAACCAACAATACTAACTTCTGGATAACCTTCTAAATTAGATCCTGTAGCTTTAACTAAACCTAGTCCAGTTGGTCCTTTATCTTGGTATGCATAACGCATAAATTCTTTATATCGTTGTGGAGTTAAATCAGGTATTTCAGCTTGAGCTGTAGCCAATTTCAAAGGTCTACCTCTTCTACCTAATAAAACTCTATCAATTAATTCAGGTGCAACTTGTTCTGTTTTTCTTCTATCATCTGTACCTGGGGCAGAATATTTTTGACTAAAGCCTTTTGCTCTAAATTGTTCACCTGGATTTGTTAAATTTAAATGTCCTAAAGAAGCTCCAACAGGTATACCAAGTGAAGCTAAACGAATTACACTTTTCTCAGTTGGAGTAAACCTACTTGAACCACCTCTTCCCATTGGCATTATACTTTTTGTATACTCTTCACCTAAAGCTTGTTCTGCTACTTTATCCAAAATAGGCATTGGGTGATTATATTTCCAATAGAAACGACGACTTGCATCCTCACCCATATCTGTCAGTAATCTTGCTCCTAATGCACCTGCAAATTTACCTGGAGTTTTAGTTAGTGTTATAGGATCACGAGCTTTATATTTATCAGGTCGGTAATAATACTCTTTTGTCTTTGGATCAAAAACTTTAATTCTTTCTTGTGGAGTGTATCCTTTTTCTAAATCTTTATAAAATTTCCTACCAAAAATAGTATGACTTAGATCTTTATTTCTAGTCATCTGATCTGAAGCAGTAGCCCAACCTTCTTTTATCGAATCAACTAATGTCTTCATATCTTATGCGTACCTATAAGGAATTCCTTGTAACTGATACATTGTTCCTGGAGACGTATTAGGATCTACACCATTTATATATTTCATTTGTGCTAACTGTTGCTGTTGTACTTGTTCTGGATAAAACATAGGTTCAACACCTAACGTTGCACCAACACTTCCTGTCATCATTGCTAAGTTTTGTGCTGCACTTGGTTGATAATATCTAGGAAGCATGTCTTTACCTTTTTGACTTAAACGCCCAGCTTGAAATGTTCCACCTAAATTAATTAGATCATCTTTCTTTGTTACATCTCTACCTAAAAGTCCTGTTAGTCCAGTATTTAATCTTTTACTACCTAATGCTCTACCTCCTAATGAACTAAGTAGTATATCTGTTCCTCCAACAGCTAAACCTGCTAAAGGATTTCCTGTACTTAATGTTGTTAATCCAGTTGTTAATATTGCTCCAGGTAAAGTGTGTCCAATGATATGACGACCACCATCTCTTAAGAAAGTCTTACCACCAGGTATTGCACGACCAAAACCTAATAACTCTTTATAAATTGGAGATTTAGCTAATCGCATCTTACTAATCAGTTCCTTCTATTTTACTACCAGTTTTTTCTTCTACTTTTGCTTTCTTAGTTGTAACACTTGTCTGACCTTCTAATAATGAAGCTACACTCATTTTTCCTTCTGCTTCACTTTCAGCTCTTTTCTCAGCTGTTGCCATTAAGTATCCTTTTGGATCAGGATTCTGTAATCTAGGCATTGGGTTTGAAACAGATTCTCCAGGATTAATTGTTGGACTAAGTTGATAAGCTTCAACCCACATTGGATTAAAGTCAGGTTGATTTCTAGGATTCTGTCTTATATTTGCTCTTCCTTGTTCAAAGCTATAATCTTCATTACGTTTAAATCTTCCAAGACCTTCAAACATTTCATAACTACCTTCCGAAGGTTGTGCAGGATCAAAGAAAGGAGTATTTCCTACAAAGTTCAAATCAGGGTTCAAAGTCATCTTTTTACTTTGTGCTCGTTTTAGTAAATCTCTAAAATCAAAACGAGAAGGGTTCCAAGGATATTGACCATCTTGTGTCTTAGATTCAAATAAATCATGAAAATCTAATTTCTTTGCAATTTTCCCTTTTTCATTAAAAGGGTTACGCATATAACGTCCAAGTTCTAACCTGTGATCTTTCATTCTTTTTTAGCTTTTTTATTCTTTTGTAATCTTACTAAAGTCTTACGTAAGTTTGCTTGCTTCACAGTTTTCTCATCGTAATCGTCTGGATTCGATAGAACGTTTTCTTGAAGCTGTGCAGATGTTATTCCTTTCTTTTTAGCCTTAGCTGTAAAAGCACCAGGGGAATTGATAGCACTACCAATCCACTCCTTTTTCTTTTTAGATTTTTTCTTTTTATCTGCCATTACTAAATACCTTTTCTTTGACGTAAAGCTTGTAAATAAGCTTGGACTTGTTGCTGTGCATCAGGTCTGTTACTACTATAGATCCTTCTAATATCTTCGCTTATCTTAATTGAATCTTCTGCTATTTCTGGAGATGTATTTGGTCTAGTTCCAAAAGATTGAACTGGTTTTCCTGTTCGAGGACTTATTGGCATTTCCGTTGGACGCTTTGTTATGTCAGCTTGTGGATAATTAGCTCGTTCAATTCCATAAGGACCAACAGTACTTAGTTGCTGATAATCAGGATTATATGCAGTTACTTTTCTACCACCACCACCTTTAGGTTCTGTATCAATTACTCTTCCTGGATCTCTTTCACCTGTATTAACAACTTCTCTCATTGTTTTAGGTAATGAAATATTTCTTTGATAATAAGGATTTGTAATACGAGGTTGAATTCCTGCACGAGTTACCATTCCACTTGCCATTGCATTATCAAATGTCGTAGTACCAGGGGTATTAACTGCTCTTGTACCTCCTGTCATTAATTGTCCTGCTCTTCCTAAATTTTCACTTATAGCTTTAAGTTCTGCTGTTTCTTGCTGAAGCTTATCTAAACGTTGATCAATTTGATTTTTAACAATAGTTTGTTCAGGAACTTCTACTTCTGGGACTGGACCTTGACGAGTTAATGTTTGATTATTTCTAATTGACTGAACATTACTAGGACCAGCAAGACGTGTTCCTGTAATACCAACCTGATTCATTTTATTTAAATCAGATTGTGTTAATGAAGATTTAGTTGTATTTAATAATTCATCTTGAAAATCTGAAGTATCTATGATGTCTACACTCTCATCTCCAGTTAAACCTCTAATAAATTGTTTAAAAGGATATAGAGGACCGACAGCTGTTCCATCAGTTGTTTGAACTGTAGGAGCTGTATCTACTTTTGAGAAATCAGGAAGATTAGATGGAGCATTTTCTACAACAACTTTTCTAACACCTTTAACGGTATCTCCAATATCTTTAACACCTCGTCTTGCTACTTCATCAGCTGCAATTGCTACTGCAGGTAGATTACCAACTAAATTATCAAGAACAGTTCCTGTTTTAATCTTCGGAGCATTAGCAATTCTACTAGTATCTATATTTCGATCTTCATAGAATTTAGGTTGATCTTGAGTACGAATTTCTTTTACTTCTCTATCTATACCTCGTAAAGCACTTAAGTCTTCTGCAGTTAACTCTTCTGCATATGCAGGTCTAACTTTATCTAAAGCTTGCTGTACAAAGTCTTGTTCTTTTGCAATACCTACACGTTTTTCAGCTTGTACGACAACAGCACCATCAGGTAATGTTCCAGCTACTTTATCAATGGGAGCTACATACTCTCTTCCTGGTGCGATTTCGCCACTCTCTAATCCTTGTGCAAATTTACGATCTTGTTCTTCAAACATCTCCTCTAGAAGAGCAGCTTTAGTTTGATCTATATCTGGATCTCTTTGTAACTGTTGTATGACTCGACCTGTATCTTGATCTTCTGCTGAACCTAAAGCATTAATGGATTGATCAGATAAAAGGTCTTCTCTTATTGTGTCTGCTGCTTCAGCTTGATTACTTCTTGCAATTGCTCTTTGACGATGAACTTCACTTGTTGTTTGAGGATATAGTTTCGGATTTGCTACTGTTCCTTGAATAACATCTATTTGTTCATCTCCTCTTGACTTAAGAATAGCTAAAGGATTTTCTGCCGCTATATCAGAAACATAAGCAGTTTCTGGATCTATCATATTGCTTTGAGACATATACTCTAAAGCTGTTGATCTTCCAGGTGGTAGAGATCTAGGCTCTTCTCCTTTAATCCTTCTTTGTAAAATTGGGTCATCAACGATATAAATTTCTTTTGCTTTTTCTATTTGTGGATCAATCGGTTCTTTATATAAAGTGTCTAAATCAACAGTACTAATACCACGACTATCTGTAGGTACCGTTTTGCCATAATCATCTTTCGTATAAACAGGAGTACGTACATACTTTGCTTCATCACCTAGATTCGCAGTTTTATTAATTACTTCTTCTACTGATTGAGTAGGTGCTTTAGTTGCAGTTGGTGCATCTTTAACTCGTGCATCTACATTCTTTAAATATCTACGACCAAGTAAACCAGCACCTATGATTCCACCAATAGTAGCAGCCGTTTCTAAACCTCCGAGATCATTGCGTTCCAGGTATTGTTCTTTACTTTCAGTTCTGGGAATACTTAGCCGACTTCTTTTCCACTGATTAACAGCTGGATACAATGCTGCTTGCTCTTCTCTACTCCTAGCAACAGGTGTTCCTGTTTCTTTGGCATATGTGTAAAAATCTGCAGGTGAAACAGCCATGTCAGCTTATAGTTTTTTTATTTCCTTCTCAATATTCTATTCTTGGTAAATCCAAGAGATACAGGCATTATGATGAGTAGATAATGTCAAAGAAAGTCCAATGGATGACAAGGACAGAGTAAAGAAGATAGAAGCAATGCAAGCTATCAAGACTAAAGCAGAAAAAATGCTTAATGATGGCAAAGATCCTTTTGTTGTCCGTGGTTTTGTAGATGACGCTAAAACAGAACTAGCATTTAAGCTTCCAGACAAAGAAGCATTTGAAAAAGCGACTCAAGTTGCGGCAAAATATAAAAATCAAAAAGAAGCAAGCATAGGTGAAGGGAATATTAAGAAAAATCAAGACTTTACATAAAAGATAAGTTACTAATTGTAAAGATTAAAAATATCTAAGCAGCTTTTGGCCCCATTGTTGGGCTAATTAGGGAATTTCAGTACAAAATCGACTTTTTGTTTAAAAAAATGGGCCGTGTATGACCGAAATAGGGAACAAAATTTGCTGACTAGTCTCCCACCACCCTCCCGAGTAGATATGTGGAAAGAAAAAAAAGAAACATGGAGTGTTATCACCAGATAACTCTTCCTTATCTACCCCGAGACCCGCTCGCCTCCTTCGGAGCCTCGCTAAAGGGGGTTTTCCACAGGTTTTCCCCCAAAAGTACACGGTTTTTCCCCAATCGTGCCCGAAATTAGGGTGAGAATCTCGCTGGAATATTGTTCGCATAGAACTGTAATGAACTTGGCACTGTGCATTGTCACAGGTAAGACCAAGTCTTGTCCTTTATTTCTCTATTGAATTACTCATGTCTGTATTCACTTTCACTTCTAATCAATTACTACGTGCTGATCGTATCTGCACCAAAGTATCTAGCAAAGAGTTCCGTAACGTTGTTAAGGATGATGCTAAAGGAGTAAGCAAGAAGGTACGCAACTACACCGCTAGTGTGTTCACCAAGATTGCTAAGAAGCTTGAGACTAAGTGATTGGGTATTAAGCAGGGGTTCAACTCCCCTGCATCACTATTGCCATCCACTGAGGATGGTCTTATTTAAATCATGCCTACCCCTTACAAAACTGTTCTATCAGTAGCTGCTACGGCAGCTTTCTTTATAGGTATCCCATCTGTTATTGGTCACATGCTTGATAAGGCTACTGCTCATCAGTGTCTTACTCATGACTGGCCTGTGCATAAGCACCAGAACATGATGAACTTTTGTGATGACTACGGTTATCCAACTGAGATTGGTCAGCTTTAGCTGTATTGGAGGGTTCAACTCCCTCCCTCAGTATTGCCACTCACTGAGAGTGGTTGGTTATGCATTCATGACTAAATTATCTTATTGGCCTGTCAATGGTTCTAAAGAATCTATTCCATATAGCTACTTTAAATCTATTGAAGATGTCACTCCAAATCACTTTATATTCACCAAGCAAGGTGATATAAATACCTTTCGTCTTCATTATGACGATGGTTTAGTTAGAGCTTCCATAGTAACCATACTTCCCAATGAAATGGGACTATATGGGAATATTGGATTAGCTGGTGAACCAACGACATATGAAGTTCAATGGCATGCTCCTATCTATGAAAATAATCCTTCCTGTTGGATTCAATGGGAAGAATTTGTTCGCATAGTTAAACAAGCTCATGAAGGCTTAAAGACAATTAAGCTTCTTAACGAGTCTGAGTATGTAGATGATTAATTAAATGGTAGAGGCATAGACCGCCTAGTCAGGTGCAAGCCCTGATCTACCTTTTGGACTTAAATACAGTGGAACTAGTCCTGCCACACATTCCAGTTCACATTATGTCTGCTTCTAACAATGGTTCACTCAATGGTCGTATCGTTAGCGATATAACCACTAGGTATCCTGACAATACACGTATATCTGTTACAGAATTTCGTGTTATACCTTCTGATGCTCCTGAAGGATCTTCTGCTATACCTGTTACTTGTTATAACGGTTATGGCGAGAACCTTGCACAGTGGAGGAACCAAGGGGATTTAGTCTCCTTGAGATACCACGTTGTTTATAAAACATGGCAAACAGAGGAAGGTGAATACAGATCTAAATATGAACTAGTTGTTGATGAATGCTACTGCCTTGCACTAGGTAAAATTAGTGCAGAAAAGAGAGCATCTGAACAAGAAGTTAAGAGTACAACTAAAGTTAAGAAGTCCGTAGCTGTTTAGTTATGACTTCCTTCATAGTTGTATTCTGTATCACTGTATTGCTCTTTATTCTTCTTAAGAATATTGGAGCTTACGGTAGATAGATCTCTGCCCATAGTCCTTCCTCCCTTCGGGGAGGTGGACTTTCTGCAGGGTTCTCCCTGTATCTTTTAACTTAATTTATTATGCCTACTGTTAAACATACTCCTTGGGTATATCCCACCAGAGTATCTAATGATTGGGTTGAGTTTGTTCCTACTAATCCGAACGCAACTTTCTTTTCTTACTGGACTGTAAATAGTAGAGGTGAATCTGTTTGTACAGCTACTAAGCCTTTCAACAGACCTAGCTATTTAACTGCTAAAGATATTCTTGAGTTGATGAAAGATTATTACGAACAACAAGCAAGAGATCTTTGATCCTTACACGGAGCCTCTTCGGAGGTTCCCTGCAGGGTTCATTCCCTGTATTCCATCTCATTTAATCCTATGTCAACTAGAAAGAGAACTCGCAAGAGTGCTATTACTACGATTCAAAAGGAACTCACACGTCCTACTACACCAGTTGCAAAACTTACGGTTGTAGAGAAAGTGACAGAGACACCTAAAATGATTGAAACTATAGAAATTGAACCTGCTAAGGTTACTCCTAAAGTTACAACCAAGAAGGTGAATCTTAATCATCCATCTATAGCTAAGATTACACCTGCGTCTAGTAAGGATGAAATCTGTACAGCAGCTAGTGAGTTCAAGGATTATCAAGAGAAGAAGCTTAACCAATTCAAAGAGCAACGTGACTTTGCTTACATTGTTGCGTTAATTGCTTTAGTGGTTGGAGCTATTCTCTAATGACTAAACGTACCTTTCAAGATATGGAAGAAGAGTTTCTAAAGTCTTTAATACCAAAGCATGTTCTTAATGCTGTGGAAATGCAGAAGGCTAAGGAACGTATTTGGAAACGTATCCAAAATACAACCTCTGATTCTGAATCCTGATCCTCTCCCTCTGCTCCTTCGGGGGCAGACTGAGGGGTTCACCCTCGTTATTCCACTACAAATTAACTATGTCTTACTACGTTTATGGAACTTTCGTTGAAAGAGAACGTATCAAATTTGAGACTAAAGAAGAGGCTCTTGCTTTCAGTAAATGGGCCGATAAGAAGATTAATACATCATTTGATTGGATCTTTAATCATCCTCTTCCCTACGAAGCTAGAGAAGCAGGTTTTAATCCAGACAAGTTTGATGAAAATCAAGGTTTCTGGTATGCAGCTACCAGAGGCAGAGCTTCCCAATGGAAATCTATTTCTAAACCTATCAAATCTTATTCCTTTTGGAATAGATTAAAGAACCAATTTTGGTTCATATTAGATATTAACAAGATTGATCATTGGACTGATGATACTCCTATGAAGCCCTAATAACTAGTGATTAATCCTCTCCCTCCCAGATTCCAAAAGGTTCTGGGACTGAGGGGCTTATCCCCTCTTATCCTATACAACGATTCTTATGTCCAACATTGAACAAATCGACATGCCTAATCCTGATCATTTTTCAATTATTACGAAAGATGACAAGGTAATTGTCTCAGCTAAGAAGAA
>Ga0163180_10001285_pt1 | contig 14380 bp, 13 predicted proteins | sample AtlANTMetagenome_2_FD_109647 | JGI IMG/M metagenome (GOLD analysis project Ga0163180, IMG submission 109647) | Marine eukaryotic phytoplankton communities from the Atlantic Ocean - Atlantic ANT 4 Metagenome | ecosystem: Environmental > Aquatic > Marine > Oceanic | place: North Atlantic Ocean...
CTTAAGAAGGGTGGAAACAAGAAGCCCACCGAAGAGCAGATCAATGAGGCTGCACTTCAAGTGTACATTGAAGATTCCCACGACAGTGGTATGAAGGAATTGACTTGGACCAATAATGGTGAAGAGATTACAGGGGATGTACTTAAGATTAAGCGTAAGGTTCGTAGTGTCCGGTATGTAAAACCTGAGGGTAGTACCCAGAAGGAGCGGACTCTTGTGGACAATACCCCAATGTTCCATCGTGTGAACATTACCGGAGAGTACTACGAGAAGAAGTTTGGAGACTATGTTCCTCGTAACACTCTGCTGATCCCCCGTGTTCGCAGGAACTACTACTCTACTCCAATGATGTACGGATCGAATCTTACATTTGACAAGGACATTGTGGTGCTGTGTGAACCCAAGAAGCGCAAGACAGTAGCTGTATCCAAACCAGTCATTTTCTTTGAGGATGAAGATACGGATAGTCCCAAGAGTACGGAAGCTTCTTCCAAAAGGCAGCGCACCGAGTAGGGTTCCTTCAAGGTCCAGTGACCGTTTAGTTTATTAGTATATATTTTAGTTTTAGTAATCAAATGTATGACTTTATAGCATTCATTTATGGAACTTTATCTATGTTTACAATCGCATTCTTTGCCAGTCAAACCTTGAATTTCCATAAATACTGGATCGACCGATCGAGAGAGTACTCTCAAGCCCTAACTTTTATGGCATCTGAAAACTGCCAGAATCCTCTTCTTCGTTCTAAATTGGGTAGGTTTAACAAGTGTGAGGACGCAGAGGAGATTCTTGGTCGTTTTCCTATCATTACAGCCCTGCATGATGTTGCCACGGATCTTAATATTTGCGGTCATGGGCGCTGCAGTATTTTCTATTATGATATCACAGCCAACCTGCATAAGATCTTTGTGGGGTTAGGGTTACTCGCTATCTTGGGTTTATGGATCTTTAAGAAAACATGCTCGGATAATCGCAAGATGCGGGAGATAGAATATTACTCGTTACCAACTAAAAAAAATATATAAATAGAGGGCTCATGTTCTGAAATGTCATCAGACTCAGAGTCATCGGACTCTGACGTGGAGGACTTGATGTACCTCCTTGATGAAATAGAAATGGAAATCCAAGGAAATATTCTGGTGAAAGGTGTGGATAAACCTCATGTTGTGATTCCAGAGGGGGTTGAGATTATTAAATACAATGCATTCGGAGAGTGCAGCAGGCTCACCAGTGTAGTATTTCCATCTACTCTGATCAGCATTGGAAACTATGCATTCGGGGGGTGCACCGGGCTCACCAGCCTGGCACTGCCTGAGGGTCTGACCAACATCGGAAACTTTGCATTCCAAAACTGCAGTGGTCTCACCTCGGTGGAGCTACCTAGCTCGTTGACCCGCATCGGAGACTATGCATTCGAGGCTTGCAATGGTCTCACCTCGGTGGAGCTACCTAGCTCGTTAACCAGCATCGAACGGTATGCATTCTATAAGTGCATCGGGCTCACCAGTGTAATATTGCCTGAGGGTCTCGACAGCATCGGACCGTGTGCATTCATGAAGTGCACCGGTCTCACCAGTGTGACATTCCCATCTACCCTGACCCACATTGGAGACTATGCATTCTCTAGTTGCATGAAACTCACCAGTGTAGTATTCCCGTCTACTCTGTCTCACATCGGAGTCTATGCATTCTTTGATTGCATTAGTCTCACTAGTCTGACACTACCCGAGGGTCTGTCCAGAATCGAAAAGCGTGCATTTTCTTACTGCACCAAGCTCACCAGTGTGACATTCCCATCTACCCTGACCACTATCGGAGAAAATGCATTCCAGATGTGTATTAGTCTTGCCTCGGTGGTCCTTCCTGAATATCTGACCGACATCAGATACGGTGCATTCAGAGGGTGTAGCATACTCACCAGTGTAGTATTCCCACATAGACTATACAGCATCGGAGATGAGGCATTTGCCCACTGCACCGGGCTCATCAGTCTGTTACTGCCCGAGGGTCTGTCCAGCATCGGAGATGGTGCATTCAATGGGTGCTCTGGTCTCACATCTGTGGAACTACCTAACTCGTTTACCAGCATCGGAGAGCGTGCATTCTACCAATGCACTAACCTTCGTATCTTGGTTCCACAGTGTACTGTGTATGCGGATACTTTTGAAGGTTGTGCATTAGTTCTAAACGCTTCTGGTCGTAATATTCCTGGTTCTGTTATCGTGAACCCCAGAATCATAAGTTTGAGACAACGACTTCTGGCGTTATGGTTACAGAATGTTCGAAGACAAGGGCGTATGAGGCAATCTGGTAAAAATTATAAAATACTTCTCTCTGTGGGTATGATGGATTATGAGCAAAAGCAGTCGAAAAGAGAGCGTCCTGAAGTTTTACAAATCTGGAGAGAGATAAAACAGATACTTGATCCAAATATTGTTCCTTTCTTATTTCGCAAAATCATAGCAGGAGGCAAAAAGTTGGTAAAAATGAAATCATATTTGAACCAACCAGAGGAAACCAAAGTGTTTAAAAAGGTGTTAAAAGATCTAGGTATTGAAGAACCTCGTAGGTTTCGCAATTGGGGGGGTAGATTAGAGTCACGGCTTAGATTTTAAAACATAATTCTTCGTTTTTTTGAATTAATTCTGTAAGATGAGCTACTTGTGGTGAGATCTTCTTTGTCTCTGTACTTTAATATGAATGGTTCGTAGATGCACAAGAATGCGTTTTTGATCTGTTCGATATCTTTTGCTCCGGTAATGACTACCTTGCCCGATCTGAACAGAAGAAAGACAACTTTGGGATTTTCAACTCTAAGAACAGCACCAGGGAAGAGCGTCGGCTCGTAAGATACGTAGGGTCCATGATCGGAAGCGAGTTGATGCAGTTTGAGCGGGAAGGGAACTCCAGCCGATGCAACAATGTTTTGGATGTGAAAGTCTTTGAAGCATACTTTGATGCCAGCATTCTGCAGTAGCCTAGTGTACTTCCTGCAGGCAAGCAATGATTCGTGAATGTTCTTGGATCCTGTGCATACCATGTTGCCCGAGCTAAAGGTGAGTGCAGTGGTTTTGGGGTTTTGTATGCGGATAGTCATGGCTGCAAACTTGGGCGGGTTGAAATCACAGTAGACGAGTCTCTGTGAGATATCTCTCAAGTCTAGATTGGTTAAGCCTAATGAAAAGGTGGCTACACAATTTTGTATATTAATGTCTGGTGCATCCTTGGTCGTAGGCTGCAGTTGTGATATGTCGTACTTGCTCTTTCCCATCGTGATAGTACTTATTTCTTGTGATACACCATAATGATAAAATACATTTTGTTTTTTGTTGCATTTCGCTTCTTAGTCCAATCTGTCAGCGATACGTACAATGATGGGACCTCACGATGCAGGGAGTTACTTTCTTTTGCACGGGAGACCGATATAGAGTCAGCAAGAAACGTGTATTGTCTAGAGGCAGTGCAGGAGGATCAGCGTCTGACCCTGCAAACCCTGACCAAGTACAAGTTAGGGTTCTTAGCAACGAATGCAACTTATGCGTATGACAGAGAGGTGTTACAGTATGCTTGCAAGGTGCCCTGGTACATTCAGGAGATGCTGGAATGGACTGCAGGAATAACTCCCCTGGCTATTGTGTGGATGGTATTTCGATTGGCAAATTGGTTGTGGAGCAAGCGCCCAAAGCCTAAGATTATACCGCCCAAGACCCCGGATGCCCCTCCTATGGATCGCCCACCTAGAGCACCTAAAAAAGTACCCCAGGAAGGTATTCGCAGACGTAAGGAGGAGAAGAGTTTGATGGCAAATCTTAATAAATTAGCGAGTTTGTCCCCTAAACTGCGAAATCGCATTATGGGGGAGGACGTATAAAATAAAATTATTTCTTTTTTAAAATGTGTAGTATATGCTTAGAGGAGGGTGGCACATTCATGTGCACCCAATGTGTTGGTGTGTTTCACACAGAGTGTTTGTTTGAATGGTTTAAAATATCTCGCACGTGCCCCCTCTGTAGATTTTCGTACGAATGTAAGCATGTCTTCGAGTTTGAATCTTATGAATACATCTGCATAAAATGCGGACTTGTGGAATGATGTAACGGTGTATAGTCGCTCAAAAGGATGCAGTACTTTAGCTGCGAAAAAAAGAGATACACCGTTATATGCGGTACCAAAACGCGACTTCTAGCGGTTTTTGGCACTTGAACTAGTTCTAAGAGAAAAAAAATAATAATAAAAAATAAAAAAAATAATTTTGGAGTGAACATGCTGAAAAAGCGCTAGAAGTCGCGTTTTAGTACCGCATATAACGGTGTACCCAAAGTGGGTGCTAGTTCCTGGAAAATTCTAGGAATTCTTTAAAAAATCGATTTTATATAACTACATCTTGAATCCGTGAAATGAACATGCTTGTTATGGCGTTGGTTCCATTTTGCACACGCGCTCAGGCGCTGTTAGAAGACTTGATGATCCAAAAGCGGTCGAAGCATAATATTCATATCGGGGTGGTCATCCCCTATTTAACTGACGACCCCAGAAGGGTAGAGTTGCTAAACATTATGGCTACACAAGAACACCGAGAAGATATCGTTCTTGTGAACGACGGGGGGTAGAATTCACAGGGTTTTCGAATGTAGTGCACAGCATCTTCCACGCTCGGCACCGACCTATTGGCAAGTCTGTTATGCAGGGGTATGGTTGGTTATACGACAACGACTATGATGTTATTTGCAATCTTGACTCCGACGTGCTCGTTAAACCAAACTGGTTATCCGAGTCCTTGTCTTTGCTGCATCAGTACCCCAACGATATAGTTTCAGCATTCAACGAGCAGAATCACCTAAAGAACTGCATCATCGAAACCTTTTCGGACCATTATTTGAAAAATTGCGGCGGGGGCATACACTACTGCTTTACGCGTGGACTGTATCGCGAGTTCGTGCAGCCGTCGCTGCGAGAGATCGAAACACATGGCAGGTTGGATTATTGGGATGCAGAGCTCATCGACCGCATGCAGTCGTCGAACCGATTTATCGTTTCACCACGACCCTCTTTAGTGCAACATATTGGCTACATTGGGTTCACTGCAAGCTATAAAAACAAACCGTTTTGGCAATTCGCACCAGACTACGAACTATCGACCGACGAAAGTAACCTCATTAGGCACATTCCACAGCTGAGGGTGCTATATGATAATTGATGGTCATGTGATTATATAATAACGGTGTATATCATTGTCCCTGTTTTTGTAAATCATGAAACCCCCACAGATCCGCGTGCCAACCAAGCCAATTGTAGCATCCGGGATTATTGGTCTAGCTGCACCAACTATATCAGGGGCACTGGTGCCAGCTGCTATGTCAACGTTTGGTGTTGTAACAAATGGTGTTGGTACCATTCATGCTGCGGGTGGAGTTGCAGCAACCCTGCAATATATATCAACATGCGGTCTAATCACTTCTAGTTCTGCAGTGGCACTGCCCGCGGCTGCAGTAGGTCTTTTATATTACAATAAAGATATTATCCGTGCAAAAATAAAAGCAAAACTCTGATTTAATTAAACGGTGTATATCATTGTCCCTGTTTTTGTAGAACCATGGAGTCCCATGCGAAGGAAATTCCTTTGAGCCGTCAGATGTGTGCATCTTACGATGCCTATATTGCTTCGTTACCTTTTATTCTGAATCGTCATCATGTGGATATTACTCGTTATGTGTTTGATGGGGAAAAACATCTGAGGATGGATTTCGTGGGGGCTCAGCTGGAGCGTCCTAAATTTTTAGAAGCGGACGGTACTTCTCACGAGGTAGAGCACCTGGAATGTTTGCAACGTAATTTGAGTTATAGCTTGCCTTTATACACAAACGTGCATGTAACTTTGAACGGGAAAAGGGAAATATTCGAGAACGTGTATCTGGGTAAGATTCCTCTTATGATTGGATCAAAGCACGACCCTGCAAAACGCATGTGTCCCCATGATCCTGGTGGTTACTTTATTGTAAAGGGCAGTGAGAAGACGATTGTGTTCCAGAAAGCGCATATTCACAACTGCACGATCACTCTGCATAGGATGTCTAATGGTGTGGATTCGTTTGCGGTATGTTGCAAGTCTGAAGGTACTGGTGTGGCAGTGACAACCATCAAGTGGAACGGACGCGCGATGGTAAGTTTTCCCAAAATGAAAGAGGAGATTACTGTGGGGACTTTGCTCGAGATGCTCCCTGCCACGAAATTTGTATCCCTGACCGAAGAGGAACTTGAGTTTTACAAGGAGAGTTTGGAAGAAAAAACAGATATAGCAATACAAGATACGTATATGCTGGGGGAAGAGGATGATGATCGTATTGAGAAAGTACTATCATACTGCATTCCTCACACAAAGTACAAGGCTGATTACATTTTGCTTATGATGAAACAACTGTACAGGGATATCCACGCAAAGCAATGGTCTGACAAAGATAGTTTAATGTTTCAGAGGATTGAGATGGTGCACGATCTTTTAAGCGGTCTCACACACCATTTGCTCAATAAGATGACGCATACAATGTACCAGTTTTTGCACAAAAAGATGACGGGCAACATACAGAAACGTACCATCTTAAAACTCATTTCGAGAACAACGACTGTCACAGACGGACTGCAATTTGCTCTCGGGACTGGGAATTGGAATACGCCATCATTTGACGGACGCCAGAGGGTGGGGGTGGCACAGCTTCTTCAGAGGGGTACTGTCTACACTGCGATTAGCCAGCTCAGGAGAGTGTCTTCCTCGATCAAACCGGAACAAAAATTGAGCAAACCTCGTTTTCTGCACGGGACCCATAGGGGTAGATTATGCTACCTAGAGACTCCCGAAGGTGCGAGTGTAGGGTTAGAATCTCAGCTTAGTCTGGGTGCGTATGTGTCTATATCCACACCGTCTGACGCTATCTATGAACTGATCTGCGAGATTTCAGGGGATTTATTGGTGTTGATCAATGGTGGGATCGTAGGTTATGGGAGCAAAGAGGTGGCTCGGGTAGTCCGTGCAGCTAGACGTTCGGGTCAGATATCAAAGGACGTGTCTGTGACAGTGAACGATGCTACCATCTGCGTACCCAATGTGAGCATACGCACCAACAGTGGACGCATCTGCAGACCTTTGTACATTTTACCCAGAAAAGCTTCAGAGGGCATGTCTTTTAGCCAGATGTTGTCCGAAGGAGTTGTGGAGTACTTAGATGTATACGAGGAAGATACGATGCATATTGGAACGACACATGAAGAGATTGATCCCAGTTTAATGTTAGGGTTTTGCGTAGGCACAACGCCTTATTCGGACCGCAACCCTGCTCCTAGAAATACGTACCAAGCGGCTATGCTGAAGCAGGCACAGAGTGTGAATTCCTTAGCATTCTTGGATCGGTTCGACACAACAACGAACGTGCTGCATTATGGTCAGAAACCTCTGGTGACGACCGAGGTGGAGCGTGTGTACCCTCATGCTTTGCCAACGGGTGTGAATGCTATAGTAGCGATTATGCCCTTTGAGTACAACCAGGAGGATTCAATTGTTGTGAATCGGTATAGTGTGGATCGTGGGTTTGGCAGATGCACACAGTTGAAGACAATTAAAGACGTATTGTGCCCGGACGAGACTTACTCTGAGTTTCCTCCCTTGAATCGTTTGGTCAAAAAGGGGGATACACTTATCGAGAAGGCTAAGAACGGTTATCGCAAGGTGGGTGGGAAACGTGTGGCTTATGAGAAGACTGTGAACGTAGAGTCTTTGCACGATGGGGTGGTGGATAAAGTACTGGTGTACAAGGAGCGTAATGGCAGTGACGCTTGCAAGGTGAGGCTTAGAAAAGCGCGAGTACCAACCGTGGGAGACAAGTTTGCTTCTAGGAGTGCACAGAAAGGTACGATCGGTATGCTTGTTCGGGGTGAGGACATGCCTTTTACATTGGACGGAATTACTCCCGATATCATCCTCAACCCTCATGCGATTCCGTCTCGGATGACGATGGCTCAGATATTGGAATGTATTAAGAGTAAGTATGGGTCTTATGCGGGATTGCAGGACGGGTCTCCTTTCAATGGTGATACTGCAGAGGGGCTGATGGACATGCTGCACAGTATGGGGTTTGCCCGCAATGGGACGCAGGTGATGCAGAGTGGGATTACTGGGGAGCGGTACCAGGTGCCCATTTTCATAGGTCCTACTTTTTATCAGAGATTGAAGCATAACGCGGACGATAAGATCCATGCCCGCGGCAGGGGCAGAACATGCTTTCTGACTCGTCAACCGAACGAGGGGAGAGCCAACGGGGGAGCTTTGAGAGTGGGGGAGATGGAAAAAGATGCTTTACTTGCCCATAGCGTGCCTCATGTACTTGTAGAGAGACTGATGCACTCTTCGGATGCATATGAGATGAGTGTGTGTGCTTGTGGTTTAACTCACAGTGTGAGGGGTGGGGTGTGTAATCGATGCGATTGTGCAGCCAAGACGATGACAGTACCTTATGCGTTCAAGTTATTGGTGCAAGAGTTACAGGCTATGTGTATTGAAGTGAAATTAAAGTGAATATAAAACGACTCGTGTGTTTGTAAATGCTGATCATCTATGGTGATTCCAACACTGTAAGTACAGAGACGTGGGATGGTAGGCGTGTTTGGGTAGCGGGTAAGGGTGTGTCGGAGGATGTGATTCAGACCTACATGGACAGTTGCATTATGGTGGTGGACAAGGTGTCGGATTTGAAACCCGACATGGAGGGTATGTATGTGATCAATGAAGGTGGGATGGATGTATGCGAGGAGGTAGTACTTAGGGGTGCTTACTGTCTGAATTGTAATATGGCAGAAGGGTTGTGGAGATTGCGGGGTATAAATAATAATACTTAGATATTTAAATGCAATTGATTCATTCTATTACTTTAACTGGTGTAGTACTTTTGAGCTCGGCTTCTGCTCTGTTTCACTACCGAGAGAAACCTCTTCGCGATGTAGCGGTTGTATCTGGATTACTCTGTGCGGTGTCTGCAGCGAAACTGGCTGATCCACAGTATGCGGACCAATTCAAGGCAGTTTCAAAAGGGATATGGGGGTACTTAAGCACTTTGTAAAACTCTGTAGAGCGAATTTGGTGTGAGGGCGGCGGGGTTGCATTGTTGTATCATATTGAGCCTCTGGAGTGCGCAAGCCATGAGTTGTGAGCAAAAGTAATGATCGTAGGCGAGACTCTTGTGTCTCCAGGGTATCGGGGACAGTAGGGCGCCTGCTTTATCGTAGGGTGCCCCTAGTTGGTTGGAGAGCCATGTGATTGTGTTGAGTTCACTTTCCCACGATATGTTTATGGGTACCATATCATGTTCTGGCACCGACCAGAATGGAGAGTATCCCGTCAAGACCCTATAGCGGACAATATCTCCCCATATAATGTAGACGGCGACATCGATAGGTCCAGATCGATTTCTGAGACTGCCTAGTCCTTTGACTCTGGAGAGTACTTCTTTTAGCTGGTCGTCGGACCACCTGAAGATAAATTCTGAGTGACAGAAAACCCCTCTTGTTGCGAACGCTGCGAGTTTGTTGAACCAAGAGTTGTATACGCCTTCCGGGCGCACGAAGGATGCGTACAGCATTTTTATTACAGGTGTATTATATAAATAGGTGAGTGTGGTAGTAAATGAAAAGAATATCTTTTTGGTCTTTAAAATATTTACAGTTTCATAATATGACTTTTCACGAGAAACTCACAGAGCGTGACTATATGCATATCCCAAAGCATCCTCGTCGTATGTTGAATACCAAACCTGTCCCCGATAGCCTGGACTGGAGAGATTTTGGTGTAGTCGGTCCGGTGAGGAAGCAGGGTAGTTGTAATTCTTGCTGGGCATTCAGCGCTGCAGGTAGTTTAGAATACTGGTTGAAGAAAGAGAATCCTGACGCAGAGGTAGACGTGCAGGCTATTCTGGACTGTACACCGAATACGTACGGATGCATGGGAGGTTTGATGGAAAATGTATTTGATTATGGTCACTCTTTTCCCGTGGGCTACGAGTATAACGGCAAGGCTGGGGCTTGCACTGTAGGTGATGAGGGTGTGCGTGCGATCTCTCACGTGGAGGTGGATCTTGAGGTTGAGAGAGCCTTGCCTTATATGATTCACAAGTGGGGTCCTGTGGCTGTAGCAATCGATTTCTCGAAGCAGCATAGGTACAAGGGCGGTGTGATCAAGCGGGAGGATTGTAAGGATGATCCTCATCACGCTGTACTTGCAGTAGGGTATACACCTGAGTACTGGATCTTAAAAAATTCGATGGGTACAGAGTGGGGGGATAACGGATATGCTTATGTCGAACGGGGTGCACAAGCGTGTGGATTAAATACGTACGCCTCTGTAGCGACTGGGATTATAACTTGATCATATCTTGAATCTCTGAAACATCCTGTTTGCCAACGCACAACTGTGATGCACTTTGAATTTCCAGTCGGTGCGCTTATGGTCTTGTATCCAGGCTTTGAGTTCCTCCACAGAATGGATTCCAGCACCCTTGAAAACGAGTTCGCTCTTGGGTCCGACACCCTTGATGCTGGTGAGGGGTGTAGCTTGGAAGAGTTTGAGATGTTTGCATATTCTCTGCAGAGCAATGGCATCGTCCTTTGCGTGATGTTGCCGGAAGGTACCTCCGAAGATATGTCTGTATACATAGCCTAGGGAGTGCGATTTGAGCTTGAGTTTGCGTATTTCGGGCAGGGAGTCTTTGAATGTGATGTCAGGCTTGAGCCCTAACCTGTCAAAGTGCCCCTGCATGATTTTCTGATCAAAGGACTTTCCGTTGTGGGCTACCCAGGTACCTGTGCCAAAGGCGAGCATGCCCTTGACAGCCTGCTCTGGGCTGAGGAAATCTTTGCGGATCTTGTCGATATATTTGGCTTGCTCTTCGTAGGGTTTGCGCCTTACTGCAGTGTTGAGCAAGCCTTTGCCTGCGAGCAATTTGGTCCAGAATCGGATGGTGCGCTCTGGATGCTGACCCAGTTCTTCGAGTCGTGATATGATGGGGTAGCCTTTGATAGGATCAACTAATCTGCTGTAGGTTTTTCTGCCTCGGACAATGCCAACTTCTAGTAATCGTTGATCTGTGCGTTTGAACCCTTTGCGAAGAAAGGTGGACTCTAGGTCGTAGAAATACATTTCTTATATAATCTTAGCATATATAAGTCACGCCTTTACTTTTAAATGTACTTTGTGGGGAACGTGTTGTCTCCCACTGAGACTCAACCGGAGCAGGACGATCCTACGTTTGCCTTTACCCGTGAGGAGGCAAGTGTTGATTTTAGTGGGATTCCGATTTATATGGAGCACGATGAGAAAATGAAAGTGGGATGTGTAAGGTCATGCTGGAATAATCCGGACGGGAGTAAGTGGATTGTGGGTAAAATCGACGATCCTAGCATTTATGGGTCCTTTGCAAGGAATGCAGTGCGAGAATCTTCATCAGGTACCAGGTATTACACAGGATTGAGCCTTACGCATACGCATACACAGTATGCAAACGGGAAGACGGAGAAACAACCCGTGGAAGTGAGTTTGTGCGTGGATCCTCGTAGGGGTGACTGTAGAATTATATTCGTGGATGAAACAAGAATCGATACCTATAAGGCTTCTAATAAAACATTACAAATGTCTGAACCTGTTGATACGCCCATGCCCGACACACCTGCCCCGGCTGCCCCTGCCCCCGAGGCTCCGAAGGAAGAGACGGCTCCCGACCAGGAGAAGCTCATGCGTGTGATTGTGGACCAGCAGAAGGACCTCGAGGCTCTGGAAGCGAAGGCTAAGGAGCTGGAGACTCTCAAGAACGAGCTAGCTGAGCAAAAGAAGAAGGAGTTCGAGGTGGCTTCGGCTAAGAACGAGGCTATGGCTAAGGCTCTCGTGGAGTCTTGGTCTAGTACATTGGACCAGGCTGATCTTACTGATACCAGCCGCAACCAGATTATCGATCTTGCGAAGAAATTCCCCCACGAGTCCCAGGAGTTTTTCCGTATTGCTCACCACGCTTCTAAGAAGAGTATGGAGCGCGAGAAGGCTCTGAAGGAGGCTGTGGAGGCATCGAAGAACGCGGATCTTAAGAAGGATTTCAACGCTGTGATGAATAAGACTGTGCATGTTGCGAGTAAGAAGAAGAAAGAGGAGAAGACGGACAAGACGCATTTTATGGATGCTTTGAACAAGTACCGTGTAACTGGCAGTGGACGTACTTTGATGGAGGAGGTGGCTGAGATTGGGAATAAAAAGCGTAGACGCATGTTTTAATATATATATTTTCACTAAATTTCTCTAAAATTTCATTGTACTAAATCTCTCACTCCTTCTCACCTGTGAATACTCTCTCCTCTTCGGTCTGTTCAACCCCGCACCGAGGCTCACCTCCCCTTTCGATACCTTAATGCCACCGTATACCATACCTACAAACGCTGCAGTCCCCGCAACCGAGACACCTACAATGGCAGCTGTTGACCACCCACTTGATTTCTCCTCCTCGGCAGCATCTGGCGCAGCTGTGGTCGTCTCAGTCTCCTCACCCTCAGTAGACGCATCCAAACTCTCGACTGCGTCCTCGATCTGCGCAGAGGCAGGGCGGACAACAAGGGAAGCAATCGACTCGTGGTCACCCGCACCTAAGATGTGCTCGGACCGAAGCAGGCGGCGACCACCCACAGCTTCACATGCTGTACCCAGACACTGTTCCCAGAAGACCACATACTTGATTTCCGAAAAAGCATCTGCATTTACGAGGTCGATAAACCCATCGGAAGCCACATCATCATCTGATTTATCCTCACCAAAGTACCTAGCATAACCAACATCACTCCAGCTTTTAAACAGGTTGTCGCGAGTATCAAGCACTACAGCAGCAGAGCCGGGTGATTTTCTAGTTAATGTGGTATCAAGAATGCGCAACTTGAATTGACCAGTGTTACGCAGTTCGAGACGTCCACAAACGTCTTGGTCAGCACGTGGGCTGCTGCCAAGGGCAGTCATGTCGTCACCAGTAGCACAGGCGTCATTGCCCTTTGTGTACAGTTTGAGTGCGACATCACCCGCAGCAATGGCGTCAGTCTCAGGGCACGGAGTACCTGTGAGAATCACATTGAAGTCAAAGTTAAGCGACATGGCTTTATTATGTGGGTCATCAGAAGTATCTGTTCCAGTCAACTGGGCTTTCAGGTCATGACCATCTTCATCAAGAAGACCACCACCAGATTCGGTATAACACAGAACTTGTTCATTAATGCACTGACTTCTCCACGTAATGATGTCATCCTGCATAAATGGCACCTTACCTACATAATCAAAGTCTGGATTAACAAAAGGACCGGCTGTACCAGCGTATGCAAAGTTAAGAGCGTATGTGCCGCTGTGTTCTAGTTCCACCTTGGCTTCAGCATAATAACCACCTGCGCAAGTCTGCCACTGCACGCTTTCAATCTTCGCATCGATGCGTTCTGCAGCGGTTTCGTCACTGATTTGTGCGACATTCAATGAAGCCTCAGCGTAGTCAACCTTTTTGTCTTCTACAGTAACACTAATGTGTTTCATGGTACAGAAGGATTCATCATGATGATCGTAGCCATCGCGGTAATCGACCTTGAACCTTTGCACAAGGGTTGCTTCCGCACCATTTTCTGTGGAAGCACCACACGTGGAAATCCATGACTGAAGATCAGCGGCAGAGGTAATACCAGTGTCTTTCGTATCAGATACAACAGTATTACCCTCACTAGTCACAGTTTTGTGGACAAGACATCCTCCAGGTGTCACTCCACTAGACGGAATTTGATTTTCACCAAGCTTGAGGTTACCATCTGTTTTACAGTCATCGACACTTTTGGTAATGTATGCCAATTTTTCAGTGGAGAAATAAAGATTACCATCAGTGTCAGTTGCAGAGTCTTTCCATGCAGATAGGGTTTGAGGAGCATCGAGCTTACTCTCATCATTTGCAGAACTCACCAACAATTCTGCTTTCCAATCCAGAGAGAGATCGTGAATAGTGGCAGTTTTGCATGTGTCGATACATTTGATAGGAGCGTAATGGCGGTTACCATCGGTAAACTCAACCAAAGCTGCGATCACATCTGCTCCGATTCCGTCACAGATACCTTCAATGACAGCTTTCTGTTCCATAGATGTAATAGCACTGCTGAAATCTTCCAAGCAACGTGCTTTAGTTGACTCGTCGTCATCGCACATTTTGACTTGTTTGTCAGAGTGTCCAAGAATCGTCTTCACTGTAATACTGTGATGCCCTGTCCACTGGAACATATCGTTGCATGCATCTGTCTGGACAAACCATCCACTTGCTATTCCGGTGTCAACAATCTTATCAGTACC
>Ga0163180_10001286_pt1 | contig 14370 bp, 17 predicted proteins | sample AtlANTMetagenome_2_FD_109647 | JGI IMG/M metagenome (GOLD analysis project Ga0163180, IMG submission 109647) | Marine eukaryotic phytoplankton communities from the Atlantic Ocean - Atlantic ANT 4 Metagenome | ecosystem: Environmental > Aquatic > Marine > Oceanic | place: North Atlantic Ocean...
ATTGCTCTTTTGAAGTTCTATCCTCATAAATGTATGGAACATCTTGAGAGCCTATAATAGCTTTCGATGTTGGGAACAGTGGAATTCCAAATGTATCGGTTCCATCCATAACTTGTTCTTGTAATCCTCCCGTCATGTTGACTATGATTGGTGTACCACAAGATAAAGACTCTAAAGTAGCCAAACCAAAACCCTCAGCGTCACTAATGTTGATGGTGCAATCAAATATAGCGTACATGACTGCCAAATCCTCTGGTTTTACTTTCGCAGTTGATAGCAACACCTCTCTGTCTTCATTAATCTCCAAGTGATCAAGAATGTGAATCAAGTCTTGCCCATGAACATCCTTAGGATCAGTATGCATTACTAACTGGGCTTCTTTGTTTAGATTGTTCTTGTCAACCCACTCCTTAAACCAATGAATCAACGTACCAGATTGTTTTCTCCTGGCATTTCTGTTGTTCCAAAAGAAAATGGTTTTATTAACATCCCTCGGATCTAGTTGAGATTTTCTGATTTCCATAATCTGCTCTTCTGTAAGTGTCTTAAAGACGGAAGAATCGACAGCATGTGGGATGTATTTACTATTGATGGTTGGAGAAACAGTTTTAACAATGTCATCTGTCACTTTTGATATCGTAGCGATGTAATCATTTGAATCATAATACTTTTTATTGAAATACGGATACGGATAATTATCCCAAACATGATAATATACAAGCGGCACCAAAGGACGTAACTCATTTTCCATTTGCCAGAGCCATCCCCAGAACCTCGGGTCAGTCATAAACCAAAGAATGTCCGGCTTTTCAACTCTTATTATAGAACGTATCATTTCTGGAGTGCCATAACCATCCACCGGAATCACAACCCAATCATCTGAATATGGGGCTACTTTTGTTGGCTGATAATTATCATGCTTTATTGCCCCACCCAGCGATACAATTGAAAACTTACCAGATTTAAGTAAGGCTTCACAAATATATTTTGTCTGTGTTCCTACACCAGAAGGTGACAAGGGATGATCAGATAATGTTAGTATTTTTATTTTCTTAGTCATTTGTTGCCTCCGATGTTGTACAGACAGTTTTAGTTATAAGAGTCGCAACAACGTATGGGTCGCAATTGGCATTTGGTCTTCTGTCTTCTATGTACCCTTTCTTGTTCTGTGCTACTTGCCATGGAATACGTACTGACGCCGTTCTATCTGAGACTCCGTATTTATATTCCTTAAAGGAACATGTCTCATGTTGTCCTGTTAGCCTGTCTTCGATGCCGGCGCCATAGTTACTTATATGTTCTTCCGTATTGGTACCTAATGCTTCGGCAGCGGCGATTACCGCATCATAATTCTCTCTCATGGATTTGGTACTAAAGTTTGTATGACACCCTGCTCCATTCCAGTCTCCTGCGATAGGCTTGCCTTCAAAAGACACTTCAACTCCAAACCTTTCAGCTACTCTTTCTAAAATATATCGAGAAAGCCATAGGTGATCCCCAACCTCTACAGTACCACAAGGACCAACTTGATATTCCCATTGGCCAGGGCACACTTCAGCGTTGATACCACTAATTTTTAAACCAGCCTGAAGGCAGTGAAATAGGTGGGTTTCGGCTATCTGTCTTCCAAACGCTCTATTGGCTCCATTGCCACAATAATAGTCACCTTGAGGAGCAGGTTCACCGTCTTTTGGAAAACCAAGTGGCTTCTGGTTGAGCATTAAAGTATATTCTTGCTCAATGCCGTACCAACATTCCTCTTCCGAATGTAAAGTGGCTGTCAAAAGGCATTTAGCTCTTGTGTTTGTTCTGTGTGGTGTCATGTCTGTATTAAGGACTTCACATAGTACCAAAACATTATCCCCACCACGAAAAGGATCGGAAGTTATAACAACCGGCTTCAAAACGCAATCACTATTTGTTCCTTCTGCTTGCTTTGTTGAAGAACCATCGAAGCCCCACACCGGGGGTTCCTCATCCTTCTGTAATACTCTTGTTTTGCTTCTAATCAATCTTGTCGGCTCAGTGCCGTCAATCCAAATATACTCTGCTAATCTCATTTAATCTCTCCTATATTAATATTGCTTTGTATTTCGTTGCCCCACACATCCCAACCAGGGGTAATGTGTCTTGAAAATAGTTCAACCTTGTTCTGTGAAGGAAACATCAGGTTGATACGCTTCCTAACTTCAGCAGGCTTTGTTGAGTGCGTTCCTCGCAATTCACTTACAAGCTGTCTTATGTTTCTTGCACCTCGGGGCTTAGGTATTTTACCTCGCTTGCCAATGAGACACAACTCACACTGACTCATGGTATAGAAACCGGGATTTACACGCTGCTTATCCCACACAAAACCAACAGTAGCCCAGCTAAACCCCCATGCCTTCATCAAGTCGATAGCTTGATCAAGATGGGGGCTGCTAGACCACAAAAATAATAAACAATCTTCGGCGCATATTGACGGAATGTCTAACCTTTTTAGCTCTTTCAGCTTCATTGTGGGGTAATGTTTTATAGCCCCTCCGGTATCTTTTCCGCCCTTGCCGTTATGTTGTCGCTGCCCTTTATAATCCCACGGCGGGTCAGCGTATACAATCTCGTATTTCATCTCTCTCCATTATGGACACATTGCTGTCTTTCTAAAATCGCAACCCTTACAAGATAATCGATTCTTAATATACATTTTGTTCTCTATGCTCTTAAGTGCCTTGCGAAGTAATTCGGTTGCATTTGAAGTTTTTCTTGGACCAGAAGTGACTCTAAAAATTTCAACATTATCTTTTTTGGCAGTCCTCTTCAGAAGAGCAAAGTGAGTTTCAACTAACTTGGGTTCAATGTTGTGTTTTTGGCAAAAGAACTTTTTGTAAAGTGTCAATTGGTAAGTAATTAGCTTACTATTTCGCTTTTCTCTATCCCAGCCCCAAGAGCACGTTTTCCAGTCTATGACATGGTATTTGCCATCAGGTGTTTTAATCACTAAGTCAATATAACCTTTAAAGGTGAATCTGTCAAGTGAAAAATCATTTATTTTTTCAAAAAGTTTTTCTTCGACAGAAAACACCTCAAAATCAGGAAATATTTTCTTCAACCCAGGCATGATTTGAGGAATCAAGACTTTGGCTTGTCCTCGCATTTGTTCGATGAGTTCTGTTCGTTGTTCATAGTCCGAATCGAGTCGTTCCAACTCTCCATCAAAACTTGCATCAAAGAAGTCGTCATACTCTGATTCGTCGAGTAAATCTTGAACAGCATTCTCGCATAGAGAATGGATAGAGCTACCAAAAGCAGTAAATTCATTTCCTGTAAATCCTTTCTTTTTGTCAATGTAAACAAGCTTGTGCTTGAACGGGCATTCTGCCCACGTCTTAAGTTCTGAGTACGATATATGTTCCTTCATTAATCCTCCGGGAATTCAAGTTCTGAAAGTTTGCTATATAGAATGGGGCACCCAGCTTTGAGTGCCCTTCTATCTTTTAGGAAATAATGCTCGAACCCAATCGCAAAATATTCCCTCAGAGATGTTGCCGCATATGGAGATGGAAATAAACCACTTGTAATATGCCACATTGCTTCGTAGCCGACATCCTCATAGAAATACATGTCAATTTGTTTATCATATAGGTGTGTATTTTGAATCTTGGAATAAGGCTTATAGTCATGAGATAGCAGTGAGTAGTATAAAGTTTTACGCTTCGCAAGAAACTCCCTCTTAAGAGATTGATCAGAGTATATCAAATCATAATACTTCTTCTCGATTGAGTGAGATATCTCATGCACAATGTCATCAACCATATCATCAAAATTATCTTGCTTGTTGGAAACATATATTGCCCCGTCTTGATAGAGAGCATTTATCTCTCTTTCTTTGAACATCTCAAAATCGCCAACATAAATAACATCCACAGCAGACATTAAATGAGAAGGAACTCTATGAGAAACATGCTTGAATACAGCATCGGGATCAATATACTTAGGAAGCGCATCCTTAATATAGATATCGATTTCCCTCATCTTATAGTGTGTCCTTAATCGTTTAGAATCTTCAATTGACTTTCCAAGCCAGTTCATAACTAGTCTCCATGCGTACTATTACAATATAACACATCATGTAAATGTTGTCAAGTATTAATTAGAACAAGCCTTGACACGACAAGCGGACTTCTTAATCCAGTAGAAACCAAAAGCCGCTTGGGACACCGTTAATGGCGTTATTAGGGGAGGTACTTCCTCCATTCTGTCTGGCCATTGTTCAAATACTTGTTTGGATGCTGCTCCGAAGGGGCCCTTCTCTTTTATTGAAGTTAACTTCCACTGAGGATGCCATCGAATGGTTCCCCAGGTTGTTTGGGAACTTGAAGCAATTACCATGCCCCGTTCATCATAAAGATAAGAAGAAAAAATTGAATATTTGTCTCCAACGGAAACCACGGTTCGCAGAGTCCAGTGCTTGTTCTGGATGCCACACTTGACGGCATCAGCGTAATTGCACTTCTTGAAGCCGGGCATGTACTGAATGTTCTTCCAGTCGTAGACATTAACCTCTCCGCTCCAAATCTCCGCACCAGTGTGGCGGTTCATTCGGTTCTTAATGATGGAAGTATGCTGTGCCTCTTCAGCAATCATGATGTTTAGGGGCATCGATGTGCCAACCTTTCCTTGAGGATCATGAACCTCAGATATATCAACGTAAATTTGGACTACTTGGTAGTCAGGCTCTTCGGCATAAGCAGCCGAGAATAGCCAAAAAATCAATGCAAATAGCATGGGGTACTCCTACAGTATCTTCGCCGCTAAAGTCGCTAATTTCGAGCGTTCTCCTCGCTTAAACGTTATGTGTCCGGAGATGTCATAGGTTTTAAACTTCTCAACGGCGAATGCTAAACCGTTTGACGTTTCGTTCGTATAGATGTTATCAATCTGCTCGATGTCTCCGGTTAAAACGATTTTGGTGTTCTCTCCAATCCTTGTGATGATTGTCTTAACTTCGTGAGCCGTCAAATTCTGTGCTTCGTCGATGATAACAAACGCATTGGAGAGCGAACGTCCACGGATATACGTCAAGGCTTCGAGTTCAATCTCGCCCTTATCCATGTAGCTTCTCAGCATCGTCTTGTCGTGCCCAACAACCATCTGGAGGTTGTCCTGAATCGGCATCAACCAAGGCATCATCTTTTCGTGCATTGTGCCTGGTAGGAACCCGATGTCCTTGCCAAGAGGCTGGACTGGTCTGGAGACTACAATCTTTTTATATTTGTTGTTCTGCATGCCAAGCGTCTGTTCCATCCCTGCTGCTATTGCCATCAAAGTCTTTCCTGAACCGGCTTTACCAATCAAGGTGACAAGGGGCACAGAATCATCAAAAAGCAAATCAAAGGCAAAGCCTTGCTCCTTATTTCGAGGCTTGATTCCCCAGCTTAGAGCGCCCCAATTTTGAGTGCTCGGGATAAGTGGGGAGCGTACCCCCTTGAAGCGACAAAGTGCCGTTTTTTTAGGGTTTCCGCTCGATTGAAGCATAAGAAACTGGTTTGGATAGAGCTTAATCCCAACATCTTCATCCAAGATGATTTCTTCGTCTGCGTAGAACTGATCGATTATCTGATCATCAACCAAAACTTCCCTGAAGCCATCATAGAGTTTGTCCGCATCTTCAATAGCCTGGACTGTCTCGTAGTCTTCTGAGCCGAGTCCAAGAGAGTTTGCGATAACCCTCATGTTGATGTCCCTTGACACCACAATAGTCTTTCTCTTTTCCCAATCCACCTGCACACGAAGAGCAGACGAAAGAATGATGTGATCAGGAACCGTTAAATCAAGAGACGGAGGCAACATCGTTGGTTGCCATTTGGGATCACAAACTTTAATGATGCCCTTGCCTTGTTGAGGGCGGATGCCTTTAACGAGAGAGCCCTTCTCTCGGAGACAATCAAGGTGCTTTATAGTCTTCCTTGCGTGAAACCCAACGGAATCTTGTCTCTTTTTGTGTTTATCGATTTCTTCCAATACCTTAAGCGGAATGAAGATATCGTTGTTTCCGAATGCGAATAAAGCGTCTGCATCGGAGAGGAACACCGAAGTGTCAATAACGTAATTTTTCTTTGCCATTTAAATCTCTCATTACACTTCTAACTAGTGAAGTCAATTTCTTTTGAAGTCTCTCTTTTACCGGTAAGTTTTGTTTTGATTGGATTTTTTTCTTGATAATGCTTACGAAGTCTTTCATCAAGTTGTGTTTATCAAGTATCGCTCTAACTCTCAACCACTTCTCTAAAAAGGATTTCCCAACTTTAATCTTAATGGGAATAAATGATTTATCTGCTGAAGCCTTATCTAAATAAAATGGCCCGTGTTGCTTTTTGCCCCTCAAGACATCCCGGAGAATAGTTTTAAAGATTTTAGAGTTGGCATCTTTGAAATTACCGTGGAGAAAATCGGCGACTGGTTTTTCAAAGGTGTCGAACTTCCATTCGCTGATTTTGTCACTCATTTTCATGCGTTTCTTATATATTCTTTTTACTTCACTTACGACAGTAGACATGCCGTTGATAACATCCATCACATACTCTGTTGTGATTTTTGTATCACCTGTCAGAGGAATATCTTTAGTTGGGAAGGTTTCTTCTTGCAGCCTTTGTGATTCTTCCTCGTCTTTATCGGAAGCAGGAGGTGTTTTTCGTTTTGGTGTGGCACCAGCAGCCAAATTAGCAATTTTTGCTGCTAGATTTTGTGCTCTAGTTAATATGCCTTCTTGTTCTTCTTCTTGCTCTTTCTTCGGCTCCAGCCTCTTCTCCAAATCTTTTAAACCAAATCTACCTTTGTCACCGGTAGTGTACACTACATCTATAGCATAGAGATCGAGGTGGCTATAAAGATATATATTAGCTTTTTTTATGTATCTCGTAGGGGTAAAAGTTTGATTCCCATCAGCACCTCTTTGCTTTCTTCCTTTAATTTGGAACTTGCCTTTCGAATCATTCAAGAATCTAGCAACCTCCAATGCCTCAGCTTTCCATTTTGTCTTAAAATACCCATACTTGTCATCTGTCATGAAGCGAATTTTGTCAAGATCTTCAATTGACATGATTGGAATTACACCCTCTGGTGCTTCCGCTGCGGCTCTGGCTCTCTTGGCTGCTTCTTCTGCTTCTTTTGCAGCTTGTTTTTCTGCCTCTTCGTCTTCTCTAGCTTTTGCCTCTGCGGCTTCTTGGGCTTTCTGGGCAGCGAGTTGTGCTTCTTTTTCCGCTGCGGCTTTGGCATCCTCTTTGGCTTTCGCTGCTGCTTCTTTAGCTTCTTTAGCAGACTTGGCGGCGGAGGCGGCATCAAGCTCTTCTTTAGAGCGCATCATAGCAATATCGCCATCGTCAATTGCCTGGATAAACTCACGCAATGGGAACATTTTGTATTCACCCCTTCCTTTGCCCCATTGTACAAGTACTTCTGGCTCAGGGTATTTTTCTTTATCGTGAGGCTCATACCACTGAATTGATTCTATTGTTTGGATGTCGTCATCACGGAGTATCTGCCATTCATTGCCATCATCGATAGAGGAAGTAATTTTTCTTATTTCATGCTTCACTCTTGCATTGAGTGTTTGTAATGATGGATTCTTTGCAACAATATTATCTTTAATGTATTTAGTAACTAACTCTTTGTTGCCTGCTCTAGTGAGAACTGCTTTGAGAGCATCTTGATCACCTGGTGCGAGGGTGTTGATATACTGTACAATATAATCTATCAACTGCTTCTTGGCTCCAATGTCTTGTAAATCATCACTAGTAAAGCTTTCATTTACTGATGGTTTCCACGACTCAACTGACTTGAGAAATGCCTGTAGTGCTTTAAATTCTCTACTTGCATTTTTGCTTGACAATTGGATATCTGTATCAAGATAAGGACGAGTCTCATCTTTTGGTTTTTCTGGGCCGGCATGTTGTAACTTTCCGCGTACTTCTGGAGGTTGTCCTGCATATTGTATTATATAAGTTGATGCGGCGCCGGTGCAATTTTCCTCATAGCATGCCACAACATTAATAAATTCCTTACCATCACGCTTTGCGGTTTCGGTTTTTGCTCCTTTGACATAGCGAGGCTCTGCTCCTTCTTTATAGACGTGTGTTAGTTTGCCCTTGTTTGCTTCTATAAAGTCTTTAATAGCTGTGAGTTGCTCTCTCGAAAGCTGCTTTCCTGCTTCGATGAGCCCCTCAACTTGTTCCAAAGATTTTATATCATCTGAATCTTCGGTTGAGGCATCAGGTTTCTCTTTATTCATAAAGATTTTTTTTGCTAAGTCTATCTTCTCCCAAGATGCTTTGTCTTGCCATAAAGCTTTTAGTCTTTCTCTCTCGGAGGGAGAAAACCAACGCTGAGTCAAATTAGTGTTTAGTTCACCAGGGACAGGAGCTTTGTCAAATACCTCTTCAGATTCTTCTAATTTTTTACTTTTGTTCTGCTGTCTTAATAAATCATAATATCTCGCCAACAGTGCTGCGTCATCAGCGTCTGTCATATCTAATTGCTTTGATATTTCATCTTTGTTATCTTCAAATTTTTGCTTAATTTTTAAATAATTAGAGGCGGCACTTTTAATATCCTGTGCAACTGACATAACGTGTTCTTCTGTGGCTTGTATTGCTCTTGTTAAATCTTCTGGTGTGCCAGATTTAAATATCTTAAGGATGCTTTGGTTCAGTTCGTCAGTATCGCCTTGGAAAACAGAATACAAATTGTTAAAGTTTTTTTGGGGTATCCTGGCTCCGGGACTTAACAACGATGCTACACCAAGCTTAATATCATTCGGCTCTGTTATTTCATCAGTAAGATATTTAATGTAATCAGATTCTTTATATACTTTTTTCAATGCTTCTTCGAGTGTGTTTAAAAACCCTGATAGCCCTTTGTTTCCAAACTCTGCTGACATATCATCATCACCGGCTCGTTTAAAAAATGATTTAGCCTTTTGCTTCATGTTGGATTGTTTCTTTCCCAGCGATAGAATGGACTTTTTCCATGCCGATGCGCCTCCGAAAAAATCTTTAATTATTTGAAGCGTTTTAATGCCGGAGTCTATCTTGGATAACAAAACCTCGTTGTGTAATTTTTCAGGTTCGCCTGTGGCATCGTCTGGGGTTTCTGTATCTTCTGTGGGTTGGGGATTGTCCTCATCTTGTTCCACTACCCTAGACGGCATGGCGGATTCAGAGGAATCCATTTCAGACTTGTGAGCATTTATTGAAGTTATTAATTTTTTTCGGGCCCTTTGCAACATGACAACAAGGGTACCGAACATTATAAACGAAAAGCCCTCGGCAGCTTCTGATAAATTTTGTTTCATAAAAGTTTTACCTATTTAAATTTATCAAGTATTTGTGTCAATCTCACAAGCAATGTTTTTGCTGATTTTCCGGCTGACACTTCTAAAACACTTGCCAGAACTGCGCTGATTAGTGGAATCTCATTAGTATCAAGGCCTTTAATTTTTGCAGCCTTTACCGCACGACCAGCTTGAATCAATTCATCGCCGAGCTTTGAGACAGAAGCGACTTTTTTTTCTTCTGCTCCTGGATCTTTTTTTGGCTCGGGAGATTGGGCTGCTTTTTCGGCATCGGTTGGTGGCATATCTTCGCCCCTATCTCCGCCACCGAACGGATCAAGCTCATTTAAAGCCTTAAGTTCTTCAAATATCAATTGCTTTAGTTTTTCTTCTGTGAGTTTCATACTGCTGTCCCCTGTTCTGGTTTTTCAATTGTTCTATTGTATGTATCATTTATAAATTTAATAAGAGCTTTTGTCATATCGATATTAACTAAAGGGACATTGTCAGGTAAGCCCTCAAATTGTTTTATAAAAGACCGCAAAAATTTATTCTCAATACCATCATCCACTATCATAGATATCATATCATCAACGTTCAAACTGTCCAATCCAGTTTGTGTTTTTTCATTATCTGGTAATTTGTACATAGACTTCGCAACGCCAAGCAGCCCTTTAGCAACAGAAGCCACATTGCCGACAACAGGCACTGCTCCTATTAGGGTATCAACACCCAAGGCTTTTGCTTGTTGAGATGAAATTTCTTTTTTCTTTGAAGATATCGCAGCCTTAATTGCTTTCCTGACTTTCCCTATTGTATCAAATTGGGCTTCGTTGATTGTGCTTTTGCGCCAATTTTCCATTATAAGTTTCATATCTTTTGACATGTAAAACCCTCTTTCCTCTATAAATAGAAAAAAAAGAAGGTTTTCACCTTCTTTGCTTTAATTTAGAAAATCATCATCTGATTTAACCCTGGTTAGTAAAAAGTTTACTAAACTTTGTAATTCAGGCTCCTGGGATACTATGAAACCCATGGTGCAAAGACTCGCAATCTCTTTCATTGTCAAACCCATTGCCCCGGCTTTTTTTGAATTCATTATCAAATCATTAACCACAGCATTAAGCTCTATATTATTTTCTACCTCTAGTCTTGCTATTAACAATTCCATGGTAGTAAAATCAAAATTCTTGTCCACCGTACCTCCTTTTTCCCATACGAGACTTTTCAACTAACTCTGATGAGGATTGTGTTTTCTCTCCCCCAATATTCCACAGCATCTGAATATTTAATTCTTCACACACTGACATCTCGGGAGTGTTTGTATCATACCTATCGCCACCATTTGCAAAATAATCAGGCTTAAAGCGTTTCAACGCTTCACACACAGTGCCATCAGTATCGTCCACATTCGCTACAAATGTAACTCCCTTTATGCTGCCTGCGATATATGCACGTTCTTCGAACGACATAAACTTATATCCTTTTTTTCGAATAAGCCATTCATCCGAATTCAAGATAACTAAAACGTTACCATATTCGGCTGCTTCTCTTATCATTTGGATGTGCCCTTTATGAATTGGGTCAAAGCCCCCGGACACTGCTACAGTTGGTATTTTCATTATTTCTCCTTCTTGTTCTTTGAAAGTAGTTTTGATGCAGGACTCTCGGGGGGAAGTTTTTCTAACGCAACCTCACTCAAAGAGAAATTCTCAATAAAGGATTTCATCTCTCCGCAAGCCCTTTTATAATCTGGTTCAAATTCAATTGTTGTCTTTCCGCCATGACCGTGAATGGCATGAACCTCACCAATGTTGTCATATATCGTTACGGATGGGTGCTCTGAGAGCCAGGTGACGGATACCTTCCCATTGTCGAAGACGAAGCCTTGGGCTACCCTTCCGGTTCCGCTTATTCCGCTTTCGTCTTCCTCTCTCTTTAAATAAAATATTTTCATTTCAGTCCCTCTGGGAGGAAAGATGCCAGCACCTCCCTGTTATCTACCCAATGGTATACTTCCCCGTTCTTTATCCGAGGCTTGTCATAAACAACTCGTTCATAGGGAAAGCCATGTTTGTCTAACCAAGCCTCTGTCGATTCTGAGTGCTCTGATGTTCTTGCTGTGAAGAACGTTATTCTGTCTCCACGGGAGGCAAGGTATTTAATCCTCTCCAACGCACCGGGGAGAGGTTTTGCTGTTGTGAATCGATGGGCTTGTTCATTTGGAATATCTTCGCATACAGTGCCATCAATATCAATTAGCCAAATTGTCGGTTTCATTTTATTTTAATACTCCTCTAACATTATAACATATTAAGTAGGATTTGTCAACAAAATAACGTATTTCTTATTTTCGGCTGTGACTTTGGCAATACCAGATGGGTTCCAGTTTATAACGATATCATCGCCCAAAATATGCAACACCTCGCCTTCGCCGAGGGCAGGTTTCCACTTTCTTGTTACTCTATCGCCTGGTTTCATACTATCTCCTTGTTATTGTAAATACCCTGTTCCGACAACTTCCCACTCCATATGAGTTTCAATGTAGCTTCCCATTGGCTCGTAAGGAACAGAATCAATCTTGTGACGAGATAAATGGATTGCAACGAGACTCCCAGAAGGGAATGATTGCAGAACAGAACCGGGCATTGTCATGAATCCCTGATCAGAACCAGTGCAGGCAGCATAACCTAGCAACTGAGAACCATCATAGGTATATACAGCCAACAGTATCATGTAAATTCTAGAGGTGTCATAAGGAGCCCATGAGAATGTCATTCCGCTTCGATATATCGGGGCAGCAAATGCATATGAAGGATCGACATAGAGCATCGCAAAGGGCTCGATGAAGTCATACCCCTCAATAGAGGTGAACTGTATTGTCTCTGTCTCATTTGGAAGTGTTATTGTGTGCAGAGCGTTCCTATCATACTCTGTTTCAAAGAGATAGGCATAGTATTCGGTGCCAACGTTGTTAGCGGTGAATGAATGTGGGGAACCTTGAACGGAGACAGAAGCACCTACGTTCACTGGGTTGGCTGATGGAGAGGTTATAACCAACTGATTGGTACATTCTCCAAGAGGTGGCAACCAGGATGTATGTGAGTCATTGATAGGTTCATGAAACTTAGCTGTGAATTCAACAAGTAACTCTTGACTCTCTCCCATGCATGCAGGACATGCAAGTTGCCTTAGATAATAGTGGACATAACCACCAACTCCTTCTATCTCATCTGGTGGAACCACAGGGCCAGGCTCATTTGCTGGTTCATCTGTCGGTTCCGTTGTAACGTGAGTCTCAGTAATCGTACTGTCGTCTCCAACGTTGTTGTTCTTCATTATGCTGACATCTGAACCACAAGACCAGAGCAACAATAAAATATATCTCATCATATCTCCAAATAAAATACCTACGGAGAGACTTGAACCCTCACGCTCTTGCGAGCAACGGATTTTAAGTCCGTTGTGTCTACCGATTCCACCACGTAGGCAAAAAAAATGCACCCTCAAGGACTTGAACCTTGGACCTGCCGATTATGAGTCGGATGCTCTAACCAACTGAGCTAAGGGTGCTTAAAAGCATACACCCACCAGGACTCGAACCTGGAACCCTCAGCTTAGAAGGCTGATGCTCTATCCAGTTGAGCTATGGGTGCTTAAGCTTGGGAATTATTTCTTCATTTATAATCCAGCCTGTTTCAAGAGGGCTTCGTGTTTTGAATGCTCTCCCTTCGCCCTTAAGGGCTTCATATATCTCATAATCGTTGCCACTTGGCTCACATCTGTCTCCAACAAACCAACATGTTTTGTCTTTAAAATGCTGCAAGGCGTATGTCTTATCCCAACCAACCGGGAAGATATCAAATGATGTTTCCCCTCCAAGTTTCACCTCAACCTTTCCTGGGCACTTTACGCTAAGCTTGTGTTGCAGAGTAGACAAGAACTTGTTTCTAAAGCCGGTATTCTTATCATACTCTGAGAATCTTTTTCTTTGGGCTGGTGATGCGTTTCTGCCTATTGGGCACCAATTTATCATTGAGCCTCTGTAATTTACAAAGTGTCCTGTTAATGGAACATCATAGAAGCACACATCTGCTTGTAATTGTGTTATGACTCTCAATATCTCCCGATGACAATGGGTTCCCAAGTGGCTTTCCATATCATTTTCATGAACAAGTTTAAATTTATCATCTGGATATTGTGGTGGTATTAGTTGTTTGGTGCCATTGCAAGGTAATAGGTAAGTTTTGAATCTTATTTCTGAGTATTTAATTAATTTAAGCATTTGAGATTCAATGTAATTTAAATCACTCCCTGTAAGGATTCCTATTTCAGCATGACGACTGAGTTCTCTTAAGTTCAGAAGAAGTTCTGTATTGAACTTCCCTCTTGGTTCAGTTAAAGTACCATCCATATCAAATAATACTATATTATTATTTATCATATTAATTCCTACTTTAATATTAATATTTGAATATTAAATACAATTATATATTATATTAACACTATAATATGAATTTGTCAAGTAATATTTATATCTTTTTTATCATAAGTCATTTCATTTAAATTAATTTTAAATTTATCAACTTCTTTTTTAAGCTCTCCTTCCCTCATACCAAGGAAAGCAGCAGCATCTCCAAATGTTCTGGTAGAAGAGAGAGCAAAATGAAGACAAGCCTCTTTGACAATATATCGCAGAGACTTGTATACGGGAAAATTGTAGAGTTTATTGTTTATATGTGAAGCAGCTAGCTCCAATTTAAGCCCAATAACCTCTTCTAGAGTTAAAGAATGCAACATTACTTCGAAGTCATCTGTTGTCTTTTTTTCTCTTTTGAGTTTCTTTCGCAGAGAATAATTGTAATTTCTACCTTTGTATTCCCTTAATTTTTTCTTCCACATTTAATTTGACACCTTGCTGGATGTATGTTAAATTAACATTATGAACCTGTTGTATCATCATACTCTTTTGTGGTTGGCTCTTCAACTGAACTTGACAGTTCGTCTTCGAACTTATCAAAATACAGCTTCAAATTTGTCACAAGGTAATCAAGAAAGATTTC
>Ga0163180_10001287_pt1 | contig 14366 bp, 13 predicted proteins | sample AtlANTMetagenome_2_FD_109647 | JGI IMG/M metagenome (GOLD analysis project Ga0163180, IMG submission 109647) | Marine eukaryotic phytoplankton communities from the Atlantic Ocean - Atlantic ANT 4 Metagenome | ecosystem: Environmental > Aquatic > Marine > Oceanic | place: North Atlantic Ocean...
CAGCCAGTGTGTTAGTTCAGGATAGACATGCCGCAACCGATGCGGGAATGGATGGCTTTGCGAATAAGCCTATTGATTACCCCGTACTTACTCGAGAGATGGCACGGGTGCTGGGCAAAGAAATTGATGAATCAGCCACATTAGTTGTTAATAATGATAAATCAGAAAAACCTAAATTAAGTAAAGTGGTAGACGTAAATCGAGCAATTATGCTTTGGGGTGACGCACAAACCCATCGCAACGAAGTGGCGCGATTTACCCGTGAAAACGAAGCCAAAATTGCGCAAATAAGTACAGCAATTCTCGATAACGATGCAGCAAAAACAGCATCGCTGGCTCACGGCATTAAAGGCGTTGCCGGAAACCTATGTTTAAACCCTCTGATGTCAGTTTGCCGAGATATTGAGAAAAATGCACATGCTGGTGAATTAGATATTTCAACAGTACAAATACTTAAAAAATCATTCAATGAAGTGATTACATGGCTTCAAGGCACTCACGAGACCAAAACGGTGCACGTTAAGCAAGATGTTAACTACACTGTGTTGTTAGAGCACCTAACTAAACTGAAACAGAGTGTTGAGCAGAACATGCTTGATGAAGATGAATTACAAGAAGTTAAAGCGCTTGCTGGTGGTGAATACAAAGACACCATAGCCTCCATTATTATGGATATTGATGATTTTGAGTTCGAACGTGCCGAAGCGCAGCTCGTCGAGCTTATTGATACGTTGGCCACAGAGACTGAAACGCAATAATGCTTAGAACTATTGAAAAGCCTACCTTGTTACTGGTTGATGATGAGCCAGTAAATTTAAGAGTCTTAAAGCAACTGTTAGCTGCAGACTACCAACTCATTTTTGCCAAGAACGGTGAAGAGGCGATTAAATTAACCTCGCAGCGTCAACCTCAACTTATTTTGCTAGATATTATGATGCCAGGACTTACAGGCTTCGAGGTATTTAGAATATTAAAAGGTCAAGACGATACACGTCATATTCCAGTTATATTCGTTACTGCGTTAAATGATGAGCACGATGAAGCAGAGGGTTTTGAGGTTGGGGCAGTTGATTATATTACTAAACCCATTTCACCACCGGTGGTAAAAGCCAGAGTTAAAACCCATTTGTCGTTAGTGCAGTCTGATGAACTTATGCGTACTCGATTGCAAGTGGTACAGCGCTTAGGCCGTGCAGCTGAATATAAAGACAACGAAACCGGCATGCACGTATTACGCATGAGTCATTACTCAAAAGAATTGGCACTCGCTTACGGGTTTAGTGATGAACAAGCTGAAATATTACTGCACGCAGCGCCTATGCACGATATAGGTAAAATTGGTATTTCCGATAGTATCATGTTGAAGCCGGGTAAATTGACAGACGAAGAGTTTGCAATAATGAAGACCCACCCTGAAATTGGTGCTGAAATTTTAGGGGAATGCGATTCTGCATTGTTGGTGGTAGCCAAGTCGGTATCACTGACTCATCATGAAAAATGGGATGGTAGTGGCTACCCGAACGGACTAGCAGGTGAAGATATTCCTATTGAGGGAAGAATTTGTGCCGTGGCAGATGTATTCGATGCGCTTACCAGCAAACGGCCTTATAAAGAGCCATGGAGCGTAGACAAAACATTAGCCTTTATGGAAAGTCAGAAGGGCAAGCATTTCGATCCGGCGCTAATTGATTTGCTGATGGCAAAATTACCGCAGATATTAGAAATAAAAGAAAAGTGGAAAGACGAAGACTAGACAAAGACTAATAGAGTCTGTGCTATAAATCATGGGCTACTAACTAATAGTCGAGTGTTGTTGCTTAATGTGACGTCAATCAGTATAATGCGCTTATTAAGTGATGGTAGCGGGCTCCCTCAGTGTTTAGGAAAGTAACGCTTCCATTCTCAGCAAACTATCACCTACCGGTGTTTTTTACCCATGTGTTTGCATTTGTCTTTTTGACAAATTTGGGTTCAGAATTTTAATAAAAGCCCCGCTAGTCCGGGGCTTTTTGTTGTATTAGACCCTGGAGTCAGCCTAGCTGAGCTAGGTGATGACAGGTGGGCTTAAGGCCCTTTTTTCGTTTTTGGAGGTTTGCATTGGCAAAACTTGAAGAGAAACTAACCGAAATGCTTAACCCAGGTGTAGAAGCTTTGGGGTTTGAATTGGTTGGGATCGAATTTGTACGAGCGGGGAAACATTCAATTCTTCGCGTTTTTATTGATCATGAAAACGGTATCTCCGTAGATAATTGTGCAGATGTAAGTCATCAAGTGAGTGCGATATTGGATGTTGAAGATCCAATTAGCACAGAGTACAACCTAGAAGTATCTTCACCAGGTATGGATAGACCGCTTTTCAAAGAAAAGCATTATGTTGATTCTGTAGGTGAAGTTGTTCAGGTTCGTTTATCTATGCCGATGGACGACAGACGTAACTTTAAAGGCAAAGTATTGGCTTGCGACAATGGCGTAGTCAGTATTGAAGTGGATGGCCAGCAGTTCCAGTTAGCTGTGGCGAATATCGAAAAAGGTAACGTTGTTCCCACATTCGAATAACGGAACAGCAATGCTTTCATCGACGAAAGCTTGAGTGAGGCTAAAATGAATAAAGAAATTTTGTTAGTGGCGGAAGCCGTTTCAAATGAAAAACAAGTGCCTAGAGAGAAGATTTTTGAAGCGCTGGAATTTGCAATAGCCAGTGCCACCAAAAAGAAAAATGAAGGCGATATTGAAGTACGAGTAAGTATCGACAGAACCTCTGGCGACTTCGACACATTCCGTCGTTGGTTAATTATTCCTGATGATCAGGAACAAGAGAACCCGTTCGCAGAAATCACCCTTTCTGCTGCACAAGTAGAAGAGCCTGAGCTTCAATTAGGCGATTATGTGGAAGATCAGATTGAATCTATCAAATTTGACCGCATAACTACGCAGACCGCGAAACAAGTTATCGTACAAAAAGTACGTGAAGCTGAACGCGCGCAAATGATTGCAGAATACGAAGATAAAGTCGGCGAGTTGGTAACCGGTACGGTTAAGAAAGTAAACCGCGACAATATTATTATCGATTTAGGTAATAACGCCGAAGGTGTTATCTACCGTGACGATATGCTTCCTCGTGAAACGTTCAGACCAGGCGACCGTGTTCGCGGCTTACTATATGTAATTCGCCCTGAAGCACGTGGCGCTCAATTGTTTATCAGCCGTACTCACCCTGACATGCTTGTAGAGCTATTCAGACTTGAAGTACCGGAAATTGCTGAAGAAACACTAGAAATTAAAGCGGCGGCTCGTGATCCGGGTTCCCGTGCAAAAATTGCCGTTAAAACTAACGACAAACGCTTAGATCCAGTTGGTGCGTGTGTGGGTATGCGTGGTTCACGCGTACAAGCAGTATCGGGCGAATTGGGTGGTGAGCGTGTTGATATCGTATTGTGGGATGAAAACTCTGCACAGTTTGTTATTAACGCCATGGCCCCTGCAGAAGTTGCCTCTATTGTTGTGGACGAAGACAGTCACATGATGGATGTAGCAGTAGAAGCTGACAACCTTGCTCAGGCAATCGGTCGTAGCGGTCAAAACGTTCGCCTTGCTAGCCAGTTAACTGGTTGGGAACTGAACGTGATGACAGTAGAAGATCTGAACAAGAAACATGAAGAAGAAAACGCGAAGGTATTGAACATCTTTACCGCTGGCCTAGATGTAGACGAAGAGTTTGCTGCTATGTTAGTTGATGAAGGTTTCACCACCTTGGAAGAAGTGGCATACGTGCCAGCAAGCGAGCTTCTTGCCATCGACGGACTTGATGAAGATACCGTTGAAGAATTGCGTAATCGTGCACGTGCATTCCTTACGACCCGTGCATTAGCAAACGAAGAATCGCTTGAAGGCGCAGAGCCTACCGAAGCCTTACTAGGCCTTGAAGGAATGAGTAAGCACGTGGCCTATGTATTGGCCAGCCGCGGCATTACCGACCTTGAAGAACTGGCCGAGCAAGGCACAGATGAAATTAGTGATATTGATGAACTAGACGAAGCTACTGCGGGTGCGCTGATTATGGCAGCACGTAATATCGTTTGGTTCAATGAAGAGTAAAGGTCAACAGGGGGAATAATACGTAATGGCAGATGTATCTATTGAAAAGCTCGCCAGCGACATTGGTACGACCGTTGACCGATTGGTTGGCCAGTTTAAAGACGCGGGTATTACAAAGAATGCCGGCGCTCAGGTTACTGAAGAAGAGAAAAAGAAACTGTTGGATCATTTAAGTAAGCAACACGGTAGCGCGTCCGAGCCACAGCGCATGACACTTAAACGCAAGACAACCAGTACTATTAGCGTAGGCAAGTCTAAAGAAGTTAAAGTAGAAGTACGTAAAAAGCGTACTTACGTTAAGCGTACTGATGCTGAAGAGCAACAACGCATAGCTGAAGAAGAAGCGAAGTTAGCCGAAGAAGCACGTTTGAAACGTGAAGCAGAAGAAAAAGCTGCTGCTGAAGCAAAACAAGCTGCTGAAGAAAAAGCACGTAAAGCGGAAGAGTCAAGAAAGGCTGCTGAAGAAGAACGTGCTCGTCGTGCTGAACAAGCGAAGAAAGAGGCTGAAGCACGTAAGAAAGATGAGCCTGAAATGTCTGCTGAAGAAAAAGCGGCTCAAGAAGCTGCTCGTCTTGAAGAAGAACGTCTTCGTAAGGCTCAGGAAGAAGAAGCACAGAAGAAGCTTGAAGAAGATGCTAAGAAAGCCGCTGATGAAGCGCGTAAATTAGCAGAAGAAAACGAGCGTCGTTGGAAAGAAGAAGCTGAAGCTCGTAAGAAAGCGGAAGCTGAAGAAGTGCATTTACATTCAAATCGCTATGCGCAAGAAGCAGAAGACGAGCAAGACGCGCAAGTTGAGCGTTCTTCACGTCGTCGCAGAAAGTCTAAGCGAAATGCAGGTGAGCACTTGAAGCAAGGCTTCAACAAGCCAGCTCAACCTGTAGAGCGTATCGTTAAGCTTGGTGAAACTATCACTGTTGGCGAACTTGCTAGCAAGTTAGCGATTAAGTCGAACGAAGTTATCAAAACCATGATGAAAATGGGTGAGATGGCAACAATTAACCAAGTTCTTGACCAAGACACAGCAGTACTTGTTGTTGAAGAAATGGGTCACAAATTTGAACTGGTTAACGACAACGCGCTTGAAGAAGAATTGTTAGCTGATGATGGCACAGGCGGTGATAAAACTTCACGTGCACCTGTAGTTACCATCATGGGTCACGTTGACCACGGTAAAACGTCACTACTTGATTACATTCGTCGCGCGAAAGTGGCTGACGGTGAAGCGGGTGGTATTACCCAGCATATCGGTGCTTACAAAGTACAAACTGATAATGGCGAAATCACCTTCTTAGATACGCCTGGACACGCCGCGTTTACTGCAATGCGTGCTCGTGGAGCAACAGCTACCGATATCGTTATCTTGGTTGTTGCGGCAGATGATGGCGTGATGCCACAAACGAAAGAAGCGGTTCAACATGCTCGAGCAGCTGGTGTACCGTTAATCATTGCCGTGAACAAGATGGATAAAGAGTCAGCCGATCCAGATCGTGTTAAAACTGAGCTTTCTCAACTTGAAGTTATTTCAGAAGAGTGGGGCGGTGAGCACCAGTTCTGTAACGTTTCTGCTAAAACCGGTATGGGTGTTGATGGTCTTTTAGAAGCCATTAACCTTCAAGCTGAATTACTTGACCTACAAGCAGTAGCTAAAGGTCCTGGTCGCGGTATCGTTATTGAATCACGTCTTGATAAAGGTCGTGGTCCAGTAGCTTCAGTACTTATCCAAGAAGGTGAGCTGAAAGCTGGTGATATCCTGCTATGTGGCGAAGAGTACGGACGTGTTCGTGCAATGCGCGATGAGCATGGTCAAGAGCTCAAGCTAGCTGGTCCTTCTACCCCTGTTGAAGTACTAGGTTTATCTGGTGTTCCAGTAGCTGGTGAAGATGCTGCGGTAGTTAAAGATGAGCGTAAAGCCCGTGAAGTAGCGGCTAAACGTCATCAGAAGAAGCGTGAGCTTAAACTAGCTCGTCAGCAAAAAGCCAAGCTTGAAAACATGTTTGCGAACATGGAAGCAGGTGACGTTAGCGAACTTAACATCGTACTTAAAGCTGACGTACAAGGTTCTGTTGAAGCGATTGCTGAATCGTTGATTAAACTATCAACGGCAGAAGTTAAAGTTAACATTGTTGGTAGCGGCGTAGGTGGGATCACTGAAACTGATGCGACATTGGCAGCAGCTTCTGGCGCTATCGTACTTGGCTTTAACGTTCGTGCCGATGCAACTGCACGTCGCGTACTAGAAGCTGAAGAAATTGATTTACGCTACTACAGCGTTATCTATAGCCTAATCGACGAAGTGAAAGCAGCAATGAGCGGCATGCTTGCGCCAGAGTTCAGACAAGAAATTATTGGTCTGGCTGAAGTGCGTGATGTATTTAAATCGCCTAAGCTTGGTGCTATCGCTGGTTGTATGGTTACAGAAGGTGTGGTTAAGCGTAGCAATCCAATCCGTGTACTTCGTGAAAACGTAGTAATCTATGAAGGTGAACTAGAATCTCTTCGTCGCTTCAAAGATGACGTACAAGATGTACGTAACGGTATGGAATGTGGTATCGGCGTTAAGAACTACAACGACGTAAAAGTTGGAGACCAAATCGAAGTCTTCGAAATCGTTGAAGTTAAACGCGAAATCTAATTGCCTAACTAAATCAGTATAAATAAAGCGGGGGCACAAGCCCCCGTTTTTGTCTGTCACTTTTCAAAATGAGACTAGGTTGTTTATAGACTAAGCTTTAAAAGGTTATACCTTAAAGCGGCTTAGCTTCTAAGAGCCTGAGTGACTGGCAACAATCGCTGATTTAAAGACAGGAGAAAGTTATGGCTCGTGAATTTTCACGTACCGACAGAGTGTCGCAGCAAGTTCATAAAGAAGTGGCTAGCATTCTGCAAAATGAATACAAACACCGTGTAGGCGATATGCCGCTTATTACTGTGTCTGATGTAGATGTAACACGAGATTTAGCCCACGCTAAAATTTATGTGACTATCTATAACAGCACAGAAGAAGAAGGCAAAAGACAAATAAAACAGCTGGCCGAGTTTCAGCCGTTTATTCGTAGTATTTTGGCTAAGCGCTTACGCATGCGCTCTGTGCCACACCTTCACTTCTTTGAAGATAAATCAATTATTGAAGGTATGCGCATTTCTAACTTGGTATCGCAAACCGTTGCGGCAGACGACGCGAAGCGAGATACCGACGAGTCAGAAGAGAAGGAATAAATGGCAAGGCGTCGTAAAGGCCGTGATATTAACGGCATAGTATTGCTAGATAAGCCATTAGGCGGTTCTTCAAACCAACTTCTTCAAAAGGTACGTTGGTTGTTCAAAGCTTCAAAAGGTGGTCATACGGGCGCGCTAGACCCTTTAGCCAGCGGTATGCTGCCTTTATGCTTAGGCGAAGCTACGAAGTTTTCTCAGTTCCTATTAGACGCAGAGAAAACCTATGAAGTGACCGCAACCTTAGGTATTCGTACTACTACCTCTGACGCAGATGGTGAAGTCGTTGAAGAAAAGCCGGTGACGGTGGATGAAGAAACGGTTCGAAACACGTGTTTGCAATTCTTAGGGAAGAGCAAACAAGTGCCTTCCATGTTTTCGGCGCTAAAACACCAAGGTAAGCCTCTTTATCACTATGCTCGTCAGGGGATAACAGTTGAGCGTGAAGCCAGAGACATCGAAATATTTGAACTTGAAGTCACGCGAATTGCGTTGCCAGAAGTGGATATGCGCGTTAAATGCAGTAAAGGCACTTATATTCGGTCGTTAGTAGACGATATTGGTCAAATCCTTGAGTGCGGCGCTTACGTCACACGATTGCACCGTACTGAAGTAGCCGATTACCCAACGGATAAAATGGTATCTCTTGATACGCTAATTGCTACTCAAGAAGCATTAGATGAGGGCGACTTTGCTGCACTTGATGCTTTTATGATACCTATGGACACCGCGGTCAGTAGACTGCCTTTGGTCTGCATTAACGATGCTGAAAAACAGCGTTTCGATAATGGTCAAAGTGTTAAAGGCACTTGTAGCGAAGCATTAGTTGTCGGCCAGCCTTACCGAGTTTATTTTGGTGAAAACGAACAAGGTTTGTTTTTAGGCGTAGGTGAAGGCGTTCAAGATCCAAAAGACCAAGTGGGGTCTAATGGCGATATTTTTGTGAATCCAAAAAGACGGGTTGTGTACAACCAATAAAGTTTACACTTTCCCTTGCTAACTCGCGCGCTGTCATTATAATACGCGCTTCATTCCGTCTGGCTGAATTAGTGATCGGCCGGACATAATTTAGGAGAATGTTATGTCACTAACTAAAGACGAAACTGCAACAATCATTGCTGATTATGGCGTAAAAGAAGGTGATACTGGTTCACCTGAAGTTCAAGTTGCGTTGTTAACTCACAACATCAACAAGCTTCAAGGCCATTTTGCTGATCATAAGAAAGACCACCACTCACGTCGCGGTCTTCTACGTATGGTTAGCCAGCGTCGTAAGCTTCTAGACTACCTTAAAGGCAAGAACGCTGAGCGTTATCTTGACCTAATTAAGCGTCTTGGCCTACGTCGATAAGCTTAAGTTTTTAATGAAAAAAGCACCCTAGGGTGCTTTTTTTATGCCTGTAAAACATTGCCTCCATAGTAAATGTTGCGTATGTTTAGCATTGGTAATGCTTTAAGCATATGGAAATGATTAATAATAAAAGGGATGTATGTCATCAAATATTGATTACTCAACGTATTCATTGGAAGAATTGAAGCAAGCTCGCGCCACAATTGATGAAATTGAGCACCCAGAACGGGCGCAAGAGTTAGAAGAGCGAATTGTGAAGTTTGAATTACCAGAAGCTTCATCCACAGAAGCTTCGTCCACAATAGCTACCTCCCCAGTAGCTACCGCACGAGTTTTAAGAAAGGGAAAGGTTTCCTTTCATGGTAAAGCGTCAGAATTCTTTTCTATTTGGATTGTGAACCTATTGCTTAGTATTGTGACACTGGGTATCTATTCTGCGTGGGCAAAAGTAAGAACCAATCGATATTTTTATGGAAATACTGATATTGATGGTCATCGGTTTTCCTATCTAGCGAATCCATTACAAATTTTAAAAGGCCGTATTATTGCGGTGTGTTTATTTGCTAGTTATTTCATTTTAAGTGCAGTAAGTCCTATTGCAGGCGCAGTCATGGTGTTGGCTTTAATGCTACTCACGCCCTTTATGATAGTGCTAGGTCAACGTTTCAGTATGCGTATGACAGGCTATCGAAATGTTCGATTTAAATTCAATGGTGGCTTTGGTGGCGCGTTTGTGGTTTTCGTAGTGTTGCCTATCGTTAGCATGTTTACCTTGTACTTAATGCTGCCATGGGCGCTTAAGAAGATAGACGAATACCTAGTTGACGAATCTGCTTTCGGTGACAGTAGATTTACTACGAAATTGAGCACGGGATCTTATTATCTTGCTTCACTTGGCGCTGTGGGTATAGTCGTGGCAGTGTTTATCGTTGGTGCTAGTGCAATGGGTTTTGGCTTTAGTAGCCTTATTGAAACGTTAGAAGACGGCGCACCTTTAGTGATGCTCGCTCTGATCGGCATGTACCTTATTGCTTTTGCCATTTCATCTAGCTTTTATACCGCCCTTATTCGCAATCATATTTATGAAAATAGTGAAATACCAAACGTGGCGCAGTTTAATTCTAATGTGGGTGTAATGCCTTTGGTATGGCTTAGAACCACTAACGTTATTGCTATTGTTCTTTCCTTAGGGTTCGCTATTCCATGGGCGAAAATTCGCAGTGCTCATTTCTTTGCTAATGCAACTGAGGTCACTGTGTTATCAGGTATTGATAGCGTTACGTCCATTAATACCGGTTCTGTGGGCGCGACAGCTGAAGAAGCGGCTACGTTGTTCGATGTTGATGTCGCGTTAGGCTAGCTCAATGATAGATGGGCAGCTATATCAATCAGAAGGTTCATCGGTCACACCTATTACCGCGAGTATTGAAGATAATATACTGGTCATTCGTCTCATAAACGAGGACCAGTGTAATGCTAACAACGGCCTAGAAATAAACGAAAGTAATGCTGTCGTTAATACGGACGTGGTCAATGGTGAAAGTGCCGAACCGTTAAGGTTTCAGCAATCTGAAGTTAATGCGAAGTCGAAACTGGGCAACTTGCCTCAGAAATTACTCTACCTAACGACCGCTTACTGGTTTGCTCTCCATCGCCCCTGTTAGATCAGTGGTTAGATGGTGGGGCAGGTAGTCGTATCTCTCAAATGGAAACTAAAAAGCCTTGGCTAATTGCGAGTGTTTTATTAGTACCACTTTTACTCTATGTTATTTTCGTACAAGGCATGCCATGGGCGGCCGTTAAATTTGCTAACCAGATACCATACTCTATTAAATCCGTAGCTTCACAGCATACGTTGAGCGCATTAGATTATTCAATGTTGGAGCCTAGCACGCTACCTGATTTGCAACGTGAGCAGTTAATGATGGGCTTTGACACTGTTGTAAAGCAAGTTAGCGGACTCGGTATCGAAAGTAATATTCGGGTTCACTTTAGATATTCCGATTTGATTGGACCCAATGCCTTTGCGTTACCTGACGGCACCATAGTGTTTACCGATGACTTGGTAACACTGGTAGATGGCGACCAAGCATTACTTGATGCTATTTTGTTACACGAAATTGGCCATGTGGCACAAAACCATTCCATGCAATTGATAGCCGAGTCTTTATTTGCAACTCTAGCGATAAGTTACTTTTTCGGTGATTTAAGCGGAGCAATTGAGTCTTTTATGGGAATAGGTTCTAGTGTTGTGCAAAACCAGTACTCACAAAAGCATGAATGGCAGGCTGACAACTTTGCTATTTCACAATTAAAATTAATGCAACGCGATCCCGCTGACTTTGCAGACGTAATGCGTAAATTATCGAACGACAGTGAGCAGCAGGGCTCTGAAAATAGTTGGTTTCAATCTCACCCCTCAACAAAAGCACGTATAGAGAATGCTGAAAGCGCATCTTACAATGACTGATGGGTATCAGATAACCTAGTGTTAATGCCTACGTTTACAAAGGCCTAGCGAGGGTTTTTACCTAGATTTTGGCGTGTCTGTCTGTGTGGAATATAGTACGATTTCTGCCTTCGCCTTTAGCACGGTAAAGCGCATCATCGGCTTCTTTAATTAATGTTTCTACTTGTAAAACAGTGTTATGTTGCGGCATGGGTATTTGCGTCACGCCAATACTCACCGTAATGTTATCTGCTCGCGAGTAACGTAATTCTGCAATCCTTTCATGCAAATACTTACAATAGAGTCGGGCATTATCCTGGGTTGAGTTATATAGCACTATCAGAAACTCTTCGCCGCCCCAACGGGCAACAACATCGGTTTTTCGTGTGGCCGTTTTCAACGTATGTGAAAGTACACCAATAACCTCATCTCCTATATCGTGTCCGTGTTTGTCATTAATATTTTTAAAAAAATCAATATCAATAAGTAAAAAAGACACAGGAACAAACTTTCGGTTTACCTGATCGAGTAGCTTACGAATATCAGCAGAGGCAGCACGACGATTGAGTAAATTAGTAAGCGGATCGAGACGGGAGAGTAATGTGAGCTCGTCGGTTTTTAATTCCAAGCTGTCTCTCACTTCTATTAGCTCTTGATAGAGCTTGTCGCGACTCTTCGCTGTGTGCATAGACCAATAGAGTTGCTCACCATGCAGTATAACATTAGCCAATATTGGTATTCGTTCATGCTGCGCAGTAATGACAGTTAATTGAAGTTCCGAAAACCTACCCGAATCGAGCAAAGAAGGTCTCACATAGCTTTCAAAAAAAATTAAACTCGCCCGCGAAATAATGTTGGAAACGTTACTATCCGTAACGCCTTCGCGAGAATAACCAAGCAGGTCCAAAGCATCTTTGTTGCAAAAATTAATATTCCCGGAGCCTAAATCAGAGACTAAAAGTAAACTAGGAAAAAGGTCGAGCTTATCGTCCTTCAAGGTACGAAAGACTCTATTTTTTCTGCAATAGTTGCGGGGTTTGTCATATGCAAACAATGACCGTGAGCATCGATAACTTCAAGCGATGATAAGGGCGTATTTTCATGCATATATTTCCCGACTTCTACTGACGCTAATGAGTCGCTGCTACTTTGTAAAATGAGTGAAGGGAAAGCAATGGTTGGAAGAATATTTCTATAATCAGAAAAGAAAGTAGCTTTAGCAAAAGGTTTTGCATATTTGGGGTCGGTGGAACAAAAGCTGCTTTCAAGCTCTTTCACTAAACCGGGATCGTTTTCTCCCCCCATCACCAATGGCGCAAGGTAACTCGCCCACCCAATATAATTTTTGTCCATTAAGTTAATAAGCTCTGCCAAGTCTGCTTCTTCGAAACCGCCGAAATAATCCGGTGGTAGATTCAAGAAACATGGAGAGGGGCATACTAATACGAAGCTTGAAAAATACTGCGGGGCAGAAATTGAAGCAAGATAACCAATAATACCGCTTACCGAGTGGCCTATAAATGTCACTTCAGTTAACTCAAGTGCTTCACAAATATCGACGACATCTTGTGCATATCCTTCTAACGCTTCATACCGTGTTTTATCAAAAGCACTGACATTAGATTTTCCGCAACCTACATAGTCAAAAAGCACAATTTTGTACTTTTGCTCAAGATAGGGGGTAAGGTATTTCCACATGTTTTGGTCACAGCCAAACCCATGTGCAAGCATAAGCGTCTTTGTCCCTGAACCAATAATTTTTACGTTATTGTTGTCGATTATATGACTAGCGTTGGATTGGTGAATCATAGTTGCAGCCTGTTCTTACTCGAGCAAAAAAATAGCCTGAAAATAGCAATACACAAGGCTACCCACGGATATAATGTTTATAGCATCGAAGAGAGGCAGATTATATGCTACTTATGGTCAATAAATTCAGCGCAAAAAAAAGGAGCCATTTAGCTCCTTTAACGATTTATACACGTTTAAAATTAAGATTAGCCTTCCGATACGCTCGCAGTTGAAGAGGGCGCCGAGTTTGTAGCGCTCGTTGTGCTTCGAGAAACTACTTTGGTGGCTATCTCTCTTAGTTCATTTTCAAGGCTAGTAATGCGCCCAGAAAGAGAGCTGTTACGCTGCTCTAATACTGATAATTTGTCTGACAAATTCCGAACTTGTTGTTCACTGCTGCGTTTATCACCAGAGACTTGTTCTAATTGAACGTTAAAGGCAAGAATTTCGTCAGCCAATGAAGCCAGTTGATTTTTCACCGAGCCAACTTGGCCCTGCTGGCTAGTCACATCATCGGCAACCTTCTTAATATTGCCCTGAAGCGCAGTTTGAACGTTACCCACTCTATCACCTAGGTCAGCAATTTCTTTTTGATTTCGGCGCCAGGCTGAAGCCCAAAGTTTGTCCATCTGCTCCCACAAATCATTGGTCTTACTGGCCAGTTCATTTACTTTAACCTGCAATGCAACAGTCGACTCACCCATTTCTTCACCAGTAGCAGAAAGCTTTTTCTCTAATTCAAGAATGCGTTTTTCAGCTTGAGAAGCGACTACTTTTTGTTGTTCTACCAATGTGTACAAGTAATAACATCCGCCACAGGCACCAAGCGCAATAAGTGCGATAAGGAATACCCAGAGACCATTACCGCCACCACTGCTTTTTTCTGGGGTTTTAGGAGAGGGGCTGGTAGGCGATGAGGAATTCGAAGGCGCTTTAGTTGGCGTAGGCTGACGCTTTTTTTGATAATCGCGACGATCTTCATCATCTAAACGAATAGTTGGAAAATCATCATTATTCGAATTATTTGCCATAAGTTCTCTATTTTCTCTTGTTAAAGCATTGGGTTAGCTGCTGCCTACCTAGATGTAGGCGCAGTAACCGAAATATCATTGTTAGCGCATAATAACATCGATATTATATTGAATTAATTATAAATACCAATGGCGATTACGTATCGCTGTCAAACCATTCTACACGATACAAATCGCGACGACGATCTAGATAATTCCTAACAGAACCTTCATTTTGAAGTTTAGTCAGTTTATCTAAATCTAGGTCTACGATCAGCGTCATTTCCGTATTTGGTGTGGTTTCTGACACAATAGCATCGTGGGGGAATGCAAAGTCGCTAGGTGAAAACACCGCAGTTTGACCGTATTGAATATCAACATTGTCTACTTTGGGTAAATTACCCACACTGCCTGCTATAGCCACATAACATTCATTTTCAATGGCGCGGGCTTGGGC
>Ga0163180_10001288_pt1 | contig 14360 bp, 7 predicted proteins | sample AtlANTMetagenome_2_FD_109647 | JGI IMG/M metagenome (GOLD analysis project Ga0163180, IMG submission 109647) | Marine eukaryotic phytoplankton communities from the Atlantic Ocean - Atlantic ANT 4 Metagenome | ecosystem: Environmental > Aquatic > Marine > Oceanic | place: North Atlantic Ocean...
AGAGAGAGAGAGAGAGAGAGAGAGAGAGAGAGAGAGAGAGAGAGAGAGAGAGAGAGAGAGAGAGAGAGAGAGAGAGAGAGAGAGAGAGAGAGAGAGAGAGAGAGAGAGAGAGAGAGAGGGGTAGAGAGGAAGGGGCACCTTTTGCTTTTTCGTTTGTGTTCGTGTAAATCGGTATCGTTTCGCGTGAGACGCGGCGGCGGTTCAACATGGCACACAAAATCGCGACAAAAGAAGACGCTCTCGATGACGACGACGACGACGACGACGACGCTCGGCTCTCTCTTCCAATTCGGAGATATCAAAAAGAAATCGTCCGAGCGGTGCGAGAGAACGCGGTGGTGGTAATTTTAGGCGAAACTGGGTCTGGGAAGACCACACAAATCGCGCAGATGTTGTACGAGAACATGGAGGAGCTTTTAGTAGTAGATAAAGAAGGAAACGGTGAAACGAAAAGAAGACGAAGAGAAAACGGTATCGCCGTCACGCAGCCAAGAAGAGTGGCAGCAATTTCGGTCGCGAGACGCGTGCACAAGGAGATGTATACGAACGGCGAAAGCAAAAGATTTGGCGAAGGCGTGGTTGGATATTCCGTGCGGTTTGACGATAAAACATCTAAGGATACGAAAATTAAATACTTAACGGATGGGATGTTATTGCGAGAAGTCCTATCGGATCCGGAGTTGCTAAGATACGGCGTCGTTGTCCTGGACGAAGCGCACGAGAGATCGGTGAATACGGACGTGTTGTTTGGGATATTGAAGAATTTGACGACAAATAATAACGGTTTGAAAGTCGTAGTAACGAGCGCGACGCTTGATTCGGAAAAATTTAGCGCATATTTTAACAACTGTCCAGTGTTTAACATTCCTGGGAGAACGTTTCCGGTAAAGATTTCTCACGCGTTGGAGAGACCACCGACGGTCTCGAATAATGGGAAGAGTAGTATAGCCTACTTCGATGCCGCCATCGATACGGTTTTGCAAATACACGAAACCGCGAAAATTCCTGGGGACATTTTGTGTTTCTTAACTGGTAAGGCTGAAATCGACCGAGCGTGTGAGATTCTCGACCAACGTGTAAAGGAGATGGATTCGGAAAGTATGCGAGGAAAATTGGCGCAAATCATCCCTCTATATGCCGCGTTAACGCCAGAAATGCAAGCGAGAGTCTTTTCAAAGAAGCCGGAAGAGTTAGCATCTACGTGCAGAAGAATAGTTATAGCCACGAACATTGCCGAAACATCGTTGACGGTACCTGGAATCGTCTACGTCGTCGATCCTGGGGTGGTGAAATTGAAGCGATACGACGCGGCGACCGGTATCGAAACTTTAGACGTCGAGCAAATCTCTAAAGTACAGGCGACGCAGAGAGCCGGGAGAGCCGGTCGAACGCAAGCGGGGAAGTGTTATCGTTTATACACGAAAGAAAATTTCCAGCTCGATTTTGCCGATGCCACCGAGCCGGAAATCCAAAGAACGTCTCTCGTGAACGTTATTCTATACTTGAAATCCTTGGAGTTGGATAATATGGACGTTTTACAGTTTGATTTCCTCGATCGCCCAAAAGAATCTGCGTTGAAAGACGCCTTGAAACAGTTATACGTATTAGACGCTATCGATGAGAGCGGAAAAATCACACAGATTGGTAAGGAAATGGCCCCATTACCTTTGGAACCAAACTTAGCAAGGGCCATGCTCGAGGCAAAGAAATTGGGGTGCGTTGAAGAGTGCGCAACGGTCGCGGCTATGTTATCCGTGGATAGATTGGAAGTTGCGGATTCATCATCGCATAAGAACAGCAGAGACCATCACAGAGGGAATCCTTTACAGAAGATTGTTTCCGCGGACGCCTTTGCGCTCGGTGATCACATCGTGTTTCTAAGAACGTTCGAACGTTGGCAGAGAGAGCGATATCGCAGAGATTTTGCAAGAGAGTATTCGTTATCCGAGCGAGGTTTGGAGTTTGCAAAAGAAGTGAGAAGACAATTATTAGAGTCCATGCGGTCTCTCGACGATAACGATTTTGTGTCATCCAAGAGGTCTCGAGAAGAAGAAGAACAGTATAACAAGAAAAGCGAACGTTCGAGAACGAAAAATCTTCGCAAAGCGCTCGCGAAGGGATTCATCTCTAAAGTTGCCAGAAGAGGCTCCGCGAGTAATTGTTTCAAAACGTTCGCGTTTGAAACGAAAACGTTGACGGAGGTGCACCCATCTTCTGCGAAAGCGTTAGTGGACGAAGACGGATTATTGCCGGATTGGATTGTTTACCACGAGATGGTAATGACATCTCGTCCGTTTCTCAGACACGTGTGCAAAGTCGAATACGAATGGATTGAAGACGCGTTGCCTAGGTTGGAGAATCCCATCGACGTGAAGAAGCTCAGCGGCGGATTTTATAATAACGATAACGATGTTTCGTTTGCTCCTGAGAATGACAGTAAATCTGCTGTCACGATGACGAATAAACAAGAGAACAAAACGCAACAAAACGCAAAACAAGAGGAGAAAGTGAAAGAGGCTCGCGCGCGCTTTTTAGCTCGAAAGAAAATGAAATCAAGGTAGTATTTTAGTACAAAAGGTACGTAGTTTAGCAGAAACTCTTTTAATTAGTACTACATATGGTACCATGGTAGTACGGTCGAACGTGTTCAAATCTAAGTATGGGCGCGTTTCCGTGCTCTCTAATCATATATATAAACTTTACTCGCCCGCCGCTAACATCACACTCTTAATCGTCGAATACACCTTCACCCATGCGTTTGTTTGCTCCTCCGACAACCCATTCAGCGCAGACCCAATCACATTTACCACAGCTTGCCCGACGACATCGTAATGTGCCCCAACAATTTTTTTTCTGTTGTGGAACTGCCCAAGTTCTTCTAATATCGGTATCAGCTTCGAAACGTCGTCGAGTAGGTGCACAGCTGCGTCGACAGCGCCGACGACCGCTTTACCGTGAGCTTTTAACATCGGCGATTCGTACAAGTCCTCCACGTTTTTAAACGAAAACAGTTGCAAAGCTTCCGGCGCTAACGAGAAAATCTCTTTGAAAAGCAAAACTCCCACGGCGGTTTTCTTGGCGTTCAGCTCTTCCGCGGAGAGTTTATTCGGTCCAGAGATTGGGAAGATTAGTTGCCATGTAGATTGCACGTACTCAATCTCGTCCGCAGACGCCGCGGCTTGTGGTGCGGTAGGTTGCTCGGTGGCGACGGGAGCGGTGGTAGTGGTGGTGGTCTCCTTCGCGGGAGCATCCTCAGACGCGCCCTTCTTGGTAAATTTAGAGAAGAGTCCCATGTCTCGCGCGTCGATTTTATATCGCGCGTCGTTTCAAGAAACTTTTCGAGCGTCTTTTGTTCACTTTTTCCCTTGAAAAAAGGTCTTGAAAAAAGGTCTCAAAAAGTGCCAAGAAAAAGGAAGAAGGAATATTTTAAAACATTTTAAGGGTTGAGAGACTTGGATTCTTTTTCGATCTTTGAGATTTTTTTAATTTTTTTATAGAAATGGATGGCAGTCGAATGTAGTTCAATCACCTGTAAGGAAACAAACGACAAAAAAAAAGAAGGAAAACCCGAACGGCAAGCAAAGGGCCATCATATCTAGGGAGTTCAACGAGAGAGAGAGAGAAAGAGAAAGAGAGAGAGAGAGAGACACTTTCTGGTCTTTTCCACCGACCTAACCGACCGCTGGTCTCTCGTCGTTTACGTCGTCGTTTACGTCGTCGGGGACGGGAGGAGAGCTTTCTTTTTGAAAGTGATTTTTTTTTAAATAATAAGTATCCATGCCGCGTCGTCGCTTATAACTGTATCCATTGGCAAAATCGAATGTGTCGTCGAATAACGTGCGAGAGTTGTAAAAAACCATCGTGGGTCGGATGCGGGCGGTTACACGTGGAATCACTCGACGTGTTAGATTTAGTTCCTTTGAAGGAACGATGTCAATGCGAGAAGACATATTCCACGGGAGTCTTCTCGGCTGGCAAATTACCGAACGTGCTGAGAGTCTTCAAAAAGAAGAAGAGGAAAAATATTGAAAACGGCGATGACGACGACGACGACGACTACGAAGAGAAAAATGGCCTCTCGCGTAGCGACGGCGAAGGATTCGAAGGAAGCAGCGAAACGGACGACGGGGAATCGACGATTGGTAAAAATGGAACGACGAATGACGATAGTTTGAGCCGTGCTCCCGCCAACGCCAACGAGAACGGCGGCGAAAGAATACTGGTGAATAAAAGGCCCAGGAGATCAAGTCCTGCGCGAACTGAGTCGCTTATTCCTCTAAAGTTTAAAACGGTCGATCTCAAGAAGACGAAGTTTGATCACTTGATGGATAACGTGGAATGGCAAGAACATATGAAAAAGATAGGCTACGGGAAAAGTCACAAAGTGATGAAAATCATGTTGAGGCATTTGACGTTAGTCGCGTTTGGATTAGGATTGGCCTTCATTTTTCAAGAACTAGAGAATAAGGAGCGAGAGAAGGAGGAGAAGTTATCTGCCACGGACGTAATTTATTTTGTAGGAACAGTGATGACGACAATCGGCTACGGTAATGTCACTCCGGTGACCAATGGCGGGAAATTACTTATTACTTGTACGTGTTTACCATTGATTGCAAAATTCGCCTATTCGTTGTCCTCGTTAACTGAACCATTGTTGCAAATAGCACGATACGTTAGTTTTTACACTCTGAAAGTGTTGAAAATAGAGGAACCGTTGAATTTGGATGTAAATGTGACGCAGATGATGAAGACATTAGCAATTCAAACCACCGCAGACTATGGGACGATTGATTTATCGGTAAATATTCCAGTGAAAGATTTGCCGACATTTTTAAGCGTCTTAAGTGATGGATGGGAGAACGTCAGGATAAGAGACGTGAACAAATACGTCGATGAACTGGCCGGTGAGAACTTTGCAGAAGTGGCGAGTATTTCGGTGGCTGAAACTGTCACGCTTTTGAACCTCATCAAAGCCAAGCATACGGTGATGAGCGAAAAGCTGAACATGTTCGCGGCTTTTTTCATGTCCTGCGTAGTCTTTTGGCTCGGATTTGCTTTCTTTGCGTCCGTGGAAAAAGACAGATTGTCAGCAGTCGACTCTTTTTACTTCTCCGTCATCACCTTGAGCACGGTTGGTTTTGGCGATTTCGTTCCTCAAAACACGAAACAAATCGCGTTTTGGTATGCATGGGTTATATTGGGCTGTGGTATTTTCGGCACCATGATCGGTTCTTTCTCCAATATCGTCAATGCGAGACAAGACGAGCACGTCGCGAAGAAAGCTTTATCGAAAACCTTTCGTAACAAAGACAAGTTACGCAAGGCGAAAATATCGTTGAACGAAGGTAGTACCGCTTTAGTGCGGAACAACAGCTATTTAAAATTCGAGATAAAGGAGAGGTACATCGCTTTTACGAAGCTGATTGGTTTATAGAACCTCATGTAGGCACGCATTTTTTCATTGTAATCGGATTGCCGAAAGAGCAATTTTTTTAAGAACAAAAAAACCAAAACTCGCGCGAAAAAGAAATCTCTCTTTCCTTTCAAAAATTGAGCACGCTTTTTAGGTTTCATCGGCCTCTTTTTGGCTTTTTGTGTCAAAGTTTCCTTTTTTTGTGTTTCGAGGACGGAGGAGGAGGAGACAAAAAAATAAAAAAAAAGAGAAAAAATGTAACGCTTTGTTTTGATGAGAGAGGTTTGTGTTCGGGTCAACTATGAATGAATGACATGCGCGCATCTCTGCAAAAAAAAATAAGAAGAACAGATTTGAACGCGCACACCCACGCGCACCACGTGCTCTGCATACCGCGCGTGTCATGAGTAGTGGTCAGTACGACCAAACGTGTTACAACCCATCGCTGGATCGGGTCTCGGACGGCGCGCAGCACGCGAAAGCGTGGGAGGAATATAAAACGTATGGGACGGCCGGAAGAAATGAGGACGAGATCGAAGAGAAGACCGCGTCGGATCGTCGTTTTACGCGTGAAGAGGAAGAAGAAGAAGAAGAAGAAGACCAAAGGAAGAATAAGATCGTGCCGAAAGAACAACTCATCAAACAGAAATCGTACGGTACTATCGGGAAAAGGGTCTGGGACAAGAAAGCGCACGGCGGGAAATATTACATCTCCACCGGAGAGAAAAAGAAAGGCTACGACGCTTTGGAGCAAACACCGGACGGGTCGATTATTAAGCGAGAACCCGGGTACGAAAAACCGCAGAGCGGCCAGACGACAAATTTTGTGGGTAATCATATGACTCAAGGTGCAATTGATTTAGTTCAGCACGAGTTGAGCAGAGTCGATCCGAAGATGCAGGAAGAACGGATGCGACGGTTGGACGAGGCGAAAGGTATTAAACGAGAATTGCCAAAGCTGTTAAAAATTGAAAAGAACAAAAAGGTTTTGATGATTGGAAATAAACAGGGCGACGGTCACGATGATGGCGAAGAGCCTTTGGAAACTCGCTTCATCAATTTCGATCGGTACACGTGGGAAGATAAAGACGGCGAAATCATCGTGCGCGTGCAACACGATGAGAAATTAATGGATCTGAAATCTGCACAGCTGGAAGTACAAAACGAACGAAGTTTTACTCTCTCGATTCAATCCAAAGAGGGCAAAGATAAAGTGTACGTGCTCCAGGTCCCGTATTTGTTTGATGCAATCGTGAGAGAGAAGAGCTACATGCTCACGACAGCAAAGTCCCTTCGCGTAACGCTCGTGAAAGCGGAAGTAGCCAAAGTGTGGAAGCACTTGTCGTCTGCGGACTCTGAGAACACTGTTTTGCGCTTGAAGAGCGCTCCAGATGGAGATAAAGAAATAAACCAAGAGAGAGAACTCATTATTAACAACACCACTCATGATATAAATTTGCACGACTTACGCGCGGAAGTGATTAAATTTCGTGATGGAAACTTAGCGCCAAAATTCACTCCTTCAAAGACGCCGGAGGAGATTGAAAATGAACTCGACGCTCAAATCGATGAAGTGTCGACACCGATGGAGTTTACATCTCTAAAAGAAGCGATGTATTCGTGCGATCACTTTGAGTCCTCTGGTGATTACGCGAATGCGATTAAATCCTTCTCATCGGCGCTCTTTTTTCTTCGGTTCTTTACTTCCTCTTCTTCACCACCGGCTTCGGAGGACGGCAGCGAAAATAACACGATAAATGAAGATGATGGTAAACCGATGACAACGACACAAGTGAAAATTATAGACTGTTTACAAAGACGCGCGAAAGCAAATGTTTTACTCGGTAAAATCAGAACTGCGACAAAAGATTACGCTGAAGCCATTCAAGAAGGTAAAAAGTTACTTTCGTCGTCATCGAATGCGACATCATCTGCTGACAATGACGAAGTAGACGCGACGAAAAACTTGCTCTCCAACTTATATTTGGAACGAGGCCATGCCTACGAGCAGATTGAGAAATATGCCAATGCCGTGGATGACTACAAAAGAGCGTTGAAAATTGGCGGAAACGATACGAAAGTTTCCATGGCGTTGGCCCGCGCGTCAAAGTTACATTTTCAAAAAGACATCGAACGCAAAGACATCGAAAAGAAGAGACAGAAAAATAATGACGGAAACTCATTACCGTCTTTACCACGCCCGGGATTGAAACAATTCGAGAACAGAGGGAAGGCTGGTGCGTGCTTTTGATAATGATTGATTGATAATGTATTACTTTATCATGATGAATAGAATACTATCTGCTAATACTAATATCTTTTCTCATCGTTTCTTCAAATGCAAATGAATCGGCGTGCCTGATTTGATGTTGTAGTACGCCAACGAGTTTGCATCTTTCAAGAAACCCATCCTCTTAATTTCCAGTTTCATTTTTCCTTGCGCCAAGTTTCCTAATAATGGCTTTAACTCTTGCTTGATTTTCAACACCGTTTCTTTCCCACTTTCAATTTTTAGATCAATCGTTTGACCGTTCAAATTTTTGTCCTTCGCTTCGTCAGGACATAAGATTTTTAGATCAATCGTACCTGGATTCTCGCTGAGCCATTCGTTTTCCTCCTCCAATTCCATCTCTCCGATGCGTAACTTTTGTTTGACCGGTTTGGCGTCTTCATCATCTCCATCTCCTCGTCCTCGTTTTTGTCCGACTTCTGCATCCATCGCTGGGGCGGCTAGTGGCGGAGGTGGCGGCATTGCTTGTTGGGACATCATTGGTGGCGGAGGTATTGGTTGAGTCATAGCAGGAATGGCATGTGCCGGCTGCGCCACTTGTTGTTGTTGTTGTTGTTGTTGTTGTTGTTGTTGTTGTTGCTTTTTCATTTGCTCGTTCAAAGCGGTCGAAACGTCTTTATCGTTCCCACTGGCGAAAATGTCCGGTCTCGATTTCGCTAAACTTACAATGTTCTTTGCGAACTGGTCATCGTCGACTTTGTTGCTTCCTTGTAACTTTTTCAACATCGCGTCTTTTTGTTCTTTCCATTTCGGGTCAATCAAAGAAATGCGCATGTGCTCGGCCATTTCGTCCACCGGAACGAGTTCGCCGGTGATTGGTGACACGGCAAACTTAGTCGCTTTATCGCCTTTGGAAGCTGCCGCGCGTTCTTCTGGTTTCTTATAGTTTCGAACGATTTTCATACCAGGTTCAGGCAAGTTTTCGTTAATACCCGACGCATGTTTCTCGCCGGTCGAATTCGGCGCTAGCGGTCTTGATGCTGCTTTCACTCTTTTCTCCACCTCTTGCGCTTGTCGCATGATTTGTCGTTCTTCGTCGTCCATTGTTGCTACTGCAGTTCCTCCTCCTGCTCCTCCTCCTACGTCTATTTCTTCATTTACTACATCATTAGCAGTCGTCGTTGGCGGCTGCGCTTCAACTTTCGAAGCATCCTCCAACGCCTGTCTCTTCAAATACCCAACAATTTCTCTCATCGCGATTGGTTCCGGCAAGGTTTCGTCTTCGCCGTCCTCGAAATCGATCGTTTCCACAACCACAAAATCGTGCCAATCGATCGCCTCCATCGCTTCTCGTTCCATGCGTTTCTTCTCCTCGTTATCTTTTCTATTCTTTAATTGCGTGGTATCCCATTCGGACCTTTTCAACGATCGCTCTAAAGCCTTCTTGTAATCCACCTCCACATCTAAAACTTCCTCCATCTCTTGCTTATTCTCCGGCATTAAAATCTCCGAGTACGAATCCGCTAAACTAGTGAAATAGGTAAACAGGGGATGTGCCGGCTTCAAAAACGCAAACTCCGGGTTTTGATATTCTCTAGAGGCTAAGCCGGAGAGAAACTTTGCGCCATTTCTCGCAACGAATTGCGCGGAGAGTTTGATCACTTCAATCTCGCTCTTTTTAAGACCTTGCGGCGGTTGCGTCCCGATGGAATGTTTAAACTCTCTCGGACGTTCTAACACTTCCGGTTTTGATAAACCCACGCCACCAACAGCGCTACTTTTCGCCATAAACTTGCTCTGATTTTGCACTTGCTCCGCCACTTCCATTCCTTTCTTATTTTGATCCTCGATCGTCTTTCCCTCCAATTCCAACTTAATCGATTCGATCTTCCCTCGATAATACGCGTGGTAGGGATCCTTTTCCATTAAAAACGAAAACTTTTGATTGTTTTTCTCGGACGACAAGATTCTGTTCTCGAATTCGGGGCCGTTTTTAGCCACAAATTGCGCGGTTTTGTCCACGATTGCTCGGACATCTGGAGGTGGGACGATAACCCCGACGGAACGCGTTTGCGTGTGTAACAATTCAATCGGTTTCAAGCCATCTTTCTCGGAAATTTTAATGGAATTGTTGTGCAAACGTTCGTCGATTATCGCGACCTCGTTTCCCTCGTTTCCACCCATGACGATGACGATGCGCGCCGCGGTTCTCCCTTCTTCGCGTTCCCGGTGTTTGTTGCGGCAAGCTTCTTTTCTCGCGCGCGAAGAGACGACGACGATTTGTAACCTAGAGAAAACAGAGACACTTAAAAAAAGAAGAGAAAGACATTCTGAAGAATATTAAAATGGAACACCGTCGACTTTTTCCGAACGACGAGGACGAGAGAAAAAACTACTTTGACACGTTTGGGACGAGTAAAATAAAAGAAAAAAAAGGAAAAACGAAAACAAAAAATTGGAAAATAAAAAAAGAGGTCTCGTCGAGAAAACAAACGGTCGACAAAACGCGAAAGAAGAGACTTCAGATATACACCACCACCACTATTACTACTACTACTACTACTCGCGCCGCCGCCGCCGGCGAAGAACGATGTTCCTGAACGTCCTGTTATTATTAGTAGTACTCCTCGGAGGAACAGGCAAAGCGTCGTCGTCGTCGTCGTGCTCGTACCAATCCGGATGCAATCGGCCTAAACAGAGATTCGCGTCGAGCACTTTGGGGAATCACGACGACGACGATGTTTCGATTACCTTTCGGCAAACGCCGAACTTTCCAGCGACGATGCGCGATTCCGTCGAGAAAGGCGTGGAATTAGCCCAATCGTTCTTGGGAAAAGTGTCCGACGTGGACGTGTTCATGTACGAGGCGCAAAACGCGTCGGCGCAAAACCCATCGGCGTATGAAGAAATCAACGGTCTGTGGTGCGAGGCGACGCGGGACGAAGTGCACGGGTATTGCAACGACGGCGCGGGCAACCAGGAGAAAGCGATGAACGGGGAGAATAACGTGTTTGCGTCGGGGAAGATGACGTGCGCGCCTTGCGGCGAACCGGCGAAGAAGAGTACGCCGATTGTCATCACGCCCGGGTTGGATTCGTCGGGCGAGTATTACGAGCACGACACGGATTGGCTTATTCAAGGAGCCATCCACGAATACTCGCACGCATTTCAGACACTCTTCGGAGCACACACTCCAGCGTGGTTGATGGAAGGGGGCGCGGTACAATTGGAGGCCGTTTTTTCCAACCACGCATCGCGTGGGACGTACAGAAAGACGTACGAGGACCATTTTAAGCATACAATTTTTCCAGCAGCTATCGATTTGTACGGAGATACGTCGGTGGCCACGTGGTTGACGACCTACGGGTCCGATCGAGAGTGTGAAAACGATATTCCGCCGGGCGGTGTAAACGCAAACCCGGATGTTTTTTATAACGTCGGCGCCGCGGCAGTAGCGTTTGCCATATACAAAGCCAACATCAACCACGCGGCCGACGGAGGGCGAACGTTTGCCGATTTCTGGACCAACACGGAAAAGCACAAAGGCTTCTGGCACAGCATCGTTGTAGACGACTACGAATTCAACATCGACACGGATTGGCCGTCCCAAGTTCCCGAAGGTACCGGATGGAAAGGAGCTCTTGCAAACTTCACCGGCCACGACTCCGTCGCCGCCTTTTACGCCGATTTCGAGGCGTGGATAAAACCCGGGGGCGTTCTCAAAACGCCAGAGGAAATGTCTGACATTCTTGAAAATTCGTCCGACGTCGACGCGCTCTCGGTCGAGCCGTTCAACAACGCGAACTCTTTTATGCCTCGAAGCTGCGAGGCGAGCGGCGGCCCACCCTCCTCCTTCTTCGGCGTGTCCTCCTCGGCGACTCATAGTCGTTTTTCGCTCGTCGTCGTCGTCGTCTCGTCGTGTCTCGTCGCGACGCTCGCCTTATAATTCTACTCCTCCTATGTTATGTATTATTTATTATGTATTACAAGACCATGTTTAACAAGACGTCTCGTTCGGACCAGTATTGCGTGGCAGCACGGAATCCAATTTTCACTATTTCTTCATCATCGGAGACTTTTTGTACCTCCAGTGTAGTCTCGAGAGAAACCAACGAAGCCATCGACAAAGGCGTTTCTTTGACGTCAAAGGTGACGTGGTATCGGTGGAAGTTCCGACACGACGATTGCTCGAATTTAGAGACGATACCAAAGAGGTCTTCTTCTTCATTCTTCTCGTTGACCAAACGGACGTGTCGTTGAACTATGGTCTCGCCGCCCGGCAGTTTCAAACGTTGCGCATTTTCGTCTTCGTACTCTACGACGCGATCGTCTTTGTGTTCAGTGTCGGAGTAGAAGTATGGGTGGTGCAACGCTTCGTGTGCGGTGATTCTTCGTGATGGGTCGAGTGTTAACATTCGCCTTAACAAATCGGCTTGGAAGACAGTGATTTCGTCCGCACGAGTCAGTTTCAAGAAGGAGACTCGCGGTAACCATTTCGGGAACATGTCCGCGTGCCAACCAGGGATGTTTTTTACATCCGGCCAAGTCTTTTCGTTTGGCGTTCCGAGAAGTTTAAAAATGCACAAAATTTGGTCCAACTGTTCGGCACTTTCGTAATATGCGAATTTGTTGAAGAGCGAGGAACCGAGGATGAATTCAGCGTAGACGCATCCGCATGCCCACATGTCCACGGCGTTTGTGTATTGTTTCGGCAGCACTGATTTCTTTTTGTTCTCCTTTTCACCTTCTGCTTCTTCATCTTCTCGGCCTAAGCCTTCGATATCGTCGTAAGCGGTTTCGTCAACGGAATCGGGATCGATTTGTTGAGCAGGCGGTATGATGAGTCCTTCAGGCGCGATGTAATACGGCACGGTGCACGAACGCAAAGGAGAGCGCTTTCCAACGTCGCGAAATCCTCTCGATGCCGCCCACGAGGCAATCACCAACTGTCCTTTGCCTTCGTTCTTCTGAGCGTCGACTAATAGATGACCACAATGCAAATTCCTATGAGCAATCCCTCGCGAATGCGCGAATCGAATGCCTTCAAGCAATTGCTGAGTGAGCATACGCAATTTAGATCTTTTCAATCGAAACGTGCCATCGTCGTCGTAGCACCACTCTTTCGGCGGTCGCTTTTCTGCGACGACTGGATCCTCGCACACTCTCGACCGCTGCGCGCGTAAACTAATCGGATAATGTTCGTGAATCATGAGCATTTTGCCGCTAAGTCTCGGTAGTATTCGCGTCTTGCCAACTAAACTCGTTTCTATCTCGTCTTCTTCTTCCGCCGCTTGCAATTCAGGCGGGAGTTGCCCTACTAACCACGGGATCTCAAATGGCATTTCTTCGTCAATCGTAACTAAACGTTCCAATCGTGCGATGGAATTTGCTCCGTTCAAATATTCTCTCTTACCAGACGGATCATTTTCTTCTCTCGACGTCGCTCTAACTATTTGCGAAGACAGCGCCTTCATGTTCGCCGCTTCGCGTAATTTTCTACTCCGCAAACCTTCTTCAGGTTTTTCGAGGAACCCTACAAGTTTTACCGCTTTCAGCATCCCCGAGCAAACATCCAAACATTCCCACATGCGTTGTCGATGGCTGTTCCTCACCTCCACTCTTTCTCGAACGCAAAAACTCGCGTAGTCTGAGATGATTTTCTTTTTCTTTCTATTCGATTTTCTCGAATTTACGATGTCTTCTATGGCTTGTTCTCGATTCGATTGCATCTTTTTCAACGCGCCGTCCGAGGTTCGTTTCTTGTTGTTGCTACAAATTTTCGATACATTTTCCTTTTCGTCCGCGTCCATTTTCGACACCTCATCATCGTCTTCGAGTTCCATCGTCGCATCTTCCTCTTCCTCGTATCCTTCCGCCGCGTTAAAACTGAACCCGCCAAATACCCTCTTCTTTTTTGTACTTCTGTTTTTCTCAACTTCTTCGCGAGACAACTCTTGCACATTTAGACCGAGAGTTGGTATCGTCTTCAAAAATCGATACCGCATCAGCGGGTATTTTTGCATTTCAATGAAGACTTTCCTATAATACTCACCGGATTCCTTCACTTTTTCCTCGTCCTTCTCGGAATTCCTGAATATATCCCGTCTCGCTTTTTCTCGCAAATCCACTAAACTCTCGATGTTTGCGAGTTTTTCGCACTGTTTCTTCCAACAGGTTCCATCGCTCATCGCAGCTCGATACATCTGTTTCGAGCTGAGCATGCAGTTGACCACGGAGAGCGCGGGGAGGAAGGAAAACACGTGCGCGATGACGCCTTCCGGTAGGTTTTGGATCGGAAACGTCCGTCGTTCTTGTCGTTGTTCCTCTTCATCATCTTCTTCTTTTTCGCTCGCGTGTTTTTGAATCTCGTCGTCGTCGTCGTCGTCGTCGTCGTCTTTTTTTTCCTGCATCTTTCTCTCTTCCGCCCAAAAACGAATTTAAAAGACGACGCACCACGCGCGGACAAAAAAAGACGCGCGCTCCCTCGTCCGGAAAAAGAGAGAAAGAGAGAGAGAGAGACGCGTTCCGACGCGCGCCGAGAGAGAAACAGAGAGAGGGAGAAGAACGGCAAAAAAAAAAAAACGCGCGCACAACGCGCTTCTTCTTCTTCTTCTTACGTCTTCTTCTTCTTCTTCGTCTTCTTCTTCTTCTTCTCTTGGTGCGCTTTTTTTGTGTCGTTTTTTTTTTTTTTTTGAAATTTTTTGAAAAAAAAACACC
>Ga0163180_10001293_pt1 | contig 14354 bp, 16 predicted proteins | sample AtlANTMetagenome_2_FD_109647 | JGI IMG/M metagenome (GOLD analysis project Ga0163180, IMG submission 109647) | Marine eukaryotic phytoplankton communities from the Atlantic Ocean - Atlantic ANT 4 Metagenome | ecosystem: Environmental > Aquatic > Marine > Oceanic | place: North Atlantic Ocean...
ATCGCTCTTGCTATCGCTCTTGCTATCGCTCTTGCTATCGCTCTTGCTATCGCTCTTGCTATCGCTCTTGCTATCGCTCTTGCTATCGCTCTTGCTATCGCTCTTGCTATCGCTCTTGCTATCACTCTTGCTATCACTCTTGCTATCACTCTTGCTATCACTCTTGCTATCACTCTTGCTATCACTCTTGCTATCACTCTTGCTATCACTCTTGCTATCACTCTTGCTATCACTCTTGCTATCGCTGTCACCGAGGATAATAGCCTTTTGATAAATATGGATTATATTATGCGAACCACACAAGTAACTCGACTAAAATATAGTAGAGTCCTATATGCATTTCCTCCAGCACCTCAATATTTGGACATTAAAGATTTTCTACCCCACGTATTTTGACTAGAAAAGCCTTTCAAAATGTTAAATGATAAACTACTAGCAAAGTTACCTCCGAAAGCCTCTAAGGAAGCTTGAAGGCCAAATAAGAATACAAAACTAAAGAACTTATCAACAAGCTATTAAATAATATTTCTAACATTTATGGCCCATATTTTGAAATTATTCATCCTAACAAATATGCAAAAATGACCTCAAAGCCATACTGTGTATAATGAGTACAGTTATCCCTATATTATCAAGAAAAGTAGTATAGCTTTTGGCCTGCGGCGGCCCCGGCGCACACTGCAAGCAGGTACATCCCGGAGCCGCCGCCTGGACTTCGTGGCAGGCCACTCAGACTATCCCAATTTTACAAAATATAAAATATATAGATGACCACTTATTAAAAATGATAACAAGACTTACGCAGGTACGCTACATATAGCTTACTGTTTAAATGAAATTGTCAATACTATAATTAGTTATTTTCGGATAGATATTTAAAGTCATATCTATAAAAACAAGTTTGCAAAGTGTTAAATTTATTTGCTAAAACTGTTTGATTGTGAGATAATTATGACATGATTGTTTTAGTAAAAAAATATGAGTTTTAATTTTGTTGATTACTGTCAATATTTACTTGAGTCTCACACAAATTTTACAATAACAAACTTAGCAAATCATCTGGAAAATATTAGCCATGATACAATAAATCGCTATTTAAGAACAGAGTTTTAGACTCAGAAGATTTATGGCGAAATGTTAAAGAAGAGTTTGTTGCAGATACAGAAGCTTATTTAATTTTTTGACAACACAGTAATTAGTAAAAAGTATGAATATAAGATTGAGATTGTACGACGACAATATAGTGGCCATGAATATCAAGTTATTCATGGCATAAGAATAGTTGATTGTATATTTTTAAATCCTCAGAATAAACAATTATGGATTATGGATTATAGATTATAGGATTTATGACCCAGATACTGAGAAGAAAATAAAAATAGATCATGTTGAAGAAATGATGCTTAATGCCATAAATAATAAGAAAATACTATTTAAAACAGTATTAATGGATAGTTGGTTACAACACAAAGATTAATGGGATTAATAGATAATTTATAAAAATTTATTATTGTCCTTTAAAAAGCAATCGTTTAGTTGATGATACAGGTGGTGTAGAAAAATACAAAAAAGTTCAAGACTTAAATTAGAATGAAGCTGAAAAATCTTCAGGGAAAACAATTAAATTAAAGGGTTTCCACGAGACAAAAAAATGAAAATATTTTGGGCTACTGTATCTGCTAACAGAACAGAATATATTGTCACTAATGACTTGACTCAATCATCAAAAGATAATGTAGAAATTGAATCTCAAACTCTACGTAAAATCGAAGAATTTCACAGAGTAATTAAGCAATTAACAAGTTGAGAACTTTGTCAGTGTCGTCTGGGAATAATTCAAAAATCATATTGCTTGTGCAATGTTAGTGTGGAACTTCTTAAAAAGATTTGCTTCTAAAATAGGCAAAAATATTTGTCAAGTTAAGCACGGATTATTATCAAAATATCTAACCGACCAATTGAAACATCCTTCAATTAAAATGAAGGTTATTTGACTTGAAACACTAAAGGTTTTTGAATAAAAATAGTTAGGCGATCGCACATGACTATAGTTAAGTTCGTCGAAATTGTCATGCGCTATATATAGTGTCTTTGCGTAAGTCCTGATCAAATTAAAAAAGATGCACAACAACAGTTGTCAAAACCGAGAATATAAAATATGATCAGATGATTATTTGATATTTTTGTGAGCTTTTCACTATATCAAATAATCACATAACCCCTATTAAATCTATAAATTATCAAGTAGATAAATACCATGAGCATGACACAAGTAGGTAAAATTGAAATTGAATCCCCAGGACCTTCTGTTACAACTGAGAAGAACTTTCGAGATTTTACAACAGTTAACTTTCCTACTCCATTTCCAGAAGGAGCAATTGTAATTGTGATTCCTATGGTTCAAACCTTTAGAGGACCTGACACCCCAGGAGTACGTATTGGTGAGGTTACTAATACTGGGTTTAAAATTCGGATGAATGAATTAGTAATTAATAGTAGGGGGAGGGAAGCACTGTCGGACGGAAACCACACTACTGAAACAATTGGATGGGTAGCTTATTCTGTATAATGTCAGGACTTACGCAAAATATGAAAATAGACACCATCTGTAGGGGTAATGGCTGTTAAACCCCTACTATATCAGGACTTACGTACTCCTCCTATATATGGTGTATTTTTGATAATTATTTCCGGTATTTACACTACAATTAGTGTCTTTGCGTAAGTCTTGTATATATAGCAGTTCTGCGTAAGTCTTTTATCAACAGGACTTACGCACAGGTACTATATCTAGTGAGACAAATATCATTTCCCCTACATATGGCGTTTTAAAGGTTGATTTACGTAAGTCCTGATAAAATCACTCAGGACTTACGCATCTGTTGGCTCAAATTCCGACGATAATTCATTAGGACTTACGCAAAAGTACTATGTAAAGTGGCAATATCTTTTAAATAATAATTTAACACAAAATATAGCGGTACTGCATAAGTCGTGTATTAATTAATATTATACAAAACTTACGTAAGACACTAACAGTAATTTAAAACTCTCTAGAATTCTTCAGACGATATCTTTGATAATCCAGGTTTATCATAACAAGAATTACGAAAAGACACTAGCAGTAATTTAAAACTCTCTAGAATTCTTCAAATGATACCTTTGATAATCGTAATTCTCATATTTTTTTATTAACGTATACATGAACGTGAAGAAAAATACTATTTGACCCTACATATGGTATCTTAATTTTAGATTTTTAATTTATTTATCCAGCCGATAAAACGTCGCTCGATATCAAGAAGTTCAACTAATAAAAACTAGCCAACTTCAACTAACTCAACTACATTAAACATCACTAAACTTTTAGGAATTCGGAAGACCTCAATCCTAAAAGTCAAGTGATGCTAAATGTCCGTCTCAGTAGAGCCGTCGTTGAGTAAGTTTCAGTAAGGCTTCATCTCTGATGAGCTGACCGTTTTTATAAGTTTCACTAACTTTCTATCTCTTAGCGACTATTGGCATCAATAATAAACTTTTTTTTTTTGGCGGCCGGCTTATGCAATTCCAATAGCTTTTAGTGGAAGTTATTCAGCCGGCCGCCGATATTTGTGCGCTTCACTCAATATGAAAAGACAAATATCCGGGCACATCCACGCGCAGTATTTATGCGGGGGGCAAGAAAAATTTATAAGTTAAGCGCCAAAACTTAATACGCCCCCCGCACCCCCTCCCCATTCTGTTATTTTATATCCTGGAAAAGACGTTATTTTATATCCTGGAAGAGGTCCCATTCAATACCCTGACGACTCCTACCGCCGCGACCCATTGACAAAGATTTTATTTAATGGTTAAGCCAAGGGGGGGGCGAAGGGAGCAGGAAGTGGGATAACAGGCAAAATCCCCCCCCTTGGCCTAATCCATTGTAAAATGCATTTGTCAAGGGTTTCACAAGTCGCGGCTGTCTTTATACAAGAAGGGGGCTCTGCTAAACAGCAAATAGGATAAACTATTCTAATTGTCAACCTCAAAATCTTGACTGTGAATAATCAAGAATCTCGTACACTTCTGCCTATTTTTTTTGAAGAAGGATTATTTCCCATAGCAGAGGAATTTTCTTCTCTGGCAGAACAATTTTCTTCTCTGGCAGATGGTGCAAAGTCCTGCTGCCTCTCATCAAACTGACTCCTGGAGGGAGATTCAGAATCTATGGCAGATGTGGCACCTATTTTCTGAACTTTTATTTCTAAGAGTTCTTGATCATTTAAAGAGACTTTTTCCAAGAACCATCCTCCAATACAGTAGGCCATGAATTGGTCCTGAAGGTCTTCAATCATATATTTCCCATATGCTCCTGGACATCCAGTAATTGGCTCTTCTAATATTTCTTTCACTATATATATAAGTTCTGGTTGAGGCTGGTCTTCTCTTGGCCCACCACTGATATCTCGGACGTAGTCTCCTACCTGATAATAAATAAGTGTTTCTTCATCTTCTTTTTCTGCTTTGCTATCTATTTTTTCCGGTATTTCAATTTGATTTTCGATTGGAGGTTCAATCTCTTCATTTTTTTCTTTCTCATTTATTGAAAAGTTAGTAAACATAGGTGCCATAAGTGCCATATCTGCCGTATTGCTCTCTGTATCTGGGTTTGATAAATGGCACGTTTCATTAATTACTAAGGAAACATCTGCCATATCTGCCTTTTTCTCTAATGATTTTATTATTTGAGGCTTATCTTTATTCTGACCTTTAATAGAATATCCAAAACTAGAAATCAAATCCATTACTTTAGATGTGGCCGAGATAATATAACCTCTTTTCCCTTGTTCATCTCCTACTAGAGATTTTCTATACACACAATCTAAATTTTCCATGTAATGTTTTAAAGCTTTGAAATTCAAATTAACTGAACTGCCAAATTCTACTAATTTTTTCTCTAATAAATTCTGAAGCTTAAGAGAGGAAATAGATATAGTTTCCAGGCCTTGACTTAATAATTCGGCAAGTACTGGGGCGATTGTCTCTCCCAAATCTCTATCTTTAATTGTGTACTCAAAGTTTTCATGTTCTATATCAGACTCTTCTTTTCTATCAAACCACCATTTTTCACCAGAGAGATAAGCAGCTTTTACTGCTGCCCAGAGTTTATCTCTGTTTATACGTGCATATTCTAAGTCGATCTTTTGGTTAACATTAACAACCAAATAACGACGATTTCCCGTATTATCAGATAAAAATTCGTTCTGATTTGTTGTGCCCCAAATACTGAAATGTCGAACCATTCTCTCATCTACCCTACCATAAGGTTTTCTAAGATGATCCTCTTGTGTACTCAAGATTGATTTAACCAGACTAGTTTCGCGACGACCTAAAAATGTTTCTAATTCTTGCCACTCAATAATCCAATATTTGTGTGCTTTAATTCGTTCATCTTTGTCTAAAAAGTTATAGATATTATCACAAAATAATTCAGGGGAAGCCAAAATCTTTAAGAAAGTACTTTTCCCAATACCTTGAGGACCTTTTAATATCAAAGCAGTATCATCTTTTGTCGAGACTTTTTCTCCAGCAATCCCTAAAGCACAAGTGGCAATTAACTTTTTCCTTATCATTTTTATCTGGAGAGGATTAGTTATAAATAAGGTTTTACGTATATATTCCTCAATATAGTCAGAATTCTCTTCTGAAAGAGAATTTAAATATGATGCGACAGGACTGAAAGAACGAACTGCATATCTGAAAGTAGAAAATGACTGGTCCTCTCTTAAGAACTTTATTTTAAATTTTTCTTCTATGTGGTATACAAATTCATCATTTTCTATTTTTTGACCATCAACAACAAAATCTTTTGTCAAATAGTTGTAAAGAACTCTCTCTTGACAAAGCTCTAATATTAACTCACGAACTTTTACCTTATCATGACAATATTTTATGAGATAGAGATTCTCTTTATAGTCAACTCCAAAAGGTAATTCTGGAGGGGCCATATTTTTCCAGTGTTTTTTTGTTAACTGGCTAAATTTACCGCCACTAACAATAAAATCATCTATGCCCATTTTCACACCACGTTTTCTGGGAATTTCTAGATGATAGACTCTAGAACCGAGTGCTTCTAATTGTTGAGCTAATTTCTGAAATTGTAAAAAGCAATCTTTTCTAGTTTTAAATTTAATGTCAGAGTCATGACAAATAAGGAAATGACGACCACCCTCAGCTAAAATTTTTAATTCGGGTAATAATTCGTCATCTTTGCGCCACATGGTAATCCCAGGAATAGCGATCGGAACTTGGCCTAGAGAAAATAAACAACCTGCTTTTTTCCCCCCTTCTCCAATAATTGTCGGAATTTCAGGATGTTCTTTAACCCAATCCCAAAAAGCAAGACCCATATCAAATTCTTCGAGTGAAGAAGGAAGTGGAGGCATTTTTAATCCATTATTTGTAGCAATTAGCTCCCACTGTTTTATATCAGGAGTTAAAAAAATACAGGAATAGGTATCACATGTTTCGGAGTCCACCTTTACTGACTGGTATTTACCTCCATTCAAACTTTCTTTTATAGGAGTATTGTTATCTGGTTTAAATTGACCCCACTGAACATCTTTATTAATTGGACAACGAAATGGATTTTGAGCAGGTAGCCACCAACCAGACGTTTTAAGGCAATCCTCAAATTTTTTCAAATGGTAAGAATCTAATCGACCCGTATTTAATCTTTTTGGTTGTGGATAAAGCAATGAGAACAATTCACTGTCATGGGCCAATTCGGGACTCTTTTCGATAGTTTTAATATTTTTCAACGCAATGTCTGGAGAAACTCCGGAACCTACAACCCACTCTTGAAGATGATTTTGAGAAACAGAAGAGTTTGTGGCACTTTTGCCAAGAAGTACTTGTGATTTGAGATTTTCACTTATAATATACATAATAGATGATTGTATATATTTTGGACATATCCAAAATAACATGTCCCCGTGTAAGGGGGCAACTTTTTTTTATATATTGTTTGTAGATCAAAACATTAAATCTACTATTTAGGGCGATAGTACCCTCGTTAATTTAAAGGTATAGAATTTAGGTAGTCCTGCATAGTAATGAGAAAGTGTAAATTAAAAATCAATTTATAGCTATGCACTCGAAAAAATATACTTGACATTGTCTAACTCTGCATAATAGACTTGTGAAAGAAGCGAAAGGCATGCTTTATAGGTAGCTTTAAGCTTTTAAAATCTTATTGGTCGGGATAACCCAGAACCGCAAATTCTGAGATACCCCTAGCCCCAAAAGTTACAGCAAATAACTTAAGGAGATAAAATGACAATAACATTAGAACGGCCTGTGAGTCCAGTGTGCGACTCTAAGTTAGCCAATGATATCCGGCACTTAGTCGATAATCTTGACACAAATACCTACGACATCGTTAAAGATTATCAAGAAATTTTTTGTTGTGAAATTATCTTGATAGATGATAAAAAGAATCACTGTGAGATAGAGATTCATGACACTGGAGAAATTGAGATGCTGCAGCAAGGCTATTTGCCATCTGGTGAGTTATTTCACATTTCATTCGACTCCATCACCACTTTTCCTCAATTTATCGCATTAATACAAAGAACTGAGAACTCTAGTGACTAGCCATTAGAGCCTATTTTAGTTCAGGAAAATTCAAAAATGAATGCAGTATGCTTCCCTACTGTATTCAGATTGCATTGCGTAAACAAATAAATAAGAGAGGAAAATCATGTCTTTCGGACTAGGATTCTATGGTGCTGGCGATGAAATAAGTCGCAAGCTAGATTTTGAGGGTCATTCTCCAAACTTGTCAGAACAGACAAAACAAAAGATTATTCAGGCGGTTTCAAGTGAATATCCTGACATCTTGAATTGCACTGGAAGAGACCAGCTTGCCATTTGTAAATGGGTTATCAATGAGAGTCAATGGCTGAAAACTTCTGGAGGCAAATAGGAATGTTTCTAAACTATATAAAGAAGCAAGCCAGAAGAATGCGTGAAAACAAAGAAAATAATCTGCGTTTGTATAAAGATGCTTGTTTTCGTCTTCTTAGCCATACGGATGCGATTCCACCTACTTATTTTCATGAAGATTGTCTAACTACAAGCGATATAGAAAAAGCTGAACAAATAGCGACAAAAGCGTTGAAAGATGGTTGATTCATTAATCTTCGCAATAATTGTGACTTGCTTGTGGTTAGGAGCCATTGAGTTGATTAGCTTCCTAACTTAAAACAAAAGGTATCTGTTTACTCTATTTGTAGACAAATACCTTTAAAACCTTAATATAAAAGAATGATACATCAAAAATCTGAACTACCGGAGTTAAATCCAGTGCAGTTGCTGTACAATCCATATAATCCAGTAACAAAGGATGAGCTAGCTGAAATATTAGGAGTATCACCTTGTACTGTTAAAAGTTGGATCGAACACAAACGTAATCCTGCAAAACCAGTTAAAAAATTAGCAGCGCTAATTCTTCGAGAATGGCAGAAGCAAAATTAATCTTTTCCCCAGGACTTACGCGGTATTGCTATATACAATGTATTTTTGATAATTATCTTAGATATTTAAACTACAGTTAGTGCCTTTTCGTAAGTCCTGTTGTTCTTTTTACCGACTTTTTTTTTCCACTGAAATCAGTGGATTTTTTTTTGGAATAAAAAGATACATTGTTCCTTGCTATTTTTAAAAAGTGCTTGATAATATCTAAATATCTCAGAAAAAGAGTTAATTGGAGACTGACAGTTCTCAATATTGCAGGAAAAAATTTATGACATCAAAAATAAAGAGTATTATGAGCTCTCCCACAGAGCATATGATAACAGATAGTATCTATATTGGAATTGACAACGGCAATGGGCGTATTAAAGCTTTGTCTAGCAAAGGATTGACAACAAAAATCAAGTCCTTGATTTATTACTTAAGCAATGAGCAAGAAATTACAGATTCTGGTAATGATTCAGTATTTGTAGAGTATATTTCAGGTCCAAGAACAGAACTTTGGGGACAAAGATTTGTAGTAGGGCAGCAAGCTTATCAATTTAGTCCTAACGGAGTTTTTAGTCCTTCTGACGATAGAGAAGGGAAAAGTAAATTTGCATTAGAACTTTCATTGGCTGCAATTTCACAAAGTATCACAATGGATTATACAAATGTAGCTATTTCTCTTTCTGTACATGATTTAGGAGCTTTTAGTGACCTACAAAACCAGGTCAATGGCGAACATACAGTCAAACTTAATAATCAACTCAGAAAAATCAATATTGATTTAAAAGTAGTCAAGATTGAAGGTCTAGGAGCCTATGCAAGTCTACTGTTAGCAAAGAAATGTACAAAAGCAGCCCAAACGATTTTGATTGACATAGGCTTTGGCACAATTATAGTCAGTGTATATAGCAATGGAGCATGGAAACAGGTAATTCCTTTTCCTGATATGGGTGTCAAATCTCTATATCAACGTATTTCTAGTAATTTAGAAGTTCGCAAACAGTTAAAAAGAACTGGAGACATTCAACTCATTCAAAGAGCCATTGAGCGTGGAGACTTCATCTATGGAGTAAACAGAATTAGTCAATTTTCTCTAGCTAACATTTATGATCAAGAATTATATCCATGGGTAAAAAATTCTTTGGTAACAGTGTTAGGAAAGATAGATTCTTACCTAGATGGGTCTGAGTTTATGTTTGCCATTGGAGGAGGCTCCAAACTTCCTAAAGTGAGTTCATGGCTAGAAAAAAAAGGTTTTGAAGTGGTAGTAGATAGTGAAATAATTAATGCTCGTGGATTGTTAGCGTTTGTAAAGAGAGAGGCTAGTGATAAGAAATGATGAAGAATTGGTCAAGTCGCAAAGTCGTTATTGCTCCTAGACATTTGGATAATCTTGAAAGAATTGCCAAGGAAAATCAATTTGAGTCTTTAAGTGAGACTATTGATTGGGTTTTAACTGATTGGCATCGGTGGGTGAACGGGCTTAATAACAAAAATATAATAGTTCAACCATCAGCAATGAATTCAATGTCAGAAAATAAAAATGATGATTTCGATCCTCTTGAAGGATTATAAAGAGACTTCAATTTCAAATTCAATAACTGAAGGAAAATGAAATATGTTTGGTTACAACTCAAATAACAAGGTCAAGTCACCTAGTGTTTCCCATTCTTTTATCACACCAACTAATTATGGGATGTCACACATATTTTTAGATGACGATTCCCAATTATTACTAGAGCTAGAACATGGAGGAAATATACCAACAACAGAAATAGCCAAAAAGATTAAAAATACTGCTGCTCAAAGAACTAAAGAAGCTGCAACTTGGAAACGAATAGGAAAAGATTTAAAGAAATTGTCTAAAGCTAATTCCGAAATAACTAAGCAAGCGACATCAGCAAAACTTACTGTTGCAAGAGCTTCTAAGAATCAATATGATTCAGTCTCACGAATGTTTAATGGCATGGAGAGACTTGCTTCTGATTATGAGTTAACTAAAGAGCATCGAAATCAAACAGTAAGAGACATTCGAGCAAACTATCAGGAAGCTATTGCTAATCTGAGAAACAATTCAAATAAAAGTCAAAACGTAACTACTAAAACAGGACTTACGTAAAGGCACTACTTGTAGTGTAAATATCGGAAATAATTATCAAAATACACCATATATAGAAGCAATACGTAAGTCCTGTTAAGAAGAGAAAGGGGTTTCTTACCCCTTTTGAATAAAATTATCGTATTAAAATGAATGTCAACACAATTTTATGGTTGAGTGCATTGTCTCTATCATCAGCTCATTCTGCAATCTTTCTAAGTAGATTAGTGATTACATTTCCCGGGTTAAGAATAGGATATTTTCTGTTGATTGCAGGTGGTGTTTGGTTCTTCCAAAGCCAGTTTAATAAAGATTTTCGTCAAGCGATTGCTAAGGCTTGTAATTTAAGCGAAGGAGCATATGTGATAAATTTATACTGCATTCTATTGGGAACTCTAGTTGGAGGAATAGGAACATGGTTGACAACCCTCTAATATCTCTTCTTTGTAGTGCAAGTTTATTATTCGTAGCCTTGCATAACAAACAAACAAACTTGGGAGCGATCGCCTCATCATTTGGAGGTATTGTATTGTCCCAAAGGAGTATGAAGAAAGCATCTCAACTCTTTCCTGAAGATGAAATCAAGGTGATTTTGAAAAACGCAGAAATCTCAAAATTTGAGTTAGCTGCCAAAGCCGAATTACTAGAGTTAATTCCTAATGAGTCTGAGGTAGTGAATAGACATCTCCAAAAATTATCAAGCACTTACTGTAACTATCTTTGAGAGAGCGATCGCCAGCTCCTCCAGATAGTCATTTTTATGATATTTATAGTATTACAGATAGTTATTGTTAATTATTTAGCATTTTTATGTAATTATTTCTTGCTTTTTACTAGACCTAAAGTTAGGATTTATGTTAACATTAGTGCTCCTATTCTTAATCTCACTAAACCACATATTGTTAAAATTACTTTTTCATAATTACTCTCTTTTAATCTGAATCTTTCTCGTGCCACTTTAAATATTTTTATCAGTCTTATTACATGTTCTACAAATATTCTTTTTTGAGCTTTTTTTTGATTCTCTTTCTTTACTTTGTATGACATCTTATGGTTTCTTTTTTTTTTCTTTGGCGTGTCAATTCTTTCCCCACCTTGATAACCTTTATCTCCTTGAAATCTTTGTTCTTTATCAAACTTTTTTTGTTGTTTTTTGAATAAAATTATATCACTCTCTGGACCTCTTTCTCCTACTATTACATCAACTATTTCTTTTCCATTATCTGTGATTATTATTTGATTTTTTAACGTATGACTTTTTTGCTTTCCTGAGTAATATTTTTTCTGCTTTTCATCATTTTTTGGCCTGAATATATCCTGTTCTGTACTATCAACTATCAATTCTATTTCTGTCAAAGCTTCTTTTATCCATAAATATTCGTTTTCTTTTCCCGAGAATTCGTCTAGTAAACTAGATGGTAATAATTCCCTCAAAATATCGATCCAAAGCCTGAAAAATATTATTTGCTGTTGATTCACTAACTCCAAATATTGCTCCTAGCAATTGAAATGTTGGTACATGATGCAAATAATATAATGTCAAAATTATCTCTTCCGCCTTGCCTAAAGACTTTTTTCTTCCTCCTCCTGCCTTAATTAATCTTTTTTCTCCACTAGCGATCGCTTGTCTTTTTTTGTCTTCAACTTTTTGAGCATTTTCTATTAATTTTATTAGTTGTTTATCTGTAATACCAATAATCCTTTTTGTTTCTTTTGGATGATTATAAATATATTCTAATACATTATTCATCTGGGGACAGCATATATATAATTGGGCACTACAATTTTACCTTAATTTCTATTTTGGAGAAGTCTAATGTACAAACTCAAACGATATCAGACACTACTGATACTTTTTCAATCTCCAAATATGATTGGAATCAAATTATCGAGGAGAATTGCTTGCTAATTGGCGGTGAGCCTGGGAGTGCTAAAACATCTTTAGCTGCTGGCTTCATAGTACCAAAAATTTCTCAAGCCTATGAATCTGAAGTAATTGTTCTGGATTCTCATGCAAAAAAAAATAATTGGGAAAACATGGGATATCAGAGAGTAGTCAGTGATTATGAACAAATCTATGAATGTTTACTCTGGTTAGACCAGGAACGAGAACGTCGTCGTAATAGTTCTGATTCTTACCATTTAATAATTTGTATTTTTGACGAAATAAATGATATGTGGAGCTACTTAGAACGGATTGATAAACAGAATAAAATGAGGAGATTATCTAATGCTAAACTAATACTTCAGACACTACTAAATTGCAGGAAGTTTGATATTTTAATTATTGGGATGATGCAAAGTCATCTCTGTGAGGACATTGGTTTGTCAGGAGCTATTAGAAGGCAGGCAATGATAGTTCTGTTAAACGGTGCTGCTAGAGAGGAAGGAGAAAGAAAGAAAAAGAAGCTAACAAGTGAAGAATATAGATATCTAACTGATAAAAATAGACCTTATTGTTGCCTAGTGACTGGGTATCAAACTGTACAGATTGCAGACCATCCTACTCATGGCAACCATCGTTTATTTGCTAAGAAAGGCAAGGAGCCAGAGAATGTGATTCAGCCTAAAATCTGGGAAGTAATGTCTATTCCTTTTGCTGATTTTACTAATAACAAATACAACCATAAAATACAGGAGTTAGGAGAGAATATAAACATAACAGAAGCAGGCAACTATCAAAGAAATGAAAAAGGTGTTAATGATGAAGAGGAAGGAGAGGAGGAGGTGTTGCTAACACCTGAGCAACACCCTGCAATCAGTGAGCTAGAATCTTTACTAGAGAAAGAATACAATGATTTAACACCTTCAACACTCATGCCTGATGGATGGGTTCCGAGAAACCCTGTAGTAGGGGATTTATCTATTGAGGTTCGTGGGGTGTTAGTTGATTTGATTAATATTAAATGTTCAAAAAAAGAAGCTATAGAATTAGTTTTTGGTATCACTAAAGGAACAAGCAAAAAGTACAAAGCAGCTAGTTACTGGTACGAAGAAATCAAGGAACAAATTAAGTAGGAAAAAAGAGATAAAATGGATATTGATTTAAAGAAGAAAAATAAGCTTGATTTAAAGCCTTTTACAAAAGCAATAAAAGTTCTTAGCATTTTGGGTGCTGTCATAGCGATCACAGGGCTATCTATCAGGCCATTAATAAACAAGAAAGATATAGAAATAGTTGAAGATAAAGTAGAGGAAAGAACAAGTCAATTAACTCCAGCTTCTTACACAATTATTATGGGACAAAATGAGAATGAAGTGATAATAAAGTTTCACAATCAAAACTCAGAGTTACATCTCAAAAAAATTGATGTAGACCAGTACAATTGCCTTTTAAATGGCGGAGGGGTTAACTGTGTATTGAAAAAAGCTTATCAGGCAAAAACAGAAGTAATAGAGAATGAAGCTGAATCTATTCCTAAAGCTCAAATTGAAAAAAAGTTTTCAGGAATAAAAATAAATAAGAATTTAATGGATAATCTAGTCGTTGTTCTTGGAATATTTTTATTTTTCTTCTTGATCAACAAATTCACAAATAAATAATATAACAGGACTTACGCAGTATCGCCATATATGGCACATAAATTCGTATTCTTCATTAAATTGTGCAAACTACATCAACAATTCACTCTTGCTATCGCTCTTGCTATCGCTCTTGCTATCGCTCTTGCTATCGCTCTTGCTATCGCTCTTGCTATCGCTCTTGCTATCGCTCTTGCTATCGCTCTTGCTATCGCTCTTGCTATCGCTC
>Ga0163180_10001294_pt1 | contig 14352 bp, 8 predicted proteins | sample AtlANTMetagenome_2_FD_109647 | JGI IMG/M metagenome (GOLD analysis project Ga0163180, IMG submission 109647) | Marine eukaryotic phytoplankton communities from the Atlantic Ocean - Atlantic ANT 4 Metagenome | ecosystem: Environmental > Aquatic > Marine > Oceanic | place: North Atlantic Ocean...
CCAGTAATTACTTCTATACCATTAATGAATGCTTTAAATACATTACCTTCTTTTCTTACAGCAACAGTTTGCCAACTATTGTCAGCATACATATTATTCTGTGCCGAAGATTGACCAGAACCATTTATCAACTGAGTTGTACTATTGGTAATAACCATCTGCAACTCACCAGAGGAATTATCATATCCTAACCATAGTCCACCAGTAGCATCTCTAGCACCACCAATACCCATTAAGGTTTGAACATTCTGTGATAAAGTCTGAGATGCAGATGCAGATTTGTATACAAAGAACTCTAAAGTCCAATCATTTGCCAATACTGTACCTAATTCTGAACCTGCTACCTTAATATAAGAATTTGTCCAACTAGCACTAGAACCTGAAGGATCATAACCATATATCTTTGCCATATTATCAGCAAAGGTTATAGCATTACTTCCTCCAACTGAAGTCATTGTATAATGACCTGTTAAATCTGTTTGCTCATTAGCAGCAAAATCAAAGACAAACTCATTTCTATTCCATTGAGTCTGACCATAAACGTGAACATCACCAGAATTATCTACATTAATTGTATGAGCAGTGATACCTTCTATATTGTTTTTATCAAACTTATTTGTAGTATGATTCTTAACAATACCATTATAACCAATTTTAACAGTATCAACAGTCTTCTCAAAAGTTACATTATTATGTCTAGTAAATGCAAGGTTAAGATCTCCAAATATATCAATTGAAGCATCTCGAACAAGATTTATATCTCTTCCAGGAGCAACATATCTGTTATTCCATAAAATAGTTCCAGATTCATTAAGTTTAGCAACCCAGAAACTATCTCTAGTTACATCATCAGTTTTAAGTCTTAATGTAGCAGAAATATAGAATTCATTAAATTCATCTACAACGATACTAGTATCAATGAAGGAATATAAAACTGTATTAAATTCTTTAATCCAATCAACATTAATTGCACTAACACCAATACTTGCCTTACCAAAGGATACATTTACATCATCACTAGTTGGTGATGAAGCAGTTTCCATAACAAAATATACTGCTGTGTCAATAATGACCATATCAGTAATTTTTTCAGACTTATTAGTAGAAACAAGTTTTCTCTTAACTGCAAAATTACCTAATGTATCAATTGAAGCAATAAATGCATCCCAAGGATTACTGGAGTTAGTATTTGTATATCCAGCAATAACATAACGAGTATCGGATAATTTCTTTATTGAAGTAACATAATCTCCACGAGTTGATCCAGATATACCAGCATAGGCTTTTTGGAACTGTAAAGTAGCAGATAATCCATTGTCTGCTTGATTATACTTACATAGAATGATATCTGGATTGTATGCATTCAATAAGTTACTATTTGGTTTATTAACACCAACTACCCAAACTTCATTTCCATTAATATCTAATTTGTTAAACTCTGTATAATATTGACCATCTGTACTTTCTAAAGTCTTCTCCCACTCTTTAACACCAGTAGCAGATAATTTTGCCACTAAAGCAACAGTATTTCCTACAGCATCTTTTGTTTTACCACATAAGAATATTTCCTTACTATCGTTTATCTGTATATCATTAATCTGAACATAATTCTGATTTTCTAATTTAGAAATATAGTAATCTGCTTTTTTGAATACCTGTGGATGAGATAATATAACACGAGGATTTGTTGTATATCCAGAACCAGAATTTATAATATTAACGTTATCAATAGCACCAACATTAGATACAACAGCTTCTAATTTACCACCTGAACCATCTCCATCAATAATAATTTCGGGTGGAATTTCATCACTATATCCAGAACCTCTTTGATCAATAACAATCTCTTCTATACCTTTATACTGACGAACAATAAATGTTTTGTTCGTATTCTGCATAATAGGTGTGTAATCAATATACACCGTATCATTAGGAACTAGATTATGTGGTGTTCCAGTCTGTAAAACACCATAATTACTACCACTGATGTTCTCAAAGCTATATGCAGCAACATTTTCACCTTTAATCTTAGATACACGAGCAGATACACCAGTTCCATCAGTATCAGCATTATTAAATACTAAACGGTCATTAACCTGATAGTTTTTACCAGAGTTTTCAATAGTAAATCCAGTAACAGATGCATCTTCAAATTTAGTAGTAGTTTCAACTTCAATATCAACTTTAGAATCAAACTTAACTTTAGGGAAATAATCAAATAATTGTAGAGGAGCCTCTTCATACATTTGATCTGGATCATCAATCTCATCTTGAGTTATAACACCATCTCTATTTTCGTCTTCTACTTCAAAAAGTAATACCTCACCATCTTCAGTTGTTAAAGCAGCAGTGGAAGCATTAGGAACCCTATCAACATCAATATCTACATTCTCATATGGGTCTCTATAACGTACAACTCCAGTAGGAATATTTTGCTGAACAGCATCAGCACTAAGGTTCCAAACATCAACTACAGAGTTAAAACTAGGTCCAATAACATATGGGAATATTGGATTACCATTTTCTGTAGCATCAATGGTTACAAAATAGCAATATCTACCTTCTGGGAAATCAGGTGTTTTACAAAAACGACCATTATATTGGTCTAAATCACCTAATCCAAAAGTATACTTATAGTCTTCTACGAAATTACCAGCAGGTTCTTCTGTCAATAAAGGACCAGCAGTTCTATTTGGAACAGGGTTAGTTGTTATATCATAAACTAATTCTGTTTTAAGTTCATAAGAACTATTCAATCTTACAGTTGCAGATGATTGATCAGTAGGATCGGTATAACCATAAGGACCATAAATTGGGTTACCATCAAATGCCCAACCTATAATTGGAGAATGTGATTGTTGTTCTTCTTTCTCTAAGATCTGACCACCAGCACTTGTAAATAAGTTATCACCAAGGATATACCTCATTCTCTGAGGATTAGATAAGTGAGCATACTCACCACCATATTCGTTATTATATCCAGTAAATACAGAACCTTTAGCATCATCAAAGTTAGATGTAGCCTGTAGGTTATAATTCCATTGGAATACATTAGCAGTGAATGTTGCATTCTGACCAACAGAAGTTAGATTAATAACTGTAGTACCTTGAATATATCCAATACCTCTATTAATAATCTCAATTCCAGTTACCCTACCAGCATTTTCACCATCAGTATCAATAGTTGCTCTAGCAATAGCACCGAAACCATCACCTTGGATGGTTATTTCTGGAGCAGTAGTATATCCAGATCCAGCAGAAATGATAGCAATAGATATTATTCTACCATTATTAACAATTGCCTGTGCAAAAGCACCTTTACCAGAACTTAAAGTTATATCAGGACTTGATGTATATGAAACACCACCGTTATTAATACCAATAGATTGAATTGGTCCACGAACACTAGCAGTACCAGTTGCACCAGATCCACCACCACCAACAATAGTAATTTGTGGTTGTGAAGTATATCCAGAACCTCCTGTATTGATTAGAATACGTGAAACTTCACCTTTAGTGATAATAGCAGTTGCAGCAGCACCTGAACCTCCTCCACCAACGATTGAGACCAATGGAGATGAAGTATATCCAGAACCACCTTCGGTTACAGTAACTTCACTAAGAGAACCGTTAACTACAACACTAGCTGTTGCACCAGATCCACCACCACCGTCAATAGTAATTGCAGGAGGAGAAGCAGCATCATACCCAGAACCAGCATTAGTAATACTAACACTTGTTACAGCACCAAATGTTTTAGCTAAAGTTGACTTATAAGACCAAATTGATACACCATTTACCCAAGTACCAACAGGACCAGGATTAATTTCATTCTTAGTTGAAATTGTAGTAGGTACTTTAGGAAATCTATTTAATTTACGCTGGTTACCTGGAAGAAGAGCAGATCCTGGAAAAGGACCAATTTCATAGTTAGGAATACCAGTAGCAGCAACGTAAACGTAATTATCATTGAAGAATGAGTTTTGAACGTTAGTTGTATATGGGTTTATTGCATTAAATATTGCACTGTTAATCGATTTACCTTTATTAAGGTCAACAGATACTAAAATATTACCCTGTGGTATAACAGTAGCAGGTTGAGGAAGATTGTACTGGAAAACAGTATCACTATCCCTAGATGTTACAAGGAATGTTCCATTATAAACAATAGGGTTAGCACCATAAATTGTAACCTGATCTCCAACTAAAAGACCGTGATTATTTGAACAAGTTATAGTTGCAGACTGATCATTAATACCACCATAGGTTACAGACTGAACTTCAATTAATTTTTTAACGTTATATAACCAAGTTGTTAATTCTGAACCAGTTCCAGTACCACCAAGTTTAGAAACTGATAATTTATCACCAGGTAAGTAGTAAGAACCAGTATCAGTTAGAGTGGTTTGTTGAGCATCAACAATACCAACAATATTCATTTGTACTTCTTGAGGAGTATCCTTATTAAGATAAACCCTAAAATTAGAAGTTACTTCAGTAGCAGAATCCCAATCCTCTACTACACCATTAACTGAACGAGTACATTCAATAAACTGGTTAAGTGATTTTTCCTTATATTGAACTAATTCTGCACCAGATCCTGTACCAATCAAAAATTCTCCATTCCTTTCAGGCCAACCAATTGTAGAGTCAACAGTTATAATTGAACTAGTTGCAGATAATGGTTCAGCAAGTTTTGTCTTATATGGAACAGTAAATGATCCAGTAATAGTCTCTTCAGAAAGAACTAACTCAAATATCTCAATTTCAGAAGTCTTAATAGAAATAAAGTTTTCTACTAAAGCACTAGCACCCTTAACGTTAACATCAGCAATATCCTCTTCTTGTATTAAAAGAGCATCTTTAATATTAACAGATTCACCACTAACTAAAGTTGCACGAAGAATTGTATCAATAGACCAAGTAGCATCAGAAGGTTTAATAATCTGATCTTTTGGATATGATATACTTACAGTTTCTCCATATAATAACTTAAACAGGTATGCAATACTGAATGAAGTTCCTTTAGAAGCATAAAAGTCTTTAATAGTCTTAATTGCTGTTCTAACATCAATTTGAGAATAATCTAGACTTGGAACATCTGGTAAAAACTGTTCTGTATACTTATCAAGTAATCTTTTAACAAATAAAGCATCTAAACACTTAATTGCAGTATTTTCTGTATGGGCAGCAACAGTAGTTTCATTAGAGAATACAGCATTACCATCTTCACTATATTCTGTAATACCACTAGCAGCTCTTGCACATCCTTCAAATTTTGCTTTACTATACCCAGTACCACTCTGATTTACTGTAAATCCAGTAACTTCATTAAGACCAACTATTCCAGAAGCTTCTGCTGAAGGTGGTGCTTGAATAAAGATAGTTGGAGGTTCAGTTGCACTATATCCACTACCAAAATTAGTTATATTGATATCAATGATTTGACCATTGAAAATAGAAGCAACTGCAGTAGCACCATTTCCACCAGCATAATTACCAAGTTGATCTACTCTTTCATCAACAATATAGACAGATGGAACATCTTGATATCCACCACCACCATCTAAAAGTTCAATATTAGTTACTCTTCCATCACCATCAACCTTTGTTTGTAAAATCTGGGCACCAACTGGATCTACAACGGCAATTCTAGGAACACCGACATATCCCTGACCAGGATTTAGTACATTAACACTTGTAATTCTTCCATCAGTTAAAACTGCTTGTAATGATGCTTTAATACCATTTTCTTCAGTTGGAGGGTCAACATATATTGTTGGAACAGTTGTATATCCAATACCACCAGAAGATACAGTAACAGAAGCAACAGTTCCATTATCCATCACTGGAGTAGCAAGTTTACCGCCTCCAGGTTGCCTAAAAGTAAGTCTTGGTGTGAATGTATATCCACTACCAGAATTAACGATTTCTAGACCACTAACAGCACCATCAGTAACAGTTGCTTTAATGACTGCTGATGTAGAACCTGGTTTAGTAGGTGCTTGAACATCTACTAAAGGTGGGTTTGTATCGCTATATCCATATCCACCAGATAGAAGGGATACACTCTTAATACCATTAACCAATGCAGTAGCAGATGCACCAGTACCTTCTGGAGCATTAATTGATACCTTTGGAGGATACTCAAACCTATAATTAGATCCAAAATTACTAGTAGTAACACCAGTTAAAGATCCAGCATCATCAATTCTAGCATAACCTACAGCACCTGTACCGAAAGATGGAATTGGTGCTTCAATAGAGAATAATGATAAGAATCTACCATTTAAAGGTGTCTCTTTGAATATAAACTGATCACCATCAATATAAAAATCTATTTTTGGAATTAATAACTGTTTATCGTAAATAGCAAGAACGTACTCATCAATAATTGGTTCATACCTAACACCATTACGTGTCATAGTAAATTGACGTTTACCCTCACCAAAACTATTAGATAAGTTATCAATAGGTTGTATAACACTCTCAACAAAACCACTCAAGTATGTAATATAAGTACCTGATGTATCATCAGCATCCAATTTCTGTCTAGGTGCTTCAGTATATACAATATCAGTACCATCTATTTCATAATCAATACCTGGAATCTGTAAAACACCATAATTTTGTACTATTAAATGCTGTGCAGAAGGTGGTGCAATTGGATTATTTTGTGAAATTAATGAAAATCTTCTCTCAACACCATTAAACAAACTTAAAGGACTTGCAAGACCTGTCCACTTTAATTTTACTTGCTCATAGGAAATACCTGGAGTAAGAGATATGTTTGGAGAAGCAGTTGTTTTTTCATAATAAATTACCTCATCACCAAGTAAAATAGATCCATTTTTCTCCAAAAATGAATCAACACTCTCTACAACAATAGTATCATCAGTTATATTAACAGGTTCTACAACTTTAGTGGCACCATCAAGAATTCCTATATCCAGTTTATCAATATCAAGATATTGGAGGAAGTTATTTAATAAATTTTGTCCTAGTCCCGTCTTCTCCTGAGATCTATAATAATATTCAATGAATTTATTAAAGAGGGGATACTCTTGCTCGACAAAAGCTGGAGTCTGAGTAGAGACTTGTTGAGATACTTTATTGATATTTGCCATCTAATTTAAAAACAACTAGAAGTGAGTGAACCTGTATTGGTGATTGTTGATACTTCTACTAAAGTAGGAGATTGATTAAAGACCGTTGGTGTCAAACTATTTAGAGGTACAGTAGGAGGAGGTGTTGTTCCTGTTGGTGCTACTGTTACTTCTGGATTGACAACATTTATAATAGTTCCAGGTGTTGATGCTGGAATTGTAGAACTGTTAGAAGGTATAAACAGAGTTGGTAACTGTAAATCTGTTGGTAGTAAAGTAGGGTCAATAATACTTCCAACACCAGTTACAGCGTCTGTAAGGTTTAAATTAGTAGATGTTGGTATGTTATTACCAGCACCAACAATATTAATTGGTCCTATACAGATTTCACCAGTATCATAGTTTATAGCTCCTGCATTCTCATTTGTATAAACTTTTTTATTTCCAGTATTATAGAATGTTCTTAAGTTTCCAAACCCATCATCCTCAAATTGTTGATCAATACCAGGTCTATCAGCAGTTCTAAAATTACCAGATAAAATAACAGGTTCTTTCTTACAAACACTTGAAGTTGACGATGCTGCTCCAGTATTACTTGGGGCACTATTGTATAAAGAAGATCCAGTTGATATGCAATAAGTATTAGTTTGATTTGTTTGGGGTTTAATATACTTTAATAGTGAAGTCTGAACAGAAACATCAGTAATAGCCCTATCAGACAACGTAATTGCTTTTTGGAATTGTTGATTTCTAAAGGTAGAGTTGAAGTTATTAATCTGTGTTTGTGTTGCCCAATTACCAACTGCAGATTGAATATTACTCTTAATTGCAGATGTATTGCTAGTTACTCCAGTATCATAAAGGGCAAACACTTTAGGATAGATAAACAATTCATCTGGATCAATAACTACTGGATCAATAGATGCCATAGCATAACTTCTAAGATCTGCAGCAATTGTTTTCTTTGTGGCATCATTCAAAGAAGATCCAGTCTTTGTTTTGACTGCTATGTAAACTTTACCGTAAATAGGTGGATTTAATGAGTCACCACCATAAGCAATGACAGAATCTGCATTAGAATAGATTTTTTTAGTGATTACGGCATAATCCTGTGCTGTTACTGCTCTATACTGTGAAGAATAGTATCTAGGAGCCATATATTTGATAGACTCTACAGATTCTGGAGTAGTACCAAGTTGAGATCTCTCTTTAACGTGTAACTTAACATCAGCAACATTATATGATATACCTAAACTATCAATAAGATCTCCAGTATAGGAAAAATCACTAACTTCATTAGCTTCTGAACCAGATGTAACCAAATACTCTAAATTAATAACCTCACCATCTTTAACCTTTCTACCAACACTATCATCACCAAATCTAACCTCATATCTCATATCCTCTCCTTCAGAAAGGAAAAATACCCTTGTATTGGCAGTCAAATTAGTAACTGTATCAACTAAGTTATAAACATCAGATGTAGTAGAAGATTCATTGGGTTTAACGGTAACATTTAAAGTTCCAACATCAGCATCTTGAGTAGGAATTTTATAAGTCTGTGATTGGAATGTATTCACCAAATACTCATAATTCATAATGGATCCTTCACTAACCGCCAAATTATCAAATTCAGCAGCACCAGTTGTAGTATTAACTTCTACAGTAGTGTCTGCCATAATATTCCAAACAAAATTACCCCCAGTAGCTACAGCACCTTTCTTCAAGGTGATACTACTAGGATATGATCCATTAGTTTGTGTTGTTTGGATATGTAACTTTAAACAAGCCTTAGATGCAACAATAGATCTAGGAACATAATTTAATAATTTTGCAATATTAACAATATTGTCTCTAACAGTAGCAGAAGGCAAAAATGCCTCATTCATTGCCATATTAGCATTGAATGCGGTATAATACGTGTTATATGCTAACGTATCAATCAAATATGATAATGCAGACCCTTCAAAATCATAATCACTAAATTCATTCCTAGTTCTTAGGTAGGATTTGATAGACGATTTTATATCATTAAAATCTAATGCTGTTAAATTATTCGGTTGCATTATTCAGGTCTCTGTAGGACAAACTTGACTTCTTCAACAATAGGTATACCAACAACTTGATAAACTATAGTAACAGCGAGTTTTGAATTTTCTCCATAAGGAACTACCTGTACGGATCTCAACTGCACTCTTTTCTCATACTGATTAATTGTATTTATTATTTCATCCTTAATTGTGTCTGCTGTGAATCCATCTAAAGGTTCAAACAGCAGTTGCATTACTTGACACCCCACATTTTTATTAAATGGAATCTCACCAGGTGAAGTCATCACCAAATTCCTCAACGCTTGTCTAATGGAATTATCATTCTTAACTATAGAAACATCATTGGTGAAAGGATTTCTACCAAATGCCATTCCAATATCTTTAAAAGATCTTGACTTATTAGATGCTAAATCTGCACTAGATAATCTTTTTAATGCCATTAAACTTCATAAAAGGTGTATTTCAGAAAGAGTTCCTTCATAGGGTCAATATCCTCTAATACAGTTATAAAATACCTGTGAGGTTCATACTCATACTTCGCACAATTAGGATGATCACTATGGTTTATAAAACCTCCTAGTGGTGTCCTGATAATCTCTTCACCTAATATAATATGGGATAAACCTAAAACAGTTCCAGATTCAAGAGGTCTTCTTGTAAATATCCCTTGACCAGCAATAGGACTATCCGATATGAATAATCCGTCTGGTAATGCCCTATAAGTCACAACATCATTACTAATCTCCTATTATTTATCGGGTTTTCCCTAACTTTTAACTACCAGTGATATAACCCCATAGAACTTTCCACAATGACTTACCAGCATCTCCTTGAATTTCATCAAAAAGGTACATATTAAGACGGAAAGCGTAATTTGCTTCATTAATTAGATTATTTGTGTCATGTTCATTGATATCCAAAGAATCTAAATCAGCCCGATACCCTTCTTTAAACTTTTTAGCATCAGGTACTCTAGGAAACTCATAAAACATCAAACCTGATCCTTTAGCTGGTTGTAATGCTTTCTGAGCAATATTCTTAAGAATTTGTCCACCAGATAGATCACCAATGTACCTAGTATAGTGATGTGCTATCAATAGATATGGATCATTTTCTGCTATTTCATTAATTCTATAACAATATGTGTTACATGCTTCTGAAGGTATCTGTTTCTCTCTCCACATAGGACCATAATAATACCTAAGATCTTGTTCAAGAAAAGCAGTACGATTTAATATTGGTTGATACTTATGCAAGACTGTAGCAAGAGGATCTTTAGTTTCATTTATCCTTTTCTCCATTGTATCGTAAACATACCAAAAGTTAGTAAGCAACTTACGGTATTCTTCTTCATTTACAACACCTCTAAGAAAACCTTTAACAAATTTAGTGTTTTCTGCTGCTGAATGTGATTTTTTAGTTCCTTCCTTTAATTGCTTGGAAAGTGGTAGTACTTCAGGTAATGTCATGGGTAGAAATAATGTTAGGTTTGTCGGTTAAAAAAAGATTACCAGATAATGCAATCCTACCAATAGAATGATTAGGTGGGACTGTATGATATAGTTTGCTATCAAAGATAACAACATTTCCTGGTTTGGGTTCAAACTCAAGACCAGAATCTCTAAAGATTAGTGGTGCAGAACCATCTGGTACATGGACATAATAAGCAAAGGAATAACTTCCCATTGAATGATTATGCCAATCGATTCTATCACCATCATTTATATAATTTACACCCCACATTTCCGCAAACTTTCTAGTTTCTTTACCTTCAAAGTCTTCGTCAATCCGTTTTCCTATCCATCTAATAAGAGATAATGCCTCACTAGATCTTTGGTGTAAATTCCATTCAGTCATAAGACAAGTGGCTTCACTAGGTTTTCCTAGTTCCTTATCATTACATCCCAATACAAGGGATTTTAAGATAGGATTAACCTCTTCCGCTAACGGATAAGTATACTCCTTAATCATATTTCGGATGGCATAACCCTACTACTATCTAAAGCAATATTACCAGAAATGCTAATTCTATCTTCTTTACAATTATAATACGGATGTACTGCGTGTTTTAACTCAGAGGGGAATAATAACATAGTACCTTCATACGCAGGTGATAAATTATACCCAGTTGACTTAATTTTACCTAAAAGATCCAAATAATAGAACTCAAAGGCAGAAATTAACTTATGATTAGAGTTAGCAGCAATTGGATTTTGATTTTGCTCATGAAAATCCGTTGGGATTTTTAACCATATAACAAAACTCCAAACACCGTAATGTTCGTGTGGAGGTTGAAATTCAGTCTCTTTTTGATAATTAACCCACCAAGTATTAAGATGATACGGATGTTTTAAACTAACAGGGGTATTATGTCCAATATTATCAAATTCTTGTTGGTATCTAGTAATTAAGGGATCTAGAACGTTCATAAAGAACCAATCATCCTTATCCTTTAATTCCCAACTTTGGTCAATAATACCAGCTAAAGTTGGTTTTGCGTCTTTTACACCCTTTGCTTCCGCTATACGTTCCCAAATAAACTCTAATTGAGCTGGTTGGAGCCTAGTTTCTAACCATCCGAGATTATGTGGCCTTATAACCAATATATCTCCTAGTTTACAAGCTCCTTCACGCCTTCCAGAAATCATACTGGCACGACCATCATCTTCCCCAAGTCTATCAATGGTAGTTTCTATGATGGGTGGTAATTGACTAGGAGAAGATGGTGAATCCACCTTCCCTATCATTCTTACCATTAACCTTGCCCCCGATACTTCTTACCCTTCTTATTTCGTGAAGTTGCACTGATTACAGTGTTTTGACTTCTGCCTTGACGAGTCTTTTTAGGTTTTGCAGGAACATAATTCCCGCTATCGTTCCATGCTCCTGATGCTTTTGCCATAATTAAATTCCAATGTATACATTTGAACTACTACCTGCAATTACTGATTTGCAAGGATATTCAGTAGTTCCGTTTCCTAGTGGATCTCCAACCCTTGCTACGTACCTACCGTTAATTTTAACGGACTTTGATGTAGCAAATGCTTTACGTTTATGCCCCACAGAGGGTTCACGTCCAGCATTAGTTCCAACAGTACAGTGCCAAGCAGGTGATTCTTCCGTATGTGAACAATTTTCACTAGAAGATTTCGTAGTATGCGTAGTGTGTGTTGGATGAGGGATAAGTTCATCTCCATCTAATATAGGTATTTTACCATTAATTACGATAGTTGACAACTGTGTTCCTGAATCAGGAAGTTGTGGAGTTGGTTCCCACCAAGTTGTAGCATCCATCTCATCAACAGTCTTTGCTACTATATTAGAGTCAGTTGCTGAGTGTGGACAATTAGAAAGAGTTCCACCTCCAAATCCTGGGTGATGTATAGAACCAAGACCAGTACCGTGTCCAGTACAAGATCCTGTATATACCGCTATTGCCTGTGTACTCATGGTAGATATTCTCCAACATTATAGGGATTACCGTGTGCCTCAATAGCATCACTCCATACGTTAGCGGATTTTGTTAATGAATTCCACATAGGTAGTACACCTGTGGCATTCCAAGTTTTACAACCAGATCCAAGTAACGGAGACATACTATATGTAGTCACAGTATTTCCGCTAGTGTTATCAACATTTCCTGTATTAGGTGGACTACAACCAATATGTCCACATCCAAAATCCTCTGGTACACATTTTAACATAACTGTAATATTAACCTTCTTTCTTCTATCCGCACGATACTGTCTCATAGGATATTTTGTGTATGTTGATGCGTGAGGAAGACTACTAAAACGTCCCTGTGCGGATTCTACCAATCTTTCTCTGTTTATAGCGTATTCTCTAACATCATCTTGCGAAATATCCTGTAAATCTTGCGTTCTTAACGCTTGATTCCGTTCTTTTTCCTCTAAAACGAGATTTTTCCAAAATGCATCCAAATCACTGTTTTTTAAGTAGTCCAAATTGTATTTTACCATTACAATAGGGTTCATTGGGTCTACAACAGGGAAATGATACAGTGCTTGGGGTATATTTTGCACTCTATTAATGTCCAAATCCTGTTTTACGTCAATATTTGGTACAGTATCGTAACTTACTTGCTCACTTTCCTCATTTTCATAGCATAAAACGACTTTATCCAACATTTCTGAGGTTACACCACCAGGAAGAGAGTCTATTAATCCTTGTGTATATGCAAGATCACCAGCATCATATGCATCAAAAGGTATTACTGTAGTCTCTTGTTTGAATACATTCCTTACATACACCTTCGGAGGGTTAGCAGAAGAGTATCCAGTGCCTCCTAGATCAACTTTAATGGCAGTCATTACTCCATTAGCGAAAGATGCCTTACAAGTTGCCTGTGCCCCTGTAACAAGGTATGGTGGAGTGATGATAACTTCTGGTTGTCTACCATACTGATCCCATCCACCACCTCCATCAATCAACGTTAAATCGGTAACTATGCCATTTGTAACTGTTGAAACAACAGCAGGTTGCGTAAGTATGTTAAAAGTGTCTGGAGCGTTGGAATCGAAGTCAATTGTCTCATATTGGACGGATTTATCCAAAAATTCGTAAAATCCGACTAAAATTGCCCTATTTTGCACCATCCAGCCCGCTTTTACGGTAATTTGGTGACTTCTTGAGCTAGTATACTGTGTTTCTTTAGTAAAACTGCTCCCATTTCCATCAATATAGGCAATATGGTACGGAAAATTGTCTAAATCTGTGTGAAAAACACGTGTAATTGTGTGTCCATTTATAGTATCACCAGCTCTTAATACATCAAACCCATTTTGCCCTTGTGTTGCTTGATAAGGTTCTACCGCCTTTACCCTCAAGTTTAAATTTAATACGGTAGTACTATTATCAGGTAAGGTATGTGTATACTCTAATGTAAACGTTTGGTTGGTAGAATAACCAGTTCCAGGTGCTAAGATCTCTGTTATAGTCCACGAAGTACCTGAGAACGTTGTGGTCGCCCCACTATCGTCATATACTGCTTTAATTTGTGCCTTAATCCTAAACCCTGTGGATGCTCCTGAGTTTAATTCAAAGATTTCAAAGTCATTAAACGATTCGTCGCCAGCCTGGTAAGGGTTATCTCCACTAATATACTCAGTTGGTATAGCTTCATTACCATTCCATACATCAGTCCACGTGGTTCCGTCGTCAGAGACCTCAAAATC
>Ga0163180_10001296_pt1 | contig 14343 bp, 14 predicted proteins | sample AtlANTMetagenome_2_FD_109647 | JGI IMG/M metagenome (GOLD analysis project Ga0163180, IMG submission 109647) | Marine eukaryotic phytoplankton communities from the Atlantic Ocean - Atlantic ANT 4 Metagenome | ecosystem: Environmental > Aquatic > Marine > Oceanic | place: North Atlantic Ocean...
TCGCGGCATGGATAGAGTTTAACGGTGTGGATGGGGGCCGTTTGATTCCGAAGGGCTTTGGTGAAGACAAGCCTCTGGTAAAGGACAGTCACCCGGATGCGATGATCATCAATCGTCGGGTTGAGTTTACGGTCTTGCGCTCGGATGAGTCGGGCTCCCGAGAAGAGGCGCCCGACGTAAAAGCGCTGCCTCAGGAAGTCCAAGAGGATCGCTAAATCCAAGAAAAGTGGTTCCAAAACTAAAGGTTGAGCGCCACTGACCGAAGGAGCGTCGAACGCGGGAGAAACTCGTGGCGACGTCTGCTACTGAAAATATTACATTGTTCGATAGACTGAAGTCTCAGGGAGACCTGGTCACGGCCTGTGCATTGATGGCCTTCATGGTGATCATGGTGGTTCCGTTACCGCCGATTGCCATGGACATGTTCTTGGCCTTGTCGATTACGATGTCCCTCTTGGTCTTGTTGGTGACCTTTTACGTCAACAATCCCATTGAGTTTTCGATTTTCCCGACCTTGTTGCTCGCAACGACGCTGTTCCGTTTGTCGTTGAATGTGGCGACCACGCGTTTGATCCTGATGGGCGGCCACGGGGGTGCGGACGCTGCCGGAAATATCATTCAGACATTTGGTCACGTCGTTGTTGGCGGAAACTATGTGGTTGGTTTGGTTGTCTTCTCCATCTTGGTGGTCATCAACTTCGTGGTCATCACCAAGGGTGCGGGTCGTGTGGCTGAGGTGGCGGCTCGCTTCACCTTGGATGCGATGCCCGGTAAGCAGATGGCCATCGACGCTGAGCTCAACTCGGGTCACATCGACGAACCGACAGCCCGTCATCGTCGAGACAAGGTCATGCGAGAAGCGGATTTTTACGGGGCCATGGATGGTGCGTCGAAGTTCATTCGCGGGGATGCCATTGCCGGTATCCTCATCACGCTGATCAATATTGTCGGTGGAATTATCATTGGTGTGGTCCAGAACGATTTGGACCTTGCGACAGCCCTTCAGAACTACACGGTTCTGACCATTGGCGATGGACTTGTTGGACAGATTCCGGCTCTCGTCATCTCGGCTGCTGCCGGTATGTTGGTGACTCGCGTTCCGGATGCGGAATCCACCGGCCTTCATGGCCAATTCGGTGCTCAGCTTTTCAGTTCACCACGCGCGCTCATGATGCTGTCTGCATCGCTGTTTGCATTCGTACTCATTCCGGGTCTACGACTGCCATTCTTCATCTTGGGTGGAATCGTCGGTGTGATTGCGTGGCAAAACCGCCACAACGAGTCGTACATCGGTGGCTCTTCTGGGCCCACTGGCCCTGCCGTGGGCGCTGATGGTCAACCGACTGCTGGAGCCGAAGGCTCGGAAGAGTTGGACGAAGAAAGCACACTCGAGGGGTTGATGAGCGTCGAAGCGCTTGCCATCGAGCTGGGTGTTGATCTGATTCAATTGGTTGATGAAACCAAAGGTGGAAACCTCGTAGAACGGATTTCGCGTATTCGTCGGCAGATGGTTCAAGAGTTGGGCCTGATCGTGCCCAGCGTGCATCTCCGCGACAACCTTCGCTTAGATGGCGGTGAATACCGAATCATGCTTCGCGGTGAAGAAATCGGGCGGGGCCGGGTAGTGCCGCGTCAGCATCTGGCCATCAATCCCGGGGACGCTGATCCTGATCTGCATGGCTTGAAAACTATCGACCCTGTCTTTGGTCTCGAAGCGCTTTGGATTATCGACAAGAACAAGTTGGATGCTCAATCCAAAGGCTACACAGTTGTCGACGTTCCGACGGTAGTGACCACTCATCTCACTGAGATTCTTCAGCAGTACGGCCACGAACTGTATAGCCGCAATCAGCTGCACAATATGCTCGAAAGAGTGGGTGAAGAAAACCCGAAATTGGTGGAAGAACTGATTCCTGATCAGTTGCCACGTTCCAGTGTTCTGCGTGTGTTCCGAAACCTTCTTCGTGAGGGGGTCAGTGTCCGCGATGGCACCACCGTCCTCGAGGCACTCGCTGAACATGCTCCTCGAATCAAAGATGCCAATAGCCTGACTGAGTTTGTTCGGCAGAAGCTCGCGCGCCACTTGACCCATCGGTATGCATCACCAGAGGGTGTCTTACACTACATCGCGTTGGCACCTGACACCGAAGAAGCGATTTCTAGGGCCCTTCATACATCAGAATCAGGCTCGATGAGCTTGGCGCTTGACCCCGAGGCCGCTCGTCGTTTGCTGACAGGTCTCCGCGACGCTGCGGAAGCCTGGAATGGAGCAGGCGATGTGGTGGTCTTGTGCCCACCATTGGCCCGAGGGCCACTCCGGATGCTCTCCGGCAAGGTGATTCCTCGAGTGGCCATTGTATCCGCAGCGGAATTGCTTCCCACCGTGCGTTTAGACCGTGTAGCGAGCGTCTCACTGGAGCACGGTGTGAGTCTCGGAAAGAACAAAGAACTCAAGTCCAACGCTCCCCGTCCGAATGGGGAACACAATCCGGCCGAAAAGGCTGGGTGAGGGGAACTGAATCGTGTACCCGACACACTTAAATGGTTGTAATGATCGACGGATAGAAGGCCTCTCCCGCGAGGAGATCTGCCAGAAGTATCAGCGCAAGATTCTCTTGCTCGCTCGTCGAATTTCGGAGCGCCTTCCGCCGAGCTGTGAGCTGGGTGGGGAGGACTTGGCTTCCTTCGGTGCCATCGGCTTACTCGAAGCATTTGATCGCTTCGATGCCGATAGGGACATCTTATTCACGACTTTTGCGGAGTATCGAATTCGAGGCGCGATGATGGACGCCTTGCGCGCGACCGACACCTTCACGCGGCATCGCCGTCAGGTGGCGAAAGAGGTCGTCGATGCTGAAAAGAAATTGACCGGTGAGTTGGGGCGCCCCCCTCAGGCAGGGGAAGTGGCTCAGCGCCTGGGTATGGACCTGGACACCTACTGGCGGACCATGGATCGAGTCAAACCTGTCAGTCATGTCCGAATCGATTCCTCGGACGGACCCGACGGCGGAGAAGGTGGACGCACATTTGTGGAGACCTTGGCGGACGACTCCTTCCGATCAGCTTTCTCTAGCATCATGGGAGATCAGGCGAAGTCGGCTCTGCGTGACGCGATCCAGGCTTTGCCAGCTCGAAAAAGAGAATGCATTATCCTCTACTACGGTCGGGACATGAACCTGATGGAAGTCGCGGATACGTTCAACGTCACTCCATCGCGAATCTCACAAATCTTGAGTGAGGCCCGCTCGGCCCTGCGTAAACAACTCGAAGGAGTCGTGGGAGCGGGAGACCTCGAATATCGGGAGGCGCTGTGAGTCGAAGTATCTATCCCGCACTGTCTGGTGCCAAGGTCGCTTGGAAGCAGATGGAGATGATCAGCAACAACTTGGCCAACGTCACGACAGATGGGTTCAAGCAACACCGGATGGCGTTGACGAGTCAGCGAGTGAATGAGAATGCTTTAGGCAATTCTTTTGTGGCGGTGGCTGAGACACTCCACGACATGTCGGATGGCACCCTGCAGAGTACCGGCGTCGATAGCCACATGGCTTTGCGTGGGCGAGGCTTCTTTATGGTTCAGTCGGACGAGGGGCCGGTCCTTCAGCGTTCGGGTAACTTCCGAATGAATAGCGAAGGCCAAATCGTGAACCAGCGGGGTCAGGCGGTATTGAGCGACTCGGGTCCACTAGAGATTCCAGATCGCGAGCGCTTTATCATCGACAAAAAGGGTGTGGTCCGTACTGAAGAGGGCGGAGAGATCGGCACGATTCGTATTGTGGATGCGGCAGCAGTGACTCCATTGGGCCACGGTCAGTGGCGTGCGGATGGAGGCACTCGACCCGCCGATGAGTCGGTAGAGGTCCTTCAAGGATCGCTTGAAAAATCCAACGCTGACCCCATTCGTGGAATGGTCGAACTGGTGGAAGCCAGTCGCTATTTCGAAGCTTACCAAAAAGCCATGCAGACCTCTGACGAGCTCGATGGCAAGTCCAACGACATCATGAGGAAGAACCGATGAAAGCATTGTTTAGTGCTGCGACCGGCATGGCCGCTCAGCAGATTCAGATTGATTCCATTGCGAATAACCTCGCGAACGTTTCGACCAACGGGTTCAAGAAGACCCGAGTGGCGTTTGAGGACCTGGTCTACGAAAACATTCGGACTGGAGAGGCCAGCGCAGAGTCGCAACGTCCCGGTCAACTCGAAATCGGTTCCGGTGCTCGGGTCGTCGCGACCCAGCGAGACTTCACGCCGGGTGCGATTAGTCAGACGAATGCTCCCCTGGATGTCGCCATTCAAGGCAAAGGCTTCTTTGTGGTGCAAACACCGGATGGAGTCGAGCGATACACCCGTGTGGGCTCCTTCAACGTCAATATGGACTCCGAATTGGTGACCCAGCAAGGTCTTCCGGTGAGCCCTGGCGTGACCATTCCATTGGATGCGAATGAGGTCATCATTGCCGAAGACGGCACGGTGCAAGTCCGGTACTCCGACTCCACAGACGCTGTCACCGTTGGCAGTATTGATGTGGTCGACTTTGCCAACCCCAATGGTTTGAAGGCGATGGGTGGAAACCTGTTTCAGGCGACCTCAGAGTCGGGAGAGCCCATTCCACTGGAAACGGCGGATGGCTTGTCATTGAAGCAAGGGTTTATGGAGGGCTCGAATGTCGATATCGCTGAAGAGTTGATCAATATGATCATGGCTCAGCGTTCATTCGAAGTGACCAGTAAGGCGGTCGAGTCGGCCGATGAAACCATGCAGATCGTCAATCAAATGAAGCGATAGTGACATGCTGGCTATTTTCACCATATTTGCGATGGCGTCGGCGGTGGCTTCCACCGCCGAGCCCATCGATATTTCAGTCGCTGTCCGCGCCCATGTGGTGGCCGATACGGGGAATGACGATGTGGAAATCGATGAAATCGGTTTTCAGGCCGCTCATTCGTGTGCTGGGATTCCCGATATTCGGGTGGAAAGTATGCCGGGCGAAACGTATCGTGGCCAGACTCAATTCAAAGTCAGGCTCGTTGAAAATGGAGTTTTGTGCGGACGGTTTTCGGTTCCGGCTCGCGTGACTATTTGGCAGCAGGTTCCTGTGGCAGCGACCGAGACTCGTACCGGTGAGGCCATCCGAAGTGAGATGGCTCGGGTCGCGACTCAAGACATCCAGGGCGTGCTGATAGATTTGGATAGTGGGGAATGGATTGCTGCGCGGACTATCCGTGCTGGGCAGCCGATTACGGCGCGCTATGCCAAGCTCAAGCCGGCTGCTTCCACGGGTGATCCCGTAGCGATTGTGGCCCATTACGGTGCGCTCATCGTCAAAGCCGAGGGTCGCATGTTGACCAATGGCCACCTGGGCGAACGGGTCCGGGTAGCCAACCTGGCCACAGACACGGTTGTGCAAGGAAAACTCATTGCGCCTGGAGTGGTGCAAACAGGAGGCCGACGATGAAACGCTTTCTTTCAATTGCGGTGATGGTGACACTGAGTATTGCCAGTCAGAGTGTGAATGCGGCTAAAAAGTCTGCAGAGCCTCCTCCTATTCCCATACCCCCCGAGGTCAGTGTGCCCGCTGCTCCAGTGTCCGCCCCATTGCCGGGTAGTCTTTGGAGTGATGTGGGCGCGCGCTCATTGGTGGGGATGAATGGAAATGCACGGCGTGTGGGCGACCTGATCACGATCATGATCGATGAGAAGACAATCACCGAGCTATCTGCCGAAACGGGCACACAGCGTAGCAGTGGAATGCAAGGTAAGTTGGGGAGTTTCTTCGGAATCGGAAAGCAAATTACCAACAACAATAAAGGCAATTTGGGCGGTGGTATTGGATATGAAACCGAGTCCAAGCACGGCTTTGATGGCCAAGGTTCGACGACTCGGGCTGGCACTCTACAGGGTCGACTGACATGTCGCGTATTGGAGGTCCGGCAAAACGGAACCCTCAAGGTGTGGGGGTATAAGCAAGTGCGCTCGAACCGTGAGACTCAATTTCTTGTAGTAGAAGGGCTGGCTCGACCTTTGGATATAGCGGCCGACAATACTATCCAAAGTAGCCTTCTCGCTGAGGCAAAGATTGAGTTCAATGGTGCGGGAGTCCTGGGTGACAAGCAGGGCCCTGGAGTGTTGCATCGAGCGGTGGACCACGCCTGGCCATTCTAGCCAAGCGTACCGTTTTAAATCGAGCCGCCCCTCACACGGGCGGCTTGTTGGTTTGGGGACTCGAAAGTGATCCTGAACGTTCCGGGTTTGAAGAGGATTCTTGGGGTTTCACGCTTTTTTCGGTTTGCAGCTTAAGTCTTTGCTCTTTTGACCGATTGAGCGTTGAATCGTGTGCCTCTGGAGGCAATATGTTGCGCTTGGCTTTGTTAGCAGTTTTCGCTTTTTCTTCGGTGGCTGAGGCCGCAAGGGTGAAGGATATTGCCAGCATCTACGGTATTCGCGACAACTCGGTTTTTGGCTATGGTTTGGTGACCGGTTTGAACCGAACGGGGGATTCTCGTCGTAACGAAGCGACGATTCGAACCCTTGCGAATCGTTTGCAGGGCTTAGGAGTCACGCTCCAGACGGACGATATTATCTCCAGAAACGTTGCGGTCGTGATGGTCACATCTCGTATTCCTTCTACCGCTCGTCCCGGCCACAAAGTCGATATTGAGGTCAGTTCGACTGGCGACGCTAAAAGCTTAGAGGGTGGGGTGTTGCAGCTTACACCTTTGTACGCCGCCGATGGACGTGCCTATGCCTCGTCTCAAGGCCCACTGGTTATCGGTGGATTTGCGGCTGAGGCTGGAGGAGAGAGCACACGAAAGAACCACCCCACCACGGGTAGAGTTCCTCGAGGTGCGATGGTGGAAATCGACAATCCACACCGGATGAACCTGTCCAGTGTGGAACACATCGATTGGCTCATCCACGATCCGGATTTCACCACGGCGAAACGCATGGCCGATGCCATCAATGAGTCGTTGGGAGATAAGTTAGCTATGGCTCACGATGATGGAATGGTGAGGATGGCCATCCCCGATACCGACGAGGCCTCAACCATTGATGTGCTGGCGCAGATCGAACTGGTGGAGCTCGAGGTGGACGCCCCTGCGCGGGTGGTTGTGAATGAACGAACCGGTACGGTTGTGATGGGCGCTAATGTTCAGGTGGCGCCTGTTGCGGTAGCCCACGGTGGGTTGTCCATTGAAGTTCAGCAAGACACTGATGTCAGTCAGCCAGGAGCACTTTCGGGCGGTGACACGGTGGTGACCCGAGATGCACGGATTGTGGCGGAAGAAGAAGAAGGCCGTCTCACGATGCTCGCTGGGGTCACGATTGGTCAGTTAGTCGCTGCGCTCAACTCCATGGGTGTGAATCCTCGTGATCTGATTCAAATCATGCTGACCATTAAGGCTGCAGGTGCTCTGCAGGCGGAGATTGCTTCGCTGTGAGCATAAAGACGCTGACAGGGGCCGATGCCCTGGCGCTGCAAGAGCTGAGCGCCCCAGCTACAGAATCCATTCGAATGTCGAAGGATCAGCACGAAGCTGCAACTGCCTTCGAATCCTACATGATCGAGATGATGGTGAAGGAGATGCGGAAAACCATCCCAGACGGGATGTTCTCGGGTGGGCAAGCCGAAGTGTTTTCGGGCCTGTTCGACCAGGAAATTTCAAAACGCATCTCAGAAACCGGTGGATTTGGCTTCGGAGATCTGATGGGCGATGCGATGGGTGTGCAGCGGGCGGCTCCAAGTCCAGCCTCGTTTTTACCCATCTCGGGTGGAATACCCAGGACTGAGGCCCATGCTGACGTCCGGGGTCATGATCATGATCACATCCAGCTTCATGGTCACAACCATGACCATGACCATCATCATCACCATGATCACGACCATGGGGCGGGAGATATGCCGGTCGAAGGGGTCATTACCTCACGATTTGGACACCGTTCGGACCCGTTCCACAAAAAGAAACGTATGCATAGGGGGCTGGATATTGCCGCACCTACGGGAACGCCTATTCATCCCATTCGGCCGGGTACTGTTGTGTCATCGGGTGAGCGTGGAGGATTCGGTAACGTCGTGATTGTCGACCACGGTGGTGGTGTCACGAGTCTTTATGCCCATTGCCACGAACTGAAGGTCAAAAAAGGCGATACAGTGAGGCCAGGAGATGTGATCGCCACCGTCGGTTCAACAGGTCGTTCCACGGGGCCTCACTTGCACCTAGAAGTTCATAAGGATGGCAAGGCTGTGGACCCCATGGCAGAATTGAAACCGGGACTTGATCCCACACAAAACTTGGTAAAGAGGTAGCGAAATGAAATTTTTACTTCAGGAATTCGTTGCTTCGACCGAAGAGAGAATGCGGAGGACCAGCTCATGAAAATTCAGGGCTCGCATCCGCTGTACCGTCTGACGTCGATAAACGGCACTCGGACGGATCAGCGAACAACCGGCAAGTCGTCGGTCCAAAATGAGCAAGTGCAGCTCAGTGGGGAAGCCCAGTGGTTGCAAGAGCTCAAAGGGGCCATTTCAGACATTCCGGATGTTCGCGTCGACGAAGTTGCTCGCGCTCGTCAGGACATCGCTAGCGGTGAACTGGGGAACGAAGAGGACCTCGAGAATGCAGTCAATGCCTTGATGCATGAGATCTGATGGAACGCTCTCTCACCTCTGTTCTGACGGAGACGCTCGAAGCGGCGCAAGCCCAACTCGATGCGGCCCGACAGCTCGATTCCGAACGGCTGGCCGATGCAACGGCGAGTCGTCAGGACCTCCAATTCGAGCTGGAAATTCTTCAGAACCGAGATTCGTTGAGCGTCGACGAGGAGATCGCCGATATTGTTCGGAGTCTTCGAGAGACAGATCGAAGGTTGATGAGCGTATTGGGCGCGGCAAACTCCGTCTTTAGGAGCGTGCTTCAGCCGAATACATCACCAACCTATGGTGCTTCGGGGCGGATCCGTGAGCGCTAAACATGTCAATCCGCACATTACACATAGGTCGAACCGGACTTAAAACGGCAGCCTACGGTATGGACGTGACGGGTCAAAATGTCACGAATGCCAGCACCGAGGGCTACGTTCGACGCCGATTAGTTCAGCAGACTCGAGCACCTCATCGAACAGAGCACGGTGTATTCACGGGGCAAGGCGTTACCGCTTCTGCGATTCACCGAGACATTGACCGTTTTGCGACTGAGCGCTGTTTTGAAGGGCTCGGTGAACAGTCCATGGCTTCGACGGCCCATGAAACACTTTCTATTGTGGAGGCCAACTTCCGAGAAGGGGACACGGCTTCAATAGCAGATAGATTGGACCGGTTCTTTGATGCGGCTACCGAGTTGACCAGCGAGCCCAGTGATCATGGGTTGAGGCTCGCCATGCGAGATGCAGGGCAAGACTTAGTGGATTCCGTCAATCGTGGTGGTGACGCCTTAATTGAGTCGATTCGTAGAGCCGAAGACCGAATTAAGGATGAAATCACAGGTATCAACAAGCTTCTGACGGATATGAAGGTCTTGCACGAGCGAATCTCAGATTCGGATGCGGTGAGTGGCCCGGCAGATCTGATGGATGCCAGAGATGGTTTGGCAGAAGAATTGGCCCAGAAGATCGGTGTGGATGTCGATTACCAGGCGAATGGTCAGCTGGCGATGTTTGTGGGCGGTCATGCCATCGTTCAGGATGTTCACATCCGTGAGCTCAGCACAGCTGGCAGCAGTGGAACGCTCAGCGTCAAAATGTCGGCGGATGGCGGTACAGTCACGGTGGATAGCTTCCTAAGAGGCGAGTTGGGTGGGCTGATCAAAGCCCGCGACCAAATCGCTGCGACTCTGGCTGATTTAGATACCTTTACCGAAGAATTCGTAGACGAGATTAATGCCCAACATTCGAGCGGATTCGATGCATATGGTGCGCCTGGTTTGGACTTTTTCAGTATTCCTGCTGGGGCTACGAATGCGTCCACGGACATGAGTCTGGATACTGCCTTGGCCGTCGATGCGCAGATGATAGCTGCGGCTGGTTCTCCTTCCGCTGAGGTGGGTGACGGTGAAAATCTCCAAGCGATCATCGACGTTGAGGATACGGCGCTGTTTACCAGTGGAACCCAGAACTCTCGGGAGTTTATTGCGTCCCTGTACAGTGATCTTGGGAATGCGATTGTGGGATTTGAGGTCGATGCGACGACCCATGGCGCGATCATCAATGATCTAGTTTCCCTAAAGGATGCGAACGGTAAGGTCGATTTGGATGAGGAAGCCGTCAGTCTGATCCAGTATCAGGCGGCCTATCAGGCAGCGGCTCGGGTAGTCACCGCGGCGGATGAACTGCTCAATGAACTCATGGCAACGGTCCGATAAATGATTCGCACAACCTGGCATGGAAGAATGGAGGCACTCAAGCAGTCCTCCACATCGATGGGCAGTCGTATAGCGAAGCTCAATGAAGAGGTTTCAACCGGTAAGCGAATCAATCGTGCGAGCGATGATCCCGGACGAATCTCTCAGCTTCACAACGTGCGGCAGCAGCTCAACAATCAAGGCGTGTACATGAAAAACGCCACACAAGCAGAACAGTTGCTCAATGTGGCAGATACCGCGTTGAAAGATATCCATGCCACGTTGTCCGAGGCGAGGGAACTGGCGGTTCAATTCGCCAATGAGATCTACAATGGGGACCAGCGAGGTGAAGCGGCTAATGTCACCGATACGCTATTCGACCGTGCTTTGAGTCTGACCAATACCCAATTCAATGAACGTCATATCTTTGCCGGTACGGCCTACGACCAGGCGGCATACAATTCCTCAGGTGTGTACCAAGGGTCGACGGATTCGCCCGAGGCGGTGGTGGGGGACAGTTTGAAGGTAAAAACCGGCTTCGATGGCAGCGATTTGCTGGCGGGAAGTTCCGACATGTTTGGCTCATTGACTGATCTGAAAGACGCTCTCAATGCGGATGACACCGCTGCGATTGTGGCAGCGCTAGACGATATTGATGCGGCATTATTGGATGTTGAAAAAGGGATGGTCGAAGTGGGCGGCGAGATGCGTCGTTCCATTGATGCCAATGGTTTGGCCTCCAATCTAGAAGTGGAGTTGAAGCAGGCGAAGGCGAGTATTGAAGAGACCAATGTTGTGGATGCATATTCACGGTTGGTGCAGCTTCAGACGAATTTTGATGCAGCCATGCAGGTGACCAGCATGCAGAGGTATTCGGGTCTTTTCACTCGAATATAGATACACCCAGGGTAGGGGAAACCGGGTTTTGAGGCGCCATTTTCATGGCGCTTCATTTTTTTTCTAAAGGATCCTCAAATTCGTCCGTAAAGGGGATTTGAGAAAAAAAAGCAGAAAAAATTTAAATGCACCGAAAAACGTCCGAAGAGGTCAAGTGAGATCTCCTGAGCTTCGGCTTGGCGGGTCTCATAAACCCGAACTGACAAGGTGCAAACATGGCGCTAACTGTCAATACAAACGTGTCTGCCTTGCGTGCTGCTAACATGCTTAACAACACACAAGGTGCCTTGAGCCAAACCCTGGCTCGTGTTTCGTCTGGAATGCGTATTACACGCGCTGCGGACGATGCAGCAGGTTCTGCCGTAGCGGCGAACCTTTCAACCCTCGCGAGGTCTGGTAAACAGGCCATTCGCAATGCGAATGACGGTATTTCCGTTATTCAAACAGCTGAGGCGGCGACCAAGGAAGTTGGAAACATCCTTGATCGTATGCGTGAGCTGGCTGTGCAGAGTTCATCCGAAACTCTTCATGATGATGAGCGTGCGTATCTCGATACCGAGATCGAAGCGCTTTCTGACGAAGTGGAGCGGATTGCTCAATCCACATCTTTCAACGGCATTGCGCTGGCGGAAGGTACTAACTCTAGCCTGGATGTACAGGTCGGATTGGATGCTTCATCCAATTCACGAGTGGCAATTACACTCGGAGACCTCTCTACAGACAACCTGAGTGTGGAGACTGCCGATGTTGAAGTCGGTAAAGCCAGTTCAGCTCAAACGGCGATAACGACGATCGATGCTGCTATCGATTCGGTGAATAGTATTCGTGCCAGCTATGGTGCGGTACACAACCGACTCGAAAGCTCGATCAACAATATGTCGTCGTATGTTGAGTCTCTATCGGGGGCGGCCAGCCAAATTCAGGATGCGGATTACGCTCATGAAACGGCTGAGATGACTCGCTTGCAGGTAATGCAGCAGGCGGGTGTGGCGGCGCTTGCCCAAGCGAAGTCAATCAACACTAGTGTGATTGGTTTGCTTGGTTAACGCTGAGTGAGGGCTTGTGCTGGCAACTGCAGAGTCGGTACAAGCCCTCATCTTCCACTGTTTTAATAGCCGGCCCTTATGGGGCCGGTTTTCTTCTTAAGTACGTCTTTTTGAGTCCGTATAGGGGCGTTTATAGAATTTTTTTGAAGATATTTCTTAAACACATCTTGGGTTCGTACGAAGAGTTGTCTGAGGCGTGTCGTAGCACACACGTTTCAAGCGTGCGGTAGCACTCACGCTTTGTTCTTCCTCTATAGATAAAACACTAATGTATGGATGTGCATCATGGCTTTGACCGTGAACACCAACATGGCCGCAATGCGGGCCTCTAATACCCTCAACAACACTCAAGGCGCTCTGAGCAGCACGTTAGCTCGTGTTTCTTCAGGTCTCCGTGTCACGAAAGCGGCAGATGATGCTGCTGGTCAAGCAGTGGCTACCAACCTGAGCACACAAGCTCGTTCTGGTAAGCAGGCTATTCGTAACGCCAACGACGGTATCTCCGTGATTCAGACTGCTGAGGCTGCCTCTAAGGAAGTCATCAACATTCTCGATCGTATGCGAGAGCTTGCTGTTCAAAGTTCATCGGAAACTCTTGAAGATGATGAGCGCGCTTACATCGATGCTGAATTCCACCAACTCTCTGACGAAGTAGAGCGTATTGCTCAGTCAACAGAGTTCAACGATATTCAGCTTGGTGACGGAACCAACGCTTCATTGGATGTTCAAGTGGGTGTAGATGCCAGCTCGAACTCTCGTGTTGCGATTTCGCTCGGTAACTTGACGACGTCTAACCTGAGTGTTGAAACCGGAGATATCGATCTGACTAAAGCGAGTGCCGCTCAGTCTGCTATCACCGATATTGATACAGCCATCGACTCGGTGAACAGTATTCGCGCTTCTTATGGTGCGGTTCAAAACCGTCTTGAGAGCTCGATCAACAACATGTCGGCCTATGTCGAAAGTCTTTCTTCTGCAGCAAGTCAGATCCAAGACGCTGACTACGCTCACGAGACAGCTGAGATGACCCGACTTCAGGTCATGCAACAGGCTGGTGTTGCGGCCCTTGGACAGGCTCGCGGCATGAACCAATCGGTTCTTTCGCTCCTGTAAGGGTAACAGTCCCCGGCGACTCGAGAGGGTCGTTTCCCTGGGTGTCCGGCATTTTGTCGGGCACCCTTTTTCGTGCTTAGAAGGGGAATTTTAAAAAAAACGACCAAATTGTCTCAAGTATCATTTCTCCGTTCCGTACAGGGGGGTTTGAACTTTTTTTTAAGAAAGTTCTCAAACAAAACTCGGGACCGTACGAGAAGTGGTTTGTGGCCGGGGACTGTGAGAATCCCCGTACGGAGCTTGTCAACGCTCTCCACATCAAAATCCTTCCTACCCAGAAGAGGAGTGAACCATGTCACTTACAGTAAATACCAACCTTTCTGCACTTAGTGCCGCCAACAACCTGAACCGTACACAAGGGTCTTTGAGCCTCACGCTGTCTCGCGTTTCATCTGGAATGCGTGTCACGAAGGCTGCTGACGATGCTGCCGGTTCTGCTGTGGCCATGAACTTGAAGACCGAAGCTCGGTCGGGTCGTCAAGCCATCCGGAACGCTAACGACGGCGTGTCTGTCATCCAAACCGCAGAAAGCGCGACGAAGGAAGTACTAAACATCCTTGACCGGATGCGTGAACTTTCGGTTCAGAGTTCTTCAGAGACACTAGAAGATGGCGAGCGGGCATACATCGATGCTGAGTTCCACCAGCTTTCCGATGAGATTGAGCGTATTGCGCAATCCAGTGAGTTCAATGATCTGAAGCTCGCGGATGGCTCCTCCTCTGAAATTGATGTTCAGGTGGGCGTGGATGCGAGTTCCAACTCCCGTGTGACCATTACCCTTGGAAACCTTACTACTTCAAACCTTAGTGTTGAGACCGGTGATATCGATCTGACTAAAGCAAGCACTGCTCAGACCGCCATTACCGAAATCGATACAGCTATTGACTCTGTGAACAGTATCCGTGCGTCTTACGGTTCCGTTCAAAATCGCCTGGACTCGTCGATTCGCA
>Ga0163180_10001298_pt1 | contig 14334 bp, 14 predicted proteins | sample AtlANTMetagenome_2_FD_109647 | JGI IMG/M metagenome (GOLD analysis project Ga0163180, IMG submission 109647) | Marine eukaryotic phytoplankton communities from the Atlantic Ocean - Atlantic ANT 4 Metagenome | ecosystem: Environmental > Aquatic > Marine > Oceanic | place: North Atlantic Ocean...
AATCTCTTCGACGTCGATTGGCAACTCAGCAGACATCCACTCAGGACGCTTGCCAAGCCAGCCTAGGCGCTTGTAAAGCTCTCTGTCTTTCCAGGCCTCCTTGTCTGGATAGTGGCTATCTGCAGTTGAAATCAGCGGAAGACCAAACTCGTGATGCATCTGGATAATATATCTGTTTAGCTCATGCTGCTCTGGTACATTATTCCACTGCAGCTCTCCATACCACCTATCTCCAAAGATGGACTGCATCTTTTGCGTTGTGTTACGAAACGCTGTGAGGATTTGATCTTCACCTTTGTCGCGATTCTCCCAATAGCAGCCAGCATACACTCCGCCCAAGCAGGCAGACGCAGCGATGACGCCTTCATTATGCTTCTTGAGTAAGGCATAGTCGACGCGGGGATACCTATAAAAATGCTCTTTGTCATAACTTGATGAGATCAACTTAAAGATGTTCTTTAGACCCTTTTGGTTCTGTGCCAAAAGAATCAGATGACGTCTACGGTTGAGAATGTTTTTCATCAACTTCTTTGATTCTTCATTCTCGACGGTGGTACCTGACTGAGTGTCGTCGACCTTTTTCTTCTTGTCCTTTAGCGCCTTCTCATACTCAGTTCTCCAGTTTGCGACAGAGGGCAGAAAGTATGCCTCGACTCCAAAGATAGGCTTGAAGTTTTTGTTTTCAGCCTGCATCTTTTTAGCGTGCAAAACTTGATATGCCAGACCGTTGGCGTTCCCATGATCAGTTAGCGCTAGTGCGTCCATGCCGTTCTGGTATGCAAAGTCCATATGTTCCTGGGGATATCCCAGGGCATCAAAGATACTTCCTGCAACGGAGTGGGCATGCAAACCAACGAAAGGAATGGTTGACTCGTTTCTAGAGGTCTTCAATGATTTCCTCCAAGTCATCCCGGATTTCTTGCAAGTTTTCTCGAAGTCGGGGAGGTGACACAATCTCTACACACATCTGGTAAACAAAAGTTTGCTGCTCTATCGACAAATTATCATAATTATCTGGCCAGCCGATGGCCTCTTTTATAAACCATGGCACATCATTGTACCCCCTAAAGTGTATGTTGTTTTTCATTCTTGTTCTCCAATCTTGTTGTACAGCGACTTCTTAAATAATGTGTCGCTGGGTCTTTTTATTTGTTTGCTTTCCTCTGAAGCCAGATAGTTGTGTAGTCCGTCCCACGAATCAATTCGGTAATACCAGGGAACTTCCAACGTTTGATCTTTGTTTATTATAGCAGAACCAAAGATTTTGTCAAGTCCAAAAAACCGAGAAGACCATCTTTCCTTGGCTGAAATACTTTTGCTTCCGCCTGTGCAGCTTTGCTTAACATCAGCCACATATTGCTTGTACTCTTCTGCATCAAATGTAAATCCCAAATACTCACCGTCCCTTACTGTCTTTCCATCGATAGAGAGAAAGAACGGATTCTTATGAGAGATTCTCTTTCTGTGCTTATAAATACTCCACGGCTGATAAACCCCGTAAGGAAAGCTAACATAATATCTGCTGGGTATGAGCCACTTGCTTATCTTATCGCTCATGATGAATGCTGTAAGAGCACCGTGAAGAGCGGACCACCCAAGACTATCTCTTCTGTCTCGATCCTTTGGATGAATAGGTGTGTAAAATATAGGTATCTGTCTTCGTGCGGCACTCGGATATTTTACGAACTGAGCCTTGTCTAGGTAGTAGGGGTCCTCTATGTAGTCGCCCATCCTATGCTTCAGGAGAGGCTGCATGTCATCATTGCATACCACCCATATTGTCTCGCACCCTGCGTAGGCGCACTCTACAACAGACCTCTCTACTGCGAGGTAATTTTCAGCGATAGGTTGCATACTGTCATGCCAAGGAAACCCAAAGCCTAAATCAGGACCAGCTACAGGAACGACGCCTGCGAGATGAAAAGCTTGCACATTTCCGCTACCCTCTTCAAGCATAGTCCATCACCACTTCCTCGGCTGTCAAGTTGATGAACTCTACTCTTTCCGAGTTCTGGTATACTCTCCTTCCTAGTGGTTCGATATATCTATAATCAGGCTCAACCTTTACGTTGTACTTTCTTTGTTTTCCATCATGAGTCAGGCCACTCTTTGCTCCGATGATCCCGTGAGATGACATCTCCTTCTGTATCTTAAATCGAGCCATAGTCTCAGAGTATTCAAAATCTTGGAGATCCTCTTCCTTTAGAAAAGATACCGCAACCAGATCTTTCTTGTTGTGGTTGCCATCTATTCTTTCGGACTTATAAAAATATATATGCCTTACAAAGTCATCTTCCGATCCCAAATAGTCTATACCATGAGTGGTTCCTCTGCGTACGTTCATCCAATCGAACACCCGAACTTCCCCACTTGCCTCCTGTAATATCTCATTTTCGACAGTCAGGTTATCGTCATCAAAGACATAGCACTTCTCAAAGTTGATCTTTATGCTGGTGCTACCTTCGACAATATTAGATATTACATTGTCCTTTATTCTTACTGACTTGGCAGATGGACCGAAGGGGGCGAGGCCCTCCATGGACAGCCTCCATGCGACGGCAGACCAAAGGTAGCTCTTACTTCTTATCACCTCGTCATGAAACTGAACATCCATTGATAAACTATCGAACCTGAATGGTCTGCGTAGCGAGTTAATTATGATCGGATATTCGTTATAATAGGCAAACAGTAGCGCTGGCAGGCTGGAGCCTATGACGATGTTTTTGTATTCCATGTTTCACTGCCGTGGCCTACAGACGTCGCTCAAGATCGTCATTAGACTCTCGTACATTTCGTCTGCTTCTGCTGTTAGTGCGAAGTTTGCTCCACCGGTACGTGCGGCGAGTTCATCCCATCCATAAAATCCACCCGCAAAAGTATATAGCTTTAAGTTTGGGGATGCCGCAAGGGCGTCGTCAACCCTGTAGATCGTGTTTGGCGGGTCCATATAAGTTCTTTCGACTTCGTCAGAAAACACAACCATAATTTTATCTGCCCCAGGTCTCCAGTTGATGATAAACTCTCCCAAAGGAGGCACAGATGCGGCGCCCTGAGTCCATCTGGATTCTTCTAAGTTGTTTGCAAGATTCCCACTAACATTTCTCAATGCGATGTATACGGCATCCAAAAGCATCTCCTTGCCTCCAGTGTGAACACGAGGGGATGCAACAAAGCGAACAAGAAAGTCATCAAATGTAGATATGTTTGATATAAGAATCAAGGTCTCTTGACTTATTTCTGGATTGTCTTCTCTTGGAGTTCTTATTGGCCCTACAATTAAGCCCCACTTGACTTGTTCGCTTGTTTGAAATTCTCTTGAAAATCTTCCCAGCGCATCAAGAGTCGCATCTATACGAGCCCCCATTGAACTTGACCAATCAACTATGAAGAGCACGTCTGTGTTGACAACCTCAGGAGCATCGCACCCTTCGACCGACCCATCTATACAGATGCCGCTGCCGGGGCCACAGGCAGTATTGCAGGAAAATTCTCCTTCATCGATACGGCCGTCACAGTCATTGTCTTCGTTGTCACAAGCCTCTGCTTCGCATGGATCGCACGGACCTAAGCGTATATACCCCTTGTCACACCAAATTGCCCTTTGTCCGACAGTATCATCATCTCTCTCGCAAAGTTCAGATCCCAACCGATCAACCGTATCACTCAAGGGACACTCGAAAGGAGGTCTCTGCGAAGCGTCAGGAGCAGCATCCACAACAGGTGCAGCGTCGGCTGGTATGATGAGTGCGTCCACAACGGGTTGTGACGCATCCCTGTACACGAGCTTCACATCTGGCGGCATCGATGGGGGACTGTCGTCCGTACAACCGATAGCTAAGATCAGAACGAAAATCCTTTTCATTAGAAACACATCCTGTAAACTGACCACATCTTGTCGGTTCGATAAGTTGCGGATGTCTCCTTGTAATTTGGAACAAGAGGCATTAGATTTCTAGCCAAACCACCATCGAGGCCTGCATCGAGCACACCTCCGTCATCTACGCCACCGTCCGGAGCGGGTTGTCCAACTCTCCTGTTGATACAAGCAGCCTCTTCGATAGCCTCTACTATCGCTTCGGTTATGTTTTCTACATTATCATTTCTACCAAGGCCTCGTCCCATTTCTCTGCGAACGGCTCCATTGTCCATCAGCTGAGAGTAACTTGCTTCCAAGTGTGCTGGTCCGATTATAAAAACCATTCCTCCAGACCGTGCCATCGCCATGGCTGCAGTGTGTTCATCGTACAGAGCACCTTGGCCTCGCTCGTCACCGAGAATAACAACTATCCTGTGAGTATATTGGCTCAAATCTGTTGTGTGAACAGGATTAAGTCCAGGGCGGTTAGTTGCCCACTCGACTTCATCTGGAAAGCCATCGTTGTCCCAATCAAGCAGATCGTCTGTAAAAAACTTACCTATTGCATCGTATGTATTTTCAGTGGCACCGCCTTGGTTAATTAGGTTGCCAGCAATCTGGCCCTGAAGGGCTACAACTGCTCCTCTCATATCCTCTACTGGAACAATAGGAGGGTCTTCAACGCCGGGGACGCAGTTGTCCGCATAAGCTTGCAGATATGGATCTTCCATTTCGTCATTTCCAACTACTGCCAACATATAACAAACATCCTGTACGCCCTGAGCATGCAAGATTGAGACGGTGTCCCTTGTTGCGTTGAATGCAGCGAACAACTCATCATCCTGCATTGAACCAGAGACATCCACAACCATCATCACTGCGACGCTTCCTTGTTGAAAGTTTTCATCTGCTATACCATCGCAGTCATCATCCTCCTCGTTACAACGCTCGTTTCTGGGGAGTATTTCTTCCTGGCACTCGAAGTACCCATATTCCTCTTCTCCAGCGACGCGTCGTGATTCACAAATTGCGAGACCAAGACGACAATCGCCGCCAACATAATTTGGACCATCTTCTCTTCTTGCGAAGGTTTCAACCTCGCCTGTTTGCTGATTGGTTGCACAAAGAGAAGTCAATGGTCCGCCACCAGGGCCTTCGTCAATAAAGTCGTCACAGTCATCGTCGAAGCCATTGCACTTTTCTGGCTGTGGGACGTAAAGCGGGTTGTCACATTCACAATCGCCAGCGTCCTCATCGATCTCACCGTCGCAGTCATTATCAACAAAATCACACAGCTCTTCTGGCAAGGGGCCACATTCATCACAAGCGTTCAATAGGCCTTCATCCGTAGAGTCGTCACAATCATTATCAATACCGTCACACTCTTCAACTGGAACTTCTCCGCATTGATCACAAGCGTTTAGCACGCCTTCGTCCGTGGATCTATCACAGTCATTATCGACCGAATCACACTCCTCTTCAGAGGGCACTATTTGGTTCTGGCAGTCTCCATATTCATACGCGATAATGACTCCTGCATCTGTGTTTACCATAACTTCTTCACACAGTGAAATACCGCTGCGACAAGGGCCGTTCTTATCGGTCCCTGGAGCGCCTGTGTAGCACATTTTTGAGAGAACCTCGTTCTGAGACAGTGGTGACTCGTTTAGTCTTCCATCACAATCATTGTCGATAGCATCACAAACTTCTTGACGGGGAAAATTAATTGGAACACAGTCGCTCCACTCTGTCTCTCTGCAGATTCTTTCACCTTGAGCACAAGGTCCCTCAAAATCAGGCAGGGTACACTCTTCTTTCATCCCCCATCTTCTGCACACCTGTGCTGGCGGTGCTGCGTCTATGATCATATCAAATCGCATTCTTGCATCGACGATATAGACAAACTGATCTGGCTCACGCTGGCGCATATCTCTGGGGATGAGTACTCTTACGTCACCATTTTCAACGAATGTTAAGCCCTTGTCAGCCAAAGATCTACCACCTGTAGCGGCAGTGTCATCTTCACACCCGACCAATAAAAACAAAAACAAAAACAAAAATCTTTTCATCACAACTCCATATGTTTCTTCTCATACGCTTTTATAGACTCAGGGAAATGCTCCCTCGCTATGGCCAAGCAAGCCTGTGCCACTCTTTGGATTTCCCATTGTGCTCCGTCGTGGCTACGGAGCGATACAAATTTTAATAGATTGTGAAGATTTGCAGTGCCGTAATATTGCGTGTACAAGTTCTGAGGGAGGACCCCTCTTGCTTGCTCTCTACAGACTCCAGAATCTAGCAAAGATTGATATAGAGTCATAGATGTTGCATGGTGATTTTCAACTAGACGTGCGGCGTATCCAGAATGGCCAACCTGATAAGAGTCTCTGAAAGATACCAGAGGATTAATCAGCTTGTCTTCACTTGCCTGTCTATTAGACTTGTGTTGTGTTCTGAATTCTTTTGGCTGATAAAACTGCATATCAACGGACGTATATCGCCTGCTGATCTCGTTATAAGCCCACGTTCTGTGTCGATGATGCTGAGACCTTATGAATAAAGGAACAGTAAAACGCATTGTGATAGTGCAATGCTCAAATGGACTAGTGTGATTATGCTGCATGAGGTAGTTAATAAGTTTAACATCTTTTTCATTCAGCTCATCCCTCTTCGAGCCAAAGGAGACTCTTGCAGCGTTAACGACAGACAAGTCGGAGCCCATATGACTAACATACTCTACGGCTCCGATCTTGTCTCCATATAGATCAAATCTCACTTCTTCCCCGCATTACACCCACAACATAGTTCTCAAGAATAAGATGAAACTTTTTACCCTTATGGTTGACCGTTTCAATCATAGCTCTATCAACTATAATCTCCTGCCTCTCTCTAGAGTTGCGAATAGAAGCAAAACTAGGAGCACAATCAGGAGCGACAGCTACCACAGTAGCAACAATGTGCTGCTCTTCCTGTGGCTTATAATCTTCTGGCAGTAGAATACCTGAATCGTCCTTTTGCTCTTTAAAGTGCGGGACTATAAGAATACGACGATTCAGCGGGGAAAGAGATTCAACCATTGTTCCCCACAGTCTTCTTCACATGCTGGAAGAAATCCAAAAGCTGATCCATGTCAGTATCAGTCTTCATCAGGCGATATGCGCGTACTGCCATTCGCATCTCTTCTTTGGTGAGCCAACCATTGTCGACATAGTTCTGTCGCAGGTCTCGCTTCTGGTCCTTGAAGGGCTCCATTGCCTCTTCTACCGCTGCAAGGCTCTTGATAAAGCTAGTAATATGCTTTTCCTTTTCTTCAATCTCTCTATTGTTAACGATATGTAAATTAGTAGCCATTATTTCTCCTTTTCTTGTTGTTAACTACTTTGCCATTATATCAACATTGTAATATAAAATCAAGCATTTTTTAAAGAAAGTTTACCGTACACTCGCCGCCAGCACAGGCAGCCTCAGCCGTAAGGTTTGTTTCATCTTTTTCTTCTACGATCTTCGACAAGTCGATCTCTTTCAAGGTCTCGAACAGAGCTTCATAGGTCTCTTTAGAACAGTCCTCAAAAGGAGCCTGCTTGTATGTTCCTCCGTCATACGGGAGAACGGACAAACCTGTATAAGAACCTCTGTTTTCCCACATCCACTCTCCGACGTCAGGCCACTCGGCATCCTTTGTAGAGATCGTGGCCGATACGTTATGATTGTTTGGACCCTTTCTGTATCCAGCAAAGACCCACTCCTCCGTAACCTTCTTTACTCTCTTTAGAAGCTGCAGTGCACTCTCTGTTCTTAAAATCGAATCCTCTGGAGCCTTTTGTGGTACGGAAATTACTGCAGTATCGTGTGGACTGAAGTACTCATCCTCTACAAGCTCTGGGTGATTGTTTGCCAGATATTTATAAATTGACTCGTTCTTTCCAACTCTCACGCGGCGGACATAGTAATCGTTGTGCCACGCATGAATACCACTCGAAGTTCCGAGAACAAGCGAAGTTGTACCGGCAGGTTTCACCGCAGTGCAACGTGCTGCAGGATTGATTTCAATCAGTTCCGCTACTCTTGCATTCTCTTGCTTCACTATCTTGGCTGCAGAAGTCATGTCCAACTCCAGCACTCTCTGTGAGGCGATACCTGTCATGCTGACTCCAAGCAGAGCGTCTCTCTCACAGTTTGCTTGCCATGCAGGTCGAAGATAGTGAAAGTCAGTGTATCCAGCCTGCAAGGTTCCAATAAAGGAAGCAACTCTCGCCCGCTCCTCTAGTTCCTCCTGAGAGTCTATATCACTCACGTTGATTTCTGTAAGATTGCACATCTGACAAGATCTTAATGAAATCTCATGACAAGGATTGAAACCTCTTTCCTTGTCGTTCGTGAAAGAAAATCCAGGCTCACCAGCTCCGGAGGCGCGGATTCTCTCCCAAAGAGACATAAACGTTTCTTTTTCGATTCTGTGTCGTAGAAGCACAACTGAATTGTTTGCTCTGCCCCTTTGAGGGCTCTTCTCCCACCAATTGCCTGACTTTGCAGCCAGCATCTCACTGTCATCGGCAGAAAACAGGGAAATCATTGCAGCTCTTCTTATACCACCAGACAAGACAGCATCTGCCAAATGGCACATAATATCATGACACTCAATAGAGGTCAGTCTTTCTCCGTCCTGCTTGTCCTCAAGAATGCCCTTTACCTTAAGCAGACACTCCTTAAGAGGCTGTGGGCCTGGAGCCTTTCCACCTGAAGTGATCAGTCTCTCTCCCTTTGCTCTGATATCTCCATAATCAAAGCGGATGTGAGAGGTTCTGACTCCGTAGTATGTCTCCATTAGAGCCTTAACTGCATCGGCCCAGCCTTCGATACTATCTTGGATGAGGTATCGATATGTTCTTTTAGAGGTTGGCTTGCGAATCTCTGGCAACTGCTCTACGTGGTGACTTTGCACGGAATAGCCAACTCCACACCCCGAAAGAAGTAGAAACATTGTTTCGTTAAACGCCCTATAGTCGTCCACTGCAACGAATGAGCAGTTGAACATTCGCGAAGGGTTGATTTCGATTGGCTTTCCGCCAAACTGCATAGATCTCATAGAAGGTAAGACCTTCTTGTCAAATACCATCTTATATGCCTTTGTTATCTGAAGCTCCAAATGTGGATACTTCTTGAGATGCATATTCATATTACGTGTTACTAATTCTTCCCACGACTCTCTTCTATTTTCACTCGGAAGAAACCGTGCATATTTCATGTGAACTGTGATGTCTGATAGTATTTGATTCGATAATTCCATTATATTAACTCTCCTTTTTAAAATCCTTGTATTTTTCTTTTAACTTTTGCATCTGCTTTTTCGCTGAGTTTTCTATAATGTCATCGACAGACTCATTTGTGGGCGGTAGCACTTTAATCTTTACGTTGCTCGTGTCCATGAATATTGGATAAACCAATCCATCGGGTCCGTTTCTATTTTTAGCTACAAAGATGCGCCCACTATTGGTATTTTTGTCTTCAATAGTCCTTGATACAGTAAATATAAAATCAGCGACGAAGCACTTGTTGAACGCTTCTGAAATAGCTTCCATCGTTATGACTTCAGCATTCAACCCGCTTCTATTTGTTTGAGAGGCAGTCCAGACTGGGCATTCGTTGATTTGCGCAATTCCTCTCAACTCCTCATAAATAGTCTCCAGTTGATGTCTTTTCTCATCTTTTCCTGAAGAAATTGGCCGAAGAAGGTCTCCGTAGTCCACGATGATCAAATCTGGCTCGAAGCCTCTTAGTTTCATCTTTTCAAGGTGGCTTCGAAGCGTTTGTACGCTCGCTGAACGAGTCGGATATTCTTTGACGACCAACCTGCCCTCAATGTCTTGAATCTCTTCATAGATCTTTTCTTTGAAAGACGTCATGTTTGATAGGTCCACACCCGTAATGCAACTGTCGTACCTTCCTGCTACAATCGTGTCCCCCAATTCGAGAGTGTAGTGAACAACGTTCTTGCCTGCCTTGAGGGCCTGGGCTCCTAAATGAACCAGCGCCATACTCTTGCCCGCGCCAGTCGGAGCAATACAAACTCCTAGCTCGCCTTTGCCCAGGCCCCCTTTGCACAAAGAATCTATCTCTGACCAACCTGTTGTGATTGGGTTTCTCTCTCTAATTTCAAATCTCTTCTCAAAGTCTAGAAGATAATCGTATCCGAAATTGTTGTCACTACCAAGTTTAATCGCGTCGTTAATGACACTGCTGACTTCCTCAAAGGAAGATCGCTTGATCAAATCAACAGACTTAATTAAGGCCTCCTTCAACTTTTGCTTTCGGCAAAAATCAAGAGAGACATCCTTGATATACTCTGAACCTTCCGGCTCAAGGCCAGAAGATAACACCCTCGCATAGTAGTCCCTAATAAGAACCTGAATTGATTCAGGTTCTCTTTTTAACTCTGTCCTGATAATGGACTTCATTATCTTTTCCGTAGGGTGGACACCATACTTCTTTCTATAATTCGAAATCTTCTTGACGAAAACTCTTAAGTGCTTAAGCTCTAAGAAGTTCGTGTCCAATACTTCAAAGATCTGATCAGCAAAAGGCCTATCAGCCAAAATCAGATGGCACAAGTCCTCTTGAAAAGTCTTTCCAAAATTAGAAAAATCTTCTCTTTCTTTATCTGTCATGATTAGCCTTTTGTTTTATAAACGATCTTAACACAGAGAACAGAAAGATGCAAGACTAAAAGTCTGAAATCATTCTGTTAAAACTCTCATACAGAGAACTTAAGGACACCTCTCCAATACCATCCTGAAGCATCAGCTTTCGCAAGCCTGTCTTATTGAACTCTGGCTGGTGTCCTTCCAGAGTCTCGTTGATTCTCATTCTACCTTGTACCGAAATTGTAGGTGAATACAACTGCATAATCTTGTAGTTGCTGTTTATCTTGTCCTGCTCTTCCAGAATCCGATCATAAACCTTTAGACCGGTCTCTTGAGAGTGACAATGTTCGATAACGTCATCAATAAAGCATTCCTCTTCTCTTGCGAAGAACGGAAACCTCTTTGCAACGGTCGCCAAGCCTACGCCTTTGACACCGTCTAAGTTATCACTCTTGTCTCCAACCATAGCACGAGCTAATGCAAAATTGTTTGGATGAATACTATACTCCTCTAGAACCTTGTTCTTGTTCAAAACCTGATCCTGTGTTGGCCTGTATAGGATAGTCTTATCGTTCAGCAATTGAATAAAGTCTTTATCACTGGAGATGATTACCTTTTGCCATTCTTCAAATTTTGGCGCTTGGGCAACATGAGAAATGACATCGTCTGCCTCTACTCTCGGCTCCATAAACTGAACAACAGGGGTCTGGTTTAGGTACTCAATTGCACGAATCTGTTGCCATGCTTTGTTTTCCCTTTCCTGCTCCTCTGTAAGGTGACGTATGTCTCTATTGAGGCGGACAGGCTTTCTTCCTTGCTTGTAGTTCTTGTTTTGGGCTCTGCGCTTTTGCGAACCTCCCTCACCATCCCAAACCACAATGGTCATGTCTGGGCTTATGATTCTTGTTAGCTTATTTAGAATCTTTAGGAAACCCTTTGAGCCACCGATGGGTTGTCCATTTGTCGATAGGCTTGGGTCTACAATATATGATCTTAAAAATTGATTGTGCGCATCCACAATCATCAGTCTCTTCTTCACGTCTTACCTTTCAAAAAAGGCCCCGGGGGAGGACCCCGGGGCATACGTTGCTAAGGACCAAACGGAGGATCTACTCCTTAGCGGGCGAGTCTTCTTCCTTCTCGTAATAGTCGGAAGCATTTCCTGTTCTGTTATCGAATTTCATTATAACATCATCATCGATGATTTGCAAGACTCTTTTGCGAAAATCTTCGTTTTGCAGCTCTTTTACCCAACCCTTACGCTGGAACTTCTTTTCTGTTCCGTCTTCAAGGGTTAGCGAGAACCAGGCTCCAGATTGCTTTAGGCTATCTGAAATCTGAATGGCATCAAACCAACTCTCCTCATCCTGAACGCCTACACTGTCAGTGTTGCCCCAAAGAATCTTAAAGTTGCAGTGACGACCAGCAGTGCCAAAACGAGACTTCTCAAGTTTTGCCTTAACTTCTGATCCAATTCTAAAACCATTCTCGTCTTGCACGAAGGATGCTTTTGCTTTCCTTCCTGTAAGCCAGATACGCAAAGAATATGCGTAGTGCATCGCCTTGCCGCCTGGTGTTACATATGGGGTTGTCATCGCTTCAGATGGAGATCGAGTGATATTCGTCTTCAGCTGATTAAGCACCAATAGTGTTGCCTTGCTGTTGGCAATTGGTACAGTTAGTTTTGACATGCCCTTTGACAAGATTCTTGCCTTTACTGCCATCGATGACTGAGGATTGAAATCACCCTCGATATCAGAGATAGCTGGAGTTAGCGCCAAAGAATCCCAAATGAATAGCCACTTATTGCCTGTCGCCAGTAGCTCTTCGATAGTTTCTAGAACAAACTCCACACTCTCGGCCTGAATGTACATCAGGCGGTCAAGATCACAGCCTGCCCTTTCTAGAAAGGAAGGGTCGATAGCAGACTCAGAGTCGAAGTACACAACATCAAGCCCCATCTTTTGAGCATTTGCAGCGATCTGCGTTGCCATATAAGACTTTCCGGTGGCTTCTAGCCCTGCAATCTCTACGATCTTCCCTACAGGAATACCTGCAAGCTTCCCTTTACAGATGATGGAATCTAGCCAGCGTGAGCCAGTTGGAATCCACTCTTTCACTTCTGTTGGATTATCTTCTGCCAGGCTATGCGCCACTTCATGGCCAGCCTTCTTGTTGATGATACGGCGCATCTCATCCATAGAGATTTTGCCGGGTTTAATTTTACTAATCTTTGCCAAGTTATTTACTCCTACCAATTTACGCCAGTTGTAACCGCTGCAGCCCAGTACCCGTCAGAGTCAGGGATGAAGTTGAAATGAAAAGGCACGCTAAAAATGCCAGCTTGCTTAGTCCAGCCTACAGCCACGACTAGGTGGATGTGCTTGTCTTTTTCCGATGGATCGAAGGCAGCAAGATTTGGACCTACTCCAATTTGAATTTGCTTATCAATCTCGAAACCAACCAAGAAACTAAGAGATGGGCTGATTACACTTTGATCGAGACCACTAATAGTGACATTCTCGATAAACAAAATGTCTAGCCAATCTCCACCCTCCATCACCTGTTGCATCTCAAAGCCCAACACAAAAGTATGCGGACTGAGACGTTTGACCTTGCCGGCATCGTTCATGTCTTCTACTTCCCGTAAGCCGTTAAGATATCCATAACCAAATCGAAGACCGGTGCGTTTATCCCAGTTTCTTTCTTGTGCGAATACTGGTGACGCCATCATTAGCGCCATCGCACAAACTAAGATCTTTTTAAACATGCTAATCTATGCTCACAAGTTCGATCTCAAAATTGAGATTCTTACCAGCCATTGGGTGATTAAAATCTAGAGTAACAGAGTTATCTTCTAGCGTATGAACTCTGGCAGTAAAAGTTTCTCCGGTACCTGTGGTTCCTTGCACAACCTGTCCAAGTTCCGGATTAAAGCCTTCCGTGAACATTTCTGCCGGGACAACCTGAAAAGCCTGTGGATTAAAGTCTCCATATGCCTCTTCTGGCGGAACCGTGATATTCTTTGTTTCTCCGATTGTCATGCCGTCTACAGCAGTATCAAAACCGGGGATCATCTCACCAGCACCAACCTCAAATGAAATTGGCTCTCCACGAGCCTTGGAGCTGTCAAATGTTGTACCGTCATCCAAAGTTCCTACATAATGAACGTTAACTGTCCTGCCCTTAAGGGCCTTTCTCTTCTTTCCCATTATTTTATTCCTTTCTTTAAAAGAAGGCACCTGTAAACCCGTGCCTACCTGCGGTTTTGTTTTAGTTATTTAGCAAATCATTGAATGCCGCCTCAACAGCATCCGTTTCGTTTGTGGTAGTCGTGGTGGTGGTTGTGGTGCCACCAAACTTCTCTACCTGATTGTCTGTATTGTCTCCGTCCAAGAAAGCGTCAAGCAGGGCCTGAACTTCCTCTGTGGACTTTCTTTCGAAAATCTCATCCAGATTAGGAACTGTCTCAAGCAACTCTGCACAGCGTTCATCGCCGCCCACAGCATCATCGCACAGCACCGTCTTTCTAGGCCGGGCTCGAATATCAGTTCTAGGGAATGAAGCGCCTGGTGGCTTGCCATACATAACCTTAAGGTCATTACCACTTTCAGGATCAGTCACGTCGCCGTAGTCAGGATCGAGGACAATTGTCAGCAGCTTTTCGTAAGCCATCTTGCCGTAGCCCCAAACTCGGACACCCTGGTCTTCTTCTCCTCTGACTAAGACCGGTGAAAAGAAGCGCTGCTTGGCAAAAAGTTGCTTTGCCATTCTCTTGCTCTCTTCTGTCCCCTCGTTCCACAATTTACTACCAAAATTGCAAACAGGGCAGTTATC
>Ga0163180_10001299_pt1 | contig 14331 bp, 12 predicted proteins | sample AtlANTMetagenome_2_FD_109647 | JGI IMG/M metagenome (GOLD analysis project Ga0163180, IMG submission 109647) | Marine eukaryotic phytoplankton communities from the Atlantic Ocean - Atlantic ANT 4 Metagenome | ecosystem: Environmental > Aquatic > Marine > Oceanic | place: North Atlantic Ocean...
CCTGTTGCATGTCCATCTCCAAAACGAAGCTGCAGGGCATACCCCCCAACAGGCTGGTAACTCTCCAGATGAAAGCTCTGCTCGCCGTAGCTCACCTTTGGCTTGATTACCCGTCCAGCAGCATCGGGCTCTCCCTGGCAGCTTGCACAGGGACAGGCCCGGCGCAGGGCCTCAATAGCAATATAGCTTTCTTCTCCATCGGACCATGCAATGGCCAGGTCGTTGGATACCACCGCGATATTTTCAATTGCCAGCATGCTCAGCAGCTATGAAGACGTTGCTCTCGCCGACTTCCTGGGACCGAAGATGGAAGATCCCACCCGCACAATGGTTGCTCCCTCCTCGATCGCAACCTCGAAGTCATGGCTCATCCCCATGCTGAGACCCGGCAAGCTTATTTCGAACTCCTTCTCCAGGCCATCACGAAGCTCCCGTAATCTCCGGAATGAATCCCTCGCATCCTCGGGCTGGTCAACCGCCGGAGGTATACTCATCAGTCCTGCCAGGTGAATCTGCTCAAGGGAAAGAACTTCCCTGATAACCTCTCCCAGGCCGTTCAATCCGAAGCCACCCTTGGTCTGCTCCTCCTCGGCGTTGACCTGAAGATAAATTTCCGGGCTCTTTCCCATTTCTCCCGCAATACGGTCAAGGTGACGAGCCAGGCGCAGGGAGTCGACGCTGTGTATGACATCAAAGAGACCCAGAGCCTTCCGCACCTTGTTACGCTGCAAATGGCCGATAAAGTGCCACTGCATAGATGTCGGTAGTTCCGGGATCTTGGCTTCGGCTTCCTGCAGTTTATTTTCTCCAAGGAGCCCGTGCCCGGCCTCCACAACCTGGGCGATTACCCCGGGAGGCCATGTCTTGGTTACCACCAGAAGATCAACTCCTGCAGGGTCACGAGCGGACCGTTCCGCCGCCAGATCAATACGGCGACGAACCGCTTCAAGGTTGGCGGCAATGTCAATGTCCGCCATATCAAAGCAACTCCACGGCCCTTACTCTTCAACCGGAAGAACTCCCGCAGTCCGGGCCTTGTCCAGCTGATCCACCAGATCTCCTACAATTGCAAGGGCCTCCCGCTTGACAGGATCAAGTCCGCTGGGCCAGAGGGGAGTATCGTCGAGTGCATCCTCCTTATCCTTGGCACGGCGCATGAAAGCCTCCGCATCCTTTTCCCGGTCGACCTCCGGCAGTTTCTCCGCCTTCACATTATCAAGCGTCAGGCGGAAGAACCTGAATTTCTTCCTGTCCTCTATCTCCATCTCCGCAAATCTCTTCCGGCGTTCGGCATTGCGCTCCTTTCTGCGCTTTTCCGATTCGGATAATTCAGTCTCGCGCTTGCTGCGATTAAGGGAAACAGCATTCGATCTGATACGATCCTTGGTCCGTTTCACATCCTCCACAATATACTGGAAATCCCTGGCATTCTTCACCCGAACTTCATTTTCCTTTTTGAGGGAATCCATAAAGAGCTTCTGCCTTTCCAGAGGACGAAAGTCAGGAGCCTTGCGGATCAGGTCATGGTCGAGGGGATGCTTGAGATAGGCCTCTCCTATTTCAAGGGCATCGGTCAGGGAAGGGAGCACGATATCGGGCTCTACACCCAGCTTCTGAGTAGAACTCCCGGAAACCCTGTAGAACTTCTGGATGGTGGTCTTCAGGTAGCCTGCCCTGCTGTTATCCTCAAAAAAGCGGAAGTAGCGCCCAATCTCCATGGGCTGCTGGACCGTTCCTTTGCCAAAAGTCGAGCTATCGCCCACGATGACGGCCCGATTATAGTCCTGCAGGGCCCCGGCGAGGATCTCACTCGCAGAGGCGCTTGATTTATCGGTGACCACGACAAGAGGCCTGTCGTAAAGAGGGCGGCGGAAAAGCGCCTCCTTGGATTCGATCCTGCCAATGGTATCCTTGATCTGTACAACTGGACCCCGTCCCACGAAGAACCCGGTAATCCGGCGCACTTCCTCCAGCGACCCGCCCCCATTCCGGCGAAGATCCAGAACCAATCCGTCCACCTGCTCCTGGTTAAGCCTCATCAGAAGCTTCTGCACATCCGCAGAAACGCTTGGGTCTCCATCATCGAAGTCCATGTAGAAGGACGGGAGTTGGAGCCAGCCAATCCGCCGCTTGCCGGTCCCATGTGTCATCTCGATGACCTCAGCACTGGCCAACTCGTCCTTCAATTCCACCCGTCCCCGCTTGATTGTGATAAATTTGACTTCCCCGGGAGCTCCGTCAGAGGGTTCCACCTTGAGGCGCACTTCCGTATCAACCTTTCCCCGGATCATTTCGACCACATGATCAATCTTCATGTACATGATATCCACCACCTTGCCCTTGTTCAGGGAATCAACTCCCACAATCCGGTCATTGAGCTTTAGCTCCCCCTGCTTGTCGGCAGGCCCCCCCACAACGATGCCCATGATCTTGGTAGCCCCATCATCCTCAGCCTGGAGCAACGCCCCGATGCCAACCAGAGAATTGGACATCCCGGAACGAAAACGCTCCATCTCCCTGGTGCTCATGTAATCTGTATGCGGATCATGCGCCGCTGCCACGGCACTCAGAAAATAATTCGCAACGTCTTCCTCGTCGGCTTCTCCGATGCTTCGGTGAAAACGATCATAGCGCTGGGCGATTTTTTCCTCAGGGCTCTTCTCGCTTGCAAGCGGATTCTTCTTCCCCTGTTCATCAGCCAGACGCTTAACCGCATCCCGCCGAAGAATCTCCGACAGCAGGGCTTCCTCAATCTGCCGCTTCCAGATTTCTTCCGCTGCCTGCTGGCTCGAGGGCCACTCTGCATCCTTGCGGGTTCGCATCACAACCTCGCCTGAATCAAACCCGAATTTTTCTTTCTCAAGCAGTCGCTTGGCATAATCCACCCGCTCCTTCACCCGCTGGGAAAACACCTTGTAGATCTCGTTGGCAGGCTCCATGCAACGCCCCTTGATAAGTAGCTCATGAAGCCTCCGTCCGTACTTTTTCTCAAAGGCGTCAACATCCTGCTGAGTGAAATAGAGCTTCGCTCCATCCAGGTCCGAGAGATAATCCGCGAGAATCTTGGCGCTGAGATCCGCATTAAATTGAATACGGGCGTAGTGGCTATTCTGCAGCATCCCTGCCATTTCACGCCCGACAACATTGAAGTCGGTCTTTGCGTGAAGCGGAAAGCAGGCAAAGCCCACGAGCAACCCCATAAGAGCCCCCAGAGGGAATGAGTTACGAACCATGGTCATAATATACCGGTAATGAAGGGCGAGAGGCTGGAAAGCTCATGGAGCCTTGATCAAAATCGACGATTCCGGAGGATTTGTCGAATCCTTTCCCCCACCCTTAACAGACGAAACCCTGTATTTATCAGTCCTTGAGCTTCTTTGCTTCTTCCTCCCTGCGTTTCTGCAGCCATTCCTGAAAATAGTCCTCATCCATCTCCGTCTCACGTGGCAGAACCGGAAGTCCCCCCCACTGGTTAATTTCATCCAGCGCGGTAGGCCTCCGCCGAAGGGAAGCGATCAGTTCGAGATGCTCCTTTCCCCGGCGTATCTTGAGCGTAATTTCATCCCCCGGCTTCTTGGACCTGATGAAATCCGCCAGCATACGAGTTGGGGCCAGATCATCAAAAATGACCTGGTCTATCCCGGTAATAAGGTCGTCCGCCTTCAACATGGCCAGATCAGCGGCCGTTCCCTTTCTCACCTCCGTAATCAGGACAGCAGGCCGCATCACTCCCTGGTCATCCTTCCAGCGGGCGGTATCCATCTGAATCCCAAGATAACCCTGTCCAGGCAGAGGCTGCCGGAGAATGACGAGAGCTTTCAGGACCTCACGACTCCGCAAGCGAACCTCGGGATTATCCGATGTCCCATAGAGCCGGTAGAGCGATTCGATACTCCCTTGCAGATCTTTCTTTCCCCACGCAAGAAGGGACTTCTGGGCAGCATGCCGCTCCCTGAACTCCTCATGCCCGAGAGCACCGACCAGCGCAACCGGAACCTCCGGAAGCTTTACAGTTCCAGACAACAGATCTTCTCCTTCCTGCTCCTGCGCCACAGCGGTCTGATAGAGCAGCAATGCAAAAAGGAAGAGAGCTATGAGCCCGTTCCACATAAGAAACTCCTAACCCCCAAAGAATCAAAACGCAACTACCCGGAAAGCAAAATGGCCGGAATGATCCGGCCATTAGATCTTTGTATCTTCCCGGCCACAGGAAATCTCGCTAGTTCCCGAAAATTCCCTTCTGGGGAATATCGATAGTGTCCTTAGGGAAGACCTTGAGCAACTTGTGAGCCCCTTTGTTCAGGTCGTAGGTATAGCGCTTACCGTTCCGATATAGGCTAACCCGGTTGATGGCTCCGAATTCAGTAGGCCCCCCTGCCGACATGATCGCCTGGTAGAGAGTCATCCCTCGACGATACGGTTTTGGCCCCGGTGAGCGCACCTTGCCCCCGATCGTGACCACTTGGACCGTCAGGTTATCGCTGGAATCAGCTACAATCTGGATAACAGGGCTCGTGTAGATTTCGGCTGCCCGGTAAGACTCCTCGATCTTTCGGGCCAATATATCGGGTTCCACTCCAGTAACCTTGATGGACCCAATCTTCCACATTGTGATGAAACCCTTTTCGGAAACAGGATAACCTCCATTGATGCGAGCCTGTTCTCCACTCGGAACACCCTGAATAGAGATCTGGATTGCTCCCCCGGCTTCAATCTGTGCCCGGACTGAAGTGGGAATGACAACCAGAAGGAGAAGGGAGCAGTAAAGAAGGGTTTTCATGAGTTTAACAGGGCTTCGTGTTTGCCAGTGATCTAATAAGTAAGTCCGTCATCGTCATCTTCGCCCTTGGATGACCCAGGTGGTTTCGGAGGGGCACTTCCCGTCGTCGCTTCAAATCCTGCGCTGGGAACCGGATCAGCATCCGCAGAAGGCGCATAGTAGGTGTAGTAACTCGTATAATACTGATACTGGCTGTCACTACGAACATCTACGTTGTTGAGAACTACGCCAATTACCTGTCCCCCCACGTTCTCAACGGCCTGCTTCACACGAAGCAGCATGTTTCTCGGCAGCTTACGATGCTGAACCACGATCATGGTGAGATCTACTTCGGAGGCGAGGACGGACGCATCACTCACTCCGAGAATTGGAGGGGAGTCCACAAGAACCAGATCAAAGCGCTGCTTCACATCCTGTATCAGTTCGGACATGCGCCGGGAGTTCAGAAGTCCGGCTGCATCCGCAGGAAGAATCCCGGAAGGCAAAAAGTACAGATTATCAACCGGGGTCTGCAGAATAACATCCTCCAGCATGAGATCGGTGGTCAGATAATTAGTCAGCCCGACAGAATTATTGATATCGAAAAAGGTATGCAACTGGGGCCGCCGCAGGTCCGAGTCGATCATGAGAGTGGTATAACCTCCCTGGGCACAGACGTAGGCAAGGTTTACCAGAGTCGTCGACTTTCCTTCCCCGGCGCCGCCGGACACGACCGTGATACTGTTATCTTCGGGATTGTTCCGGTTGAACTCTATGTTGGTCCGGAGAATCCGGTAGGCTTCCGCATCCGGACTCATTCCACTCTGCTTGTGCAGGACATTCACATCAGTCGGAATCACCGCCAGAACGGGAATCTGCAGGTAGCGTTCTACATCCTCGAGGGTCTTGACCGAGGTATCGAGGTATTCCAGGAAAAAGGCTATCGCGACCCCGAAGATCAGACCCACTGCGGCTCCGAGAGAGAGGAATAGAGTCACCTTGGGATAGACCGGGTCCTTGCCCAGTTTGGGATCTTCCAGAATGGTGATCGGATTCTTTGGAATCTTAAGGGCAATGCGACGCGCCGAGTTGGTCAGCTTCATCTGGGAAAGCATGGCCTTGGCCGTTTCATAATCCTGTTTGGCCTCCACGTAATCCTGCGACTGAAGGGCCTTGTCAACAGCGTCAAAACGACGGTCTTCCACCCTGTCCTTGATTTTCTCAAGTTGACCGTCGACAAGGCTCAACTGGGTCTTGAGGAGCTCCCTCAGAACAACCACCGCGGCTTTCAGATCCTCCTCAAGCTTGGATTGAGCAATGAGACCCATTTCGACTTGGGGGTGTTTACGGCCCAGGCCAGAAGCTTCCAGGGCGGCAATGTTCACCTTGCTCTCCTGAAGTCTACCCCGCAAAATCGGCACTTGGCTCCCCGGCAGCTGTAACCCCTCTGCAAAATCGATGAGTTCTGCATCCTTGAGAGTCAGCAACCTTTCAATCTGGTTTTCCAGCTGGCTCTTCTTCTCCTCCGCTGCGAACTGCTGCATTTCAGCCGTCTTCAGAATGTTCTCCTCACTTTGCCCCATCCGACCGCTGGTAAAGATACCCTCGATATAGGGAATCCCGACCGCCTTGACGATGGCATGAAAGTGGCGGCGCCTGTCTTCCACGAGATCCTCCTGCGACCGCACTTCGGATTCCAGGGCATCAAGCGCAGCCTCTGCACGTTTCCGCTCATCCGCATTGCGTCCGAGTTGATAGGACTCGGCTATCTCCTTGGCGATATCGCGGGCATCCTCCCGCTTCTGATGCCGGATCCGGATCTCGATGTGGTCTGTGTTCCGTATCTGCTCGGTCTTGAGAATCGCCTTCAGCTTCAAAAGTGCCATGTCGCGATCAAACCCTGTCCAGCGGGTGGTCAGGTCGAGTCGCTCCACAACACGCAACAAGGTTTTTTCCGACTCGATTACCTTGAACTGGTTCTGGATATAAGCCTGAGACGGGGAGGCTCCAGTCATTGGCCGCCCGGCAGCGCCATTGAGGGGATCCAACTCCACAAAAGAGTGATTCACCTGCAGCAGGGCATTACTTTCATACTTTTTAGGCAGGACGTAGGTAATCACCGCCGCCGTCATGAAAATAAGGAGGAACGTCAGCAGGATGACTCCATAGCGATTTCTGAGGACCTGCCAGTAGTCGACGGCATGCAACGCAGCTTCGCTGGCGTTTGTCTGGCGATCGGGACCGTTTCGCATAGCCTCGTTAACTTAGGGGTAAAAGGGGGTTTGTCTAATTATACGACCGGACAGCAGGGAAATCCGGGAGGTAGAAAACCCCCGCAATGAAAAGAGGCATTGCGAGGGCTGATCTGTGAGGATCCCTTTTCGACCGGGCAATCCTCAGAACGAAGACTGGACACCAAGCTGGATGCGGCTCCGGTCGTAATCGCGGATATCAGCATCCGACGAGGACTTCGTATAATTATAGGAACCGGTCACAAAAATATTGTCGGCCACCTCATAACTGGCACCGGCGTTGAGGTTGATGATTCTGTCATCCAGACTATCTGGAGCGGCAGGATTAGGCCCGAACTGCCCCTCATAGCTGAACATCATGACGTTCAGCCCGCCAAAGAAAGTAAGCTTTGGAGAAGCCACGTAGGAACCCTGCAACCCCAGTCGGAAGGTCTGGCGTTCCTCGTAACGACCGATCACAGGCAGGTCCCCACAGTCATGGGTGGAGATCAGACGATTACGATCTTCCAAACCGTAACGGGCAAAGGCCCGCACCTGGGCAGCCGCACTCAGGGCAGAACGAACGGTAGCTTCGACATAGGGCGACGAATTACTGGAGCCTCCGTCGATTTCCTGAATCTGAGCACCGGCCCGGATCACCGCAACAGTGGTTGGACTCAACTCATGCTCAGCACCCAGCAGGAAATAATGGGAGTTCGAATCAACGTTAAGGTCATTGCTCTGCGTCTGGTAACGATATGCTGCGGTCCAGACTGTGCTGGGACTGGTCCGGTAACGGAACTGATTGTAGAAGAGATGCCGAACGTAGTCATTCCGATCGACCTCATCAAAGGTCACTCCGCTAATCCGATAACCGGTACTTGTCCCGAGGCGTTCGGTCCAACGATAACCGACGCTGTTGTCGGAGCTGTAACGCAAGTAACTGCCCTGGCGACGGTCCGAGGCTACTCCGAAATCATAATCGGGCTCCTGCTCATAGGTTACCTGGTTGCGACTGCGCAGCCGCAGGTTCTCATTCACGCGATGCACGAAATTGACGCCTCCCCTGAACTGCGGGAAGTAGTCCTCGCTTGAAAGGCCGATGGTAATCTCGTCGAGATAGTGGGTTGCTCCTGCCCGCGCCCAGGTATCTATCGTGGTCTGGGGGGTCTTGCTGACGAAATTCGCCTGAACGAAGGCCGAAAAATACGCCACCTCCTGGCTCTCTTGGCCGAGGCAATCGGAAAACAGGGGCGAGGCATTGGTGTCCCAACCGAAACTGGCACCAGCGGTCCAGTGCAGGGGCAGGGAATCAGTCGGCTCATCATCAAAGGGCATGATATTATACAAACCCTGAGCGGAAAGTAGTCCTCCCGCGGCTAGGCCAAGGGCGGAACAAATAAGAGTATTCTTCATGAGAGGTCGGGGATAGCTATGCGTTGTGAAGGGAGGCAGCGTGCGAAAAGGGCTGCGGTGCAGAATCCAGAGTAAAATCCGGGGCGTTAAAGTTTATTCGTCTTCCTCCGGGAGGAACGTAATACCCCGGCCCGATGTGCTGAGGGCAGGGATGATCGGAGGGTGAATCGGTGGGAGCCCGGGAATAAGGTAAGGACCATCAAGAGGATTTTTGACCTTGCTGCCGGCGATTACACTCCCGGCGTCCTTGGCTCCGTCCGCAACCGGGTCGTTACCCTTTTTCCCAAGAGCCTTCGGGGCAAGCTTGGCAAGGACCGCCTTGATCTCCGGAAGGGCATCAGGAGCTACCGCAACAGCGCAGGAGGTAATGACCCTCATCTTGTCCGGGGCAGCCTCGATAGCCGTCGCAACAATCTGCCCGACGAGCTTACGATCAGCCTCGGTAGCCAGGATGGCCGCTTTTACAACCTCGCAGGAACAACCAGGATTGGCTGCGGTTTGCTGTGCAACAATCTTGAGGACATTATCAGACTCGGCGGTGACCAGTCTCTTCACCGTCTCCGACAACTTGGTGCAGGCGGCCTCTTTAGCCTGGACAGCTGGAGCGAGTGCCACAGCAGCCGCGAGGATCGCGGAATAGAGCGTTGCTTTCATCGTAATACTTCTTTGTTTTCAGGGAGTTTCTGGCGAAATGGAGCGGGTAAAGGGAATCGAACCCTTATGGCCAGCTTGGAAGGCTGGGGCTTTACCATTAAGCTATACCCGCTGCTGAGCCAAAAAACTACCCGTCCGACCCCGAACCGCCAAGGCTTTTTTCTGAAAATACAAGGGCCCTCAGGAGATTCCATTCCCCGCTAAATCAGGGGCTAGCGCTATTTTTACGCTTCCATTAGACAGGAATCCGTCTACTTCTCAGCCAAGGTCCTGACGCGGGTGTAGTTCAGTGGTAGAATGCGAGCTTCCCAAGCTTGAGGCGAGGGTTCGATTCCCTTCACCCGCACCAGGAAACCCTTCTTTTCAGCCATTTTCTGGTTTTTGTCTTAGGAAAATCGTTTCGAGCAAACAGCCTATGGCCAGGCCCTTTTCGCCGTAGCTGGCGGCCTATTCCGCTCCCGGACGCACACTGAGACACGGCGATCCGGATCGGGCAAACCGCCATTTCTTCTCTATGGCGCGGGAAATCCCCACCCGCCGACAGGCAGTAGGCCCGGACTTCTGCAGGCTTTGTTCCCGGGAAAGCAAAAAATCCGGGACCTCTAGAACCGGTATTCCATGCAAGGATCCGTCCATGCCCAGAGCCTGGGTAAGTTTACCAGGACCCGAGCACAGATCCGTCAGTGCCTCACGACGACGGCGACGTCTCATCCGCTGCACACCGCTGACCGGTTCCATCGCCCGGATCAGCACGAATCCATCGGACCGTTCCCCCTTCACCAGAAGATTGAACAGCCAGTGCACGCCGTAATTAAGGTAGACATAGGCGGTGCCGGCCCCGTGCTCCGCAATGAAACGGCGGGCGCTGGGCCGTGCATGAGCATGACATGCCTCGTCTCCCTTCCCCGCGTAAGCCTCGGTTTCCACAATGACCCCGCCACATCCCTTCCACTCCAGGCGGCAACCGATTAATTCCCGCGCACACTCGAGCGGAGTACGCTCGAAAAACCTCTGATCTAACAGCTCCCGACTTCCCTTCATCAATGTGTCCATCCAGGTGGTTTCCGGCAGGACTCCAGCTACATTCCCGTCGGGTGATCGATAAACTGCCCCGCGAGGCCATACTTCTCGACCAGCAGATCAACCAGCGCACGCACCCCGTGGGTTTCTGTAAGGTAATGGCCTCCATAAAGAACATTCAGCCCCAGTTCCTCCGCCTCCGTGTAACTCCAGTGTGGACCCTCTCCGGTGAGAAAGGAATCTATCCCCGCTTCCCGGACGGCTCCCACTTCCGCTCCACTGCCCCCTGTGATCACACCTACCATTCCCGCTTCCTGCGAACCCGCGCAACACACATGGGGTGGGCTACCCAGGATCCCGGCAACCCGCTCCGTCAAATCATCGAGCGAACCCGGGAATTCTCCACGCATACCCAGCAGCGTGCCTTTCCACTCAAAAAATGGCTCGGGATCCTCCAGCCCAAGAGCAGAAGCAAGACACGCGTTATTTCCCAGCACCGGATGAACATCCAGTGGGATGTGAGAACTGTAGATGGCCATGCCCGCATCCATCGCAATCTTGAATTTCTCATAAGTCGCACCGGTAACTCGCCGGGCACCGCTCCAGAACATGCCATGATGAACGACAAGAAGGTCTACCCCCGCGTCAACAGCCTTTCTGACAACAGGCAGAGAGGCATCAACAGCCGCTGCCACCCGCTCTACCTCTTGGCCGCCCTGCATCTGCAGTCCGTTCAGGGCACCTGGATAGTCGGGAACCTTTCCGATCTGAAGTTCGCCATCCATGAAGGCAACGATCTCATCAAGGGAAGCCATGCCCAACTCTCCCTGTTCCAGGGGGGCTAGCAATCCCCGATCTCAGAAAATGCCCCAAGTTCCCCCGGCAATGCTGAATCCCACCGCAGGCTGCCTCCCTCCCACGGAACCTCCAGCCTGCTGGCATGCAGGGCATGACGAGGAAGATGGAGAATCTTGGCCAGGGCCGGGCTCCATCCCGTCTCGATAAACTCCAGGTAACACTCTTCGGATGGCCCGTAAATCTTATCGCCAACCAGAGGATGTCCGAGGTGCGCGAGATGCACCCGGATCTGGTGGGTGCGGCCGGTCTCCGGCATTGCCCTGACAATCGAAAACCGTCCGAGACGGTTCTCCAGGCGACGAATGACCTCGAAGTGCGTTACCGAGGGGCGCCCTTCGGGATGGGCCGCCTGCCTGATCCAGATCCGTGACTCACTCACATCCCCCTGCCGGAGAATGGGCTCCTCCACCACTCTTTCGTCCCACCCGGGCCAGTCAGAGACCAGGGCGAGGTACTCCTTATGAATCTCACGGCGCTCCATTGCCTTTCCAAATTGCCGGGCCGCCAGTCGCGTCCGCGACATCAGGACCAGACCGCTTGTCTCGCGATCAAGACGGTTCAGAATACTCAGGGTTCCCGACTCCTCCCCATTCCGGGCAAGCCACGACCTTACTTCCCCCAGGAGAGTTGGCTCCGGTTTATCATTGGTGGGATGCACGATGAGAGGAGCAGGCTTGTCGACCACCAGCCAGTCTGCAGATAGGTCCACGATCCGAATATCGGTGCAAACCGCGATAGTTTCCTTTTTCGAACTCATTCGTGAAATATTCCAGTCTCCCTCCATACTCGAATCTCCCTCGAACCCAATACCCAATAACACCTTGCCAGCCGCGTCGGGCCTCCTACTCTTCCGCTATGCCTGATTCCTCAATTCCGGCCAGCGTTAGCACGGACAGGGAACACACCCTCGCAGGACCAGCCACTCTGGAAGGCACCTCCCTGCACACGGGACAGAAGGTGACTCTCACAATCAGGCCCGCCCCTGGAGGGCACGGCTTCAAGTTTCGTCGTATCGATCTTCCCGACAAGCCCTTCATCGATGCCGATGTGGACCGGGTGGAAAAAGTCGAACGGGCTACCACCCTCGCTTCGGGATCCGTGCGGGTTCATACCGTGGAGCATGTTCTTTCCGCCCTGACCGGGATGGGCGTCGACAATGCCCTGATCGAGATGGACGCCAATGAACCCCCCATCGGGGATGGTTCAGCCCGCCCCTTCGTGGACCTGATCAAGCAAGCCGGGGTCGAGCAGCAGGAATCGCAGCGCAAGACCTGGGAGATTCGCGAGCCGATTCATTTCGATGACAGGAACGGATCACATATCACCATCGTCCCATACCGTGGTTTTCGTGTCTCGGTTACGAACCTGAGTCGCCTCGGAAAGTTTACGCAGTACTTCTCCAGCGAAATCACCCCTGAAACCTACGAGAGCGAGGTCTCTTCCGCCCGCACCTTTACCTTCTACGAGGACATCAAACCGCTTCTCGACCAGGGTCTGATCAAGGGGGGATCCCTTGAGAATGCCGTGGTTATTCGGGATGAGGAAATCCTCTCCAAGGAACCGATGCGCTTTGAAAACGAGTTCGCCCGCCACAAGGCACTCGATCTCATCGGCGACCTTGCTCTCTCTGGAAAGCGCATTACCGGTCACGTTATTGCCGTGGCCCCTGGCCATGGTCCCAATACGCAGATGGCAGGCATGCTGAAGAAGGAATACCAGAGAATGCGTTCGATGGTTCCCCCCTTCCAGTTGCCCGAAAACGAAGCGGTCCTCGATATCAAGGATATCTTCCGTATCCTTCCCCACCGCGCACCCTTCCTCCTTATTGATCGCGTAATCGATTTCTCCAGCGAACTGAAGTGCACCGCGGTAAAGAACGTCACCTTCAACGAACCCTTCTTTGAGGGTCACTTTCCGGATCATCCCGTCATGCCCGGAGTCCTTCAACTTGAGGCCATGGCCCAGGCCGCCTCGGTTCTCGTCCTTCGCATGCCGGACAACGAGGGTAAGATCGGCTATTTCATGTCTGCCGATCAGGTCAAGTTCCGCCGTCCTGTTCTACCGGGAGACACCCTCTTCATCGAAGCGGAAATCGTGAAAATGAAACGCAGCGTCGGGGTTGCCGTCTGCCAGTGTCTGGTAAATGGAGAAGTGGTATCCAGCGCCGAATTGAAATTCGCAGTTGTCGATGCCTGAAACCCTATATCCCAGCCACACCATTTCTCTCTTCCGGACAATAGCCGCGCTGTCCATACTCTTCACCCTCCCCGGGTGTCATCTCTTCGTCGCGCAGCCGGCACCTGCCCCGGTTAAGCTTTCCTCTGCGGGGAACCAACCTCCCTCCAATCCCTCCTCCCGACGTCTTGAGCTGCATGTCGATGCCAGCGTATCAAATGCCACCATCGATCTAACCCTCGATCCCCTTCCGCTGGCTGCACGCCATTCCTCCTTCCGCTGCCCACTGAAGGGGATCATTATCGGCACCCTCAGGACCTCGCGCTCTGGAAATCGCAGCTTCAGGATAGACAGGATAGAACTCGCAACTGGTGCCGAGGGGCGGATGAAATTCGACTGGTCCCCTCTCATCGGCGCAATCCGGATCCTGATTCCCAACGGTATCCTTACGATCAGGAGCCAGTCCCCTCCCCCATTGATCTCTCTGAGGGAAGGAGGACATTTCTCTTACCCTGGTTACCGGTTCCAGGTCGGTGGCAGCTGCCAGGTCAAGGCCACCGGACTGGTCCTCAAGAAAAAGGTTGGCCAGACAGAAGCTGATCTCACCATCGAGCAGACCAAGCCAGTGGTCCTGGCGGGGTCTCTCGCTCGCGAGGAGGGCAAGTGGCTCCTCGAGATGCCCTCCACGGTCATGACCGACAGCTTCGAGATCGACGAGGAGGGCACCATCCTCAACCTCACCTTCAGCGGCCGGATTTCCGCCACTGAAAAATAGGTCAGGAAAGGATCTCCTGCACCACTCGCCCGTGTACGTCAGTCAGGCGCCTCTCGATCCCATTGTGATAAAAACTCAACCGCTCGTGATCGAGGCCGAGGATGTGAAGGATAGTGGCATAGAAGTCGTGGACCGTTACCTGATTCTCAACCGACTTGTAACTGAACTCATCTGTCGCTCCATAACTGAAGGGGGCCTGGACCCCTGCTCCCGCCAACCAGGTGGTAAATCCGCCGGGGTTGTGGTCACGCCCGCTCGCCCCCTTCTGGAAGGTGGGCATGCGCCCAAACTCAGAACAGAAGACCACCAGGGTACGTTCCAGGAGACCTCGCGTCTTGAGATCCCTGAGTAACGCGGCGGTTGGCTGGTCAAGAACCGGTCCATGAACGGAATACTGTTTCTCCAGCGACTTGTGTCCATCCCAGTTGCTCACCCCCTCTCCA
>Ga0163180_10001300_pt1 | contig 14328 bp, 13 predicted proteins | sample AtlANTMetagenome_2_FD_109647 | JGI IMG/M metagenome (GOLD analysis project Ga0163180, IMG submission 109647) | Marine eukaryotic phytoplankton communities from the Atlantic Ocean - Atlantic ANT 4 Metagenome | ecosystem: Environmental > Aquatic > Marine > Oceanic | place: North Atlantic Ocean...
CTTCGCCGGGAATCACTGGGTTCATTGAGAGAAGTTGATAGCGAAGTTCGGTCAGTCTGGAACGCACAGATGCGTCATAGACCTTTCCGCCCACATGGGCGACCATCCCGCCTATCAGATTGGGATCGATTGAAGACTCGAGAATCACTGTTTTGCCAGTGGCCGCTTCAAGGGACTCCTTGACCTTGGCCTCCATCTCCGGGCTCATGGGGCGCACGGTGATGACTCTGGCTCGAGCACGCCCCGCGTGGTCATCAGCCAGCGCTTGGTACTGCACGTTGATTTGGGGCAGGATCTCAAACCGCCGCTTGTCCAGAAGCAGCCTGAGAAAGTTCCCGACGATGGGGTTGAGGCTCAGCTTGGGGAGCACTTCGTTGAGGATCTGTGTGCGCTCTTGCAGAGAGAGCGCGGGGTGTGAGAGGGCCTCCATCAGCTGGTTGTCGTTTGCAACCATGGTGTCCAGTGATGCCTGTAGATCAGCACCCAGGATGTCGGAGTTGTTTTCTTCCTTGCCGATTTCCAGCAAGGCCTTGGCATAGCGCCGAGCGACAGAACCATCAGCCATGTCCGTTGGCCTCCTTCTTCACGCTTCCGAGAAATTCCGAATCCAGTCGATCGCGATGCGTGTCTGTGACCTGAGTGGAGAGCTTCTTTTCCGCGAGCCCGACCGCAAGCTCAGCTGCTTCTCGCTGAAGTGCCCGGCGTGCATGATGTACTTCGTCCCGAATCGCCTTTTCAGTGGTCTCGAGAATACGTGCAGTCTCTGCTGCGGTCTCTTCTCGGATCACATCCGCTTCGCGCTCTGCGGATGCTGTCGCGTCCTCGCGCATCTGGCTGACTTGGCCTTCCATGTGGGAGAGCTTTGCTTCAAGCTGATCGAAACGGTCCTGGGCTTCTCGGCGCATCTTGTTGGAATCTTCCAGATGCATCTCGATGGTCTTGGAACGATTCTTCAAGCCATTGCGAATCGCTCCCCGGCTCACGTAGGTAAGAAATCCGAGCAAGATGATCAGGTTTCCGGCCTGGAGCAGCATGGACTTCCAGGGGATCACGTTGGGATCGCCAGCCGCGAATGCAGCGGATGGCAGCAGGAAGGCGATAAAGAGAAGGGCTGTTTTTTGGATCATATTTTGAAGTCTCTCAAGCCATGTGTGCTTCGGAGAGCACCTGGTTGGAGATGTCGTCGGCCAGCGTGCTGGAAATCGGTTGAAGTTCTTTGGCGGCTACTTGGGCGGCGGCTTGGATCTCCACCAGCGCGGCTGCGATTTTTGTCTCTGCTTCCTGGCGCACGTTGGCTATGGCGGCTTCCCTTTCTTCCATGGCGGTGGCGCGTGCTGCGGCACGAACAGCGGAAACATCTGCCCGGGCATTTGCGAGGGCGGCTTCATATTGGGCGAGCTTTTCCTCGGCTTTTTCCTCAAGGCGCTTGGCGTCTTCTCGAGAACCAACGATCGCCTTGTCTCGGTCTCCGAGGTAGCTGATCATGGGCTTGAAGAGCACGAAATGGAGCATCAGCATGGTGAGCCCAAAAGGAATGGCATGAAGGAACATGAGCCAAGGATCTGGAATAATCGCCATTTGTGCGCCGTTTTTGTGTGCGAATTCAGCCTGCCTGCCGGGGCCTGCTTGGCGGCGCGAGATATCAAGGTTTCTCAAGCACAGCAAGCGATGTTTGCTGGGATTTCCGGTTGTCTTGTGTGAACCTGGGTCTGTAGAACGACTGATTGAGTAGGACTTAGATGCCTCGCTTCCGACCATGGATTCCATCTCTTCGCTGCGATCGGTGCAGGGCTGTCTGCTTAGGTGATGCGGTCAAAGCCTGGTTTTTTCAGCCACCAGCAGCCGACGGCGGCAGGATTCATTTTGTCTGTGTTTCCTGCCGGACCACGGGGGGGGACCCTCGAGAACGCAACTGAAAATCGGTGTTCAGTGAAGCGCGATTTCCAGCCGAAGAGCAGTTTCCATCCAGGTGAGTAGCGAGTACTCCGTGCTGGTTTCGGTAAATGATGCGGCAGCATGGGTCACGAGATGGGTGTGTGCGCCCAGGTGGACTCCGTCCCAGACAGGCAGATCCACTCCCGCTCCGATTCGCGCCCCCAGACCACCGATTCTTGCCCGGTCTGCCGAGTTGTTGAACTCTGCCTCGGAAGCCTGTGGGCTGGAGTAGGAGTCGGACTGGTCTCTGGCAAAGGGAACGATGGCGGATGTGCCGATGCCCATCCAGGGTCTGGCGTTTTCCGGCTCACCGATGTTCCGCTGAGCAGCGAGCGCTATGCGCAGGCCGGAACGCGCGTAGACGTGTTTCCCATCCCCGGTGTTGGTAATTGTGGCGATCCGTGCAGCGCCTATCGTGCCCAACATCGTCCAGGCGTCTTTTCGGATTCCGATCCAGGGAGTCAGTGTGGATTTCAGCAGGCCATCAAAAGGCCCCACTCCGGTTCCTGTGGTCCATTCTTCTTGTGTCCAGTAGAGGTCTGTCCGGGAGAAGGGGACGTAATCCACCACGAGAACCGGTTCTGCCAACGCGAACGAAGAGAGCACTCCAAGGAGACAGAACATTCAGTCTCGTGATTGTTGTATGCGCCAGGCGGAGAGTGCGCGTGCCAGGGCGGAGCGCTCTGCGGGTGCCAGGGCATTGAATCGAACACCCACCAGTCGACGCACGGAATCCCCCAGTATCGGGCGCATGTTCCGAATCTCCATGCTGACCTTAAGGGGCTGAAGGCCGGGTACTTCCAAGACCCCGTCCACCAGCATTTCGCGCTTGATTCCCTGGTTCGCTCCGATGGCAAATGAACAACCAGCATTGGAGATGTCTTGGAGATCGACTGGAATCCGGTTGCCTTCCATCTGAACCACGAGTCCGAAATCTGGAATGCTCGCGACGATGTGACGCGCGATGAGTCGCTGGTGGGTTCTTTCAATGGTTGTGGGAGCTTTGAGGACCCACCGCTTGAGCATGTCGGTGCCAACGACCTCCGTAAGAAAGCTGAAGCAGTCTTCTGTTCCCTCGTAGTCGAGCTTTACCGTCCGTCCCGCGTCGGGGGTGCTGATCAGTCCGTCCAGGTTGCTGTCGATCGCAAAACAGATGTTTCCCGATTGCTGATCAGGGGGCGCGAGGCTTCCGTGAACCTGCATTCCTTCCGTGGTCAGCACCGCGCTTGGGATCTCTGCTGAGGCATAGACCAGGTGAGACATGATGTCCTCGGGTCGCGTGAGCCAGAGGGGGCCGTCCATTTGAGGAACTCCTCGTATCCGCTGGTTGAGCAGGACGTTTAATTGCGTAGAGGGGGATTATAGTCCCGAAAGGGGCTGGGCTTGGCGGTCGAATCATAGGAAGATGGACGAATGTTCATAAAAAGCATCGAAGTGACAGGGTTGGCGGCTTTGGAACATTACGAGGTCACAGGGCTCTCCAGGGTGGTGCGCGTGACAGGAGATGCGCCTGCTTGCATGGCTTTGGCTGATGCGCTGACCATTGGGCTTTCCGCGTTTTCTGTGGAAGATGCACGGCGCGCGGCGGCGCTTCTTGGGCTTGGAGACGCTGTGGAGGTGACGGGCCAGGGGCTGCCTGAAGAGATTCATGTCGAGCACCCAGCCATTGCAAGCCAGCTGGTCGCCAGGCCCGCACAGGATGAACCACCGCACAGCAAGGGGACTCTGGAGTTCGAGTTGGACCCTCCGCAGTTTCGACGCCTCAGACAGAGTGCACAGCGCGACCCGAGACTGGTGAGTGCTTTGGCGGAAGATGGAGCGACCGTGCGGGTTGTCACCGGTTGGGCGTTTACCAATGACTACACTTGGATCAGCTGCTCAATTTTGAGCTTTCGGGTGGGTGGACTTGATCTGCCGGCTCAGGGCAAAGAGTCGCCAGCCTGGCTTCCCGCTTTTCTCAAAAGCATGGCGGGGAGAAATCATCGGCGCAGGCCGCTGGAGGTCGATGCAATTTCTGTAGCGAAGGCCGATCGATCTCCTTCTGCGGAACAACGCGCTACGGTGCACGAGATGCGCTCGGTGCTGAGTCGTTCGCCTTTTCGTCTGGGTGCTTTGGAAATTGTCGAGCCTGTTGGAGCGGAGCCCTACCTTGCGCTCGCGGCTGAAGATGGCCAGCTGTTGCCACTGCGGGCGATGGGCCCAGCAGCGAAAGACATGGTGGGGTTGGTGCAGGCTGTGCTCGTGGGCTCAGCGGAAATTCTGCTGTTGGAGTCGCCGACTGCATTTACGCCCCGGACCCGCAGCTTGTTGACCTGGTTGCACGCGCAGGCGGAAGCCGATGGCTCGGCTTTGGAGCAGATCTGGCTTTTTGGTGTGGAGGGTGCGGATGCGCTGGTGATGCCTCCCAGGCAACCAGAACCGGAGCCTGCCTGATGGAGGTGAGACCGGAAGTACCCAGCGGGTTGCGGCCGGCGGAGGTTCTGGGGTTGGTGCTTGGGTGTTTGCTGCTCACGCCGCTACTGGGAGGGGCGATGGCGCTTCACTGGAGACAAACCCGTCCGAGAGCGGGTCGCCAGGCCATGACAATCGTTGTTGTCTTGGCTGTATTTTTGGCGTCGATTTGGTTCGTCTGGGTTTTTGGCGGCTGAATTTCCGGGCTCTGAATGTTGCGGTTCCCCAAGCATGCGGGGTATCAGGCGGCTTCCAACCTCTGGGAGTTCCCATGCGTCGTCTGTTTGTTCTTAGCTTTGCTTTGCTTTCTGCTTGTGGCCTTCAGCCCAAGACCGTGACCGACACCGAGTCGGGTGACACGGGGTCTGTGTCTTCAGGCGGAGCGACTGTTGCCGACCTTCAGGGCGGCCTGGTAAGCCCCGGTGAGGTGGTGACGCTGAATCGGGTCATCGCGACCACGGGTCTGACTGCTGATGGAAAAGGGTTTTTTGTCCAGGATGCTGGGGGCGGAGAATATTCCGGTCTCTATGTCTACCTACAGGCCGGTGGTGATGATGTGCAGATCGAGCCCGGTCTGGAGTTGTCTCTCACAGGAGAAGTGAAGGAGTTTCCTGAAGAGGAAGCAGAGACGGAGACCGAGTTGGTGATTTCATCGGCGACCAATGTGGTCGTTACCGGCACCGGTGAGATCACCGTGGACGCCGTCGACGTGGCATCGGTCACGGACTGGGAGCCCTGGGAGTCTTGCATCATCTCCGTTGGGGCGGTGGGGGTCAGCGAGGGGATCAACAACTATGGAGAGGTGACCCTCGACAACGGCTTGAAGATGGACAACCTGTTCTTTGACTTTGAAGCGAATGCTGGCGACTCGTACACCAATGTGACCGCCCTGCTGGGATTCAAGTGGAGTGAGTGGAAGCTCCTTCCTCGTGCCGCGGAGGATCTTGAGGGCTACGTGGCACAGCCGGCACCAGAGCCTGTTGCGGCCACCATCGCCGAAATTCAAGCAGGAGACTTTCCGGTCGATACGCTCGTGAGCATCGCTGGTGTGATTGCGACTTCGCCGACCACCTCTGGCAACTTTTATGTGCAGGTACCCGGTGGGGGCGAGAACTCTGGCCTCTACATCTATGCATGGGATGAGGCAGAAACGGACATTTCGCTGGGAGATGTGCTGGATATCGAGGGCTATGTCACTGAATACGAAACAGATGACAGCTCGCTTACGGAGCTGACCGTTCAGGAGTCGGGCAAGATTCAGGTGACCAGTCAGGGGGCTACTGTGATCGTGGATACAGTGGATGCAGCGGCTGTGGTTGACTGGGAGGTCTGGGAAGGATGTCTTGTTCAGCTCAGCACGGTGACCACCACTTCTGCCGCCGACAACTATGGCACCGTGGGGACCGATGCAGGCATCTCATTGGATGACCAGTTTTATGGTGTAGACGTGGCATCCGGTACGACCTTCACCTCGGTGACAGGGCTTGTGAGCGAGTACTACGGCTGGAAGCTCAACCCCCGTGATGAGAACGATTTGGTCGCACAGTAAAGTGAGTTGGCTTGGATAGCGGCTATGCGGGGTTGGTAAATGTTCCGCATGCGGTAGGATACTGCTTAGCTTGAACTCTGGAGTCGGTTCCTTTGGGCAAACAGTTAGACCGCACGCTGGGTTTCTGGTCCGTCTACACCATTTCTTTGGGCGCTATGCTGGGCTCTGGGATCTTTGTATTGCCCGGAATAGCGGCCGCTGTTGCTGGCCCGTGGGTTTGTTTGTCCTACATACTGGCTGGGCTGATGGTGCTTCCAGCGGTGTTCACCAAGTCGGAGCTGGCCACGTCCATGCCGGTTGCTGGAGGCACCTACGTCTATGTGGATCGGGCGATGGGGCCTTGGATGGGCACCATCACGGGAATGGGTACCTGGCTGGCACTCTGCTCAAAGACTGCTTTTTCTCTTGCTGGACTCGGCACCTACCTGGTGATTTTCAGCGATGCGGACCCTGGTGTGTTCGCGCTGGGGATTTTGGCCCTGCTGCTGCTGTTGAACCTGGTAGGGGTTGGCAAGGTCTCCAATATTCAGAGCTTCATCGTATTGGTCTGTGTTGGGGCGTTGGCGGTCTACAGCTTGTTTGGCTTTCGGGCTGCGGATCCAGATCTGATGACGCCTTGGCTGCCCGAGGGAATCGCTGGCATTATTTCGGCGGCAGCTTTTCTGTTTGTGGCCTATGCGGGCGTGACCAAGATCTGCTCTATCGCGGAGGAAGTACACCACCCGGAACGCAACCTTCCATTGGGAATGTTGGCTTCTATGGGCACCGTCCTTGTGGTGTATGCGGTGGTCTCCTGGGTCATCACAGCCAATGTTTCCTATGACTTGATGGGACAGGACAAGACGCCCATTGCTACCGCGGCGTCCGCGTTCCTAGGGAGTCGCGGCCAGAGTGTCATGGCGGCGATAGCGGTTCTTGGATTGATTGCTACCTGTAATGCGGGCGTGCTCTCGGCCAGTCGCTTCCCTTTTGCGATGTCTCGGGATTCTTTGCTGCCTAGCAGTCTTCACCACATCAGTGAGCGCTTTGGAACGCCTTCACGGGCGATCCTGGCTACGGGGTTTCTGCTTGCGGTGCTGGTGGTGGCACTGCCGGTGAAAGAACTCGCCAAGCTTGCCAGTGGATTCAAGATCTTTCTATTTTGTGCAAATCACCTGGCGTTGATTGTGCTGCGTGAGAGCGACGCGAGCTGGTACAAGCCTCGGTTTCGATCTCCACTGTATCCATGGATGCAGATCCTTGGAATTCTTGGTGGTGTATGGCTGCTGACTTATCTTGGCGGCCTGGCGAGCAGTGGCATTGTGGCTGGGGTCTTGCTGGGAACCGCTTGGTACTTCTGGTATGTCCGGAAACGTGTCGATCGCTCCAGCGCATTGAGGCATCTGTGGGGTGAGACCCGCCTTCTCCGTGAGACAGAGATGGCTGAGTTGGCGGAAGAACTCACCGACCAGGCTCCCCGGGTCATTGTTCCGTTCTTTGGTAAAGAAGAGAGCACGCGTCACCTGGTTCGGGTGGGCTCAGCCTTTGTGGATGTAGGGGTGCTTGAGGTGGTCCGGCTTGAAGAGGTGCCACCCCAGATACCGCTTTTGGATGCCGCGGAGGAAGATTCGACCATGCTGCGTATCTCGAGAGAGAGCGAGCAGATGGCCAGTCAGCTTCATGTGCAGCTCGACTTTCATGACGTGGTGACCCACAACGCCAAAGCTGCGTTGCTTCATCACGCGGAAGCGGTCATGGCGCAGTGGATTGTGATGGATTGGCCGACGATGAGGTCGGAGAGTCGCCTGGTTCGTCACCCCATGTCTTGGTGGGAGAACCATGCTCCCTGCGATCTCGCCATGTTCAGGGACCGGGGAATGGAGAGCTTTGCTCGCATTCTGGTCAAAGCGGATCCAGGGCCGCATGATTCTCTCGTGGTGCATGCCGCCGACAAGATTGCCCGCCAGGAAAACGGCGAAATTGTGCTGTTCTCCATGGTTCCGGAAGACGCTTCACCAGAAAAGATGCAGTCGAGTCGAGATTATCACCACCAGCTCCGTCAGCTGACACGTTCGGAGACCAAGTCTTTGATTATGAAGACATCGGATCCCGAGCAGGCTGTGGGTGAGGTCACGCGCAAGTTTGATCTGTTGGTGATGGGTGGAGCGGAGGAACGGCCACTGTACAACCTGTTCTTTGGTTCGAATGAGCATCGACTGGTAGAGGCAGCAAGCTGCTCGGTGTTGTCCCTGAAAACACCCAGGCATCGGGTGCACCCTCGATTTGAGCTTCCGGATGAGCGAGGGGAGGGTCATTTTGACCTTGGGCCCTATCTCACGAGCGCTGCTGTGGGGATCCGCATTCGAGGCTCACGGAAGGAAGACATCTTCCGCTCCATGGCTGGACGGCTTGGTGAGGTGGTTCAAGTGGGGTCTTCGTCGGGAATCGAGGAAGCGCTTTGGGAGAGAGAGCGGCGTCAAAGTACTGCGTTGACGGGCGGTATTGCGCTGATGTCTGCCACCTGTTCCAGCATTGAGTCCACGGTGCTCGGGGTGTTTACCCTGGAGCAGCCTGTGGACTTTCGCGGAAGCGGAGGGGAGCCAGTGGATGTGTGCCTTGTCACGGTGGCGCCACCATCTGATCGCCAGACACAGCTCTGGATGCTCGCACGCATGGCCAGAATGACCCTTCGTCCTGGATTTCTTGTGGCGATGCGGCAGGCTTCTAATGTGCAGTCCCTGCGGGACATTGTGCGGGACGCCGATGAGAATATCGATCGTCTCTGACGGAAAAACCGAAGCGTTCTCAGCGCGGTTTTGAAGACAAAGGACTAAGCTGCGTCTACCGATTTGTAATCTGTGAGATCGGAGGAGTGGACCATGCGTGGAATGTTGAGCGTTTTGCCTTTTTTTATTGGCCTTTTGGGTTGTGATGTCTTGGTTGGCGATCCTTGTACTGACTGGGTGGACTATGTCTGCCAGTGTCATGCCGATGATCCGGCGTACAGCTGTGAGACGGTTCGTATTGCGCATGAGAACGCGGATGTAGAGCACTACGAGGACTGCCAGATTGCATTGGACGAAGCGCAAGCCGAAGACGCACTTTCTGGATACGAGTGTTTGGGTTCTGATACCGGCGGTGGGTCTTCGGAGACAGGACTCTAGGAGAATTCCTTGCTGCACTTGTTTCTGCTTGGTGGAATGGCGTTTGCCTGGGATTCTGAGTTCGCTGGAACGGAGAAGTCTGGAGCGCCTGAAACAGAAGTGGATACCGAACTTTCTGTGGAATTGGGAGGCATGTGGACGGTTGGAAACACGGACTCTCGCACCTTGTCCGGAAAGTACGATGGGGCTCACCGGGTAGGTAAGAACAAGTTTTCAGCGCGAGGGGGAACCCTGATGGGATCCACCAGGGTGGATTCCAATTCGGATGGGCGGCTTGATTCTGCGGAGCGCTTGGTTGGCCGAGTGGAGACAGCGAATCGCCAAGAAGCCTGGCTGCGGTATGACCGCTACCAGGGAAAACGGGACAGTTTTTATGGGCTCGCCGGTGGTTTTCGGGATCCCTATGCCGGATACAATTCTCGACTCAACGCGCAGGTTGGCTACAGCTACCAGATTGTGGCGCCTGAAGAGGACGAGAAAACCAGCCTTGTGGGGGAGTTTGGGTTCGACGCTGCGAGAGAGAATGTGGTGGACGCCTCTGTCCCTCCAGACATGATTCTTGCGGCGAGGGCCTTGTTGTCGCTGCAGATAGATATCGAAGAGACGATCAGCGTCAGCGAGGAGCTGGAGAGCCTGGTGAATGTAGAGGCACCTGAGGATTCACGGGTGAACTCTGAGACGGCCCTCACGGCGAAAATATCCGACATCTTGGCATTGAAGCTCAGCTATCGGCTGCAGCTGGACACCCAGCCTGTCGAAGGATTTGCTCGGATTGACCAGACGGGACTGGTCACGGTTGTTACCTCCATCTTCTGATGGAGATGTCATGATTCTCGCTTTTTGGTTTTCCAGTCTGCTCGGCTGCACAGATCCCTATGACCTCGCAATGGATGCGGGGACCATTGATGCCATTGAGGCCTTTGCTCAGGAGCATCCAACGCATCGTCACATGCACATGGCGAAATTCAAGCTGGAGCAGCTTTACGTGGAGCGTGCCACAGAGGCTGGGACTGTGGAAGCCTGGAGCGACTACCTGGAGCGCTATCCAGAAGGCCAGCTCAAGGACAAAGGAATTGAAGGCAGAAAAGAGGCTGTTTGGTCAGCAGCAGAGAAGGCCAATACACCAGATGCCTGGAATCTTTTTCTGGAGGACTACCCCAAGGCCAAGCAGGACCGCAGGCGAGATGCGCAGCGGCGAATGAAGGTGTCGGGGTTCAGTGACAAGATTCAGGTTGGGGAAGTCAGTGTTGAGCCAGTGAATCTCGGGGAGGATCCCAATGGGGCTTACGATGGGTACGCGATCGTTTCGGACGTGCAATACAGCGGAGAAAAGGCGATTATCTACCTGGATATGCTGATTGAGTATCTCGGTTCGGACGGCACGGTTCTCCACACGGAGCGGTGGCCGCTGGTTGGGCCAAGAGGTCCAAAGAATGTGCCCATCGAAGAGGAATGGAAGGTGCCTGTACAGCCAGGTGAGACCCGGGCCTATCGATACACTACTGAAGGCCCGCAGCACGGCAACTGGGAGCGAAAGGCTCGCTTGGTGCCGGTCGCGGTGAAGTTCGAGGGTGACAAAAACACCCTCCGCTAGATGGCTTGGATGGGTCGGACTCTTCTTTGGGGTGTCCGGGTGTCGTCCGAGTGCTTTTCCGGATCCCTTGGAGGGGTGCGATCCAACACCGCTTGGCTCCGGAGAGGTTCGGGTCTACCGGATGACCTGTTCCGATGTGGCGCCTGAGAAGGGTGTGGGAAGAAAAGGGGACTGGCTCATTGAGAACGAGCACATCAAGGCGGTGATTCGGAAGCCAGAGTCTTCGCTGTCCTATGTGGGCTTGGGGGGGGGGACGCTGATTGACCTGGCACAGCAAGGAGGCATAGATCTTCTCTGGGAGGCCACGCCCATATTGGAAGGAGGCTGGATGCAGCCTGTGTCCATGGAGGGGGGGGTAGACTCGGAGGGCGGCTGGGTGCGGGTTTCCGGGTATGCAAAACACCTGGATGGAGAGCGGACCGGGGAAGACGTGGAGTTCACGTGGCGGCTGCCCGCGGATTCGGCGGTGCTTGAGATCACTCCGGATGTGGGACTGATGGTTCTCGGCGGCCCAGATGTGTCTCTGGCTGGTCGCTGGTGGGTGGAGGATGGTGCGTCGGTCTTGGGTGTGTCTTCGGGGTCCTTTGAGGACCTTGGTGGGGCAGTGCGCTACGACGACGGCGTTCGCCTGTCTGTGGGGTCAGCGGATGCAGTGGGTCGCGCTCTTTGGCCGGATGGTGTTCCCGTCTCGGGAGCGTGTATCGGAGATGGCGTGCGGGTTGAACAAGAAGGTGAGCACATCGCAACACTGGGATCTGGATTCGAAACCCATGTTCCTGCTGCTGACTCAATGCTTGTCTGTGAGGCGTTTGCGCATGCGGATGGACTGCCACATAGTCCAGGGGAGAACCTGGCGTTGGAGCCGGGATTGTGGGGAGCTGTTCGCGTTCGTGTGGTGGATGGGTTTGGGGTGGATGTTCCTGCGCAGGTGAGCTGGGAAGAGGGGGTTTATGCTGTGGCGCCTGGGGGAGGCCTGGTTCCTACTGGTCCCGGACGATGGTCTCTGGAGATTGGCCGAGGCCCGCTGGTGGAGCCTGTTTCGGCTGAGTTGGAGGTTGTTGGGGAAGTGGCGTGGGAGGTGGTGCTTGAAAGCGGTTTTTCATCGGCAGGCTGGGTGCTTGCCGAGATTGGCCGAGAGACCCACCCATCCAGAACGAGTCGTATTTCTCCAGAGCATGATCTGGACATGGCTTCGGCGCAGGGCAGGGGGTTTGTTGTGCAGGCCGCGGTGGATGATGTGGTTCCTTTTTCCATGGGAGCATTTTCGGAGACATGGCTGCGCCATCGTGGCGGTGTCCGAACGGAAACCACCGAGGTGGGCACTGTCTGGTCATGGCCTTGGGAGGGTTCAGTCAAGAAGGCTGGTCAGGGTGCGCCCGCATGGCAGGGACTCTCCGCTGTGGACCTTGCTGCTGTTGCCAAAGGCCCTTCCGACGAGCGGATACTGGTGGTCGATCCAGCATGGGTAGAGGCTGCAGGGCCCACCCATTCCTGGGATCCGGTGCCTGATGCGATGTATGTGTCTGGCCCTGAGGATGTGGAGGTCTTGGTCGGGGCGTTGGCGTCAGGGGCTTGGATGGGGGTGGTTGGGCCCTTGAGCTGGTTGCCTGCCAGCACCACGACCCTTCCTTCTGTGGCAGCCTGTGAGCGCCCGATTCTGTTGGGACAGACCGTCGCCACCAATGGCATTCTGCTCACGATTGAAGTGGAGGAGGGGCAGTGGGCTCCCGCGCCGATTGAAGCTGAGAATCTTCATATTTCCGTTGAGGGACTATCGACGGCCCAGGTGGATTCCGTGACCTTGTGGTCTGCAGGAGAGATCCTGCGACGATGGGAGCCCCCGGAAGGGATTCAGCCTGGTTGGAGTGCACGGGCCTCGGCTTGGACGGGAGCCTGGGTCCTGGCGGTGGCTGAGGGGCAGGATTGGGCGGTTACCAGTCCTCTTTGGCTGTCTGCTACAGGCCGCTGAAGTCCGCTTAGCTTTGCGGGCGAGAGGTGCTGGGTGGGATTCCGGGAGCCAGGGGTGCGGTTTCGTTGTGGAAAGCCGTGGGAAACACACCCATTTCATATTGGCCTTCTCCCGAGCGACTGATGGTGACACGGCGCCAGGCAGGTGCGTTGGGGTCAGCAGCGGACACGACGGCGATAACGCGACTGGACGGAGGGCCATCTACATGTCCAGCCACCGTATGGTCGAGGTATGGCGCACAGTATGGGTGGACACGCATGTCCAGGTTCTGGTCCATCAGAGATCGCAAGATCTCGGAGAGGGTGGCAGTGGTTTTCAGTTTTTCCAGAATGAGTGTGCGGGACATGGAAGACCTCCGAATAAGAAGATTCTATCTCGATAGCTGTTCAATCACCCGCTCAGCGGTCTTTTCAGCGTTGCGAATGCAGTCTTTTACCGCGACCCCGTCGAGGTGATTGCCAGTGAAGAAGAGTCCGCGTTCCTGAGATTCCAGATCGCGTACGGTATGGACCCGATCTAAATGACCCATGGTGTATTGAGGGATTCCCTTGGGGTATCGGTGAACGCGAGTGATCATGGGGGTGGGCATTTCACCTACCAGGGTTTCCATGCCTGACACAGCACGCGCCAGGAGCTCATCGTCTGAGGCTTGAAGTGCTTGGGGGGCCCTTGTACCTCCCAGCATGACACGCACGATGGCGACGCCTTCTGGTGCGTGGGAGGGAAAAATATTGGATGTAAACAAAGCACCTAGTATGGGGGGCGAGCCGTCCAGGTCGGGCACCAGGCACCCGAACCCGCTTGGAAGCTTCCAGTTGTTTGTGGGCAGTACCATTGCCACCACGCCCACTGCCGCGGTTTGAATGCCTCGCAGGGCTTTCGCCGTGTTTGGAGAGACGGTTTCTATGATGGCGGCGGAAGAGGTTGGGCCGCACGCGAGCACCACTGCATCGAACGGTTCGGATGAATCTCCCCACCTGACCTGCCAGGAGCTACCTGCTTTTTGAATGCTACGGCAGGGGGCATTCAGGCAAACAGACTCCTTGAGCTGCTCACCGAGTGCATCGATAAGTGTTTGCAGACCTCCTCGGAAGGTCATGAGCTTTCCTGGGGACCCAGCGTTCTCTGATTGGCGGATACCTGAAAGCAGGGACCCGTGTTCTTCTTCCAGGTTCTTGAGAGTGGGAAAGCAGGCACGCATGGAGAGGGTTTCTGGATTGCCTGCATGGATGCCGGTGACCATGGGGGTGACCAGCTTGCTCAAGACTTCATTCCCCAATCTTCGTCGTGTGAATTCCGCAATCGTCTCGTCTTCGGGGCCGCTTGCTCGAAAGGGTTCCGTGAGCAGTCTTGCCCGCGCTTGCAAGGAGAGAAAACCGCTGGTGAGCAGGGCCGGGGGAGCGGTGGGAATCGCTTGTAGAGCACCGTTGAAGAACACGTAGCGTTCCCCGTCTTCTGCGAGAATGATTTGAGACTCCAGACCCAGTTGCTCTACGAGTCGCGTCAGGGAGGGGTGGGCATTGAGCAGGCCGTTTGCAGCCGCTTCAATCACGGCCCCATTGATGTGTTCGCTATGGATCTTTCCGCCAAGGCATGGGCCTGATTCCAGCACTGTTACCTGGTGCTCGGAGAGCGCCAGTGCGGTGCATAATCCGGAAATTCCTCCACCAATGACAGCTATTTGGGC
>Ga0163180_10001301_pt1 | contig 14326 bp, 18 predicted proteins | sample AtlANTMetagenome_2_FD_109647 | JGI IMG/M metagenome (GOLD analysis project Ga0163180, IMG submission 109647) | Marine eukaryotic phytoplankton communities from the Atlantic Ocean - Atlantic ANT 4 Metagenome | ecosystem: Environmental > Aquatic > Marine > Oceanic | place: North Atlantic Ocean...
CTCTCAGTCAAATGACTGTAACCAAGATGGTGAGAAATACAATGTTGCAGTAAATAATGAATACTTTACAATTGGTAGAACACATGATAAAGCACATTACTATACAGGTGAATATGAATCATATTGGAATGAAAGCAGTACAGACTATTTAAGAGTTGGTGACCAAACTAACCTTTCAGAAAAACTGCAAGTTGCATATGGTGTTGATGCCAGTCATGAAAAATATTTAACTGCTGGTGGAGACCATAATAGAGATAACTATGGAGCATACCTAAATATAAATGCCGACTTTGCCATGAAATATAACTTTGGATTTAGAGTTGGTAACGAAGACCAAAATGCATTAAGATTTGGAATCGAAAAAGGACCATTCTTTTTAAATGTTGGTACTAGTTACAGAAGACCTACACTTTATGAATTGCATGGTGACGGTTGGGTTGATGCAAACCCTAACTTACTGCCTGAAGAAGCAGTAGGTTATGAAATTGGTTTTGGTGTATTAAGTTTGTTTAGATATGAATTTGAACAAGCAATAGAATATGTACCTGGTTTTAATACAGAAGTGGTTGTAACACCTGCAACATATGATGAAGATGGTAATTTGCTAACAGAAGCAGTTACAGAAAATGTTTGGACAAATGCAACATACGATAACACAGGTGCATACGAAACGCAAGGACTTAGATATGCACAAACATTTGGAGCATTTAATATAGGACTTTCTGTTACTGATACGGATCAAGCAAGAGTACCTAAGTATATGTCTGTGTTAGGATGGAACGAATCTTTTGGTTCGCATGAATTTGACATTACATTAAGAGGACAATTTAATAGAATACCTGGTCCATATGACGGTGATGATTTAGAGGATTTAATTAATTTGTCTTTTAGATATATTAAGACTTTTGATAATGATGTAGACTTAGCACTAAGCATTGACAATGTATTAGATGAACAAGTAGAAGTACTTCCTGGTTATGATAATCGTGGAAGACAAATTATGTTGACAGTACAGAAGAAGTGGTAGTATAATATACGATATGGCTAAATGTATCTTAGAAATACGTGATGAAGTAAATGTAAAGTTTGTTGGACTTGACGTCAAAACTAGACGTAAGATATCCGAAGAAGTAAAATACTTTTTACCGTATGCATATCATATGCCTGCTTACAAGTTAGGCAGATGGGATGGTTGTGTTCGCTTCTGCGATGTTGGAGGCAGAACATACATGAATCTACTTGATAGATTACTTCCCATAGTGCAACAAGCAGGGTATGATGTAGAAATACAAGACAACAGAAACATTTGGTCATTTGCATTTGAAGAAATAGAGCAAACCAAATATGAAGATATTGCATGGCCCAAAGGTCATCCAGCAGAAGGTGAGCCTATTATTCTTAGAGATTATCAAGTTGATGTAATTAACAACTTTTTAAAAAACCCACAAAGTTTGCAGGAGGTGGCTACAGGTGCCGGTAAGACGCTCATAACAGCCGCCTTAAGCGATATGTGTGAACAGTATGGTAGAACTATAGTAATTGTTCCTAACAAAGATTTAGTATTACAAACAGAAAGAGACTATAAAAATTTAGGACTTGATGTTGGTGTGCTATTTGGAGATAGGAAAGAATATGACAAGACACATACAATTTGCACATGGCAAAGTTTGGCAATACTAGAAAAGAAAAGTAAAAAGTATGAAGCAGATTTTCCTATAGATGATTTCTTAGATGGTGTTGTATGTATAATGGTCGATGAAGTACACAAAGCAAAAGCAGATGTACTTAGAAATTTATTAGGTGGACCATTTAGAAATGTTCCTGTGAGATGGGGTTTGACAGGAACAATACCTAAAGAAGAACATGAAGCAGTTGGTTGTGTTTGTTCTTTAGGACCAGTAATTGGTAATTTAAGTAGTAAAGAGTTACAGGAAAAAGGTGTACTTGCTAACTTAGATATCAATATAATTCAGTTACAAGACGGAGTATTAGGATTTAACAATTATGCTCAAGAGTTAAAATGGCTTGTAACTGACAAAGACAGAATCGAAGAAATTAGCAGTATAATAACTAGTATAAGCGGTTCTGGAAACACACTTGTATTAATAGATAGGATTGCAACAGGACAAATATTATCTGATATGTTTCCTGAATGGGTATTCATAAGTGGCGATATGAAAGTTGCTGATAGGCAAAAAGAATATCGTGAAGTAAGCGAAATGGATAATAAGGTAATTGTTGCAACTTATGGCGTAGCGGCAGTAGGTATTAACATACCTAGAATTTTTAATTTGGTTTTATTAGAGCCAGGTAAAAGTTTTGTTCGTGTAATACAAAGTATTGGAAGAGGAATTCGTAAAGCCGAGGACAAGGACTATTTGAATGTAATTGACATTACGAGTAATTTAAAGTATAGTAAAAGACACTTGACAAAAAGAAAAGCATTTTATAAAGAGCAGGGTTTTCCTTTTCAAGTAACTAAATTGGAGTATAAATGAAAATTTTAACAGTCGAGAATGACGTTTATGAAATTGACCATGTACCTGACGTAATAGATGATATTAGATTTTGCGTGTTTGACACAACAGACCCTGAGTTTATGGATTATTATTTTTTGCCTTTGATATTTTTGGAAAGTTTTTATGCACCTGCTATTTGTTTAAAAATAGGAGACAAGACAATTCAGATGCCAATGGATTGGAGTATAGCAATAACAGATGAAGATTTAAGTGGAGTAGAAGTTATACCTTTAACAAGTTTAAACAATAGAGGATTTTTAACAGCAACGTTGAATCCTTTAGGCAGAAAATTAATTGAATGTGAAGAAGTAAAAATCACTAACATTTATCAAGATGTAAAGTGGTACTTTCCTAAATTAAAAAACGGACACATGTTAGTTGCACCTTTAGAAAATAAACCAAATCCTAAGTGTGCATTTTTTGTAAAAGAAGCAAATAAGATTCCAAATGAAATTGATGTTGCACACTTGTTAGACTAGGAGGAAATATGGCAAAGAAATATAGATATAGAATTGATGGTGGAAGGTATGGAGGAGAACTTGCAGTTGGCTCAGTGTCAGATGAGTTCGTACATTATTGGGCACCTAAAATTGAAGAGGCTGGAGCACATGAAGAATTTATTCCGCATGTACTTTGTTTAAGTGAATGGGACGATGATGAAGATATTATTGCTGAATCCCCAAGTATTATGGAAGACACAAATGAAATACCAGGTTGGTATGAAGTAGATGATATTGAACATATTAATAGTGCCTATGCAGATGGTGGCTTCACGGCAGTTAGTGTTCCTACAGACGGTTCAGATGATTTTGGTTGGGATGAAAATGAAATAGAAACTGACGGATATTGTTTGAAAGGAAGAGAAGGAGCATATATTAGCACAGACACAGAAGGTGAAACTCCAGAAGGTTGTACACCTGTAATTCTTTTCCACAGTTCAGAAAAAGGATCATTTGCAAGTTGGTTTGTAGACACAGACGAACCTTTCGATGAAAACAAACTTGTATATAGCATTGTAGAAACACACTTAGGTGAATTTGTAGAAGATGTTTGGTATGATAAAGAACTATTAGAAGCCAACTATGATTACAATGACTCTATGGGTAAAAGTTATGAAGCCGCAGTTGGTTGGATTACAGATAAGTGGAGAGACGAATACAAAGATCCTGAAGAAGAAGATTTATCGGAATATTGGGCTGAATACGATGACGAACTTGAATCTTAAAAAAATTGTAAGAACAATACCTGATTATCCTATTCCTGGTGTTCAATTTAGAGATATTACTAGTATTACAGAAAATGCTAAAGCATTTAAACAAAGTATTACAGAATTAAGTATAGATGTTGCTAAGTTTAATGCTGATTGCATTGTTGGTATAGAAAGTAGAGGTTTTGTTTTTGGAACTCCTATTGCAACAAAATTTGAATTGCCTTTTATATTAGCAAGAAAACCAAGCAAGTTACCAAACCCTACTGTAAGTAAACCTTTTAAATTAGAATATGGTGAAACAGAAATACACATACAAAAAATATCACCTATACAAGGTAAAGTTGCTATAGTAGATGATTTAGTTGCCACAGGTGGTACAGCACTTGCCTGTGCAGATTTAATACATGAGAATTGGGACATACCTAAAGAAAATATTTTAATTGTTGCAATAATAGACTTGCCCAACTTGGGAGGAAGTGCTATAATTAAAGAACAAGGGTATGATGTAAAATGCATTATGGAGTTTGAAGGAGAATAAGTGGACATCATTTTAATTGCTTTAAGAGATGAAGCACCTAACATGCAAAGTTGGGATAATGTATTCTTCACAGGTGTTGGAAAAGTAAATGCCGCAATACAGGCATCGGCACTTATTGAAAAATATAAACCGTCTACTGTTTGGAATTTTGGTACAGCAGGTGGTGTAACAGTTGAAAGTGGAATACATCAAATAACAAACTTTGTAGAAAGAGATATGCAATGTTGTGAAATGGGTTTTGCAGTAGGACAGACACCTTTTGAAAAAGACATTGTAATAAATTTTGGAGAAGATAATGGTATGTATTGTAGCACTGGTGATAATTTTGTTAGTGATACTTCCGTATTGGATATTGTCGCGGATGTGGTAGACATGGAGGCTTATGCTATTGCTAAGGCTTGCCAATACCACAATGTAAACTTTAAATGTTTTAAATATATAAGTGATAGTGCAGATGAAAATGCAAGTAAAGAGTGGAAAGAAACTGTAGCAGACGGAGAACCTTATTACATGGAGATACTAGGTGCCTAAAAAACCTCAAATACCATTAGCAGAAGTAATGAAGGCTATCGATAAAAAGGATAGAGGTTGGTATAACAAGTTAAGTGCTGAACAAAAGAAGGCATTTAGTGCCTGGATGATGATGAGGTATGCTAGTAGTGTGCAAGGCAGTTCAGCACCTGATTATATTTGGATGGTAAATGAATTAGTAAATCATAAATTTACTGATGTGAGTAAACATCCTGAATTACAATGGTTATTAATGACAGCGGCTGGTAGTGGAAAGGTACAACATCATCCTTATATCAAACCACCCAATAGTAGAAAAAAGAAAAGTAAAAGAGGAGAGTTTGTAAGCAACGTACTTCCACACCTAAAAGCAGATGAGATTGAATTGTTTTTAAGTTTAAATAATGATGACTCATTAAAAGAACTTGCACTTGCAAATGGTTATGAGGATAAAGAAATAAAGGACATATTTAAGAAATGAGTTTGGATTGTAAATGGTGCGGTAAAAGTTTTATGAGTGAAAGAACACTTGCGGCCCATATGTGTGTAAAGAAAAGACGTTGGGCAGACAGAGAAATGAGCCACATACGTTTAGCACATAGAGCCTTTCAAATGTTTTATGAAATAAACACTACTGCAAAACAACCAAAGTCAATGGAAGACTTTATTAGAAGTCAATATTATGAAGCATTTGTAAAATATGGCAGAGCATGTCAAGTAAATGAATGGCTTGAACCAGAACGTTACACAGAACATTTGATTAAAACAGGTGTAAAATTAAAACAATGGGCATCAGACAAACAATATGACAAGTATCTTAAAGAGTATGTTAGAAAAGAACCAGGATTAAAAGCATTAGAAAGAACTGTGATATATCTTGCAGGTTGGGGAAAAGATAATGAAACTGATTGGCAGAACTATTTTATAGAAGTATCACCAGCAAGGGCAGTACATGATTTTAGAAGTGCAAAAGTTAGTCCTTGGATATTATATCTAAGTGAAACTGGTAATGAATTACTAGAGAGATTTAGTAGTGAGCAAGTTAAAATGATAGAAGATATTATTGAACCGTCTTTTTGGATGAAACTGTTTACTGCAAATAAAGAAGAAGTAAATGAAATTAAACTAGCATGTAAGGATGCAAAAATATGAAAATAAAATTAATTAGTCATTCACAAGCACCAGACTTTAACGAGTCAGCATTAGACTTAGTGGCATATTGTGCCAGAGTAAGTAATCCAGACAATCAAAACAATAAAGAAACGAGTGAAAAACTTGTAAAGTATTTGATGAAGCATAAACACTGGTCGCCATTAGAAATGGTATCAGCATGTTTGGAAATAGAAACTACTAGAGATATTGCTAGACAAATATTAAGACATAGAAGTTTTAGTTTTCAAGAGTTTAGTCAACGTTATGCAGATCCTACAAAGGACTTGGATTTTGAAATTAGAGATGCAAGACTACAAGATCCTAAAAATAGACAGAATAGTATCCAGACTGATGACACTCAGTTACAAGCACTATGGGAAGACAAGCAGAGAGATGTTATAAATGCTTCACTAGACGCATACAGTTGGGCTATAAGCAACGGTATTGCCAAAGAACAAGCAAGAGCAGTACTGCCAGAAGGAAATACTGTAAGCCGTATGTATGTAAATGGTACATTGCGTAGTTGGATTCATTATATAGAATTACGTGGTGCAAATGGAACACAACAAGAACACATGGATATAGCACATGCCGTAGCAGATGTTATTTCTGAGATATTTCCACTTGCAGAACAATTTAAAAACAAAGAGATATGAACAAACAAGAAGAGATGTTAGTTATCACTATGGAAGAGTGCGGAGAATTAATTCAAGCATGTAGTAAAGTAATTCGTAGTGATGGCAAAACAAAATATCTGCGTAATTTACAAGATGAAATCGGTGATGTAATGTGCATGATTGAGATTATTAAAATGAGTGGCATTGTTACTGATGAACAAATAGCAGATAGAATGGAAGAAAAGAAACAGAAACTTAAAAAATGGAGCAAACTTTTCGATGACAAATATGAATGATACATCTATAATATCTTTAGACGGAACAGATACTATAACTATTACTAATGACTATGTTCAAGATAGTTTTGATTTTACTTTTACTGATAACTTGACAATTACAACAGAAGTTGAACAAGTATCGCTTACACAAGAAAAATTAAAAAAGTTGAATGCATTATTAAAAGTCATAGAAGATTTAGAAGATGACAATCCTATAAAAGAATGTTACAATGCACAAATAATGTTAGATAAAATTAAAGGGGTATAATGGACAATCGAGTAAAAGCAATTCTTGATAAAGAAGTTAATAGACAAGATAATACTATTGAACTTATAGCAAGTGAAAATTATGCTAGTGAGTCAGTAATGGCTTTAAGCGGAAGTATATTTACAAATAAGTATGCTGAAGGTTATCCAAGCAAACGTTATTATAATGGTTGTACTAATATGGATGATATAGAAAACTTGGCTATTGACGAAGTTACTAAATTATTCGATAGTAATTTTGCTAATGTGCAACCACATTGTGGTGCAAATGCCAATACCGCAGTATTTCAAGCATTTTTAAAACCAGGCGATAGAATACTAGGTATGGATTTAGCAAGTGGAGGTCATCTTAGTCATGGTAGTACTCCAAACATATCAGGCAAAGTTTATGATGCATATCATTATGGTGTTGATAGCAAAGGTATGTTAGATTATGATGCTATACTAGAACAAGCAAAAAACGTTATGCCTAAAATGATAATTGCAGGAGCAAGTGCATATCCAAGACAAATAGATTGGGGTAAGTTTAGGATTATAGCAGATGAAGTAGGAGCATATTTACTTTGTGATATGGCTCACTATAGCGGTCTCATAGCAGGTAAATGCTACGATAATCCTATTCATTATGCTGATGTAGTAACAAGTACAACGCACAAGACTTTACGCGGTCCTAGGGGCGGTATTATATTGTGGAATAAACAAGAATACAGTAGAAAAATTAATAGTGCTATTTTTCCAGGTACACAAGGTGGACCTTTAATGAATCAAATTGCGGCAAAGGCACAATGTTTTATAGAAGCAAATACAATAGAGTTTGAAAACTATGCAAATGATGTATTAGTAAATGCTAAAGCATTCGCAGACCAACTTACAGCAAATGGATTTGAATGCTTGACAGGAGGAACAGATTCGCATATAATACTTATAGATTTAACTAATAAAAATGTTAGCGGACGTGAAGCCGCAGACCTGTTAGAAGAAAATGGTATTACTGTAAATAAAAATGGTATTCCAAATGACCCAAGAGGGTTTACTGAAACTTCTGGTATTAGAGTTGGAACAGCGGCAGAAACAACTAAAGGACACGATGCTAATTGGTTTAGAAATTTAGCAGATAAGATTGCAGAAATTATATGAAAATAAACTTTGATGTAGATATTGATATGGCAGATAGAGACAAGTTCTTAGAACTTGTTGACCATATCCCTGCCAGCATAAAAAGAGAAGAGTCATTTGAAAAACACAACACAGGTGTTTACTTTCAACCTATTCCAAGTTTTCCTTTAGAAGAATTTAGCACCATTGACCATAAAGATGCAGAAGAATTGGGTTACTTTAAAGTTGACTTTCTTAACAATAATGTTTATGCAGACATAGAAAGTGAAGCACATTTAGACAGGCTACTTGCAACTGAACCTATGTGGGAACTGTTAGAGCACAAAGAAGTAGTTGAAAAATTATTCCACATTGGTAATCATTATGAAATCATAAAACAACATCCACCTAAAACTGTAGAACAATTAGCAATGATACTTGCAATGATTAGACCAGGTAAACGTTATCTAGTTGGAAACAGTTGGGAAGTAATTGAAAAAGAAGTTTGGGAAAAGACAGATGATTACTTCTTTAAAAGAAGTCATGCAATAGGCTATGCAATGGTTATTCTAGTACAATTGAATCTTTTGGTTGATAAGGTTTAGTCTGCCTTTTTGACCAACTGGATACTTCTTCTTTTTATTCTCTTTTTAAGTATATTTTGCATACTTGTTACAGGACCAAACATTACTTCTGTTTCTTTTAGCATAAAAGTTCTTAAAGTATATTGTAAATCTTGCATCTCATGATATAAAAAAATGTCAATAGGTAATTGTCTGTTACTTTCCCACCACCATAAATCGCCATACTCTAGCATTAATTTTTTGTGTTCTTCCGATTTACAGCCTTCTATATCATAAAAACTTATGATTTGTTTGTCTTGATTTTGAACTATTCCTACAAATTCTTTTTCGCCAAACAACAATCCAGTTAAAAATGGAAACTTCTCTTGGAGTTCTTCTTCTTTAGTCATCTATGATATTTATAGTTCATATAGATAAATACTGTAATAATAATGGTATAGAATATGTCAGGAAACGCACATACAATTTATAATTTAGGAAACCAGACCGTCGATTTGGTATTAAGTTCGGACGGTATAAACGTGGATAATAGACCAATGAATCAAACAAAATTAGTTGTACATAAAGGATTAACAAATCAATTGAACTTTTATGTAAGAAATAGAGATAGAGTTCTGCAAAACATCAGTACTAAAACACTTTATGCAAGTATTATTAATCCTAATACAAGCAGAAGAGTTGTTTTTAAACCACTTAGTTTAGTAAACAGTGGCACAAACGGTGAAGCAAGATTGGATTTAACTGTTGGAGATTTAACAGATTTGAATCCTGGATTTTATCACATATCAATTACAGAAAGTGCTGATAGTGGAGTTTCACAAAATCCTTTGTATGCAAATCAAAATGATAGAATTATCACAGATTTAGAAGTCAGAAGCAGTTTAGAGTATGAACCTATTGCATCACAGAGTGCAGTTACATTTACTCAAACAGGAAACACAGAATTAGGAGATCCTGCAAATACATTTGTATCATCGTCAATGTACGGAAACCAAGATAAAAACTTTAGGCACAGTAGACATACTGTAGCATTTTATATGACGGATTTCGTTGGCAATATAACTGTTCAAGGTAGTGCATTAGAATCAGCACCTACACAAGAAACAGATTGGTATGATATTAATGTGCAAGGTGATGTTGGAGATCCTGCAGTTCCTTATGGTTCTGCTTACAACGGTATAGATCCTTTTAACTTTGTAATCAATACAAATTGGTTAAGAGTGAAGTTCAATAAAACTTCAGGATCTGTTGATAAAGTTCTACTCAGAAACTAGTTGACTTTTATGTCCAAGATGTTATAATAGTTTTATGCATCATCATGAATTAGTTGACCAGGTACATAGATTACTTATAGACAATTTACCAATAAACAGTGGTAAAACTCCTAGTGGTTGGACTACATTTAATTGTCCTATGTGTGGTGACAAACGTAAACGTGGTGGTGTAATACAAACAAACAGTAAAATAAGTTATCATTGTTTTAATTGTAACTATACAACAGGGTGGTCTCCAAGTCCTAGACTAGGACAAAAATACAAAGCATTAGCAGAAGCATTAGGTGTTGGTGCAAAAGATATACACAAAGTTGTTCTTAATCTAATGAAGCATGGAGAAGAATTAGAAATAGAAGATGATTTAGATGATTATGTTTATAGTGCGGCAGAATTTAAACAAGTAGAACTACCAGATGATGTTAGTCTAGTAGAAGACCTAGATGACAGTCATAAAGTAAAACAATATGCAATACAACGTGGACTATTAGGAAAGTTTCCTTTAATGCATTTTGGAGACAGTATGTATAATGCTAGATTAGTAGTGCCGTTTTTGTACAACAATAAACTTGTCGGTTGGACAGGTAGACATGTTAATCCGCCAAACAAAGAAACTGCAAAGTATTTAAAAAATCAGCAAAGTGGCTATGTGTTTAATATAGACAGATTTGTAAACAGTGAACGAGATTTTGTTATTGTTACAGAAGGTGTTTTTGATGCAATACTTGTTGATGGTGTTAGTGTATTAGGTAATGCAGTTACATCGGAACAAGCACACCTAATTGACAAACTTAACAAACGTGTTATACTTTGTCCTGATAGAGATGAACCTGGTAAAGACTTAATTGAAAAAGCAGTAGAGTTAGGTTGGGAAGTTAGTTTTCCACCTTGGAAAGATTATATTAAAGATGCCGCAGATGCAGTAGAACATTATGGCAGATTATTAACTGTAAATAGTATAATTAAATATGCAACAGATAATAAAATTAAAATACAAGTACAGGCAAAAATGTTATGAACATACTAATAAACGGATGTAGTTTTACAGGTGGCTCAAATGTAGTACACGATGAAAACACAGGTATGATTTCAAACAGTGGTCAAACAACCTGGGCAACTTTATTCGAAGAAAATAATACTGTAAACAATATTGCTGTAGGTGGTAATAGCAATGATAAAATTTTAAGAAGAACTGTAGAAGCATTAGATGAAAAACTTTACGATTTAGTTATTATACAATGGACAGCAATACACAGGAAAGAAAGATATTCAGACAGAATCAGTAATTGGGTAAATTTTTGTCAAGACGGTAGGTTTGTAATTAGTAACGATTTTGACATTGAAAAAGACTCTAGTAGTATGTATGGGTTTCATACAGACAATCATAAGCACATGGATAAAGATAATCCTCAACTGAAAAGTACTTTAAAGTCTTATGACAAAATTGCACAAGGATTAACACATGATGCTTTGTATGGCAAAACAATACAAGATTACAGAATTGAATATTTTAAAAATGTTGTTACTCTACAGCAACTACTGGAAAAACAAAATATAAATTATATTTTTACAAGTATGTCTTTTGAAAATCATATACCAACTATAAAAAATAACAATCCGTTTGATTTTAAAATTGCTAAAACTAGATTTGAAACTAGTATTCTAACACAAATGGATTTAAGTAAATGGTGCAGAGCACCTATGACACACATGATGAACCAGAATGTCGTTAGCCAAAACGATGGGCATCCTAATGAAAAAGGTCATAAATTAATATACAGTCACATACTAAATGAGTTAAATACACTATATGGATAATATTCAAGAATACACAGAAGAAATACAAGAACTGTTTTTAAACTTTTTAATAACAGATCCTGAACTATTTGTTAGAGTAAACAATATTATTGAACCATATATGTTTAATAGAAAGTATCAAGATGCAGTAAAGTTTTTAAAAGAACATGCAACAGACTACAGCAGTATTCCTACAATAGACCAGATAAGTGCTACAACAAAATTAGAATTAGAAAGAATTGATGGATTAACAGACAATCACATTGAATGGTTCTTAGACACATTTGAACAATTTTGCAGACACAAAGCATTAGAAAAAGCAATACTTGACAGTACTGACTTATTAGAAAATCAAGATTATGGTGCTGTTGAAAATAAAATAAAAGAAGCAAGTCAAGTAGGACTTGTAAAAGACTTGGGATTAGATTATTTTGAAAATCCAAAAGAAAGATTACAATACATAAAAAGTCAAGCAGGTGCAGTCAGCACAGGCTGGAAACACATTGACCAAAAACTATATGGCGGACTAAACAAAGGCGAGATTACAATCTTTGCTGGAGGTAGTGGTGCAGGTAAAAGTTTATTCTTGCAAAACTTAGGTGTGAACTGGAGTTTAGCAGGACTTAATGTTGTTTACATTAGTTTAGAATTGAGCGAACAGTTAATTAGTATGCGTCTTGATGCAATGGTAAGTCAATACAGCACTAAAGAAATTATGCGTAATATGGATGATGTAGACTTAAAAGTTCGTATGAAAGGTAAAGGTGCAGGTAAGTTTAGAGTAAAACAAATGCCTAATGGTGTAACAGCAAATGATGTTAGAGCATTTATTAGAGAATATGAAATAAACGCAGACATAAAAGTAGATGCAATACTTGTAGACTATTTAGACTTAATGAGTCCTATTAGTGCAAGAGTAAGTCCAGGTGATTTGTTTATTAAAGACAAGTATGTGTCTGAAGAATTAAGAAATTTAGCAATGGAAACAAACACATTGTTTGTGACAGCATCGCAGTTGAACAGAGGTGCAGTAGAAGAAATAGAATTTGACCACCATCATATAGCAGGTGGTATTAGTAAAATACAAACAGCAGATAATGTTATTGGTATTTTTACTAGCAATGCAATGAGAGAACGTGGCAGATATCAAATACAATTTATGAAAACACGTTCTAGCAGTGGTGTAGGTAGTAAAGTAGACTTAAAATTTAATCCTGATACACTTAGGGTAGAAGACTTAGATGAAGATGATGAAGGTGCAATAAGTGTAACGTCAAGTGGATTAATAGACCAACTGAAACGTAGTAACAGTATTAAAGCAGATGAACCTGAAGCAAAAGACACAGTGAGTCAGGCACTAAACATGCGTGAGTTTATGAAAAAAAATGACCTATAATTGATAAATACAAGATATAGGGAATAAAAAACATGTCTATTAAAAAAACTAGAACGATATTAGAAGAATTACAGCAAATTTCTGTTGACAGAGATAAGCACCATGTTCTAGAAAACAGAGTACAACATGTTGTAACAAGTGTACAAAATTTAAAAGACATACTACATGAATCCTACAGTCCAGAAGATGCATTGGATTTAGAACGTAGATTAATCAACAGCATTAAAAGTGGAGATGCTAAAAAATTCTCTAGAGGTATAAAAAAAGTACTGGAAAATAAAGAGAGTTAAAATGATTATTAATGACATTATACTAGAAAATCCTGCTCGTGATGCCATAAATGCATACAAAAAAGGAAGAGCTGATGCAGGTGGTGTTCTACCAGACGAGAAAATGGGTGCAGGTAGATTTAGTGACATGGCAAGAGCCAAGAAAAGACAAGCCCAAGTAGATAAACAAACTGCAGGCAGACAGGCTGGTGCTAAAAAGACTGGCGTAATAGGTCAGTTTGCACAAGACAAAGCCCAAATGAAAGGTATTAACATGGGTCTTGTTACAGATCCAACAGGAATGACTTATCAATACCAACAGCAGAAGAACGGTAAATGGGCATGGCAAAATGTAGATGTTAAAACAACAGGTAAGGTAAAACCACCACAACCAGGACAATTCATAGCATTCAAAGATTTGGCTAATGATGACGGTCAAACACCTGGTATTACAAATATGCCTGGCACATATCCACTTAAAGACAAAGACCAACTTTCACAAGACTTAATGGCAATCGCAAAAGGTACTGCACCAACACAAAGCACAATGGATAAAATGAAAGACAGAGCAGTTCAGGCAATGGGCGGACCTTTAGCAAGTAAGACTATGGCAGACCCAGAAGCAACAGGCGGAGAAAAAGCAGGTGCAGTAGCCGGAGCGGCATTAGGTAGATTGGGTGCAAAAGCCTTAGGTGCTTTCAAACCTCAACTAAAAGAACCTAGAAAATCCATAGATAGAGATGAACCTGGCGCCAAAATGACTAAAGCATTTGATTTAGAAATTCCTAAGAAGAAAATTTTAGATAAAAATGCATCACCAGAA
>Ga0163180_10001303_pt1 | contig 14302 bp, 27 predicted proteins | sample AtlANTMetagenome_2_FD_109647 | JGI IMG/M metagenome (GOLD analysis project Ga0163180, IMG submission 109647) | Marine eukaryotic phytoplankton communities from the Atlantic Ocean - Atlantic ANT 4 Metagenome | ecosystem: Environmental > Aquatic > Marine > Oceanic | place: North Atlantic Ocean...
GTGGTAAAGAAGTTCCTAATTGTGTTCCTGAATCTTATGATGTTTATAATGAAACTACAGGTAAAGGTATGACTATTGAATTTAAAGAAGGTTTAGTAGAAGCCGATTATCAAGGTCGTTCAGTTGAACTTAATAAACCGACAAGAGGTGATACTAAAAAGTTTAAGGTGTATGTAAACTCTGGTAAGAAAAATAAAGATGGAACTATAAAAGTTAAAAAAGTAGAGTTTGGTGCTAAAGGGATGAAAATTAAAAAATCAAATCCTGAAAGAAGGAAGTCATTCAGAGCAAGACATAATTGCGAAAACCCCGGTCCTAAAACCAAAGCAAGATACTGGTCTTGTAAAAAATGGTAAGATATCTATTAACATTATTAGTTAGTTTAGGTTTATCTGCTGAATGGGGAACATCGGTAAGTGTCAGAACACCTAATGATAACACCAAAGAATTAGATTATGAACTATCAGTCAAGCTAGAAGATACGAATGGTAAGTTTCAGTATCTACTAAAGAAAGATTGGGAAAGAGAACTTGGTGAAAAGTATGAAGATGATATCATAAAATTTCAACATCAAGTTCTTGGTCATCTCTATTATGGTGTAGACTATGTTAATAAGGAATCAAAGAACATAGATTATATTACAGGTAATATAGGTGCTACTATCGGATACTTCAAAGCTGGTGTATCATTTAAGGAAGTAGATGATAAAGTATCACCGTTATTAGATTTAGGATTTAAAACAAAAGCAGAGATAAAAGATTTAGATGATAATCCAGATATAACTTATACATTAACTATATCTGCAAAATCAAATATACAAGATGAACACATATTTAATATAAAGTCGGAAGTAAAGAAATGGTTGTCAAAAAGAGTTAATATTTTTGGTTTATACAAACACGAATACTATAACGAAAAAGAAGACTTTCAATTTAAAGTCGGAATAGGAGTAAAGATATAATGTTAGATGAATGTGTAACAGTAGCCAAGATGTTTAGTGGTGATATGGTTCTAGCTAAAAATAGAGATAGAAACTATAGACCAAGACTTAAAATAGTTAGAGAGATAACATCATATGGAATCGAACAATTATTTGTAGTAGATGTAGATACAGATTGGACTGAAGGTATAAATGAATTGGGTGTTGGTGTTGTTAATTCAGCTTTGTTTGTTAAGAGAGATGAAAAAGATTATGATAAGAAAAAGAAAACTAAAGCACCTTCTAAAGATGGAGTTAGAGTTAGAGAAGCATTAGGTAAAGGAACATTTGCTGATTCTGTTAGGTCATTAGCTTTATATCATGGTGGAATTAAAGGTCATACTTTAGTTGGTAATGGAAAAAAATTAGTTGTTATAGAAAATACAAGTAGAACTAAACCTGTTATCAAAGTAAAAGATTTATCAAAAGAACCCATCGTTAGATCTAATCATGGAATAGAACATCCTGAACAGGGATACCAAAGAGGTCCAGATAAACTATCTTCTGAATTAAGAATGGTTAATGCATTAAATGTTACACATCAGACAGGGGATTGGAGAAATCTATTTCCAAATTTCTATAGACATAAACAAGATAAGGGTCCTAAATATGATATCGTAAGAGCGCAGAATAAATTGTGGACTTCAAGTCAAGTTGCTATGAATCTTAATCAGAAAGAAATAATATTATATTTAATTCCCGGTCAAGTCAAATTCGTTGGGGTTGAAAATAATTTACCAAAAGGATATAAACCTAAACTTTCTTTTAGAGTATTAAAATATAAAACAAATCCAGCGGATAAATACAATGATTAATTTAAAAAACTTATTAGATTTAAATGATATGAAGTATTCCGATGAGGTCAAACCTAAACATCAGAAAAAAATAGATATGGAAACAACATTGATTGCTGATGAAATGAGAATACCAAGAAAACCATTTCCAGAAAATTCAAGTAAAGAAACAAGAAATGAATTACAATGGTTATGTGATTATAATGATGGTGTGGTTGATGAAACATTCGTTAAAGATGGTGATGATGTAGAGAAAGTATTTGAAAACTATTGTAAAGATAATGATTTAGAATACAATAAAGAATATTATAAACAGATAATAAAAGAATCTGGTAAAACTATACTATCTTTAAAATATTATTACAACAGACCAAGACCAAAACAATTAGCAGATTATTATGGAATGGAAGAATTTAAAGATGTTGAATTATCATCAATGAAGACACCAAGTTATCCAAGTGGTCATTCAACGCAAGGTCATTTATTTGCAGAATTATTAGGTAGGGAATATCCAAATCATTATGATAATTTTAAACAATTAGCAGACTTTATTTCAAAATCAAGATTAATGGCAAGAGCACACTATCCAAGTGATTGTTTATTTGGTGAGGAAGTTGCGAATCATATTAGTGGGAAGGTTATGCAAAATGATTAAATTAAAAGATTTATTATTAGAAGTACCAAGTGTAGCTCACTCTAAAAAATCATTACAATGGGTAGGTCATGATTATATACCTATGACTCCAAAAGTAATAAAACAAATCATGGGTGATACTGAAATTAACGCATTTCATAATGTAGATTGGTTGAAAGCTAAACAACAAATACCCAAAGTTATTGGTAAAAAGAAATCAATATCAACATTTACATCTGATACAGAAGGTAATTTATCAACAGGTGGTGGTGTTCAAACAATGGGTGGTATTGTATTACATGTAAAAGGTAAAGTGTTAGTAGCTGGAACTGAAGACTTGGGTTCTGTTCCTGATGAAGCTGGTAGAAGATGGATAGCTCCAAGTGTATTTGGTAAGATAGTTGGTATGAATCAATTCAAAGGTGGTGGTGCTGGAATATATTATAGAAAACATTTATACAATATAGATAAAAAATTAGAAGATATGTTATACAGATACAAAACAAGTTTATTAGTATTTAAAACAGATCCTCAAAGAGTTAAAGATAAATTTCCACCATTTACAGGTAAACAAAAAGCAGAATTAATTAAAAGATATATAGATGCTAGTAATAAATTCTTATTGAAACATAAAAATGTAATCAAGAAATCATTTTGGAAGAATGCAAACGACCCAAAGATAACAACATTTATGAGTTCGTATGGTTACAATGAATTGTTGGTTTATGATGTAAAGGTTCAAGATGCTTATCTTGTAATAGATATACTTGGTAATCAAAATGATTATGAGAAGACAGAACGAAATTTGAAGAGAGCCAAAGATGGAATCAAAGGATATGTTAAAGGTAAAATCTATCAGGGCTTTGCAAGTGGTGTTAAAAAGTTTATAAATGACAGAGGTGGTAAAGTATAAAGAGAAGATGAATGAAATACTTGACAAATATTATACATCGTTTATTCGGAAAGAGATGGATTTGTGAACATTGTGGGGCAATTGAATATTGTTTCAAACAACCATATTGTAAACCTTGTTGTCATATAGAACTAACAACTAAAAAAATGATTAGGATAAAATAAAATGTATAGACCATTACCAAAACAAGTAACAATTAAAAAATCCTATATAGAGGGATTGGGATTGTTCGCAAGTGAAAATATACCAATGAATAGTAAACTTGGTATTTCACATGTTAAAGATAAAAGATTTGAAGATGGTTATATCAGAACGCCACTTGGTGGATTTGTAAATCATTCTGATATTCCTAATTGTGAATTTTATAAAGATGACGGTGATTATATTCTGTTAAGAACTATTAGACCTATCAACATAGGACATGAACTAACTGCAGAATATTGGTTGTATAATGTAGAGGAAGATAATGATTAAATTAAACACATTATTAGCAGAAGCAAAGTTGGGTATGTCTATTCCATCAGACATAAAGAAACTCTATTCTATTTTTAAAAAGAATGGTCATCAATTATATGTAGTTGGTGGTGCTGTAAGAGATGCGATATTGGGTAGTTCACCTAAAGACTTTGACTTAGCTACTGATGCTAAACCAGATAAAGTATTACAGATGGCAAAAGATGCTGGGATAAAATCTGTAGAAGTTGGTAAAGCATTTGGAGTTGTTATGATTGGAGGTCATGAAATCGCTACATTCAGAAAAGATATAGGGAGTGGTAGAAGACCTGATGCTGTTGACTTCACAGATATTAAGGGTGATGTTAAACGTAGAGATTTAACAATCAACGCCCTATTCTATGATATAGGTAGAGGAACTATTGTAGATTTAGTGGGAGGAATAGCAGACCTTAAAAAGAAATGTATTAGATGTGTGGGAGATGCTGGTAAAAGATTTGAAGAAGATCCCCTTCGTAAATTGAGAGCTGTAAGATTTGCTGGTAGTATTGGTGGTAAAATGGAACAACAAACTTATGAGGCATTAAGAAAGAATCCAAATATAAGTGGAGTTAGTTCTGAAAGAATCAGAGATGAATTTATAAAAGGAATCAAGAAAGCAAAGGGTGTTGCTAACTATTTAAAGTTGTGTAATGATTTAAAATTATTACCACAGATTCTAAAAGGATTAAAGATTGATACAGGTTTTAAAAATATAAAAGATTATATTGTTCAGATTGCATATCTATTGAGAAAGAATAATCCAAATGGGGTTTATACTCAGTTAAAATCATTAAAGTATCATAATCAAGAAGCATTTGATATTTGGTTCTTATTAAATTTGATTAAATTTGATTCCAAGAATATTTATACATATAAGACTGAACAGAAGAAAACTAAACTTTCATCAAGTCAGTTAAAATTATGGGCTGGTTTAATTGGTCAAGGTAGTATGATTAATAAAATGGATAGATTTAAGTTATCAGTTAAAGGTGGTGATGTAGCAAAGATGGGATTCAGAGGTGCTGATATCGGAAAGAAAATAAAAGATTTAGAATATCAGAAATTTAAATAAAAAAAGGCTTGACTTTTATAGTAAAAAAGGTGTAACGTATAATGATAAAATTAAAGGATTTAATACAAGAAAAAGCTATGATGGCTGGAAAACACGATAAGAAGGAAACTCTTGTTATAATTCGTGATATGTTGAAATACTATAAAGTTCCTAATACGAAAATTAAATGGGCAACATATACAGATAAATTTGCTCATTATGATTTTGATAGAGATATTATTCATATTTCTACAGCGATGAATAAAGATAATAAAGAATTTTTAATTACTGTTGCACACGAAATAAAACATGCGATGGATAGAAAGAAATTTGGTGGAGGTGATGCTTACCAAGATGCTTATGAGATGGAACAGAATATGCAGATTTCTAATAATAAACATCCATATAAAGATAATAAGTATGAGATAGCAGCAGAGAAGTTTGGTCAGAGAGAATGGAAACGTTGGTCGAAAAGGATTGGAAAAGTTGGAGTAAGAAAATAATATAGTTTTAGGAGAACGGTTATGGGAATTAAACAAAAGATGTTACGAACAATACTTGATGTGTTCGGATTAGTATATGTTACTATTGAAAAATATGTAGAATACCCAGATGATAAAAATATACTTGGAATGGATATAGATGATGATTTACATAAAATGAGTCGTCAACAATTATGTAGATATATGGATGCTGTCTTACCTGAAAAGGGATTCTTTGATATTCAATCAACAAGTAAAATCAGATTAGGTTGTCAGTTATTAAGAAACTTTCATTTAATGAAACAAGAGTTTAAGAAGAAATGAAATCAAAGAGAGAATATGATATATCAGTTGATGAAACCAAATCAAGAATGGTTTCAGACTTTATTGGTAATACACCATTTGTAAAACTATCAGATAATTTATATGCTAAACTTGAATCAGTAAATCCTGGTGGTTCTATTAAAGATAGACCTGTTAAATATATTTTAGATGAAGCTGAGAGTAGAGGAGTTATTGGAACTGGTAATACTATAATAGAAGCTACAAGTGGTAACACAGGTATTTCATTAGCTATGATGTGTGCTGAAAGAAATTACAGATGTGTAATTGTAATGCCTTGTGATATGTCGGAAGAAAGAAAAACATTATTAAGAATGTATGGAGCTGAATTGGTTGAAGTAGGTGAGGGAGATTTTGATGGAGCTATTGAATTGAAATCTAAATTAGCTAAAGAGAATAGTTACTTTGAATTAAATCAATTCACATCACCATTAAATATAGAATGTCATTATAAGACTACATTCAAAGAATTGGTAAGTCATTCATTAAAGATAGGTAAATCAATATCTGCTTTTATAGCTGGAACTGGAACTGGTGGAACTCTAATGGGTGTTCAACAGGGGTTTCAAGAATATGATACAAGAGTTAAGATTATTGCTGTAGAACCTGCAGAATCACCTGTAATGAGTGGTGGTGAAAAAGGATTACATGGTATTCAAGGTATTGGAGATGGTTCAAAGTTTTTAGTAGATTTAGATAAAGTAGATGAGGTTATTACTATATCTACAGAAGAAGCTAAAGAAAGAAGTCGTAGACTTTGTAAAGAGATGGGTTTATTTGTTGGTATATCTGCAGGAGCAAATGTATTAGCATCTGAGCGATGGATAGAAAAAAATAACCCTGATGGTATTGTATTCACAAGTTTATGTGACAGAGGGGAAAGGTATTGTAGTATATTATGAAGTTTTTAACAAGAAAATTAGTAACACCAGCAGACTTAAATCCAAGAGGAACACTACACGGTGGTCAACTACTCAAGTGGATTGACGAAGAGGGTGGGATACACGCAGCAATTGAATTACAAACTGGATTAATAGTAACAAAATTTATTTCGGAAATAGATTTTAAGTATCCAGTATTAGAAGGTGATGTTGTAGAAATAGGAATGCAGACATTAGATATAGGGCAGACATCAGTAACATTAGCTTGTGATGTTAGAAGTATCCAAGCAGATAGAGTTGTATGTAGTATAGACAAAATGGTTTATATCAGGGTAAACAAATATGGTTTACCAAAGAAACATGGGGGTATGGATGAATGAAGAGATACTTATTATTAATATGTATATGTATATCTATGTTATTTTCTAATAACATAAAACCAAAAAAATTACCAGCTGATGACATTGGTAGATATCAATTAGAAACAGTTGTTTATGAATCAAAAAAGGGGATAGTATATGTTGTTGAAACAATACTTGACACTAAAACAGGTAAAGTCGTTGTAAGAAGAAAGAAGAAAGCATCACGTTATAAACTACCTTACAGAGATGGAACTAAAACTATATATGAGGAATAAAAAATGAAAAGACTATTATTATTTATAGCTATATTATTATTTGGATGTGATGATTCATCAAATCCATTATCAAACGAAGAACCTTGTTGTGTAAATCCACCATATCACGAAACGATGTCAATGGAAACAGATTTACCAACAATAAATCCTGGTGAGTTACCAATGCCTATGATTGTGGGTGGTGAAGAAGTAGACCCAGCGTGTCCTAATTGTAAGTATGACTTTATGGTATCAATACAATCTAATGGAGGTTGGGGTGGACACTTTTGTGGTGGTTCATTAGTAAGAGAAGATTGGGTTGTAACAGCTGCTCATTGTGTTCAAGGAGAATCACCAAGTGGTATTCAAGTTAAGATTGGATTACATAATGTAAATGGAACAAATGGTTCACAAACAAGAAATGTTGACCAAATTATAGTTCACCCACAATATAGTGGTTGGTCATTAAATAATGATTATGCACTTTTAAGATTATCATCACCAATTACAGATTTTGAACCAATACAATTAGTTACAGATGAATCACATCACGAAGAACCTGTAATGTCAACAACAATGGGTTGGGGTGCTACTCAATCTGGTGGTTGGGGTTCAGATGTGTTATTGGAAGTTGATGTTCCTATAGATGATTCTTGTGGTAATTATTCCAATTCAGATATTACTAATAATATGATATGTGCTGGTGATTCAAATGGTGGTGAAGATTCTTGTCAAGGAGATAGTGGTGGTCCATTGATTATGACAAATAGTGATGGAGAGTATGAGTTAATCGGAATAGTCAGTTGGGGATATGGTTGAGCGGATGCTGGGTATCCGGGAGTATACTCTAAAGTCTGGTCTAGACTTGATTGGTTCTTTCAATACATTGGTGAACCTGAAGAAGATTTTGAAGTAGAATTATATGGTGATGTTAACTTTGATGGTTCATTAGATATAACAGATGTTATACTATTAGTTAACTTTGTTTTGGGAACAACACCAACAGAAGAACAAGGATTGACTGCTGATTTTAATCAAGACGGGATTATAAATATCCTTGATGTAATATCATTAGTTGGTGAAATATTAGGAACAACATTTAGTCAATCAGTAATATGGTTAGAAGAAAACTTTCCTCAGTTGAATACAAAGGAAAGATTAAGTAAATTAAATAAATTAGAAAACTTTGCAAAATGAAAAAAAGAATGAAAATAGAACGATGGTTGGATAGATATAATCACATAATGGAATTTATGAGAACATTATTAGCTATAACTACAGTTCTATTACAGTTATATATAATAAGTAAACTAACAGGGGGTTAGATGAATATAGATTGGAAAAAATCAGTAATAATATTAAGTGGTGGCTTTGACCCAATACACAAAGGACATATGAGAATGTTCAGAGAAGCCAGTAACTTAGGACACCAAGTAATCGTAGGATTAAATTCAGACGAATGGTTATCAAGAAAAAAGGGAAAACCATTTATGAAGTTCTATGAAAGAAAAGAAATACTTGAAGGTATTAAATACATCAGTTCAGTTGTAAAGTTTGATGATTCAGATGATACAGCGTGTTCCTTGATACATCAAGTAAGAAGTACATATAATAGTGGAATGTTTAATCACGACCACGAATTTAATAATCCAACAGGTAGAAATGATTATCATATTTATTTTGCTAATGGTGGTGATAGAACTACAAAGAATGTTCCTGAAATGGGAGTATGTAAAGAGTTGGATGTTACAATGTTATGGGGAATCGGTGGTGGTAAAATACAATCATCATCTTGGTTAATCAATGGAGGTAAAGATGAGTAAATTATTAAAAGCAGCAAAAGATAAATATGAAGCGCAAAAGTCAGAAGCTTTAGCGCATTTAGAAATATTATTTGAAAAGTCAGTAGGTATAGGAGAACATACAGATATTTTATCTGAAATAGATAAATGGTTAGCTAGTTTATCAGCAGCAGAAGAAAATCTATATCAATTGAATCAACATTTTGGAGGTGGAGATGAGTAGAGTAACACCACAAATGTATTTAGATATGTGGTTATCAGAACAGATACCTACAGATCATTGGTTAGAAATATTATCAACTAATAAAAAGGTAAGAGAGTTGTGGAACAAACATAAGGAAATGAGAGATGGAACGAAATGATAAGTATGATTACAAACCATTGGAAATTAAATATTTAGATAGAAATGGTAAGTTAGATAAGAGAGCATTAATTGATGGTTGTAACTATGAAAGTGTAAAAGATATGGCTATTAAAGAATCAAATGGTAGAAAAGTAGAAATATGGACTCGTAAGACACCATATCATAATAAAACAGAAGAATGTATCTGGGAGAAGTAAAATGGGAAAACAAGTAAAAAAACATGGTTATAGTTGTAAATTAGTAAGAGTAGTTGATGGTGATACTGCTGATGCTATGATTGATTTAGGATTTAATGTTTGGGTTAAAGAAAGAATTAGATTCTATGGTGTAGACACTTGGGAATCAAGAACAAGAGACCTTGAAGAAAAGAAAAAAGGTTTAGCAGCTAAAGCTTTTGTGAAAGACTTGTTAACAAATTCAGATGATGGTAAATTCTCAATTATATCTCATGGTAAAGGTAAGTATGGTAGAGTATTAGGTGAGTTATTTGTAAAAGGTCATGAGAAATCAGTAAATGAATTACTGAAAGAAAATGGTCACGCTTATGAATATCATGGAGAAAAAAAGAAAGTTTTTAAAAGTTAGTTATATTTATCCCAAAACAAAGGGATATATATGGCAACAATAACAGATATTATACAATTACTTGAAAAATCAATTCGTGAAGAGAATTGGGAGATAACATCAGAAGTTCTATCACTATTATATGTTCATAATGAAAATAATAACGATTTATTTGATAATTATGAAGAAAATGATGAGTGGTAGATATTTATATATGTAACAAGGAGAATTGATATGGCTGAACCATTAAGAACATCAAAAGAAGATGGACACTTTCATTATTATCGTATAGATGAAGATGGGAATGGAAGAACATCTATGTATGTAGATAAAGCTACAAAAACTAAACATTTTCACAGAATTACTAAATTTCAAGTAGAAGATGCTGGTTTAGAAGAACATTCACATGAACTTAGGGGTGGTAGATTAAGTAATGTAGCAAAGACAAGTAAAGATGATGGCACAATGATGACTGATATGAGTAGACCTTCTTCACAAGATGATGCTGAGTTAGAAAGAAGAGAAATAGAACAACTTGGTAGAGGAAGAAGAGGGGTTATTGGTAGAAGAAGACAAACAATGAGTCAGTTACAAAAAGGAATCTACGAATCTAAAAGGTAATCCTACCTAAAAAATAATCAAAAAAAAGCTTGACTCATATACGTAAAGTTTCGTAACGTTATATGATGTTTAATTGGGGATGTAGCTCAATTGGGGGAGCGCTCGGTTTGCATCCGAGAGGTTGGGGGTTCAAATCCCTTCATCTCCACTATGGGGTCGACTTGGAATCGATTGCTAGATTTTTGACATAGAGTGCAAGTAGTGTGATTCACTTACGAATCAAACACACGATAATCGGCAACGAATATCAATACGCAGCAGCTGCTTAGGTAGTTCTGCCATCACCCTTGACTCCGATAGAGATTAGGTGATGTCATAATCGGAACGAACCTCTTTTTAATTAGTTGAGAGAATAATAACTAATTAGTCGTAATGGAAGACTCGAAAACATCATTTGATTTTTATCAGAGTTTAAAAGAAAAACTGAGCAAACTTGTAGACGACTTTATGGTGAAAGCTGGTAAGACGCGGGTTCGAATCCCGCCGACTCCACAAGTTTTTTTACTTGATGTAAATGACTTAATTTGTAGACTTTTAAGTAAGTTATGGTTAGGTGAGTATAGTTAACAGAAAAAAAAGTGATGTTTTTGTAATATATACCACTATTTATAACCGATTAGAATGTTTTTGAGGTGTGTGCGGCATCTTAAAAATAAGTTAGAATAGATGAGAAAATGAAAAAGATTCATAATATATTATCCAACAACAAAGGGGTCGTCCGACCTTAGAGTTTTCCTTACGTTATTAAAGCAGTTACTTAAAATCTCTTAGGAGAGGTAACGTATAATGGATAATTGGTTTTTATGAATGTAGATAAGAAAAACACAAAACAAAAGAGGAGAGTAGCTATGAAGAGTTGCTTAAACAAGTGGTGGAGAATCTCTTTACTATGTTTAGGATTAGGAATGGTTGGTGTAGTAAATGCTCAAGAAGCTGAAGTAGTTTCTGAAGCTCCAACTTTTTCTGTAAGTGGTGAGTTAAGTCAAGATATTACATTTGGTGATAACACATCTTTTACAACACCTTATACAGGTGTTATCTTAACTGGTGATGGATTTGAAATCAGCGGTAATCTTACTGATGGAATGGTTAATATCGAAGAGGCTAAGTTTAATTGGTCTGTTACAGATGACATTACCATAACATTTGGTAAGCAAGCAGAACCTTATGGTATTGCTTGGGGTCTACATAGACCATCAAATAATCCTTTTATATCATTACCACGTGAACACTCAGTTCAAGATGGTGTTGGTGTAGGGGTTACAAAATGGGGTGTAGGCTTTAATGCATTGTATTCCAACGCAGATGAAGAAGGTAATAACTTCTGGGGTGCGAGAGTATCTTATTCAGCGTGGAACACAACATTTGGTTTATCCCTAAATAGTAACGAAGCTCAATTAGTGGATGTATCTGGAGACCACAGTATTCTTGGAATACCTGTTCAGACATCATTTGAGTATGACCTAGCAGCAGAAGATGAAGCTGGAGAATCTGATCCAAGTTTTTGGTTAAGAGGAAAAGTTTCACCTGAATTTGCTAAAGGGGCATTCTTTATGTTAGGATATAACTCTAACGAAGAATTGTCTTATGGTTTGGGATATAATTGCTCAGATAAGGTATACATTTCATCAGAACTATCCAATGGGGTAGAAGGTGATGAATCTGATTTATCTATCAGAGTAAGTTATAAATTCTAATAAATAATAAACAATAACAATAATCGAAGGAGATTATAAGATGAACGTAAAGTCAATAATGGGAACAGTAACAGATGTAGTATCAGGATTAACTGGTGTTTTCGCAAGTTTAGTAACTTTCGCTGTAATGGCAGAGATACTATTCGGTAGTGGAACATTAGGTATGAATGTTATCGGTAATATCAATACACTAGTAGGTAGTTTTCTAGGTGGTGGTATCACTGGTCTGATTACATTGATTGTTCTTGCTGGTCTATGGGAATCAAAAGGTAGTAAGTAATTCCCCACATCAGTAACAATATAATACCAAGTTACTTTGGTAAACAGAGAAATCCACCTTTTTAGGTGGATTTTTCTTTTATAAGTGAAAAATAATAAATGGTTTATTACATTAACTAATATTTATATATGAAATCCTATACTATAAAAGTGTAGCTACGATAATAATAGGAGATAATAAGTGAGGCTCACAAAATCTTTACTGAAACAAATAGTAAAGGAAGAGCTGGTTAATTCACAAGGATTAACTACAGACTTCCAACAAGACGATATTGTCAAGGATATTAATCCTGATTGTCCTCATTTTAATTCTCAAGGTATAGTGATGAAGGTTACACCAAATGAAGTTACATATAGAGTTACAAATAATGGTAAGACCTACGAAGATGGTGATGAACTAACAAAATCTACAGACCAATTAGTTAAATTAAATACAAATGACATAGAAGAAGACTTTGCTGTTGGAAACCGCAAGGATAGAGTCTCACAAACTAAAAAAACAGCAGAAGTTCTTGGTCATGAAATGGTGGGTGAAGTAGAAGAACCAAGTTTTGATTTGACAAAAAATAAAGATAGAGGAGATCAGTTGGGTGAATCTAAAATACCATTAAATGAAATAAGGAAGAAATTCTTCATCCATAAAATATCTGATTCAAGATTAAAGAATATTCTTCTTAAAGCTATCAGTAGATTAAGTGGTGCTAAGGTTTTAAAAACGGGTGATGATTATATTCATTTAGATATAGAATCCAAGTATATGGATGTGCTTGGAGACTTTATCAAGAAATATGATAAGAAAAGAAATGTTGTAATTATAGATCAGTTCAAAGATGTTGTATATAATGGAAAAAAAGGAATAAACAAATTGAGAGAAACAAAACTTAACGAAGAGAAATATGTTGTGGCTTCTGTTTATGGTGATTTATATACACCAAAAGCAGTTCCTGAAAAACAAGCGAAGAAGTTAATGATGAAATTAGCTAAACAATATGCAGGTGATAATGTTTTTATGTTGGGAGTAAAGGCTTGGAATAAACCACATAAATATAATAAGAAAAGAATTAAAGTTAAAGAAGGTGTGTTGTTAGAGAAAAAAGAATTAGATCCAAATTCAGTTAAGAAAATTGCACAGATGACAGATAGAAATAATCATACAGAAGCTAGAATAGTATTATCAAAACTGATGGGATGGAAAAAAGGATTAAAATTTTATAAAGCTATGATGGAAATTAATGATGTATTCAGAGGATATCCACCAGCAGCAAGTCAATTAAATAATATGATGGAAAAAGAATTATATAGAGAGATGTTAAGAACTTGGTCAAACTACGATGACATCTACAATTCACTGTAAAATAAGGAATAATTAAATGAGTGATATTTATAAGAGAATGATGAAAGAATTTGTCGAACCAAAAGAAAATTTGGTAGAAGACAAGATGGCAATTGGTAAAGGTAAGTTTGCTAATCTTTATAAAGTAAAAGAAGATATGAAGGATGGTAAATTTGATCCGAAGAATCCCCAAGTTCATATTACTGGTTTGGGAGTATATAACCTTAAAACATTAGAGAAGGTTATTAAAAGAGATTTAACAAATGCAGCAAATGATTTAGGATATGAATCAGGAGCAAAGAATATAAATTATCATTTATATGGAAGGTTAACACCATTGGGTTCAAAGATAAAAGGTCTTTGGGAAGTTTACCAACAAATGAACTCACCACAATATAAAAGAGCTGTAACAATGTATAAGAGGAGATAACAAGTGAAATTAAAGAAACTATTAA
>Ga0163180_10001304_pt1 | contig 14300 bp, 8 predicted proteins | sample AtlANTMetagenome_2_FD_109647 | JGI IMG/M metagenome (GOLD analysis project Ga0163180, IMG submission 109647) | Marine eukaryotic phytoplankton communities from the Atlantic Ocean - Atlantic ANT 4 Metagenome | ecosystem: Environmental > Aquatic > Marine > Oceanic | place: North Atlantic Ocean...
AGCGGGTTGCCTACAGGCCGACCGGTGGGATCACACCGGAAGCTGGGAACATAAAAGAGGGAGAGGAACCTGGAGCGCCTGAGCCTGAAGAGACTCCTGAATCGGAAGAGGCTCCTGAATTGGAAGATGCTCCTGAGACTGAAGAGGCTTCTGAGACTGAAGAGGCTCCGGAGGCCGGGGAGAATTCTTCCGCCAGTTCTCATGGTCTTGAACTTGCAGACCTCCGTGAAGTTGAGCGTCATTTTGCCGAGCATCATTTCGAAGATGCCTTCCAGGAAACGGACCGGGCCTGGGTAGGTGGCGACATTCGTGGGAACCTTCTCTCGCCCGGGTTGCTGACCCTTCTTCGATATGCTGTCGCGGAGGAACGTCGCTACCCCGGCAAACTAACTCCCATTCTTTGCCGGCAGCTTTCGGGGCGTCATGTGGCGGTCTTTAAATGGCGGCGCAAGTTGAAGGCTGGTCCCTCCCGTCCTCATCCTGTGCCTGCTGAGATTACCATTGCTGATCGGCCGGTAGCACTGCTCAACTGGATTACGGAGAACTCTGGCAAGAAGCTCGAGCATCTCTGGCAGGGTCTTCTTCCGGATGAGATTGATGAGGAAGAAAAAACCGGATGGTACCATGATCTCCATTGGTTGTTGAATCAGGGATATGTCCTTCTAATGGCAGACAGCACGATTCACCGGGCCAAGAAGCCAGAGAGTGACGAACCGAAACGCTCCTCCAAGAAAGCTGCCCGCAAGAAAGGCAAGAAAGACAAGGGGACTTCAAAGAAGAAAAAAGAGGCACAGCCGCAAACGAGCGATTCTCCCGATGCATCCAAGGCATCGGTCCTTAAGCGTCCGCCCCGGTCCAGCGGGCGCAGGTCTGGGTTGTATGCCGCGAATCGCCGGAAGCTGGGTGGGGCGGCGCAGGAAGCAGTAGATCTTGAACTGCGTGGTTTGCGCGCGCGCGGTTCACGGTCGCGTCCGGGTTGAGATCAGTCGGAGAGCCAGGGTGAGCCAGAGTTATCCATCTGGCGGAACAGAAACTGTCCATCTGCCCGCCGTATGAGCTTCCTAATTGACTAATACTGGCCGGATGGGGCACGTTTCCGCCGAAACGTGAGTTGCCCGTCCCCACATCCTGATGGCTGGTTTGGCCGGGAAAAGAGCAAGCCTGCAGCCCTCAATCTTGTGAAGGGTTCTCCGGTTGTGCCGTGTGATGCCCGTCCCTTTCCTTTCTGGTTGTCATCGCTCATTGCTGCCGTTGTTCTGACGATGGCGGCAGTCGGCGGGCGCGTCTGGATCCTGCCAGCCATCATGGCGGTGCCGGAGTTCGACGCACCCGTTATCGGAATTACCCATGCGGGGTCGGAACCGAAGGATCCGGAAATCACCGCTCCCTTGCGCCGTCCCATCACGAAGTTGCCCCCGCCTGCGCCCCGGGCATTGGCCCCGTTGCAATTGCCAGCCGCCCAGCCGCAGATCGTAGAGGCTCCTGACGTTCTCCCTGAGATTGAGCCCTACGATCCCGAGCTCCTTGAGGAACTTGAGGTGCCGTTTCCGGTCCAGAAGTCCGAATCGGATAAGAAGGTGGCCAAGGTCAGTCCCAAGCCTTCTCCGGAGAAGAAGACCAGGCCTGAAACCAAACCCAGGTCCGTGCCCAAGGTGACCCGCTCCAAGGGGCCCTCCCGCCCTGCAAGCGTCCTGCGTCGCTACGAGCCGCGATATCCCCAGAGTGCTCGACGGGACAAGGTGGAAGGTCGAGTCATGCTTGATGTTCAGGTCAACAGCAATGGGCGGGTAGGCTCGGTCAGGGTAATCACTTCCTCTGGCAGCCCGGTTCTCGATTCCACGGCCATTGCCGCAGTCAAACGCTGGTCGTTCTCGCCTGCCCAGGAGGAAGGGAGACCTGTCAGTTCGCAGGTTCGTGTGCCCTTCCGCTTTTCGCTTAAATAGGGGAGCTAGAGCCGGGTAGTTTCAAGCTTGCTTCGCAAGGTCTCCACCTCGTCAGAGAGTTCCGACCAGTCGCTGTAGGCTTTTTCCAGCTGGGTACTCACCGATTGAAAAGCCTCACTGGCCTTGCGGAGTTCTTCCGCATCGCTTGCTATTTCGGGCTTCGACATGTGGTCGGTGAGGGTTTCCCTCGCTGCTTCGAACTCTGCGATACCGGCCTCCAGTTTTTCCAGGCGTTGCTCAAGGGGCTTGAGGACCAGGTTCCTTTGCTGCCGGGCCTCGGCTTCCTGACGTCTTTGTTCCTTGCGCGTAATCGTGCCGTCACGTGTCGAGGTTGTTCCGCTTGCAGACCCGGAAGCTGCTCCCTTCCGGGACTGGAGTCGCTCCTCTTCCTCAACCTTGTCGAGGTAGTAACTGAGGTTGCCATAGTAGAGGCTTGGTGATTTCCCCGGGCGGAATTCCAGAGTGCGCTCCACGAGCGGGTCAAGAAAGGCGCGGTTGTGGGAGACGATTATGATTGTTCCGGGATAGCTGTTGAGGGCCTCCTGCAGCACTTCCTGCGACTGCATGTCGAGATGGTTTGTAGGCTCGTCAAGGATCAGGAAGTTGGCAGGACGAACCAGCATGCGGACCAGGGCCACCCGCGATCGTTCGCCGCCGGAAAGGACCCCGACCTCCTTGAAGACGTCGTCGCCCCGGAAGAGGAAGCATCCGAGGAGATTTCGGACATGAGACATGTTTTCCCGGCTGGAAGCTTCCTCCACGGTCTGCAGAACGGTTTGTCGTGGTTCCAGTTCGTCGGCATGGGTCTGCGAGAAGAAGGAGGGAAAGACCTTGGACCCCAGTTCGAGGGAGCCTTCGGCAGGGGCCTCTTCCCCGGTGATCATCCGGCAGAAGGTTGATTTGCCCGCCCCGTTGGGGCCGACCACTGCGATTTTCTGTCCCCTGGTGATCTCAAAGTCAAAATCCTCAAAGACGGTAAGTTCCCCGTAGCGCTGAGCACTCCCCTCAAGTTTGGCAACGCAATGGGCACTGGGCGGTGGAGGGGGGAAGGTGAAGTTCATGGTGACTTCATCCTCCTCCAGTTCGATGCGCTCCATCTTCTCTAGTTGCTTGATGCGACTCTGTACCTGTGAAGCCTTGGTGTTCTTGGCGCGAAAGCGGTTGATCCAGCGCTCCGTCTTTTCGATCTCGCGTTGTTGAGCCCTGTATTGTTTCTCAAGGATTTCCCGGCGCAGGGCTGACTCCCTTACAAAGAAGGAATAATTCCCCGCATACTCGGCAGCCTGACCGCGCTCAAAGGCGATAGTCCGGTTCGTCAGTTCATCAAGGAGGGAGCGGTCGTGTGAAATGATTGCGATTGCTCCCCGGTAGTCGCGGAGAAAGGTTTCCATCCAGCGCTGGGCGTCGACATCAAGATGGTTGGTGGGCTCATCGAGGAGAAGAATGTCGGGTTCCTGCAGGAAAAGCCTGGCCATCGCGATTCGCATCTGCCAGCCCCCTGAGAATTCTCCACAGTCACGCTGGAAGTCCTCCCGCTGGAAACCCAGTCCTCCCAGGACGGATTCGATACGTGGTTTGATACGGCTGGGATCGAAGTGCTCGAGTTTCAGCTCCAGTTCACCAATTTCCTGGAGGAGTTCGGAGTAGGGAGGAGTTCCCGGGTCAAGGCTCTCAAGCTCATGGGAATGGTTGTCAATTTCGCTTTGCAGGCTCCTGGCCTCCGCAAAGGCGGATTCCGCCTCTTCCCAGAGGGAATGCCCTGATAGATGAATGCCATCCTGAGGGAGGTAGCCGGTCCGGCATCCCTTGGGACGGGTGATTCTGCCCGCATTTGGCTCGATGACGCCTGCGATGCACTTCATCAGGGTTGATTTGCCCGCTCCATTAGGGCCGGCAAAGGAAATCCGGTCTTCCCGGTTCAGCACGAAGGAGAGCCCGTCAAATAGGACACGGGCTCCGACCTCGACACGGAGTTGCTGAATAGCCAGCACGGCGCGGAGGTTGGGGATTTGTCGGCCTTGGGCAAGAATTTTGAAGAGCCGGGCAGGGTTCTCGATATCTTTCTGGTCTGGATATTGGGCGCTTGGGTCTGCCCAAGACGATTCTAGTCAAATGCCCCGAATCCGGTAACTTCCCGGCAAATGTCCCTTAACCCAGTTGACGGAGGGGGGAATTGGAAATCTATTATCAACAGGATCTGCCTTCCCGGACGCTGGAAGGGTAGGCTCCTGCTGTTACAGCCCGGAAGAATCATTACCCTGAATATGAAGACGTTTCTGAAATCCCTCCTCGTCCTGTCAACGCCGGTCCTGTTCCTGATGGGCCTTGCGTCCCCCTCCATCGCTCAGGAAATGAAGGAAGCCCCGCTGGTGGACGGCTTGGCAGACCTCCGGAAGCTCAGCAAGAAGCTGGTGGCCCTGTCAGCTCCCAGTGCCGCGGCCACGGTTTCCCTCGTCTCGACCGGGGCCGGGGGAGCCGGTAGTGGGGTTATCGTGAGCGAGGAAGGCCTGGTCCTGACCGCGGCCCACGTGGTGGCCTCCCTTTCTGACGAGGTTATCGTGATTTTTCCAGACGGCAAGCGGGTCAGGGCGGAGAAGCTTGGAGGCGATTACGATCGGGATGCGGCCATGGTGAGGATAACGGAGGAGGGTAGCTACCCCTTCGTGAAGGTGGGCGAGAGTGGAGACCTCCTGCGCAATGAATGGTGCGTCGCCTTCGGGCATCCGGGTGGATTTGATTCCATGCGGACTCCTCCGGTGCGGTTGGGCCGGGTCCTGAAGAACGGACAATTCGTGACCACGGACTGCGCGGTGGTGGGAGGAGACTCGGGAGGGCCGCTCTTCGATATCAAGGGAGAGGTGATCGGAATCCATTCCAATATCGGATCCACCCTGACTGAGAACCGTCACGTGCCCATCGACGTATTCCTGGAAAGCTGGGACGACATGGTTGAGGGAAAACGTACCGGAGCACGCTTTGCGGGACGAGAGGAGCAGATCGACCCCGATCGCCCTGTTCTCGGGATCAATCTGGACGGGCCTGCTGAGGATGGTGGAGTCGTCCTCGCAGGAGTGATGGAAAACTCTCCGGCCGAGAAAGCTGGATTACAGGCAGGGGACGTGGTGGTGGAGATCGATGGGGATACGGTGAACAGCCCGGAGGAACTTGTCCGAGCGGTTGGGGAATTCAAGGCTGGGGAAAAGTTGACCGTTTCCTACCAGAGAGGGGAGGAAAAGGAGGAGGTTGAGATTGAGCTGGCTCGTCTGGGGGATCTTATGGAGGCGCCTCCAGAGCGTCCGGATCGTGATCGTCGGCGCCGTAACCGGGAGCGCCCGCGTGACGATGCAGAAGAAGACGAGGACGAAGAGGATGTCCCCGGGAGTGATGATGGGCCCGGGGGAGACGAAAAGGAAAATGAAGAAGGAGGAGATGGTGCAGCACAGGCCCGTAAGGAGATCGAAAAACTCCTCAGGGAATCACTACGGAGAGGTGACCTCGATCTGGATGAAAAGCAGCTGGAGCAACTTGGCGGGATGGCTGAACTCGAGCGGGTTCTGCGTGAACTTGCTGAGTCGATTGGACCGGAAGCACTTCGTGACATGCTCGAACTGGAGGTCCAGAGCGGTCCGGATGACTTTTTCGAATCTGCCATGAAATCACTTCAGCCGGTTACCGGCAAGGCGGCGAAGTCAGTGGTGGCAGTGCAGGTTAATGGAGAACCGGTGGCGCTGGGAACCGTTGTTTCCGGGGAAGGTCACATTCTCACCAAGAATACCGAGACCCTCAAGGGGGAGATTTCCCGTTCGAAAAATGGAGGAAAGGAGCCCCTGAAGTTGATCAAACGTTTCCCAAAGCGTGATCTTGCGCTCTATCAGGGGCCATCCGGAGGATTGGAACCGGTGCGATGGACCGGTAAGAAAAAGAATCCGATAGGAACGCTCTTGACCACGCCCGGTCCCGACGGAGCGCCTCTCGGCATCGGATTGATCAGTGTACTGACTCGTGCGCTGGGCGAGATTGGGTTTCTCGGAATCCAGGCCGGGGAGGGTGACGGGGGCGTGATCATCGTGCGTATTGTAAATGGTAGTCCGGCTCAGAAGGCAGGTCTCCGGGCGGATGATGTGATCACGCACGTAGATGGTAAGGCGCTCATGGATCCGTTCGCCTTCGGGAGCAAGATCCGGACCTACCGTGCAGGTGATGAGGTAGAGTTCACTTATCGCCGGGGGGAGGAGGAGCAGAAGATCTCGGTCAAGCTGGCTTCACGGCCGGAGGAACAGAGTTCCGGCCGTTTTCGGCGCATGAATGAAATGAGTGGCCCTCTTTCCGACCGTATTTCTGGATTTCCCCTGGCGTTGCAGCACGATATTCCCATTCCGCCGAGCTTCTGTGGGGGGCCTCTCCTGGACCTGCAGGGACGCTGTGTCGGGATCAACGTTTCCCGGGCTGGCCGGGTTAAGACCCTCGCGATTCCCACGGAAGACCTCCGGGAGCTTCTCGCCTCGGTGGAGGGGTCGGAGGAAGAAAAGCCCGGCCCCGAGGTAGCTGACAACGCCCCCCGCCCAAGCCCCGCTCCGGATCCGGAGGAGAGGTCAAAAGAGCGGGCGCGGGTCCTGAAGGAACTCCGCGAGGTGGAGGAGCGCCTCCGGGAACTCGAAAAGGAGCTTGAGGAGTTAAAGAAGTAAGTTCCGTGCCGGGGCGGCTAACCGCTCTATTCCAGGGCTGAGTTCCAGTCGTCGATCCTGCTCTGCTGGTCAGCAAAAAGATCGTCCGTGGAGTCGTGGATGGTGATCGAGTCGATGGTGATATCCTCCGCTGGTCGGTCCCCCGGGCCTGTTGGTGAGGTAGCGATGGCATCCACGACGTCCTGACCTCCGGTTACCTCTCCGAAGACGGTGTGTTTCCCGTCGAGGAACTGGGTTGCCTTGTGAGTGATGAAGAACTGGCTTCCATTCGTGTTGGGGCCGGCGTTGGCCATGGAGAGTTTGCCCGCGCTGTCGTGGCTGCGATGGGGGAGGCATTCGTTCTCAAACTGATAGCCCGGTCCTCCACGACCAGAACCCTCGGGGCAGCCGCCCTGGATCATGAAGTCGGAAATCACCCGATGGAAGATGATGCCGTCGTAGAATCCTTTTGAGGCAAGATTCAGGAAACTGGCGCAGGTTACCGGGGTGTCACCGGCGAAGAGGGAAATATCGATGGCTCCCTTGGAGCTGTTGAGGGTGATCTTGATGTCGTCCATGAGTCCCTTTTAAAGGTCCGGGCGCAGGATTCAGGTTCCACCGCTAGGCTTTCCGTCGAAGGAGGGCACGGGAGGGAGGCGATCCAGCACGGCTTTCGCGCTCAGTCCCGACTCCCGCAGGGTCGCAAGGGAGAGAGCATGGTCACGGGTAGCCAGTCGCCTGCGGGCCTCGTCCCGGATCAGTTCGTGATGGAGATACCGGGGCTCAGGGTATCCGAGCAGGGCCTGCAGGAGACGGTGTATGTGGGTCGAGGAAAGGAGATCCTCGCCCCGGGTGACCAGGGTGATGCCCTGTGCGGCATCATCCACGACCACTGCAAGATGGTAGGAAGTGGCGATATCCCGGCGGGCGAGGACAACGTCCCCGAGTTCCCCGGGAAGAACGGTCCGGGTTCCGGTGCGGAGGTCGTGGAAGGTAAGCTCCCCGCACAACTCTGCTGCCCGTCCGGAGTCGAGGCGCCAGGCATGAGGGTGGCCCTGGTCGATCCGGTTGGCCCGTTCGTCGTCACTGAGGCTGCGGCAGGTTCCGGGATAGAGGGGGCCTTCCGGGCCGTGGGGAGCATTGGGCATCCGGGCGATTTCCTCTGCGATGGCACGGCGGTTGCAGAAGCAGGGGTAAGTGACCCCCTGCTTCCTGAGTTGATCGAGGGCGTGGGTATAGTGCTCCATGCGGCTTGACTGGCGCATTGCTTCTTCCTTGCCTCTGAGACCCAGCCAGCGGAGATCCTCCTCGATCAACGCGTAATACTCGGGCCGGATCCTGGTATGATCGATGTCCTCAAAGCGCAGGAGGCATGTCCCGCGGTTACGCTCCGCCAGTTCGTGGGCCACCAGGGCGGCATAGGCGTGGCCAAGGTGCAGCCGACCGGTAGGACTGGGAGCAAAGCGGGTCAGCATGTGAAAAGTCTCAGGGTTCAAGTTGGAGGTTTCAAGTTGTCCTTTGTCCGGGCATAATGCCTGGGCAGGTGTGTTGCGGCATGACCTGTAATCTTGAACCTGCAGACTGTTTGATGAGCGCACGAAAACTTGAAGCTCGCACTGGTGGACGAGGGCGGAGAGGGCATCCGGGGCTGGGTCTGCTTGTGGGCCTTATTGTGATGGCATGGCTCGTTGAGCTGATAGACCAGAATATTGCGCTGAATCTTGATCGATACGGGGTCTATCCGCGCACCTTTGTCGGGTTGAGGGGCGTCATTTTCATGCCATGGCTTCACAGTGGCTGGGACCACCTTCTGGACAACACCGTAGCCCTGCTCGGGCTGGGGGTGATCGTGATCCTGGCAGAAGGAAGACGATTTGCCTCGACCACCTTGATTCTCGCCCTGATCAGCGGACTGGGCACCTGGCTCATTGCGGACCTGGGCCATCCCGGTAAGGGGATTCACATCGGGGCAAGCGGGCTGATATACGCTTACTTCGGGTATATCCTGGCCCGGGCTATCTGGGGCCGACGACTGGTCTGGGCAGTAGTTGGTATCTTGGTTGCGGTCGTCTACGGAGGAATGATCGGGGGGATCTTCCCGGAGGGTGATCATATCTCGTGGGAGGCTCATCTGGTTGGATTGCTGGGTGGGGTGTGGCTGGGTCAGCGGCATTCATAGTGCCCTCCGGGAGTTGACTGTTTTACTCCTTGCTAAGCCGCGGTCCGGTGGCTCGTAATGAGCGATCGTGAAATACAGCTTCCTGCTCCTCGCCGTGTTCCTTGGAATGCCGATCGTGGCCTCTGCCCAGAAGGGGCAGAAAAGCCCCGGCACAAATGACATTATCAGCAGGAAGGGAAATCCGGGAGGCTTCCTGATCAGGGATACCAAAGCAGCTGGCAAGAAGGCAGCCGGTGATTCTCGCAAGAAAAAGGCGAAGCGTGAGCGTCCGGCCTGGATCTGGAGTGAGCTGGGTGAACGCCCTAACGCGGAAGTTGTTCATTTCCGGAAAACCTTTGAGTTGAAGGGGGGGAGAAAGGCCGCCGTACTCAGTGTGACGTGCGACAATCACTATGAGGCCTGGATCAACGGGAAGCTGGTCGGCAAGGGTGACAACTGGGCACAACCGGGTCAGTTCGAGATCCGCAAGGACGTGAAGAATGGCGAAAACGTGATTGCCATCCGGGGACGCAATGCGGGCGGTATTGCGGGATTGGCCGCATCTCTTGAGCTTACCACGGCGAAGGGAGAAAAAGTCCAGATCGTAACCGATGGGAGCTGGAGGGTTTCTTCCAAGGAAGCAAAGGGTTGGCAGGAAGCAGGCTTCAATGACTCGGCCTGGAGCAAGCCCAAGGTGCACGGGAAGATGGGAACGAACCCCTGGGGTCCGGTCCTGGGGGGAGGAGCCCCACTGGTGGCCGGGGAACCGCAGGCACCTGAGGATCGGACAGAGGATTACAAGGTCGCCAGGGACTTTCGGCTGGAGAAGCTCTACACTGTTCCCAAATCCCAGGGATCATGGGTTGCCATGGCAGTGCGCCCGGATGGACGTCTTATCGTGTGTGACCAGTATGGAGGGTTGTATGGGCTCAAACCGCCGATGATCGGTGACGAGGATGCCACCACCGTGGCGAAACCGCTGGATGGCCTTGCGATCGGAGGTGCTCATGGTCTGCTCTGGCACCGGGGGGCGCTCTATGTCGCCGTGAATGAGCGAGCCCACGGAGGGAAGAGGAATGGGGTCTACCGGGTCACCGATTCAGATGGGGACGGAAACCTCGATCAGATTGCGCTCCTGAAGGCCTTCGGTGGAGGAGGGGAGCACGGACTGCATTCCATGGTGCCCTCCCCGGATGGTGAGTGGATCTACTTCATCCATGGCAACCACGCCAACCCTCCGGAAATGGACCATTACTGGATGCCCCGCAACTGGGGCGAGGATCACCTCCTGCCGCGTAATCCTGACGGAAATGGACATGCCTCGGGAACAATGGCACCGGGCGGGGCGGTTCTGCGCTTCAAGCCGGATGGGACGCAGTGGGAGATGGTGGCGAGCGGCTTCCGTAATCCTTTCGACCTGGCCTTCAACGAGCATGGCGACCTTTTTGCCTACGATGCCGACATGGAGTGGGACCTCGGGATGCCCTGGTATCGTCCCACTCGCATTAACCACGTGGTCCCGGGAGCGGAGTTCGGGTGGCGTAATGGGACGGGAAAATGGCCGACTTACTTTGAAGACAGCCTGCCGGCGGTGGTGGATATAGGGCCGGGATCACCAACGGGGGCACTTTCGGGATTAGGAGGAAAGTTTCCGGACCGGTATCAGCGGGCGATCTACTTCTTCGATTGGACCTTCGCGACCATTCATGCCGTGCACCTCGAGCAGGATGGTTCCAGTTACCGGGGAACCAAGGAAGAATTCGTGGCTGGTCCCGGTTTGCCGTTGACCGATGCTGAGTTCGGAAAGGATGGCTCGATGTATTTCATGACCGGCGGCCGCCGGACCGCCTCGGCCCTCTGGCGCGTCACCTACACCGGGACCGAGAGCACGGCCCCGATCAAGCGTGATTCGGCGGGTTCACCGCTTCCCGAACTGTCGCAGGAACTGCTTGAGGCGCCCTATGGGAAAATCTACGAAACGATGGGTTCCCCGGATCGCTTCATCCGTTTCGTGGGCCGGGTCGAGGCCGAGCGGCGGTCCATGGACGAACTCAGGAAGGCGGTTCGGAAAGGCGGAAATACCTGGCAGTTGATTGATGCCGCCATTGCATTGGCGCGGCAGGGAAAGGATACGGATCGGGGAACGGCCCTGGGCTGGCTCGGTAAACTCAAGTGGGGCGGACTGACGAAGTCGGAGCAATTGGGGCTTCTGCGGGCCTATGGGCTGGTCTTCGCCCGTCTGGGCGCTCCAGATGAGGAGGAGAGAAAGAACACCACGGCGGCCCTTGATGCGGCCTATCCTTCGGGGGATGACGATCTGGATGCCGAACTTTGTCGTGTGCTGTGTTTTCTGCAGGCCCCCAAGGTCGTTGATCGAACGCTCAGGTTGATGGCCGCCCGCAAGGATACCAAGTGGCCTGACTGGGCTGAGCTGGCCTCGCGCAATTCAGGTTATGGTCGGGCGGTTCTTGGGATGCTGCGCAACTCGCCCCCGGCCCAGAATATTCACTACGCCTTTTGCCTGAGGGTCGTGAAGGGTCCCTGGAGCGAGGGACAACGTCGCCAGATCATGGAGTGGTATTCCGGAATCGAGGCCCGGAGTGGGGGCAACAGTTACCGTAAGTTTCTCCAGCGCATGAAGGATGACATGCTCAGGAATGCGACGGAGGGTGAGCGCAAGGTCATCAGTTCCTGGAATCTGCCCCGGCCGAAGAGTGTCTTTGCCGGTCTGCCCACTCCTGCCGGTCCCGGGAGGAACTACACTGCGGCCGAGGTGGTTCGGATTGGAAAGGATCTCTCCGGGGCTGACCTTGAGAACGGGAAGAAGATGTTCAAGGCCACGCTCTGTTTCGCGTGTCACCGGGTGGGAGGCGAAGGGGGCGCGGCAGGACCAGACCTCTCTGCGGTCGGTGGCAGGTTCACGCTTGCTGATCTGGCGGAAGCCCTGCTGGAGCCCAATAAGGTGGTTTCCGATCAATACCAGTTCAGTGTGATTACCGGAAAGGACGGGTCCTCTACCTGGGGTCGGGTGGTTGAGGAGAAGGGAGGAGAGATCACCCTTGCCAGCAATGCCTTTGACTTCTCCCAGACGAAGCAGCTCAAGCGTTCGGAGGTTGAGAGTATCACTCCGTCGGAAATCTCACCCATGCCAGCCGGATTGATCAATACCCTCAATGAGGCGGAATTGAGGGATCTTCTTGCTTTCCTCCTCAGGAAGTAAGCTGGTTACGCATCTGCCTTTCGCCTCGGGAGAGTGGAATCCCTGTTCCGGGACAGGGATATGAGTCCAGAGGAGGATCCCGGACTCTTCTGCCTAATCCGGGGTGTTTCGAGAAAACCTGGCAAGAGGAGGTTTCGGAGAGGGCCAAACCCGCTCGCATATGAGCAATTCTTCTCGACAGGGTCCCGGGGCTCTCCTTGCATGGACCCCATGAAACCTGCAACTTGCATTGGATTGGGTGTCTTGGCCGGGGTGAGCATTCTGCTGACCAGCTGTGGAGGGAAGGGCAAGGACGACGAGAACTCACTCAAGGGAAAAACCTTTGGCAAGTTCACCATCCTTGACGAAGTTCAAACTGATGGGGGGGACCGTTCCCTGGCCAAGAAGAACGCGGAGAATACCCTAGGCAAGTATCCCGAAGTCGACGCCATGATCGGGCTCTGGGCCTACAATGCGCCCCAGTGTCTCGAGGCCCTCAAGGATGCCGATAAGCTGGGGCAGGTAAAGGTATTCTCCTTTGATGAGGACCCGGTGGCCCTGGATGCAATCAAGGACGGGCACTGCGAGGGAACGATCGTGCAGGATCCCTATCTCTTTGGATACGACTCCATCAGGTATCTCAAGGACATCGTCCTGAATGACAAGATGCCCGAGCTCAACGAAGACAAGAACATCCCGGTGCCGATCCGGACGATCGTGAAGGATAACGTGGAGGAATTCCGCAAGACCGTGGATGACCGGTTGGCAGCTGGTAAAGCAGCCAAGGGGACAGAAGTCCCTGCGGGCGCTCCCAAGTTCGCATTCATCACAAATGTAGCGGACCCCTTCTGGAGTCATGCCGAGGCGGGATGTTATGTTGCGGCCAAGGAGTTTGGAGTTGCCGTGGAATTCCAGCAAAACGCCGCTGCTGACCTCGCCGGCCAGAAAAAGATCGTTGAGAACATCGTCAACAAGGGAGATTGCAAGGGCATTGCAATCAGCATCATGAATCCAGTAAATCAGACTGAGATGGTCAACAGCGTTGCCGATAAGCTTCCGCTGATCACCATTGATAGCGATGCGCCTGATTCGAAGCGTCTCTTTTTCCTGGGCACGGAGAACTACCAGGCCGGGCGCGAACTTGGCAAGCTGATCAAGAAGTCGATGCCAGACGGAGGAAAGATCATGCTTTATGTAGGCAAGATCGACCAATTGAACTCGATCCAGCGCCGGGACGGTTTGCTCGATGAACTCGCGGGCAAGCCCGCCAAGTAAAAGGTGGCCGCAGACCCGGACTCCCAGCTACTCCTGGAGGCTCGCGCGATCAGTAAGCGCTTTGGGGGAGTGCGCGCCCTTGAGGGAGTAAGCGCTTCTTTCCGTGCCGGGGAGGTCGTGGCGGTGATGGGCGAGAACGGGGCGGGGAAGAGCACTCTCATGAAGTGTCTTGCCGGTGTTCATCAACCAAATGCGGGGGAAGTCGCGGTGGATGGGAATCTCGTCTCGATTCCCGATGTCAGGGCGGCGGAGAAGCTGGGGATCGCTTTTATCCACCAGGAGTTGAACCTGGCGGAGAACCTGAATATCGGGGCCAACGTGTTTCTTGGCCGGGAACCAAGGAAATTCGGGCCATTCTTCGACAGGCGCGAAATCCGCCTTCGGACGCAGGGCCTGCTGGACGCCCTTGAGCTCGATGTCACTCCCGACACGCCGGTGCGGAACCTTTCGATTGGTCACCGCCAGATGGTTGAGATTGCCAAGGCGCTTTCCCAGAAGGCACGAATTCTCATCATGGATGAGCCCACCAGCTCATTGTCTCTCCATGAGACCCGCATTCTCTTTCGCCTGGTGAAAAAGCTCCGGGAAGAGGGAATGTGTATCGTCTTCATCTCTCACCGGATGGCAGAGGTGGAGGAGATAGCGGACCGGGTTATCGTCCTGAAGGATGGCAGGAACAGTGGGGAGCTGGGGAGGGAGGAGATCAACCGTGACCGTATTGTTTCGCTCATGGTGGGCCGGGAGCTGGTGGCGCACGAGAAAACCGTCGGGGAGTGTGGGGAGACCCTGCTGGAAGTGCGCGGCCTGAGGGTGGCACGATTTCCGGATGTGCCGATAAGTTTCGAATTGCGGGCGGGCGAGGTGGTCGGAATGGCGGGCTTGGTTGGAGCGGGCCGCACGGAGGTGGCGAGGGCTTTATTTGGAATAGACCGTTCGCTTGGTGGCGAGGTTCGGGTGAAGGGTGAAGAGGTGTCCATCAAGCACCCGCGGGATGCCATTCGTGCGGGAATGGCCCTGGTGCCCGAGGATCGCAAGGCACAGGGGGCGATCCTGAACCTTGC
>Ga0163180_10001306_pt1 | contig 14297 bp, 14 predicted proteins | sample AtlANTMetagenome_2_FD_109647 | JGI IMG/M metagenome (GOLD analysis project Ga0163180, IMG submission 109647) | Marine eukaryotic phytoplankton communities from the Atlantic Ocean - Atlantic ANT 4 Metagenome | ecosystem: Environmental > Aquatic > Marine > Oceanic | place: North Atlantic Ocean...
CCTTCGCCCAGATAGCGAATCCGCTTTGCAGTCCGCCGGTCATAGCCGTCGAGCTTCCATGGGCCTTGGTAGTCAAGCTGAACATGGTCCTGGTCTGCGGTCCTCGACATCGCCCAGGATGCCTCCACCGAATTGTCCCAGCGTACGACTCGCTCCATCCGAAAGGGCCAGATCATGCGACGTCGGGCCGCCTCCCCCTCCTTGAGCTTCTGTGGAGGGGCCGGCGAGAGCATGGGCAGCAGCAAGCCCAACATCTCTCCGCTGCGCCCCCACCCGGAGATGTGAAGTGCATCCTGAACATCCAGCAGCTCACCGTCCTCAAATGAGCGAATCTGTAGGGTCCGCCCCTCTACCTCACTGACCTGCGAGCTCTCCTCGCCATCCGCCTGCTCCACGACCCGCACAAAACGGATCTGCCGTCCTAAGGAGCCATCTCGAAAGCGCACCGTAGGCTCGATCGACACCTCGCCCTCGAGACGCCACTGCCCAGCGACCAGCACATCCAAGGCACCCATCGGCGCAGACACCTCGCCGGTGCGCACCCGGACCTCAAAGCGGTACAACGACTCAGGCGCTGCTGCCCCGGCATCCGCCGAGCACAGCACCACCCACAGCAGCGTAAGCATGCACCACCGAGCCGTATTCATGATGGAGAACCCCCCGCCACAGCGCTAACATGAGGCATGACCTCGCCCACTCCAGCAGCCATCATTCTTGCCGCCGGGGGCTCCACCCGGATGGGCGAGCCAAAGGCCTTGCTCGATCTGCACGGACGCCCACTCATCCAGGCGCATATCGCCGCACTCACGGAGTTCTGCGATCCGGTGATCGTCGTGACCGGCGCACACCGTGAGCAGATCGAAGCGGTACTTCCCGAACACGTTCAGCAAGTCCACAACAAGGACTGGTCCACCACACAGACCAAAGACTCCATCGCACTCGGCCTGAAGGCTCTCCCACCCGAGGCCACGGTGCTCATCACACCTGTCGACGTGCCACCGGCACCTGGGGACGTACTCGAGATGCTCATTGAGGCCCGTCATCCCGCGGTGCCCATCGATGAAGAGCAGCGCGGTCATCCCGTGATCGTGGTGGCACGCAATGCCCTGAAGACGCTGGATGCGCATCCGCTGCACCACCACCTACGTGACGCCGAGGAGATCGAAGTCGACTGGCCAGACTGCACGGTTGGCTTCAACACCAAGGCGGAATGGCGGGCGTGGAGAGGCTGACTACTCTTCGGCTGGAATTCCTCGCAGCCCTTCCATTAGCAGGTCGTCAAACCGCTTCGCGGAGTGAATACCTCGCTGCCTGAGGATCTGGTTTCGAACCGCAACCTCAATGATGGTGGCGATGTTTCGACCAGGCGTCACCGGCAGAAGAATATGACTGACTGCCAGCCCAAGAAAGTCGACAGTGTGCGAGTCCAGCCCGGTCCGATCCGCCTGTGGCGCTCGCTCCCAGCCCACCAGCTCTACAACCAAGTCTACCCGCGCCATCTCCACCACTGCAGCGTGGCCGAAGAGGTCTCCGGCATGGATGACACCCAGCCCACGGACCTCCATGAAGTGCCCCAGTGGTGCCACCCCAGTCCCGAAGAGTTCCTCTCCTGATCGGAAGAGGCTGACCCGGTCGTCGGCCACCATTCGGTGTCCCCGAATGACCAATTCCAGCGCTGTCTCACTCTTTCCGATTCCGCTCGCCCCGGAGATCAACACGCCCAGGTCATGAACCTGAACCAAGACACCATGATGCTCCTCACGGGCAGCCAGTTCGCGTCGCAGGAAGTCCTGCAGGTCACGAATGAATTCCCCGGTTGGGCGAAGGGTGCTGAACAGCGGCACATTGTTCTCTTGCGCCACCTCCATCAAGGCGGGAAATGGAGCCAACCCCCAGCACAGGACCACGCATGGAACGCCGGAGCGCACGTAGTCCATCAGGATCTTTCGTTGCTCCTCGGGGCGGCGAGCGGAGAGGTACTCAACCTCGGCCTTGCCCAGCACATGAATCGAGTGCCCATGTGGACGCTGCAGCCCAGTCAGGACGAGCCCGGGCTTCTGGACCTCACGATCCCGAATTTCCCGCCCGAGCCCCTCTTCACCACACTGCAGGCGCAGCCCAAGTCGCTCGCATTCGTCGACCAAGCGCTGGACGGCAATACAGCTCGTCTGAGATGGAACCGGCGCTGAAGGCACTAGGCTTCAATCTCCTCCGACTCATCCACAAGTGTAGAGAAGCCATCACTGGCATCACCTGAGCCCGCCTGACTCCGATCAATCTTGCGCTCACGATGCCGACGAACCACACGCTCCAGCTTGGACATCAAGCCGTCGATGGTGGTGTACATGTCCTCGGACTCCTCATGAGCCTTGAACACATTTCCACTAGAGGCCACGGTCACTTCGGCCATGTGTCGGTGCTTCTCGACGCGCAGCACAACATGGGCATCAATGGGCTCACGAAGATGCTTACTGACCTTCTTGAATCTCCGCTCCGCGCGATCCTTCAAGGCGCTGGTCGCGCGAATATTCCGATAGGTCATATCAAAGTTCATCGTTTTCTCCAGATTTGAGTAATATCGTTCTAAAGTACACTTTTCCGCTGTGACGAGGACAGAATCCCCATTCCTTCTCGATACTTTGCAACCGTACGGCGTGCGATCTTGACGTTCTGCACCCGCAGCAGCTCCACAATCTTTTGATCCGAAAGCGGCTTCTTGGCGTTCTCTTCTGAGATCAGCTTTCGAATCTTCTGCTTGACCGCTTCGGCAGCCAAGTCTTCTCCATGCACCCGCTGAATCCCTGCGTTGAAGAAGTACTTCAGCTCAAAGATGCCATGTGGGCACTGCACATACTTATTGGTGGTGACACGTGAGACGGTCGACTCGTGAACCTCAATCTCATCGGCCACGTCCCGCAGAACCATCGGCTTCAAGCCCTCTGTGCCACGGTCAAAGAACTCGCGCTGACGGACCAGGATGCACTCCATCACCTTGTGGATGGTTCGCTGACGCTTGAAGATACTCTTGATGAGGAAGTCAGCGCTCTCCAGTCGCTCCTTGATGTAGTTGCGATCATCCTTTGAGGAGCTGAGGTCCGTCAGGATCTTTCGGTAGTACGGGCTCACCCGCAAGCGAGGCAGACCATCCTCATTCTGTAAGATCTGCCACTCATCTCCGACCTTCACCACTTGAATGTCCGGAATGATGTACTGCTCAGGAGCATCGGAGAATGGACGCCCGGGCCACGGCTCCAGGGTCTGGACCATCCGGTGGTACTCCACCACGTCCTCTTGGTGCAGGTCCATCACTCGCGCGATGTTGGCATAATTGCGAGTCTCGAGATCCTTGATGTGGTTCTGCAGGAGAGGAACAATGAAGGGGTCTTCCGGCCAAGAGAGCTTGGCCTGGATCACCAGACACTCCACGAGGTTGCGGGCTGCACACCCTGGAGGATCAAATCCCTGAATGATCATCAGGGCACCCTCAGCGGAGTCCAGATCGGCGCTGGCCTCCTCCATGATCTCCTGAAGCTCACTCTGCAGCCAGCCTCTGTGATCGAGATTGTGAATGATGGAGATGGCTGCCCGGTGTTCCTCATCCGTACAGCTCTGCATGTTGAGCTGCCAGGTCAGGTGCTCAGCGAGGTCAGCGGATCGAGTGAGCGTCGCCTCGATGGGTGGGAGCTCGTCATAATTGCCACGGATCGTGCTTCCCTGGTTGCGTGGCTGACTCGCCATGTCGTCGAGGACCTTGGTCCAGTCGACCCCCTTTTCCTCTTGAGCGCCGTTGTTCTGCTCCACCACATCCTGGCGCTGAGCATTGGCATCTGCCTGCAGTCCCGCCTCGGCATCATTCAAAGTAGTGGATGATGTTCCTGGAATCTCCTCGAGCGCAGGATTCTCGAGCATCTCCTTTTGTACGGCTGTCACCAACTCTTGATGGCTGAGCTGAAGAAGCTTGATCGCCTGCTGCAGCTGGACCGTGATCACCAACTGCTGCTGCAGCTTCTGGGTCTGCCTGATTTCTAGGGCCATCCAACCTCTAACTGTCGGGCCATATCAATCGCCCAACCCCAGTCCATCATACGACGGTCAGCCCCCCCCGCGGAACCACCACAGGCAAGAAACGGGCCAGCGCCTCACTGTCCACGCTCCAAGACCCGCCGTGGCACGGGAACCTTCCAACCCGTTCAGCCGTACTCAGGTGCCGACCACGTCATCGAATACCGTCCCCAGGTAACGATCTCGGACCCGGGCATCGGCCGCGATTTCAGAGGGTGTCCCTCGTGCCATCTCTTGCCCCTGATCCAAGAGGATGACCCTGTCACAGACTCCCATTGCGGCGCGGACGGCATGATCGGTCAGCAGCACACCCAGCCCGGATTCGGCCAATCCGCGAATGGTCTGCTGCAGCCCTTCCACTCCCACCGGGTCCACACCGGAGAACGGCTCGTCCATGAGCAGGTACCGGGGGGTAGTCGCAAGGCTCCTCGCGATCTCCAGTCGACGCCGCTCGCCACCCGAGAGTGTTCCTGCCCGCTCATCTGCGAGCTCGCCCAGCCCCGCCCTGGCCAGGGCATCCTTCACATCCACTTGGCCGATCGCAAGCCCGACATTCTCCGCCACCGTCATGGCACGAATCACTGTGGGCTCCTGAGCCAGATACCCCAAGCCTTTTCGAACCCTCCGCCAAAGCGGCAGGCCATCGAGCGACTCGCCATCGAGGCGAACAGTACCGGCGACCGGCTTGATTCGGCCGGATAGGATTCCGAAGGTGGTGCTCTTCCCTGCGCCATTTGGCCCAAGCAGCCCGAGCACCTCACCAGGCCGCAGGTGAAGCTCCAGCCCAGCCAAGACCACTCGCCCGCCATACCGGTGCTGAAGTCCGGTGGCATGAAGCCCAATGCTCACTTCGAACCTGCCCCCGGCGTCACCGCATCGGACGCAATGGTCATCCGGCACCCATCACACAGAACCTTGTCTTCATCCATATGAAGAACGATCCGGTCACCCGACATCTGGTTCGCTCCATCAGCAAGCACAGGCGATCCCGTCAGGGTGATCCGTCCATCCACCGTGGTCAGTACAGCCCTCTCTGCGCGACCGCTGCGTTCACCGTGACGCACCCGCACTGCACCGAGTGCGATGGCTCGCTCCACGCGACCCGGCGAGGAGAAGTTGACCTCCATCTTGGTGCACTCGAGGACCACGGGTCCCCGTCGAGCCGTCACCCCCCCGCTGAGGATCGCCGTCCGACTTCGAAGGTCCCACTCGGTGTGAGGCGCCTCGATCTCCAGCGCACCATCCTTCGCGACGACATCACGGGCCACACCGTCGCCACCTGGCGCCACCTGTGCAACCGCTGCTGAGATCTCCCGACCGTCCGCCAGCTCAAGCGCCACACCGGTCGCAACCATTCCCGGCTCTTCAGGAGGATCGGCATGGCCGACACAAGCCACAAACAGCGCCAGAAATAGCATTCAGGCGAGGGCCTCCGGTCCGGTCAACACCGGAGCCTCTTCCGCACCCGCCGTGCTGGCCTTGGCCGCACCCCGCTTGCCACGCTTGCCCTGGAAATCCAGTGCTGCCTTGGCGAAAGCCACAAACAAGGGATGGGGCGAGAGGGGTCGGCTCTTGAACTCCGGATGGAACTGACAAGCCACAAAATAGGGGTGATCCGAGAGCTCCACCATCTCGGCGAGCTTGCCATCCGGACTGCGGCCACTGATCTGAAGACCGGCACTCTCCAGCGCCTCGAAGTAGGCCGGATTTACCTCATATCGATGGCGGTGCCGCTCCTGAATGTCATCGGTCCCGTACAGCCTCTGAACAACAGATCCGTCACGCAGGCGACATGGCCATGCTCCAAGCCGCATGGTCCCGCCCTTGTCGACGACATCATGCTGCTCGTCCATCAGCTCGATTACCAGATTTCCGGAGCGCTCCGAGAACTCCCGGCTGTGTGCATCGGCATGGCCCAGGACATTCCGCGCGTACTCGATCACGGCGAGCTGCATTCCCAGACAGATCCCAAAGAATGGTACCCCGTTGTCTCGTGCCCACTTGATCGCTGCGATCTTTCCTTCCACTCCCCGCTCGCCGAAGCCCCCCGGAACCAAGATGGCATCGCATGCCGCGAGGGTCTTGCCGATCTTGTCCAGCTCCAGCGTCTCGCTGTCGTAGAACTCCAACTCAACGCGGCAGTCGTTGGCAATCCCGCCGTGGTACAGCGCCTCATTGAGGGACTTGTAGGTATCGGCGAGGTGGACGTACTTTCCGACGATCCCGATTCGAGCCGTCTTCTGCGCATTTGCCCACCGACTGATCAACTCCTCCCACTCGGTCAGCTTGGCCTGTGCAGCCCAGATTCCAAGCTTCTCTAAGATTCGATCGTCGAGATCTTGTTCGTGCAGTGCCAGTGGCAATTGGTAGATGTTGGCGACGTCCTGGCATGCGATGACACTGTCTGTGTCCACGTTGCAGAACAGGGCAATCTTCTCGCGTGTGTCCTTGGGGATGTCGCGATCAGAGCGACACAAGAGGATGTCGGGCTGGATGCCGATCTCACGCAGCATCTTCACTGAGTGCTGGGTGGGCTTGGTCTTCAGCTCCCCGCTGGTCTTGATGAAAGGCACCAGAGTCAGGTGCACATAGAGCACATTGTCGGCCCCAGCGTCGTTTCTGAACTGACGAATCGCCTCCAGGTATGGCAGAGACTCGATATCGCCGACGGTTCCGCCGACTTCCACGATCGCCACATCCGCCTCGGTCACGCCCTCCCAGACCAAGCGCTTGATCTCATCGGTGATGTGGGGGATGACCTGAACCGTATGGCCGAGGTACTCGCCCTTTCGTTCCCGCTCGATCACGTTCTGGTAGACGCGCCCGGTCGTGAAGTTGTTTCGCTGGTGCATCGTGGTCGACGTGAACCGCTCGTAGTGACCCAGATCGAGGTCGCTCTCCGCACCATCATCCGTCACGAAGACCTCACCGTGCTGGTAGGGGCTCATCGTTCCAGGATCCACATTGATGTAGGGGTCCATCTTGATGTTGGTGACCCGAAGTCCACGCGCCTCCATGAGCGCGCCCATGGCTGCTCCTGAGAGCCCCTTGCCCAGAGAGGAAAGAACACCACCGGTGACGAAGATAAACTTCTTACGCATCAGAGCCTCAGTGTTGAGGAGAGAGAAGATTGTGACCTCGCACGCGCAAGATCATCTGGGGTATCGATCGATGTTGTCGCTCGAGCCACTGAAACAGTGTGTATCTCGATGCCGTGCTCTATCAGGCGAAGTTGTTCAAGTCCTTCCGATATTTCCAGCGGACTCTGCGCCAAAGATGCGAATTGCTGAAGAACATCGGATCGGAACCCATAGATGCCGACATGCAGCCAAAAGGGACCGCCTGTCGGTACGGGTGCACGTGAGAAGTACACCGCGCGTCCATCCTTGGTGAGGACTGCCTTCACCTTGGAGGGGTCCTTCACATCGAGATCCTCCGGAAAGTTCGTCACCGGTGTGATCACGCCGACCTCCTGGGCGATCAACGCCTCGGCGACCGCATCCACCTGAAGGGGGTCCAGGTTCAGGTTGTCGCCCTGAACATTGATGAAGTGCGTAGCGGACACGCTCTGAGCCACCTCAGCCACGCGATCCGTCCCCGTTTTATGCTGAGGCCCAGTCATACGGGCTTCACCACCATGGGCCTGGACCGCACGAAGAATCTCATCATCATCGGTCGCCACGATCACCCGTTCGACACGCTTGGCCTGTGCCGCCCGCCGCATGACATGCACCACCAGCGGAACTCCGTCGATCTCCGCCAGCACCTTGCTCGGCAACCGCGTGCTGCCCAGCCGTGCGGGAATGACAACAACAATGCTCACTTCAGTGCCCTCCTGCAATCCGAACGCCGTGCACATCAGGCGCCACATTTTCCTGCAGTGGGCCCGATCTATAAGTCCACATTCCATGGCGCAGATCAAGTGTTCGCACACAATCGACTGACCGACACCCCAAACGAGAGAAGGGCCCCCTGCTGACAGGCGGCCCCTCCACTGGTGTGCGAAGCAAGTTCTACCGCTTGGAGAACTGGAACTTCTTGCGGGCACCGGGCTGACCGTACTTCTTACGCTCAACCTTACGGGCATCGCGAGTAAGCAGGCCATTGGACTTCAGCACCGCACGGTGAGCCGGGTTGGACTCACAGAGTGCGCGGGCGATTCCAAGACGAATGGCGCCGGCCTGACCGGTCTTTCCGCCGCCAGAGACATTGACCAGGATGTCAAAGGACTCCAGGCTCTGTGTCAGAGCCAGGGGCTGCTTGAGCACCTGCTTGACGCTCTCGCGGTTGAAGTAGTTGTCGATGGTGGTCTTGTTGACGGTGATCCGACCGTGACCTGGGCGAAGGTAGACTCGCGCCACAGACGTCTTGCGTCGACCCGTTCCGTAGTACTGCGTGATGGACATGGATGCCTCAGATGAATTCGGGGAAGGGCTTGGGCTGCTGTGCCGCGTGGGGATGGTCTGCGCCTGCATACACCTTGAGCTTGCCAATGACCTGGCGAGCGAGGCGGTTCTTGGGAAGCATTCCCTTGACTGCCTGGGTGATGACGCGAGTAGGATCCTCATCGAGGACCTGGCCCGCTGTGCGCGTCTTGAGACCACCTGGATGTCCAGAGTACCGGTAGTACTCCTTCTGCTCCAGCTTGCGGCCGGTCAGCTTGACCTTCTCGGCGTTGACCACGACGACGAAGTCTCCGGCGTCGACATGTGGCTGGAAGGTGGGCTTGTGCTTGCCGCGAAGCGCGGTGGCGATGCGGGTTGCGAGTCGACCGAGGACCTGGTCCTCTGCATCGATCACATACCAGTCATGCTCCACGGTCGCGGGGCGGGTGATGGTGGTGCTCATTTTTCACTCACGGGGGTGTAGAATCAACAGTGATTCCGACCCTTTGGAAGGATTCAGTACACTCCAGTACACAGACTGAAGGCACAACAGGCTCGCGGTTTAAGGGGCCAATGCGCTGCTGTCAAGCGTTTTGGGACCGTTTTCAGTCGGCGAAGTCTCCCCCATGGACTGCACTTGTCTCCACATTCCCGCAGTCTCTACGTCCGCACCGGCCGCAACGCACCGAGCCAAGACATCGCTCGCCACCGCACTGCGGCCCGAGTCAAGCGCACGCTTGGCGGTCCACCGGCAGGCGCCCCCATGGGCTGGAGCCAGCTCAAGAACCGCCTGGCCATCGGCCAGCACAGCCTCCGGTCCGAGCACTCTCAGGCGAAGCCACCTGCCGGGCAAGGTCCGGGGCTGAGTACCCACACTGCTCAGGGCCCGCTTCGTGTCGGACTGACGGTGAGCCAACCAGCCCATCGCAACCCCCATCAACGGGTGGTTGGGCTCAATCTTGCCGACTTCGAGGATCACCGCGGCACTCTCGTCCGGGTCCAGCCCCTCAGGGGCACCGACCTCGCTGGAGAGAATGACCATCCACAACCAGCCATCGATGTCATTGGGGGAGAGCGCCAGCGCCATTGTCCGTCGCTGGAGAGCACGAAGACTGTCTCCCTGCTGGTAGGACTGGCGCGCTTGCTGGACGTACACAGCAGGCGGCCCCGGCACCTGAGGCCATCGGGCCTGCAGGCGGGTCGACAGCTGGTGAATGACCTCCCTGTCGCTGATTCGTTCCCCATCCGGCGAGCCCGAGCCACCTGTGAACCACAGCGTCACCGCCATAAAGATCACCAACGACACAGCAATCACGATGACCATCCAGCCATTCTTGATCGGCGGCGGCCTCATCCGCTGCCGAGTCACCCACATCCAGCCATGTTGTCCACCCTCTGGCACCGCAACTCTCCCCTTACCCTTCACTCTATCCAAAAAAGCAGTGGGTTCATGGCTTGACCTTTGGTCAGGGTGTGGTATCCAATCCGCCTCCGACGCAGTTGCGCCTGGGAAAAAACGCTCAAACCTACAGGTGTCATCATGCAGGACAAGGCTTCACTCGGTACCCGGTTCTCTTGCTACGAGTGTGGGAAGAAGTTCTACGATCTCAACCGGCCAGAGCCCACATGCCCAGCCTGCGGCGCCGACCAGAGAGAGGACCCGACTCCCGACCCACGAGTAGCTGTCATGGCACGCTACAAGGGTAGCCGCCTCACCACCGATCAGACCATGCCCTCCAAGGAGCAGTTCAAGGTAGACGATGAGGCCACCGAGGATGGCACCGCTGATGGAGCAGCCCCAGACCTGACGGAAGATGGTGGAGACGATCAGAAAGCCGCAGACGACGGCGACGAGACTGCAGAGAAGAACGCCAAGAGCTAAAACGGCATCGGCCACAGGCGAGCTACACCCGTGGCCCATCCCCCATCTCCACATGAACGAGCGTGAGCCCGTGGCCAGGGGACGTCGCTCCCGCCGCATCACGATGGCGGCTGTGAAGGACTTGTGGGATCGAGTCGGCAGGCCTGTATCCTCTGCCCACATCCACCAGAGTACCCGTCATCACGCGCACCTGGTGACGTAGGAAACCGTTTCCGACAAACTCCAGCTGCACCTCGCCATCCTCGGTGCGGCGGACTTCTGCCGAGATCAGCTTCCGAACGGGACTGGCAGCCATGCAGCGTGCCGCCCGGAAGCTGGTGAAGTCATGCTCACCCACCAGGTACTGCGCGGCCAGATGCATCGCTTCCTCGTCCAATCGCTCGCGAATATGCCACGTGTACTGCCGACGAAATGGGCACCGACCCATGCGGTTGAGGATGCGGTATCGGTACAGCTTGCGCCGAGCCCACCTGCGGGGGCAGAACCCTTCTGGAGCGGGCTTGGCCTCGATGACCGAGATATCGTCGGGGAGGTGGTGATTCAGACCCTCAACAAGCGCCCGCACCTCACGGGGTAGCGGCGTCTTGAAACCGATAATCTGCGCCAGTGCGTGAACACTGGAGTCGGTACGCCCCGAAGCCACCACCGGAACCGGGTCTCCCCCGCACAGCGCACCGATGGCACGCTCAAATTCCGACTGAATGGAGTTGCCATTGGGCTGGCGCTGCCAGCCCACATAGGCGTTGCCACGCCAAGCTACTGTCGCCTGCCAATTCGTTGCGCCCATCAGGGCCTCAGTGGTCGAACTTCAGACCAAAGGTGAGCGTGTTTCCAGAGAACTTCAAGCCATCCTGGGACTCGCCAATCTCCTGGTTGCGATACTCGACGGTGATGTAACTATCGGTGATCCCCGTCACCGCCTGCAGCTTGCTGGCGCGGCGTCCATTGAAGGTGTCTAGAAGAATGTGTGCACCGTAGGTCGTGTGCCATCCACTCTTACCACCTGAGATGTTCTCGTTGCCAGAGCCACCACCGCCCTCCCAGGCTTCGCGCCAGAAGAAGTAATCTCTTCCAACACCGGCAAAGGGCACGACGGGCTGCTCAGGCAGCACATCCAGGCGCCCCGTGACATCCACAGCCACCGGGTACAGATTCAGGTAGTCCGTCTGAGAGGAGCTCGCTCCACTCGCGCTGACACGACTTGCCTCCCCATGGAAATATCCGATGCTGCCCTTGATCTCGACGAGATCATAAATGGTGGGGCCAAATTCGATCATCAGCATGTTGTTGCCGGTCTCACCGAAGATCGAGGTGATGCTGTCATCCTCAAAATAGATGGGACCGTAGCGGATCTCGACCGTCTGCCCCTTCACCTCGTTCCAGCCCTTGACCTTCTGAGGCCAGTCCGCATCGGCCTGCGCTGGAAGGCTCAAGCCGACAAGCAGCGCAGCCATCGGGACCAAGCGGCGACGGCTAAATACGGAGAGAAGACCCAAAAGGCCGAGGCCAGTAGCGGCGCCCTTTGCAGAGGTACTGCAGCCGTAGCCGCCCTTCTCCCCCGCTAAGTCAGAAGCACCATAGGTTTCCTGTGGCGTCACGCTGACAATCTTACTCATCTCTCCCTCCTGTCCGGCCTCATCCGTCGCTCTGACCGCAACATAGTACGTCACCCCGTTGGTCAGTGGGGCAATGGTGATCTGCTTATCCTGTCCGGGGTCTGCCGAGACTGTCCGAGGAAGATTCAGTCGACTACCGCTGAGATCATCTGTGGCGCCGACAAAGCCCGGCCCACCCGTTGAATATTCCTCGCCCTCAAAATTCTCGGTCGAGACGTAGACGACATACTCCGAGAGGTCCTCATCCGAGATGCCCGGGATTGTCAGCTCGATGAGCTCATCTCCCCAGCCGGCGTGAGAGGACCGCAGGTTGACCGTAGATGGTGGGTTGTCTACAGAGACGGTCGAGGTGTCGTGGCCTTGGACGCCATCCTCATCGGTCACCACGATGCGAATCCGATTCGTTCCCTCCTGAAAAGAGCTGCCGACCGTAAATGTGGCGGTCGCGACCTCGTCGGCGGAAAGGCTGCCCTTGGCGACCCGCTTTCCATCCTCATTGTCGGTGCCATTGAGTCGAGCCTCCCACGAACCGCCCACATCGGCAACGAAGTCCACAGATACCTCTGAACCCGCCACCGCCGTGTTTGGGGAGGGGTCATCGGCCTCGACCCAAGGACGGTCGGTGAGCACCATCACCTTTCCATCCGATGTACCGGCAAACGCGTACCCATCGATCACGCCAATCTCGGTGACGTCAGAGACATCACTTGGGAACACCAGCGAGTCCACCGATCCGCTGCTCGGCATTCCAGTCGAGTCACTCACATCAAAGCGCTGGAATGCAGCTGCACTGGAATCGGCCACCAAGAGGTAGCCCTCATCCAAGCTCACACCCAGCGCGGTCGCCTCATCCACACCCTCATCCGCATTGAGCAGCGATACCAAGCGGTTTGAGCCCGTCTCGAAATTCAGCACACCCGCGCTGCCTCCAGCCACCAACACATTGATTCCGGGCAATGACTGGATGTCACCCGTCGATGCTCCAGAGACCGACTGCTGCTGCAGCGTAGCAGCCCCGCTCCCACCCTCCATACGGGTAATCTGAGAGCCACCATGGGTGACATACACCCCTGTTCCGCTGTAGGCGATGTCCTGAAACCCAGTCGCACCCACAACCGAAGGGTAGCCACTCCCCGCATCCACAGAGAGGTCCGTCAGCGAGACGGTGTGCACCTCCGGCACAGCGCCCTCGACCGAGTTGTCGACCAGGCCAAAGAGGGTGTCTTCGCTCGCTGTCAGCCCCAGCACAGGCGTCTGTGATATCGAGACGGACTCTGTGGCATAGGTGACGGCGCCCGAGGCAAAGTCCAGCCAGACCACAGAGCCATCCAGACATCCGACCCAAAAGCGCCCGTCCTTTGAGGGATCGGCCACCAAGCCTGCGGGGCTATCGCAAGGCGTGACGTCGACAAGGCTCCAGGTCCCCACATCGAGCACGTAGATCGATCCTCCAGACTCATCAGAGAGCGCGACCGCACTCCCGTCACCTGAAACCTCGACATCCGCGACGGCACTGCCCGCCTCCAAGGTGACGGCCACGCGCGAAGGCGGACCCGCAAGAGCGGCCCCACCAAGAAGGAGCGCAATCACCTAGAGGTACCCGTCTGACCAAAGCGCGGTGGCGATGGCCAGCGCATTGGCCGAAGCCCCGCACCGCAGGTTGTCGCAAACCGCCCACAGGTACACGGCATCAGCGCACTCGTCTGCACGAATCCGGCCAACGTAGACCTGGGCTTCACCTGCCAGTCGACGAGGCCCTGGGAGCGGATCTCCCACTCCGACCATGGGCTGCGCCGCCAGCGCCGCCTTGATGGCCTCCACATCCGGCTTGTGATCAAATGCGATTCTCAAGGATGCCATCACGCCGACAAACATTGGCGCCATCGCCACGCTCAGCGCAATTCGCTCCGGATGCAGTCCGGTCAGCGAGGCGGTCTCGATGGCCACCCTCCGCTCGGGCCCCGTCCAGCCATCGGCCAGCTCGCCCAGCTGGGTGTGCACGTCAAAAGCCAGGCCGCCGGGGAAGACCTCGCGGGGAGGGTCCTTCTGGTTGAACAAAGCGATCACCTGACCGGAGAGTTCCTCCACACCCTTTCGCCCTGCCGCTCCCGCACTGAGGAGCACGGTGCCAGAGCAGGACTCGGCCCCAATGGCGATCAACGGTGCCAGGGTCGCGCTCAAGAGCACCGCAGGCGCACTCGGAGAGCAGACAATCCGGCCCTCTGAGATGTCATCGAGCACACCCGCGTCGAGCGCTGGCATGCACATCGGTGCCTCGGTTGCCAGGTTGGCACCGATATCGATCACGGTGATGTCATGATCCGCAATCGCGCGGCCATACTCCTGGGCAAC
>Ga0163180_10001307_pt1 | contig 14283 bp, 11 predicted proteins | sample AtlANTMetagenome_2_FD_109647 | JGI IMG/M metagenome (GOLD analysis project Ga0163180, IMG submission 109647) | Marine eukaryotic phytoplankton communities from the Atlantic Ocean - Atlantic ANT 4 Metagenome | ecosystem: Environmental > Aquatic > Marine > Oceanic | place: North Atlantic Ocean...
ACTACTGGAACATTTGATCATGAAGGGCAGCTTCAACCAGATGACAGTTTGTCTGGAAAAAATGTTAATTTAAAGTTTCCTCGATTTGAGTTTGCCTATTCCCGCCGAGTGGGATATGGTGTGTCCACCGAAGCAGGCTTTGGAGGGGAAGTTGCCATTTATTCAGCTTCTTTCACTTCGAAAACAGATAGACAAGATTATGATTTGCAGGAAATAGTTTCTTCATCTGCAGCCGATGACACGACTCAAGCCTTTTATGGAAAGGTTGGAGATAAGAGAATCAACATAACGAGAGTTTATTATAAGACGCCACACTCAATGTGGAGGTTTTATGGCTATTATGGTGGTATTAATACTGTGGGTAACCTAGCTAGCTACGGTCAGTAGGCAGATGATTCAACTTTTGAAGTTATACCCACTTGGCAAAACAAATCTCAAGCCATGGCCTTTGAGGACGCGATCTATACAAGAAATAGCCATTATTCTTATGAAATTAAAAACAACAGGTTGCGAATTTACCCAAGCGCCGTTGATTCAAGCCCTTCTCAGTTTTGGATAGAGTTTTTTGTTGATTCTGATCCATGGTCGGAATCTGATACCGAAGGCCGCGGAGGCAAATCAGGCATTGAGGGGATAAATAATTTAAATACATTACCCTATGAAAATTTGCCTTACAAGAATATTAATGCTATAGGAAAGCAGTGGATTCGAAGGTTTGCCCTCTCACTCTCGAAAGAGACCCTGGGGAATATTAGAAGCAAATTTACTACCATACCCATTCCAGGCGATAGTGTGACTTTAGATGGGCCAGGCCTTTTAACTCAAGCCCAGTCGGAACAAGAAAAGCTAAGAGAAGAATTGAAAACTACCTTAGACGAACTAACATATACAAAACTTATGGCTGAAGATGCAGCACTTGCCGATTCTGTGAATACGATTAATAAAATGATCCCTCTTAAGGTTTTTGTGGGGTGATATAGATGGCAAAATCCTCAGATAAAACAAAATGGGCCCAGCCCGCATCTCCGCCACCACCTTTATTTTTAGGGGAAAAAGAGAGGGATTTAGTAAAGCAAGTTAACGATGAGCTTATTGAGCGCGTCATAGGTCAAGAAATAATTTATTATCCGATTAGTTTAGAACACACCAACTTCCACCCTCTCTATGGAGAAGCGATTGAGAAGAACTTTTTATCACCAATACGAATTCATGTGCTCGTTGCTTGGGAGGGTTACACGACCACAGTCACCAACTTGGGTATTGATAAGAGACTTTCGTTGACTGTCAACTTCCATAGGAGGAGGCTGATTGAAGACCAGGATGTGTACCTTCGCGAGGGCGATTTTATTGCATACGGTGATGATTTTTTCGAGATAGCAACTATTGATTACCCTAAACAAATATTTGGCCAAGGATACATCGGCCGCGAGCGCATATTTGAAGCTCAAGCAAAATGTATAAAAGCCAGGGAGGGTACATTCGATGCCAGTTGATTCTGACTCTAAAAAATTAGAAGACGAGAATAAGCGCCTCGACGGGCCCTTTTTAAATCCTTCTGATTTTGAAACAATCGACTATGCGTTTTATGATTTTGTTAATGATGAGATGCAGATTAGGGCGCACACAAATAAAGGCTGGAAAAAGGTCAGTGTAATTTGGTCTTCTCCGGAGCGCGTCCATTTTTCAAAAAAAGATAAAGATATGTTTGATTTGGACGGCACATTAATATATCCGCTGGTTAGTATTCAAAGAACTTCAATGTCGAAGGATTTAGCAAAAAAAGGAAAATATTTTGGCGCACCTACACAATTTACAGATCCCTTAAGGGGTGGTCGCGTTGTTGTTTCAAAAAAAATAGTAGAAGATAAAACAAATAATTTTGCAGTCGCACAGAACATAAGAAGATATAGCGAGTCAAATAGAACTCCTGGCCGCCAACCTTATTATCCCCTGATAGGGAAGAAAAATAAAAAAGTCGTAATAGAAACTTTATCAGTGCCACAGCCAGTGTATATAAATATAGGCTATCAAGTGACCTTGCAAGCCAACTATCAACAGCATATGAATCAAATGCTGCAGCCCTTTGTTACTCTCGGTGGTCACATAAACTCTTTCTTGATTGAGAGGGATGGTCACACATATGAAACCTTCTTACAGTCAGATTTATCTCAGAATAATAATATTTCCTCTTTTGATCAAGAAGAGAGGGTTTTCCAAACTACTGTAAATTTCGAGGTGCTCGGATATGTCATTGGAGAGGGTAAAAACCAACAAAGACCACGTATCACAAAAACTGAAAATGTAGTAGAAGTAAAGATTCCCCGCGAACGCGTTATTGTGGGCGATGAACAGGATTTTGATCCAAAAAGTGGATTTTACAGAGAATAGGATTATAAAAAGGTTTTTGCTTTATTGTATTACTATTTATTAGAGAAATAACGCCCCCTGTTTGAAGGAGAAAGAGTGTATGTCTTACAAGAAATTTAAGTTTATCTCACCGGGAATTTTTATCAATGAGATTGATAATTCTCAATTGCCTGCACTACCAAATGCAATCGGCCCAGCAATTATTGGGAGATTAGAGCGTGGCCCGGCGCTCAAGCCAGTGCAAGTCAATTCATTTGCAGACTTCGTAGAAGTCTTTGGAAAACCGGTACCTGGAGGTCGCGGAGGCGACGTCTTTAGATACGGAAATCGAACTGCCCCAACTTATGCGGCATATGCTGCGCAAGCTTGGCTGCGCAACAATTCTCCAGCAACCATGGTTAGGCTTTTGGGGCAAACACACAAAGATGCAGCCGCAGCGACTGCATATGCCGGCTGGGCAACAAATTCAACCGTCTCGGCTAGCTCTGACGCCGCAACAAATAACGGTGCCTATGGGTTGTTTATTTGCTCGTCGGTGCATTCGGGCACCGCCGGCGAAAAGACTGGCGAAAGTAGTGGTCCTCTTACGGGATCTGCAACCGGATGGGTTCAGTCTTCGCGAGGACAGGAGGCAACAGGAACGTTGGCCGCTATTTGGTATTTACAAAACGGGTCGATCCAGCTTACTGGAAATGTCGCTCAAACCGGATCAACCAGTTTGACATCTTCTGCTTATCAATTTGTTAGAGCCGTAGACACGGGAATGTTCAGAGTACAAGTTAAAAATTCTGCTGGCACTTCGGTTGTCAACTCTTCTTTTAACTTTGATCCGGATTCTCCGAACTTCATTAGAAAAGTTTTCAATACAAACCCAATTAAAACCAACACAACGATCGTTGGCTCTGGAAATAGTACGAACTATTGGTTGGGTGAATCTTATGAAGGGCATGTGAGAACTTTTATTCACAGTGGAACCTTGGGTAGTGGATCTGTTGGCGTCTTCAACGGGGCAGGCGCCGCCGCACCGGCCGCCCAAACATATGGAATTATAATGAGGCTTCAGACTCCCAATGGAACTGAACAGGTCGGGGATCAAAGAATGGGCCCCGCAAAAAGCCCGAGCAAACAATTTTCAAAAACTGGATGGTTTATCGCACAAGATCTCACAACAAATTATGCAGCCTTTGACGCCGCATCACAACAAAAGCTCTTTAGGCTTGTGAGTCGCGAGATGGGCGAAGAAACACAGCGCAAAATTAAAATTAGTATTAGGAATTTGAGAGCCGCGGATCCACTGGACCCCAATCAGTATGGAACTTTTACCGTGCTAATTCGAGATATATCTGATTTAGATTCGGCACCAGTTATCTTAGAGCAATACAATAATTGCAATCTGGATCCCGGATCTGCTAATTTTGTTGCTCGTAAAATTGGTAATAAATTTACTGATTGGGATGATAATGACAGAAGATATAGGTCTTTTGGAGATTATCCAAATATATCTAACTATGTTCGTGTTGAGTTACATACCGACGTTGAAAAGGGCATTGCTAATGAAAAATTTATACCCTTTGGAGTTTTGGGCGCCCCAAGGTATGTTGGTTGGCAAGTTAGCGGTAGCAACCCCGGCGGAGCTTTCTACGTCCCGTCATTGGCCCCATATGGCCGATCCGTAGAAGGAGCCCCTCTAACCGAGGCATCTGGAGCTTTTGTTGGCTCCGGCTCAGCCGACCCGATTTCTAAGGTTGGCCTCGGCGGCGGTGCCTTTCAGAATTCAGGCCAGCTGGGTGTTGGCGACGGCCTAGGTCAGGTTGTGAAATCGAGATATAAGTTCCCATCTTTGAGACTGCGCGCTTCATCTGATGAGGGCGCAAAGTTAGCAGATGAGAAAGATGCTTTCTTCGGAGTCGACACAACCTATAAGCAAAGCCGCTTCGACCACAGCGTATATGACGTCCTGAGAGGAAAGGCTGAAGACTTGGACCCATGGGATCCAACTACGGATTATACTGAATATTCGTTTGCGTTCTCGCTCGATGATGTTAAAAATGAAAAAGTGATCGACCCATCTTTTGATGGCAATTATGGAACAAAAGCGTCATATTCACCAGGCAATCGCGCTGCTGGAATGTCTTACACTGCCCATATCGGAAGTGCTGATGCGACCACTACCCCTGGTCCGTCCGAAAGAAGTTATTTAAACGTAATTGACGATATTAAAGGTGGCGATACCGCTGGGTGGAAGCAGTTTACGACATGTCTCCATGGTGGATCCGACGGTGTGGATATCACAGAAGCTGATCCATTTAGGAATTCTCACTTGAGCGGCAAGTCGGAAACGACGGATGCAGCTTACAATTCTGTTTCTGTTGCTATTGACAGCCTCAGAGATCCTGAAGTGGTAGAATACAACCTACTAGCAGCACCTGGATTAACCAACAACACATTAAACAACAAAATGGTTGATATGTGCGAGTTGAGAGGGGATGCCTTGGCTGTGATCGACTTGGACGGTGGATATACACCACCTCACGAGTCTAGTGCTACAAGGACGAACAGAAAAGGCAATGTTAAGACTGTTGTTAGCAACAAGCGAAACAATCTTCAAGCCAACAGCAGCTATGGGTGTGCTTATTACCCATGGGTACAAATTCGAGACACTATTAACGGTGTCACGCTTTGGACGCCGCCCTCGGTTGTTGCCCTGGGAGCAATGGCTTATGGCGAATCAAACTCGCAACTATGGTTTGCTCCGGCAGGCTTCACACGAGGTGGCCTGAGCGCCAATCGTGCCGGTGGTGTACCGGTGGTTGGAGTTGAAGAAAAGCTTACCGTCAAACAAAGAGACAGGCTTTATGAAAATCAAATCAATCCTATTGCGTCGTTCCCGGCGGAAGGTATTGTGATTTTCGGCCAAAAGACTCTCCAGGTGAGCCAGTCGGCCCTCGATCGAATCAACGTTAGAAGGCTGCTCATTTTCCTTAAGAAGCAAGTTTCTAGATTTGCAGCAACAATTCTTTTTGACTCGAATGTCGAAGTGACTTGGACGCGATTTAAGTCCAAAGTCGAGCCATTCCTGTCAGATGTGAAAGCTGGTCTAGGCTTAACGGATTACAAGGTTGTTCTCGATGAGACAACTACAACTCCAGATGCTATTGATAGAAATATCATGTATGCAAAAGTCTATATTAAACCTGCCCGAGCAATTGAATACATTGCAATTGATTTTATTATTACAAACACAGGAGCATCTTTTGAGGACTAAAAATTTAATTTAGTTCTATTTAAATATAGAAGGGAGATTTTAAGCTAATGGTTACAAAAATTGAACAATCATCATTCTGGAGTTCTACTGCGGTAGATCCGAAAAGAAGTTATAGATGGGTTTTGGTTCTAAATCAAATTCCAACGTATGTTATTAAAACATCCGGGAAACCAAACTTTACTGTCGAGTCAGTACAACATCAGTTTGTCGCTCACACTTTTTACTACCCAGGTAGAATTACGTGGAATGAACTTCAAGTAACCTTAGTTGACCCTGTGTTCCCAGATGCCTCGGCTATTTTAGTCAAGACCCTTCAGGCCTCTGGTTATTCTTTGCCTGGTACAATGAAAGATGCCAAAAGATCTTTTAGCAAGCAAGACGCAGTACAAGCGCTTGGTGTGCCGAGCATTCAACAGATCGATGCAAAGGGCAACCCAATTGAAAAATGGACTCTCTTTAATGCATGGCTCTCGGCTGTGAATTTTGGGGAATTGACCTACGAAGCAGATAACATGGTTAACGTGCAAATGACACTTCGCTATGATTGGGCCCAATATGAAGGATCCCCAGCTTCGCCAGAAAATACCACTCCGCAACAAATCATGGTCAATGGAATGAATCAAGATCAAACTATTGAGCAATATAAGAGCGAGTTGGGATTTAAAAAGTCCTAGGCGGTGATAGAGCATGGCCCCCAAATTTACTGCATTTAGCCCAAAAGCTTTTCAATTTTGGTCTAGCACTGAAGCTAGGCCAAAACGGATGTTTGAGGCGATGTTAATATTTCCAGACCTCATATTTGGCGGTGACGGGATGCAAAACATAGAGCCTTTCTTGGTAAGTTCTTTTTCGCGACCCGGATACGCACGTCTGGATAGTGAAACGGGCGAATATCAAATGAAGTCGGGGGATTTTTCAAAAATAGAATACCCGACGGGCGGCTACAGAACAAGCCCAATAAGAGTTGAGTTGTTGGATGTTGTCAATCATAATAAGGGCGCAAATACTGCAGCTGCAGTGCACACATCTTTAACCATGCTTGGAGCGACCCTTGAGTATGAGAAAAAGATGATGGGCGTCGACAATGACGGCAAGCTGGCAGCCGAACAAATACAAAAAACTTGGACAGAATTTCAGAGCACACCCAGATTTTCTATCATTGAATTTGATAATAAGGGGCAAACTGTTGGTGAATGGAAAATTCAACACCCAGTGTTGACGGCTGCAAACTTTTCAGAAGTAAATTATAAATCAGGCGGCTTTGCAACAATTACTTTATCTTTTGATTATAAGAATTTCTCTTACGATAGTTCCTGGGGCGATAAGCTATTGAGAAATCGCATGGAAATGTTGGGCAAAGAAAGAAACGCAATTTCCAAAGCCTTGGATAAGGCTGCTGACAAATATCGAAATGCGATGCGTTCAGAATCTGCAATAAAAAATATATCATAAATTAATTTAAATTATTATTTATGTTGTAGTACAATTAAAAGGAAAATAAGAGAGGTTCATTATGGGTAGCAGAAATGAGGGACGCTTCGGCGCTCCTGTAGTGGTAGATATGCCACAAGACACGCTGACGTCACAAGCAGCACCACCCCCGCAAACTTTAAATTTTATTACGCCAACAGAATTTGTCGACCTGCCGAGTGAGGGGAGGTTTTATCCCCCTGGTCACCCGCTGCACAATCAAGGCGTAATTGAAATCAAGCACATGACGACAAAGGAAGAGGATATTCTCACATCGCAAGCTCTGTTGAGGAAGGGGATTGCTCTAGATCGAATGCTTGAGAGCATTATTGTTAATAAAAATGTGGGAGTAGACGATCTTTTGTTGGGGGATAAAAACGCGTTGATAATTTCCACCCGCGCCCATGGCTATGGCACATTATATGAAGCCACGGCCGTGTGCCCTAGCTGCTCTGAGTCACAAAAATATGAATTTGACTTAGGGTCTTTGGAGTCCAGGAGCGCATCTGATGAGTATATGGAAGAAAGAGGCGTCACTTTGACTGATAATAATACTTTTTTAATTCCACTGCCAACAACTGATTTTGTAGTGGAAGCTCGCCTTCTCACCGGCCATGACCAAAAGAACCTTAGCAGGGCAGCCGAACATAAAAGAAAGAGAAACTTTCCAGAGAGCCCAATAAGCGATTTTTTGAGAGCAATAATTTCCTCTGTTAACGGCGTCTCTGATACAAACACCTTAAACGGCTTCATTAATTCATTACCAGCTATTCAAACTCGCTACATAAGAAAAACTTATGATAACTTAGTTCCATCTTTAGACATGAATCATGATTTTAAGTGCAGCCACTGCGGACATTCAGATGTGGTGGAGGTTCCGCTTAATGCGGACTTTTTTTGGCCTAACTCATGAATACGTAGAGAGCGTCTATGAGCAGTTTTTCTATATGAAGTATTATAGCAACTGGTCTCTTATGGAGCTTTACAATTTACCTGTGGGCCTTCGAAGGTGGTATTTTGAAAAACTTTTGTCACAAAAAGAAAAAGAGGCAAACGCACACAAAGATGCGTCATCATACTAAGATCAAATATCAATAAAATTTTGTTTTGTTAAACTATTTATAGTAATTCTATTTTTTTTGATGTAAGGTATCAATACGCATGGCAAACCAAAAAAACATAAAACAACTAATTGATCAGCTAGAGAAAGCAGATTTAAGCTCTCTAGCAGAAAATTTGAAGAATGTTGCGTCTAATGCGTCTAATGCTGAGAAGGCTGCTGCAAAATTTCTTTCTAACCTTCAAAAAGGTATCGGAGAACAGCAGGCGCTAGCAGACGCCCTTAAGGCCGGTTATGGATCTTTAATCGATTCTGAAAACAAAGCTGCGGAGGCTGCCAATACACGTGTAGCCGCACTTAACCTTGTTAAGAATTCAATAGACCAGCAAAATGCTAGCAACATTCAAACTCTAGCTAACATTAAACAACTTAAAGAAGAACAAACTGATCTACTCAAAAAAACTGAACAAACTGCAGTATCATCTCAAAAAAATCTAGATATAGCCAACGACCAGCTCAAAGTGACCAAAAAAATCACACCCAACTTGAAAGCTAACTTGGACTTCTTTGATCAGTTCTCTTTGTCCGTCAGCGAGGGACTAACTAGCTTGGGGAAATTTTTTGGCGTGGTCACGACCGGCGCCGGCGACATTTTCGGGGCTGCATGGGACGGCATGCCAGATGTTGTTAAGGATGCCGGAAAGCTTGTGACTGCCGCAGTCGCGACCAAAACAGCTTTAGAATCGGATGTCGGGAAGAAGTTTCTCACCGGTGCCGTAAAGAATTTTGAGGATTTGACGAAACTACTGAATAAGACCACCACTGAGTATGCACAATTCACAGGTGGTGTGATAAAAGGTGATAATGCGGCAAAAAATTTAGATGGCAGGCTGATGAGACTTCAAAAGCGAAGCCGAACACTCGGCGCCACTGTTAGCGAACTTGCTAAAAGCATGAAAGGGCTGTCCCAGTCGTCTAGAACTTTTGGTATTCTTATGGGTACCAATAGAAAACAGAACACAGCGCTCGTTGATGGCCTAACAGAAGCGGCCTTTACCTTCAGCAAGGTTGGTTTAAATACTGAAAAATTTGGAAAAGCCTTAGATGTTGTTGGGAAAACATACAAAAAATCAAACATTATCAAGCAAGGGAAATTGCTTGGAGCGGAACTTGTTAATATTGGCCGAGTGACCGGCCAGAGCGCCGATGTCATTGCTGATAACTTTTCTACAGCCATGGCTGATTTAGCTGCCTATTCTTTACCGAAAGCAAGAGAAGAATTTAAGAAATTATCAGCGATATCTGCTGTAACTGGTGTAGAAATGTCCAAGGTTATGGCTACCGCAAAACAATTTGATGATATCGAAAAAACTGCCGATGCAGTCGGCTCATTAAATGCTATGATGGGTGGCCCCTATCTCAATACTTTAGACTTGGTTAATGCCACAGAGGCCGAACGTATTGAAATGCTTAAAGACATGATGACCCAAAGCGGCGAGTCTTTCAACACGATGGACAGGTTTAAACAAAAAGCAATCGCCGGCGCCATTAATATGGATGTACAAGATGCTTCTCGATTGTTTTCTGGAAATCAAAAAGATATTGATTCAACGACCAAATCCATAGACAAGCAGGGAGCCTCCTATAGGCAGTTATCTGTGGGGGCCGCAAAATTGGCAACGTCGATAACACAGCAAAAAACGGCAGCAACGGAGAGTGGTTTTCTGATGAATAAAACTTATAAAGCAACGGTGGCAGCGATGAAGGATGTGAATCACGCATTTTTTGCGTTTGGCGATGCTGCCAGAAAAGAGATTGGAGGCGTTGCGACAGGTGTTGTTAAAAAGTTCAATTCAGAGTTGAAAGGATTGCACGGCGCTATATTGCAATTCAAGGCAACCGGAGATCTCGGAAAAGTTTTTACTCCAGATAACATGGGCACTTTGGCTAAGTGGGGTACGTTTGGGAAAGAAGGGACTGCACTCTTCGATGCCACCAGAATGATGATGAGCGCTGATGACCGCGTTGGCTCTGAGAAGCGAGTTAACGAAGGTCGCGCAATACTCGGGCTGCCCCCACAAGCCACAGGGGGCGGCGTGCAGGCTACAGGCCAGGCACCGGCCGCAGCCGCCAACCAGGCACAAGTTGTACAAGCAGTTGGGAACCTCGGGACAACGACAGCAACAGATAACGCAAAGCTTTTAAAAGCGATGCAAGACAATACGACTGCAATAAAAGACGGTCAGGACGACAAAAAAACAATCAATGTTCAGCTTAGCGTCGATGGGCAAGAAATGGCCACATATGTGACCGGTTTCAACGCACAAAACTAAGGAGGAGAATGTAACAATGGGAGCGGGAGATATTATAACAACTAAAAATCTTAAAAAACAAATGTATAAGATGCTTGAGATTCAACCTCTTCATCTTGATCACGAGGGCTTGCACATTCCAGTGTTAGATTTTCAATTAAGTCAACAATTTAGCCCGTCCTATAAAAAAGAGGAAGTATATGGTCGTATGGATCCAATTCTCACTTACTCGAACACAAAAAGATCGGTTCGGATAGGGTTTGTGTGTCAAGCTCATCATTATATCGATGGCACCGGCGGTGTCGTCGATAACGTTAGTTTAATTAATTTGCTTACTCAAATGCTTTACCCTTCTTATGAAAATGTGGGAAAAGATAAAAAAATGGCACTCTTAAAAGCTCCCCCATTTTTTAAATTAAAGTACGGCCAATATCTTGGCAGCTACGAACAAGATGGCTCACCCGGCGGTGGCTTAACGGGAGTAATTACAGGATTTAGTCACAACATTGGAAAGCCAGCCCGCAATTATGCTTACGGTGAGGCTTCATCTGGTCGCCATTTGGTTCTTCCTCGTGAAATAAAATGCGGTTTCAGTTTTGATGTTGTACATGATAAAGAAGTTGGTTGGAGAAAAAAGGGTGGAAAATATTATTTTAGCCACGATGGTTATGGGTCTAACTTCCCATACAATACTGGCCAAAAAACAACTCCCCCCACGCCAGAAAAACCAAAGGAAGGGCTTTCTCCAGGTCAAAAAGATGCGGCGGGAGACAAAAAGCCCGCTGCAACGCCAAAAGGAGCCGGCACACCAGCTAAAACTGCAGCGACACCCGCAAAGCCGGTCAAGAAGACCGAAAGCAAGGTGGGGCCCCACGCCCAAGCGATGAGCGCCGCCCAGACACGTCAATTGCGCGTCCAGGGGTATGATTTCGACGTTATCGGCACCCAGGAGGAGGGGCTCATAGGGGGCAAATGGGGCTATCAAACGACAACTAACACATGAGTAAAATTGAGGTATAAAAATGGCATATAGATTTTCAAGATATCAAAATAGAACAATATTTAAAAACACAGACCCCAGCTATATAAGGCAATTTTCTTCTAGAAAAGTTGATGGAATAAAACAGCATGGCACCGGAAAATTTGTATGGACTGCTGGCCTGAGCTTTGAGCAAGAATATTGGGGCGTGGGCTCACGATTTTATAAGCTAGCTGCAAAATATTATGAAGATGCTAGTTTGTGGTGGATTATACCATGGTTCAACCAGATGCCCCTAGAATCCGATTTTGAAAACGGGGATGTTGTTATGATTCCATTCCCACTAGAGCAAGTTTTAGACATTTTCAGCCAAGGAGAATAATTGATGGCAACTCCATCTAAAAAATGTGGAGGCAAAGGAAGGGCCGCCAATAAACTTAGAAATTCAGATACTCGCCAGCCGTGGTTTAAACAAGGGTATTTGATGGTCCGAGCGCCAGATTTAACGGCGCCACTGGTGGGCTCACACACTCAAAGTAAGTATATTAAACAAGTGTCTATGCCAAAAAATGAAGATTCTTTAATTAATCTGCTCACTACCAATAAAGATGTTTTGACATTTTTTGATGGGCGCCCCATAGACTACAGCCAGCTTGTGCCGACTATTAAAATATATAAAGTTTATATACATGACGGGAAGGGCGCCGGCAAACCCCAGGATGTCGAGGAACACCTATTCCCTTTTCGCTCATTTCAAGACTTTAAAGATTGGGATTCATCCAAATTTACATACGAAGAGACTGGCGGCAAGGCGACAAATAATAGAAGATTTTTTCGAGGAAAAGATGCCGGCATAAAATCAATCAACATTAAAATGGAAGGGCGCCAAAGAAACCCTGTTTCTGCAAACATAGTCAATGTTACAATTAAATTTTTCTTTAATGATATCAAGACGTTGTTTGATCGAATTGATAATCTTAAGGGAGGAGATCAATCTTCGATAAGTTATTCTGATTTAATTCGCTACCCGCCCTCTTTGAGAAAAACTAGCAGATCTTTTAGAATACGATTAGTTGTGGGCTGGTCTGCAAATTTAAACAATCCGAATTTGGTTAATAATAAGCACTTTTTAGAGGCTGTAAAAAATAGCAAACTTTCAATTGCGGCAGACCTTTACACCCATAATATGGAATTTAATGAGGATGGCTCCTTAATTCTCACTGCTCAATACAAAGGCGCCCTAGAGTCCGCTTTTTCTGGGCAATCGGCAAATATTTTAGGCAACGTCTCTCCTGGAAATAATAAAGAGCTAAACAAAATGAAGGAAACTATCCGCACTGCCGAAGAAAAAATAATTAAAATCAAAGGAAGTAAAAGTCAAAAAAGCAAGGGCAGAAGCCTGGAAGAGATAGAGGCGCTAACAAAAGAAATAGCTAGAATGCGCGAGAATATCAGAAAGGCACTCGGGCCGGAACTCAAAGGTCAATGGCCAGAAGGAGGCGAAGGCCAGCTTAGAGGTAAGCTGCAACAGCTTGCCAAGAAGTGGTCAGACTATAACAGCGCTCGCCCCACAAAGGCCCCATTTAAGACACTAACGACTGCCGCCCGCGGGAAATCAGATATTGTGCGTCGTTCGGAAGTGGAGAGGAATAATCAAGCAAAATTGGCGGCAATGCAAAAAAAATTAAAGAGAGAGGTTGGAAAGAGCAAGCCGAGTAGATCACAAAGGAAATTAATAAGACCACTTGCAAAGCAGATTAGAAAGCTTAAGCGACAAATGGGAGATTTTGAAAAAAGCATGAAAGGTAAACATGTTTTTGAGTATGTAGAGCGCATGCGGCTAAACAATAAGTTGGCCTGGATATCAACTGGCCGCGGCACTAACTTTGGTAATTACAAGGCCTTGATGGAGCTTTTGGAGAAAGAAGGTGGCGTAAAATCCTCACAGACAAAAATTGCAAAACAGACGGAAAAAGTTAAGAATGCGCCAGTAGAACAGAAAAAAAGAAGAAAAAGAAGAAAGAAAAAAAGAACAAAAAAAGCTAAGGGCCGAAAAAGTGTTTTCGGGCGCAACGCCGGCGCAGGAACATTTACTGATGGTATGTCCTTTACCCTAGATGAGGATTTGACTGATCCTCCTGATATTGGGTTGCATGGTCGCCTCGTGCCGCCTTTGGATAAAAAAACGCCAAGAGAATATGCTAGGGATAGGGTTACGGCCTTTAAACAAAGTGAGCATGTCCCTAGCACGGATGGTCCGGACCCTGGAAAGAAAAAGAAAACAAAAGCACAACCCAAGACTGCTAGACGAACCATGTCACATAGCGGCGAGGCAATAGTCTGGAAGAAAAATCCTTCCTATAGGGGCGGTGATAAGACATATTTTTTCAGACTTGGCGACCTACTTACGACCATTTTGGAAAGAGAAGGCTTCGGAGACACCCTGGCAGAAGAGGCGCCAAACTTTAGAGTTCTACTAGGTGAGTACGATATTCCTCAAAATGAAAGAGAGCACATTAGGATGAATTTATATGATTTGCCGGTATCATTAGAGATATTTCACATTTTCGTGGCTCAAAAAATTGTTGGTACTGGCAGGAAGGTTTACCCGCTGCTTCAATTTACTTTTGACTTGATTAAATTTGTAATAGACAAGACACAGGGGGTTTTTGGAAAAGCAGCGGAATTCGCTCAGCATGGAATGTTGCCAGTCAGTTTTAAGATGGATATGACTTCGGTTGATTTGCCGACTGGGCCATTAAAAAATGCATCTAAAGAAAACAGAGACGTCATAAAATTAAAAAATAATGAAGGCAATCTTAATACTTTA
>Ga0163180_10001308_pt1 | contig 14276 bp, 9 predicted proteins | sample AtlANTMetagenome_2_FD_109647 | JGI IMG/M metagenome (GOLD analysis project Ga0163180, IMG submission 109647) | Marine eukaryotic phytoplankton communities from the Atlantic Ocean - Atlantic ANT 4 Metagenome | ecosystem: Environmental > Aquatic > Marine > Oceanic | place: North Atlantic Ocean...
CCTCGGAACGCTTCATGGCTGTGGGGTTGGCATTGAGGGCACCAGGACGTTGCTTTGTTTGGGGTGTTCCTGGTTGTTGACTTGTAGATGGTATTTCGGGTGCTTCTGGTTTGCTTAAGACCAAGGTGCGCAGCCCTGAAGAATAGGTCGGTGTTCCGACGCACTCCGGTCCAGTGTAGTCTCCACCGAACATTGTATCGACGAAGGCAATCGATCCTGCAAGGACACGATCACCATTGGGGAGTCGTTTCTCGGTGATCTCGATGGATGTCTCGTCACTGCCCTTGTCGCCTTCACTGAAGCTCCATCTTCCGATGAAGTGGTGACCATCGTTGATTCCAGTTTGCTGGGCAGTCTCGATGCCATCCGAACCGTGTGCGATGTCACCGGGGACTGCCCACATCAGGTGGCAGAGTACTGCACTGAGGGCGAACCTTGTCCATCCATTCTTTGACTCAATAGACAAGTTGCCGACCTTTTCCGTTGATTGATGGTCGGATCATACCAGAGGAAGGTCTCCGAGCTGTTCATCCGGGAGATTCGCCAGGGCACGCTTGGTCGCCTCAGCTTCGAGCGGCCCTGAGGAGACGAGTGGCTACCGGGGGCAGCGCACGGAGATGCGGTCCATGTAGCAAGTGCTTCCCTTGATCCGGAGCGTCAGGCAAGGAGATCCTGTTCCTGCATTGCCGTACATGTCTTCCTTCAGGACAAGTGTCTGCAGGCCGCTTGAGTAGGTAGGGCTCCCTGAGCAAGTGCGCACCTTCTTGCTGTTGATGCCTTGGCGTCCAGGAAGGTATGAAATCACCTGGTAGGAGCCCCCAAAGTTGAGCTTTCCGCCTCGCATTCCTTGGTTGGTGATGCGGATGGAGTAGACGGTCTCCATCTTGTCTCCGTCTGTGTGGCTCCAGGTGCCCAGCCACCGCTTGTTTCGCTGCTGCTCTTGCAGGAAAGACGCATCCGACTGAGGTGCTGCGTGGGTGGAGGTGTGGGCAATGATGCCGACAAGGCCGATGAGAGATGCAATCAGGGCTGCCTTTATGGGCAGGCTTCTCTTGTTTGGTCGCGGGGACATACGGGCCTCCTCACCTGGGCAGTGTGCGCATCATACCAGAGTAAAGCTGCCAAATGACGCAGACTGATCAGTCGGTCTCGGAGTCGTCACCGGCGGTCAGGCAGCCCGGATCGTCTGCATCTGTTCTGCCATCGGCGTCGTTGTCGACCCCGTCGTTGCAGGCTGGTCCGCTCGAGTCGTAGCCGTCGTCCTCAAGCAGCACGCCAATCGAGGTGCAGATGGGGTCCTCCAGGTCGGTCCAGCCGTCTTCATCGTTGTCGATGCCGTCGTTGCACTCGGTGGAGGGGTCGGTCTCGTCGCTGTCGCGCCCGTCTTCACAGCCCGGATCGTCCGCGTCTGTGAAGCCGTCCTCATCGTCATCTTCGCCGTTGGTGCACTGAACAGCACCGAACAGGGCGCCGTCTTCAAACAGGTCGGACTCGCCGGTGCAGTCTGAGTCATCCATGTCGACCCAGCCATCGCCGTCGTTGTCTTCCTCGTCTCCGCACTCACCAGTGTGGAACTCATCGCCATCCAGGGCGCTGTCGCAGCCCGGATCGGTGGAGTCGGAGTAGCCATCGCCATCATTGTCGAAGAGGTCGTTGCAGGTAAACACCAGCTCCGCACCGATCTCATTGGGGCCCCAGCCGCAGTCGGGATCGTCCAGGTCGGTCCAGCCGTCGCCATCGTTGTCCAAGCCGTCGGCGCACAGGCCACCCATGCCCGCACCCTCGGTGTGGTCGGATGCGCTCTCGCAGTCGGGGTCGTCTGCATCTGCGAGGCCGTCCGCGTCGTTGTCCTCACCATCATTGCAGCGTGCGGCAGACCAGCCGCTCTCTGCCACCAGGTTGGTGCAGTCGGGGTCTTCGTAGTCGGTCCAGCCGTCGTCATCGTTGTCCGAGCCATCCTCACAGGTCGCTGTGGGGTTGGCCTCGGTGGGGTCGGTGGCCTCGACACAGCCGCCGTCTTCGGCGTCCACATCGCCATCGCCGTCGTTGTCGATGCCATCATTGCAGTCCACGGTGGTCCAGCCAACCTCTGCGCCCACGATGTTGCAGTCGGGGTCGTCGAAGTCGATCCAGCCATCGCCATCGTTGTCGTAGGCGTCCGTGCAGTCTCCGTCGTCCGTCCGCTCCAGTGCGTCCATCGCGTGGTCGCAGTCTTCATCCCACGCGTCCACATCGCCGTCATCGTCGTTGTCGATGCCATCGTTGCAGGGAAGGTCGCTCAGGCCCGCTTCATCACCGCCGTCCAGGCAGTCCGGATCGTCGGCATCCACCCAGCCATCGGCGTCGTCATCGTAGTCATCCGTACAGCTCGCGGATGCATCCGTCTCGTCGTTGTCGTCTCCGGAGTCACAGTCCAGATCTTCCGCATCGATGTCGCCATCGCCGTCATCGTCGGCACCGTTGTTGCACTGCAGTCCGCCCAGAAGGCCTTCAGAGGAGCCAAAGAGGCAGTCGGGGTCGAGCTCATCGGCCCAGCCATCGCCGTCGTTGTCGGTGCCGTCCTCGCACTGACTTCCAGCATCCTCCTCGTCGTCGTCCCACGGAACCGCGCAGTCGGGGTCTTCGGCATCGATGAGGCCATCCCCATCGTTGTCGTCGCCGTCGTTGCATGAGAAGACGTCGCGAAGGCCGTCCTCTTCATGGCCAGCGATCAGGCAGCCGAGGTCTTCCTCATCGATCCATCCATCGAGGTCATCATCCGATCCGTTCTCGCAGGTCGGTGCATCCTCGTCTTCGACATCATCGGTGGCCTCGGCACATCCCAGGTCGACCGAGTCCAGCGTGAAGTCGCCGTCGTTGTCGATGCCATCGTTGCACTCTGTGGTGCCGTAGCCGGTCTCCTCCGTGCCGCCGTCGTCGCAGTCGGGGTCCGCGCCATCGGTGTAGCCATCCCCGTCGTTGTCCACGGAGTCTTCGCACTCACCGGATTCCTCATCGTCATCGAACGCGCTGGCACAGCTGACGTCCAGCAGGTCGGAGTCGCCGTCCTCATCGTTGTCGATGCCGTCATTGCATGCTGTGGTGCCGTAGCCGACCTCTTCATCGCCAGTGAGGCAGTCGGGGTCATCGGCGTCGGCCCAGCCATCCCCATCCCCGTCGTGGCCATCTTCACAGTCCGATGTGCTGGTCTCCTCCAGGTTGTCGGTGGCGCTCAGGCAGTCGGGGTCGTCGGAATCGACGTGGGTGTCTTCAATGGGATCGTTGTTGACGCCGTCGTTGCACTGGGTGCCGCCGTAGCCGACCTCTTCACCGAAGAACTCGCAGTCTGGATCGTCATCGTCGACCCATCCGTCGCCATCGTCATCGAGTAGGTTGTTGCAGTCGGTGATCTCCTCATCCGACTCGTCGTTGTCTGCACCCTCGTCGCAGCCATCATCCTCTGCATCGATCTGGCCGTCGCCGTCGTTGTCGGCAAGATCGTTGCACTGGTAGGCAGAGTATCCAGGAGTCTCGGTCTCATCGGTCGGCGCCAGGCAGCCGGGATCGCTCAGGTCGGTCCAGCCATCCCCATCGTTGTCGATGCCATCTACACAGGCTGCGCCAACCTCGTAGTCGTCTGTGGCCGAGTCGCAGTCCGGATCGTCGCCATCGACATCCCCGTCGGCATCGTCGTCCTCACCGTTGTTGCACTGGTAGCCTGCCAGTCCGGTTTCCTCGTCGCCAGTCTCGCAGTCTGGATCGTCATCATCGATCCATCCGTCGGCGTCATCATCCAGTCCGTTCTCACAGAGGGTGCCCTCCGCCATGTCGTCGGCGACGGTGCAGACGGGATCCATTGAGTCGATGTAGCCATCGCCATCGTTGTCGATGCCGTCGTTGCACTCCGTACCGACAAATCCAGTCTCGTCCGCGGTCTCCTCGGCGCAGTCCGGATCGTCATCGTCGACCCAGCCGTCGCCATCGTTGTCGAGGCCGTCATCGCAGGGCAGGGCCTCCTCATCATCGAGGGCATCCTCGCAGCCACTGTCCGCCCGGTCGATGAGGCCATCGCCATCGTCGTCCAGGCCGTTGTTGCATGCATTGGTGCCGTAGCCGGTCTCCGAGTCTCCGCTTGCACAGTCCGGATCCTCTTCGTCGGTCCAGCCGTCGCCATCGTCATCGTCGCCATCGGTGCAGTTGGTGCCCTCGTAGCGGTCGGTGGCTGTCACACAGTCGGAGTCCGCCGCGTCGGTGAAGCCATCGCCGTCGTTGTCTACGCCGTCGCAGCACTCGGTGTCACCGGCGAAGCCTCCCTCGTCGTCGTTGTCTTCATCTCCATCGCAGTCGGGGTCATCGGTGTCGGTCCAGCCGTCGCCGTCATTGTCGCGCCCGTCTCCGCAGATGTTCTGCTCGGAGTCATCTCTTGCATCGGTGCAGCCGCTGTCATCGACATCGACATCCCCGTCGCCATCGTTGTCCTCGCCGTCGTTGCACTGCAGCTCGGAGAAGGAGTCCTCCAAGGTCTCTTCGTCGTACCCATCGCAGTCGGGATCATCCAGATCGACGTAGCCGTCTTCGTCATTGTCGATGCCGTCCTCGCACTCTGGCGTGGGCGGGGGTGGCGTGACCTCCTCAGCTGTGGCGTCGGTGCAGTCGTCGTCGTCCCGGTCGGTGAGACCGTCTTCGTCGCCATCCTCACCATCGTTGCAGTCGTAATCGGAGAAGTTGGGCTCACCCTCGGGCTCGCTGTCGCCCTCAAAGCAGTCGGGATCCTCCATGTCGATCCAGCCATCGCCGTCGTTGTCGACGCCATCTTCACAGCTGGGGATCTCTTCCCATGGATGCTCTGCGTCTTCGCAGTCGGGATCCTCCGAGTCGATGAGTTCATCCTCATCATTGTCCGCGCCGTCATTGCAGGGGCCCTCACCGTAGCCCTTCTCCTTGTTGCCGCTGGCGCAGTCGGGATCGGCATCGTCCGTCCAGCCGTCTTCGTCGTCATCCAGCCCGTTATTGCAGGGTGTGATGGCCACATCGAGCAGCCCGATCGGCACGCGTACCTCGGTGACGTCCGACTCAAATTCAAGCGGGCCGAAGACATCGGATCGCGCTGTCTCGGTGTCGCCGTCCCAGCCGTGGATGCGCAGGGTGAAGGCCGACTGGTTGCCGCCAGGTCGCAGCTCCACGGTGGGCAGTGCTTCTTCGCCCGCCTCGCTCGGGTCGACGGAGAGCACCAGCTCTCGGACGCCATATCGGTCGTAGTCGCGAATGGAGATGCTGTTGTTGGTGACCGAGGTATTCTTTCCGTAGGCCTCTTCGTGCTCCATCACGAGCAGAAGCTCGGTGGTCGCCCCCTGAATCTCGGCGGGGTCGCCGACGATCACCACCTGGATGGCTCGTCTGGAGACATCCTCGTGGCCGCAGCCAACCAGTAGGCCCATCAGGCCAAAGCGAATGGGCCAGTTCATCATGGGAGGGTCACCAATACATCACCGGGAGGGGTGGCCACTGGCGCGGCGGACCGGAAGTTGATCACGGCCATCGTGGTGACGCTGGCGGTCGCGACACCGATGGCGCTCAGAAAGATGGGGTGCTTGTAAAATGGCGGGTTCTTTCGAAGCACAGATGGACGGGCACCGGAGGCGGGCCGGAGCTTGGCTCTGTACAGGGCTGTCCCGTGCGGCGGGACCAGCAGGCTCTGCTCGATGGGCTTCTTGTCCGGTGCGGTGATTCGGATTTGGTAGCGACCTCTCTCGACCTTCCCAAACCGATAGGCGCCTTGCGGGCCAAGGGTCATTCCCTGAATCGTGAGCTCTGCGTTCTTGTTCCAGGTGGAGATGCTCAGTGGAACCCCTCGAGAGGGCATCCTCACCTCGATCTCTCCCTTGGACCCATCCGAGGTATCGAAGCGTCGGAATACGGATGCGTGACCGCGCAGCACCAGCTGGGCGGTGTGCTCACCCGCCTCGACATCATCCAAGTGAAGCGGGGTCAGTCCGACCTCTTCGCCATCGAGCAAGACCATGGCTCCGGGTGGGTTGGAGGTGACTGCCACCATCCCAGCGCTGCTCATCATCGTCTCGCTGATGAGGAGGTTCTTTCCCTTCACGAACTCAAAGCTGCCCTTGTAGTCCTCGCGGCCAGGTGCACTGAGCGTGTAGTTGTAGGAGCCCGGCTTGAGATCCTTCAGGCGAATCGGAGTCGGGACTTCTTTGCCGTTTTCGATCTTGAGCTTGGCACCGGCGGGGTCGATCACAAATTCTACGGAGCCCTGGCCGGCATACAGCTTGGCCTTCATCTCCGTTGTCTGATCTGGGCGGATGGTGACGCGCCGCACATAGGGCTCGGATCCATCTCGGAGGATGCGTACGGTGTGGCTGCCTTCGGGCGCGTAATACGAGAGAGGGGTCTCACCGATGGGTCGAACACCCAGGTAGACCGTCGCACCAGCGGGGTCGGAGGAGACCTTCAGGATTCCGGTCGCATCCTCCGCTGCAGCAGGCTGCGCGATTCCGAGCAGTGCCAAGATGCTGAGCAGGAGCAGCCACGGGTGGGCCTGCCTACAGGCATGGGTGTGGCGGCTGCGATGGTGTGCAGTGAGCGACATTCGGTGACCGCAGGCAGCGTAGCAGAGGCCGGGGTGGAATGTCTTGCACCTGCCCACCTTTGGTGGGACAAACCCGCACGGGCCTGGCCGGTCTTAGGGCTTGGCGGCGACCCGTCCGTCGCCGCTTCGTACGGTCACCATGGTGCGATCGAGCCATTCCAGCAGGGGGATCGCATGCCGCCGGCTCAGCCCAGTCAGCGCCTTAAAGTCGGCGGGCAGCATCCGCTCTTTGTCCGAGAGAAAGGCGCGCACCCGGTCGGACAGCGCCTGCAGCTGGGTGTGGAGCAGCACGTGATCTCCCACTCGAGTGGCCGTGCTGTCGCTGAGCAAAAGATGGAGCAACTCGGGTTGTGTGCTCATGAGCTCTGCATACTTGAGGCCTTCCAGTTGGGCGGCTTTCAGCGCGTTTATCAGCTCGGTGCGTTTGGCTTCTTGGTTGCTGTCGAGCACGATCTGAAAGTCTGGAAGGCACGCTCTGGGTCCGTCGAGCTTGATGGTGCCGTTGTCGTGGAGCCGCTGGAAGAGGTCGGTCCAGCTCCGCTCGGGTAGCGCCTGCAGTGCACCAGAGGTCAGCTCTCGCCTGGGTGCTCCGGGGGTGAGGGGATGATCCTTGTGCCACTGAGTAAGCTGCGCCTCGATTACCTGGGCAAGCGCATCCACCGATTTGGGGTGGAGGATGCGATCTCCAAGCTGGATGCCGCCCTCGATATTGCGCATCTGCGCGGTGTGTGCGGGCACCCCGCTGAGTCCAGCACGGTCCAGAAAGACAAGCGATTCTCCAGACTGCAGCGCATCCAACTCCTGAGCAATCTGTCCGTGGTTTTTCTTTCGGGCGCGCGGTGCCCAAGGGTCGAGAACGGTTCCGCCGCCCAGTGTCTCGACCGGGGATTCTCGCCGAATGATGAACCGGTCGCTCGAGAAAGCGGAAATCGGCGCATCGGTTCTTAGCTGTACCCAGCCGGTCTGCCCGGGGAGGAGAATGTCGGCGCCGATCACGTCGGCTATCGCCATCACCTCCGCTGTCCCCACCAGGAGCCTCACCCGGGTTCCCGTCTGCAGTGCAGGAGCGCTGGTCAGCAGTCGGAGCTGGGTGTCGAGGATGCTGGCGGGCTCAATATCGGTCGCAGACACCACCACCATGCCTCGAGCCAGGTCTTCTCGCTCGATGCCGGCCAGGTTGATGGCCGTCCGCTGTCCGGCCTGTGTCTGCTCGACGGGCTCTCCGTGTACCTGCAGTCCCCTGATTCGAGCCTTGAGCCCGATGGGGTGGATGAGGACATCACTGCCGTCCTTGAGTGCGCCGGAGCGTGCGGTTCCGGTGACGACAGTGCCGAACCCCTTCTGCACAAAAGCCCTGTCAATCGGCAGCCGGAAGATGCCATTCGCTGCGCGCTTGGCTGGCTGGAGGGTCTCGATCGCGGCCTTGACCGCATCCATCCCTTGCGGGTTCGACCCTGCGGCCGTGGCCAGGATGGGGGCCCCCTCTAAGAAGGTTCCGGCGATCGCATCCTCGATGTCCAGGCGCGCAAGCTCCATGGTTTCTTGGTCGACCAGATCGCACATCGTCATGACGACCAGGCCCTGGTGGACACCGAGCAAGCCGAGGATGTCCAGGTGTTCCTTGGTCTGTGGCATGACCCCTTCGGTAGCGGCGACGCACAGCATCACACCGTCCAGTCCTGTGGCGCCTGCGATCATCGTTCGAACCAGCCGCTCGTGGCCGGGTACATCCACGAATGAGGCGACCGCCTTGCTCGCCAGCTCAAGGTGGGTGAACCCCAGTGCGATTGTGATCCCTCTGGCCTGCTCCTCGGGCAGCTTGTCCAGGTCGACACCGGTAAGGGTGCGGATCAGTGTGGTCTTGCCGTGATCGATGTGGCCGGCAGTGCCGATGATGAGATGCTTGGCCGCCACGAACTATGCCTGTGTCAGGCGGCGAAAGACTTCCTCGAGATTGGACTGGGCTTTCGAGAGCTCAAGCAGGATGACCCCTTCTTCATTGGCCAGTGAGAAAAGAGCCTGCCGGACATCTCGGTTGGCCAAGACCTCGAACCCATGGTGGGAGGGGTCGGGAGTCTGAAACGGAGTGACCCGCTGGACACCGATGACCTCGCCAACCTTCTGCTCGATGACATCGGCCATGGGGGCGACCTTGCCGGGTGCGAACGTGGCGCGCACCAGGATGCCGCCCTGCTCCTGCGTGGTGACCTCATCCACTGGGCCATCGGCCACCAGGCTGCCTTGGTTGATGATCACCACCCGGTCGCAGGTGGCTTGCACCTCGCTCAAGATGTGGGTGGAGAGCAGCACGGTCTTGTGGCGCCCGACCTCGCGGATCAGGTTTCGAATGTCGACGATCTGATTGGGGTCGAGGCCGGTTGTCGGCTCATCCAAGATGAGGATGCTGGGCTCATGGATCAAGGCCTGGGCGAGCCCCACACGCTGTCGGTAGCCCTTGCTCAGTGAGTCGATGCGTTGACTGAGGCGGTCGGTGAGGCCGCACTGAAGGGCGACTCTATCGATGCCCCGGGCGCGCTCTGCGGTGCCCATGCCTCGGACCTGGCCCACATAGTTCAAGAAGTCCCGGACGCGCATGTCGCCGTAGATGGGCGCGGACTCCGGCAGATAGCCGATCTGGCGCTTGGCCTCGATCGGCTCATCGAGCACATCGTGTCCCTCGATGATGGCATTTCCTGCCGAGGCGGAGAGATAGCCGGTGAGGATGCGCATCGCGGTGGTCTTGCCTGCGCCGTTGGGGCCCAGGAAGCCCACGACCTCTCCGGCCTTGACCTGAAAGCTGATGCCCCGCAGTGCGATGTGATCGCCGTACGACTTGTGCAGATCCTGGACCTCGATCGCGGACACATCTCCTCCGGCGATTGGCCTAACTCGGCCCGTGGGCGTGGCCAGGCATGCATCTGTGGGCTACCCGCCGTGAGTGCGGTGGGGTGAGCCGCAGTGGAGGGACCATGAGTCGTGTAGAAAACAAGCTGCTCGGACAGGTGGCCAAGGCCAGCAAGGACCATCATCTCCTGGAGCCAGGTGACAAGGTGATGGTCTGCATGTCGGGTGGAAAGGACAGCTATGTGATGCTGCAGCTGCTGCGGAAGATCCAGAAGCGGGTTCCGTTTTCGCTCGATCTCATCGCGGTCAACCTCGACCAGGGGCACCCTGGCTTTCCGGGGCACTTGCTCTCCGATTGGCTTGAGGCAGAAGGCTACACGTACAAGATGCTCACCCAGGACACCCACAGCATCGTGCTGGAGAAGGTGCCGGAGGGAAAGACTTTCTGCTCGCTGTGCTCCAGGCTGCGCCGCGGAATCCTGTACAACGCAGCCGTGGAGTTGGGCTGTACCAAGATCGCTCTTGGGCATCACCGCGATGACATGGTCGAGACCCTCATGCTGAACCTCCTGTACTCGGGCCAGCTCAAGACCATGCCTCCCAGGCTGCGCTCACAGGATGGACGAAACACGGTGATCCGTCCCTTGGCCTACTGCGCGGAGTCGGATGTCGCGGCCTATGCCGATGAGGTTGGGTTTCCGATCATTCCCTGCGATCTCTGTGGCTCTCAAGACAACCTTCAGCGCCAGCGAATCAAGCGCCTGCTTGCCGATCTTGAAGCGGAGAACCCGAAGATCAAGGGAAATATGATGGCGGCCATGCACAATGTCCGGCCCAGTCATCTGCTGGATCTCAAGCTGCGCGAGGCGGCGGGCTTGGATCCCATCACAGCGGTTCCGCTGGACTGAGACGCAGCCCCCCGGGACCGGGTGACCGGTCTGGTACAGAATCAGTGGGGGAAGAGCGTCAGCGTTGTCCGCATGAGCAGGGAAGAACTGTTTTATCAGCGTCTACACCCGGGGAAGCTCACGGGGTGTATCGGGCTGGGTGGTCGCTGGCAAGAGCGTTGCCAGAACGACACGCTGAAGTCGGCATTGCGATAATGTGATCCTTCAATCTGGAGGTACGATGTTTCGCGTTTTAATGGCCTTGTCTGCGGTGATTCTCTCGAGTGCGATCTTGGCGCACACCATTGCTCCAGCCTCGGCATATCCATCTGGCCCAGAGGTCACTGGAGGGGAGGCGCCATGGATTTCTCTGGCCGGTGATGCGGCGGCGACGACCGCGACCACCATCTACGCAGTTCCGGATGATCGGGTGTTCATTGTCACCGGAGCGATCTTCGACCGGACCAGCGTTCACATGTACGAGGATGGCACCATGAAGGTCAATGGCTACAGTCGTGCCATGCTCGAGGGCAACACCGGCTTTCTGACCAGCGGAAAAGGGCACATTGCCTTTGCCCCTGGCAGCAGTGTCGTGCTCAACAACGAGTCGAGCTCCGCTGCGTACACCATTCAGGGTTACTTGGCGCATCCATAGCGAGAGTCACGACGCCCTGGGATTCGGGGCGTGCAGCGAGGTCAGAGTCGATGCGGATCACCACTTGGAATGTGAACTCCATTCGAGCGCGCCTGCCGCGTGTGCTGGAGTGGCTCTCGGAGGCCCGTCCCGATGTGCTGTGCATGCAGGAGCTCAAGTGCCAAGAGCACCAGTTCCCGCTTCAGGCATTTGAGGATCTGGGCTACAACGTGGCCATCCATGGCCAGAAGTCTTGGAACGGTGTGGCCATCGCCAGCCGCACCCCCCTCAGTGGCGTGATCAAGGGCATTCCTGACCCCGACGATCCACAGGCCCGCGGCATCTCCGCCATTGTGGGGGGCGTGATGGTGGTCAATCTATACGTGCCCAATGGCCAAGAAGTTGGAAGTGACAAGTACGCCTACAAGCTGCGCTGGCTTGAGGATCTTCTCGGGTGGCTGGATGGGGAGACCGATGCCGACGATGATCTAGTGGTCTGCGGTGACTACAACATCTGTCCGGAAGACAAGGACACCTACGACCCGGAGATCTGGAAGGGCGGCATCCTGTGCAGTGACCCCGAGCGGGAGCGCTTCGAGCGCCTGAAGGCGTGGGGACTGACAGATGCGCTTCGGCACTTTGATGATGCCTCGGGCATCTACACTTGGTGGGATTATCGTGCGGCCATGTTCCGTCGGGGGCTGGGGCTGCGCATTGATCACCATCTGTTAAGTGCATCGGTGCTCGGCCGCGCAAAGGGCGTTGAGGTCGACCGGACGGCACGTCGGGGTGAGAAACCATCCGATCATGCACCCGTCACGCTGGTGCTGGGAGATGTGAAATGAGCGATCGACCCATCCCAGCCTTGGTGGTCAGTGGCTTTCTGGGAAGCGGCAAGACCACCCTTGTACGGCGGTTGCTTGACCACGCTCAGGCCACGGGTGCCCGGGTGGCCTTTGTCTCCAATGAATTGGGTGAGCTGGGGGTCGACCAGGCCATGCTGGGTGGGGGCGAGGAAGCCTTCGTTGAGCTGGCGGGTGGCTGCGTGTGCTGTGCGCTCAATGATGAGCTGTATGACACCTTGATCTTGCTCAAGGAGAAGGTCGATCCAGATCGCATTGTGATCGAGACCAGCGGTGTCGCCATTCCTCACGATGTGCAGATCACCTTCTACCAGCCGCCTGTACGCGACTGGATCTCTGAAGAGGCCGTGGTGGTGGTGGTCAATGCCGATCAGATGGTGGAAGGCCGGGATCTTGGCCAGACCTTCACAGAGCAGCTGGAGAGTGCGGACATTGTGGTGCTGCACAAGGTCGATCTTGTCGATCCCGAGGTCTTGCCGGAGCTCAAGGCCAAGATCGAGCAGATCAATCCCGGTGTGGGGGTGGTCTCCGCCAGCCATGGTCGGGTGGATCCCAGGCTGCTTCTTGCGGATCGTGGGCCTCGTGAAGAGGAGCCCCAGGCGCATCATCACGACCATCATCATGAAGAGTTTGAGGCCAACGAGCTGAAGGTTGAGCCGGGGCAGACCGCGGAGGCTGTGGAGTCGATCTTGCGCGAGCAAGGCGCCATACGGACGAAGGGGTTTGTGCTTCTCGATACGGGCCCAGCCCTGGTTCAGGGGGTGGGACGAAGGATCGAGTTGGTTCCACCTCTCTCCCCAGTCGATCCCGATCGCATGGGGCGCGTGGTTGTCATCCGGCGTGTCGGCGGTTGAGCCGGACTCGCATTCAGGGTACACGAGGCCGGAGGGAATGCTTCATGAAGCTCGATGGCCGCATCCTGTATTTGACCGAAGATGCTGAACTTATCGTCCAGCAGCTGGCTGGCGATGATGCCGGCAGCGTGGATCTTCCGCTGCATTACGGTGTGAATACCGATGGAATGATCTCCGGGCGTGCCTGCACCTTGGGCTACACGCCCGCTGTGCTCGGGCCGTACTTTCTGGAGAACTTCAAGGAGTCTGTGCCCAAGGATGGCATCAAGGGCGGTGGCTTTCAGGTGGTGGTCGGCGGCGATGCCTACGGAAGTGGTTCGAGCCGAGAGGTTGCGGTTGTTGCCCACCAGGGTGCGGGGATCGAGCTGGTGGTGGCCAAGAGCTTTCAGCGGATCTTCCAGGAAAACATGGTGTATGCGGGCATGCCCTTCACCACGGACTTCGGCGTGGTCGGACGCCTCACGGATGGCGAAGACATCGACATCAGTGACTTCCACAATGAGCTTCCGCCCTTTTTCAAGCAGGTGGCCCAGACCGGCGGGCTGCTGCCCTATGCGAGCGCCTGGCTCGCCGGTGAACTGGAGCCCTGGTACGACACGGCTCGGCCCGCCCGGCCGATGAATGTGGTCGAGAAGATCATCGCGGCCCGTGGCTGGAGTGGTGGTGCCCCGGGTCATGATGGTGGCCCTGGGTTTGGGCTGAATGATGTCCAGCCAGGAGACCAGGTGCTGTGCCGAGCGGGATTCCGCGGCATGCACGAGTACACGGCAGGCATGGTGATGGCCTTGTACGAGGAGGCCTTCGGAAAGGTGCAAGTCCACGAGCCCGACCAGTGTGCGGCCTTTGAGGACCATTTTGTCTTGATCGGTGAGCCCACCGTTCCCGATGCGGTCAAGTCCACTCGCCAAGCGCCCGCGCAGCGTCTGGCTGCGGAGATGGTGGAAGCCTGTGACCGCCACGGCATCCGACTGCATGGCCCTGGCCGTGCACACCCGGCAGGTGTCTGCCACAGGCTGGTGGTTGAGGACTATGCCCGGCCGGGCGACATTGTCGTCTTGACCGACTCGCACACCCCAACCGCTGGTGTGCTCAACGCCTTTGCCTTTGGTGTGGGCTCGACAGCCATGGCATTTGCGCTTCGCACCGGATTGATTCCAGTGACCGTGCCCAAGGTGGTTCGTGTGGACATTCGTGGGGATGCCAAGGGCTTGCTCAGCCCCAAGGATCTCATCCTGCACATCATCGGCGATCCGTACTTCCGCGAGGAGCACTGGCGGAGCACGCCCACGGACACCTGCGTCATTCAGTTTGGTGGCGAGGGCTTGGACCAGTGGAATGTGGACGAGCTCAGCGTGCTCACTAATATGACCGTCGAGGGCGGGCTGATGACCGGTGTGGTCGAGGCCTGCCAGCCGCTGCGCGACTTCCTGCTTGAGCGGCGAGGACAAGACTACGCGGACTGGATGGTCACCGGTGATGAGGGGGCTGTCTACGAGCGCGAGATGATCGTGAACCTCGCCGATGTGCCCCTGACTGTGGCCACCCCGGGTGACTCTCGCAACCGAGAGAGTCTCGATGCGGTTGGCGATGTGCCCATTCACAATGTCGTCA
>Ga0163180_10001309_pt1 | contig 14272 bp, 7 predicted proteins | sample AtlANTMetagenome_2_FD_109647 | JGI IMG/M metagenome (GOLD analysis project Ga0163180, IMG submission 109647) | Marine eukaryotic phytoplankton communities from the Atlantic Ocean - Atlantic ANT 4 Metagenome | ecosystem: Environmental > Aquatic > Marine > Oceanic | place: North Atlantic Ocean...
ACTTTCTAATAAAAGAAGTTTCGTAAGATTTGCAACTAAATTGGGACCTACTTATGATTTTATTTTTTTTAAATATACTAGTGTACCTCCAGACTTAAAATCTAAAATTTTAGATCTTAAACCAGTACTTTTAAGAGAATCTTTATTACTCTAATGTTAATTTTTCCTGGTAAGATGAAATTTAAAAAGTATCAAAAACAAAGAGGAAGATTTAAAGGTCTAGATGTAGGTTATTCATTTCCGAAACGAGCGTTTTATGGTTTAAAAGCTCTGGGCCCGAAACGTATAAAGGCGAATCATTTAGAAGCAATTAGGAGATATATTCAAAGGAGAATAAAAAAAAAAATGCGTGAAAAATTACAAATATGTGTCTTTCCTGATTTACCTGCAACTAGAAAATCTTCTGGTATTCGTATGGGTAAAGGTAAAGGAGCCATTGAGTATTGGTGTACTCCAGTTTTTACTGGTAGAATTCTTTTTGAATTGGGTAAGTCTGTAAACAAAAACGAAGCCTTTTGGAGTTTTTCAAAAGCATCTGTTAAGTTACCTGTTAAGTCTAAATTTGTAACAAGAAAAAAATTTCATCATAAATAAGAACAATTTTATGTTATTTCCTAAATCTTTTATTAAAGTTGTAGATAATAGTGGGGCAAAGTATGCACGTTGTTTGAAAGTTTTACGAACAACTTCAGCTTATGGTAAAAAAAAGTATGCTAGTGTTGGTGATTTAGTTTTAGTTTCAGTTCGTTTTTGTATTCCGCGAAAAAAAGTTAAAAAAGGGGATATGTTCACTGGATTAGTAGTTCGAACTAAAGCTTTTGTTAAACGTTCAACTGGTGGTTTGTGGTTAATGCAAAATGCTGTAATTTTACTTGATAAAAAGATGCAGCCATTGGGAACTAGAATGTTTGGGCCTGTTGCTCGTGAAGTTAAAGTAAAAAAATATAATAAATTAGCTACCATAGCAAGATTTGTTGTTTAGTTTTTTATAGATTATATGAAATCTTCGAACCGCTTAATTTCTTCTTTTGTTCTTAATTTTTCCTTATCTAATAAATTTGATTTTCCAAATGGTCATGCTTTTCCTTTTCTAGATAAAGTTGTGTTAAATAGTTTTATTTCAGACTTAGATAATCCTGTTTCTTCTTATTATCCACGTTCTATTACTATGGTAGAAACTTTAACGGCTCAGAAAGTTATAATAAAGAATGTAAAGAAGACTTTAAAAGGTAAAAAAGCATATCAGGTTGTTGTTTCGCATAATATCATTTTAAGAAAAGAATTTATGTATAATTTTTTACTGTTTTTTTTATATTTTGGTTCTCGTGGATTAGAAGAAAAATTTTTGAGATATAATTACCATTTAAATATAGGTAGCTATTATTTTCGTATTAAGGATGTCACTGCTTTGCCTGGTTTAGCTGAGGAATTCTTTAAGTGGCCTTATATGTTGGATTGCTTCTTTGTTTCAAAAAAAACGAGTAATTATTTGTTATCAAAATTTTTTTTTAGATATTTAGGTTTTCCTTTTATTTATTAAACACTTAAAAATTACAAAATTTCGTTTTTTAATTCCCGTTGTAATTCTAGTTATGTGCTGCATGGTTATTATTAAATAGAATTATTAGTTTATAACATCGTTTTGTGTTTAGTATAGCTATTATACATAATTCAAAAAGAGTTGTGATCTATCTTAAAATTTCAAAAATAAAATTTTTTATTTAATGATAAAGTCTTTCTCTTATTTATCTACAATTTTTCAGCGTTGGTTTTTTTCAACTAACCATAAGGATATTGGAAAATTATATTTGTTATTTGCTGTTTTTGGAGGATTGTTAGGTACGATTTTTTCAGTATTTATTAGAATGCAATTAGCCAATCCAGGTAATTCGTTTTTAGGTGGTAATTATCAATTTTATAATGTTATAGTTACTGCTCATGGTTTTCTTATGATTTTTTTCATGGTTATGCCAGCTATGATTGGAGGTTTTGGTAATTTAATTGTCCCTGTAATGTTAGGTGCTCCCGATATGGCGTTTCCAAGATTAAATAATATTAGTTTTTGGTTATTACCACCATCGTTAGTTTTACTAGTTTCATCTGCAATTGTTGAAGTTGGTGCTGGTACGGGTTGGACAGTTTATCCTCCTTTATCTAGTATTGTTGCACATTCTGGAGGTTCCGTTGATTTAGCTATTTTTAGTTTACATCTAGCGGGTATTTCTTCATTATTAGGAGCTATGAATTTCATAGTTACAATTACTTATATGAGAACTGTAAAAATGTTTGAATTACCTCTTTTTGTCTGGGCTATTTATATCACTTCTTTCTTACTTTTATTGTCTCTACCTGTTTTAGCAGCTGCTATTACCATGCTTTTAACTGACAGAAATTTTAATACTTCTTTTTATGATCCAGCAGGTGGAGGAGATCCTATATTGTATCAACATTTATTTTGGTTTTTTGGACATCCAGAAGTCTATATTATTATTATTCCTGGTTTTGGTATAATTAGTCAAGTTATTAGTGCTTTCTCTGATAAACCTATCTTTGGATATACAGGTATGGTATATGCTATGCTTTCTATAGGTGTTCTTGGTTTTATTGTTTGGGCTCATCATATGTTTACAGTGGGTTTGGATGTTGATACTCGTGCCTATTTTACTATTGCAACTTTAATAATTGCAATACCTACTGGTATTAAAATTTTTAGTTGGATTGCTACTATTTATGGTGGTGTTGTTGTGATGGAGACTCCGTTTTTGTTTGCTATTGGTTTTTTAGTTTTATTTACTGTTGGAGGTTTAACAGGTATTGTTTTAGCTAATGCTAGTTTGGATATAGTTTTACATGATACATATTATGTTGTTGCGCATTTTCACTATGTGTTATCAATGGGAGCTGTTTTCTCAATGTTTGCTGGGTTTTATTATTGGTTTAAAGATATCACTGGTTTCTCTTATATTGAAGAATTGGGTCAGATTCATTTTTGGGCAACTCTTTTTGGTGTCAATCTTACTTTTTTTCCAATGCATTTTTTAGGTTTAGCAGGTATGCCAAGAAGAATTCCGGATTATCCTGATGCTTTTACTCCTTTTAATTATATTGCTTCCCTAGGATCTATGATTAGTTTTGTAGCAACTTTGTTTTTTTTTTATGTTGTTCAAGTTTCAATTACTAGAGGTAAAGCAAATAGTAAAGTTGTTGTTTTCTTAACTACAAATCATATTGGCGATTTTTATCAAAAAAATATTTTAGATAACAAATTTTTTCCGTTTTTAAAGCATGTTTGGTTATATCATATGCCTTGGAGATCATTACGATTTCCTAGACAAGATAATCGCTATGTTAAAGGAAAAGATCAATTTCTTAAATCTACCCCTAAAAATAATACTAAGGACAATTATCACTTTAATAATAGTAATAAAAAATAATAAAACGTTTTATTATTTTTAACTATTTTAAAAATTTTCGAATCCTTCGTCTAGTTGGTTAGGACATTGCCCTTTCACGGCAGTAACGTGAGTTCAAATCTCACAGGATTCACTTTATTTTTTAATTTGCTTTGTTTGTTTATTCATTTATGACTTTTGTTTCATTCGGTATTTTTAGTGTTTTAATTTTTTTTTTAATATCTATTTATATTCTCCTTTTATCTTTTGGTTTGCTAACTTTTGAAAATCCTATTTATGCCATTTTTCTTTTGGTATTAGTTTTTTTTGGTTCATCTTTTTTACTGATTGAATTGAATTTATTTTTTTTAGCTTTAATGATTTTAATTGTTTATCTAGGAGCTTTGATTGTATTGTTTTTGTTTGTTGTCATGATGTTAAATATAAAGTCTCTTGAATTAAATCGTGTCATAAATTTTTTCCCTTTTATTTTTATTTTTTTTTCTGCTTTTTTATTAATTTTTTTATCCAAAGGCTTTACTTTAGCTGCTTTCGATTATAATTTAGCTCTTTGCTATCTCTTTTATTTTGATTGGCAACATGTTTATTATTTTTTTGGTTCTTTTGTTGGTTTGGGATTTTTTTTATATACCTTTGGTTCCGCTTTTTTAATAATTATTAGTTTGATTTTATTATTGGCGATGTTAGGTGCTATTATATTGACCTTAGCTCCCTCGCGGTATTTTTATAAACAAAATTCTATCAATCAAATTTTGCAGCTTAGATTTCTAGAAAATGTTGATTTGAAATAAAAAGCAATTTTTTATTTGATGTTCATTGGAACGGGAAAAGATCCGGTCTCGGCAGACTCAACATCTGTAATATAAAATATCATTTTATGATATTTTATATCCGGCATTTCTAAATTTAAATTTTTTGTACGGTATGTTGGAATTGGCAGACAAGCTGGATTTAGAATCCATTGAGATATTATCTCGTATGAGTTCAAGTCTCATTACCTCTATATTTTATTTTTGTTTCACCTGAAAAATTTTATGTTATTTTTTTCAAATTATTTTAGTTTATCGTTTTTTTTTTTATTAATTATTAATTTTTTAATATTTATTCTCGGTATAGGAGGATTGTTTGCGACTCGTAGAAATTTGATAATTATTTTTGTTTGTATTGAATTAATCTTGCTTTCTGCTTTTTTGAATTTTAGTTTTTTCGGTGTATATGTTGATGATTTAATAGGTATAGTTTTTTCTTTGTTTATTCTTGGTTTGGCAGCAGCAGAATCCTCTATAGGTTTAGCTCTATTGGTTGTTAATTATAGACATAAGGCAATCGTTTCAGTTGATCTTTTTAGTACTTTAAAATCATAAAAATTAAGCATTAAACAAAAGCAGAAGCCATGTTATTATTATTACTTTTTTTTCCTTTATTTTCCTTTTTTACTTGTATGTTTTTTAGTTCTTTTTTGGGTCGTGGAGTTCTTTTTATATCAACCTTACTTACATGTTTTTCATTTTTGGTGAGTTTAATAATTTTTTATCAAACTGTTTTATCTAATTGCGATGGCGTCTTAACTTACAATATGATTTGGTTTAATCTGGGTTTATTTCATTCTACGTTCGCTTCTTTCACAGACGGGTTGACATCTATTATGTGTGTTATGATTTTAGTTGTATCTTTTTCGGTGCATCTATTTTCGATAAGTTACATGCATGGAGACTTTCAACACGATCGTTTTATGGGTTTGTTATCAATTTTTACTTTTTTTATGTTGTTATTAGTGACGGCTGATAATTTTTTACAATTGTTGCTAGGTTGGGAAGGTGTAGGTATTTGTTCTTATTTATTAATTAATTTTTGGTATATGAGAAAAAATACAAATGATTCTGCTTTTAAAGCTTTATTATTTAATCGTATTGGAGATTTGGGTCTTTTTTTGGCAATGTTTTTGGTCTATTTTTATTTAAAAACATTTGATTTTTTAATTATTTTTGATAACGTTAATGTTTTGCAATTGATAAGATTTGATTTTTTAATTTTCGAGTTAAATTGTTTAGATTTAGTTTGTTTCTTATTGGTTATTGCTGCAATGGCTAAATCTGCCCAAATTTTTTTAAATGGGTGGTTAATGGATGCTATGGAAGGCCCTACCCCTGTTTCTGCTTTAATACATGCTGCTACAATGGTCACTGCAGGAATTTATTTGATAGTTCGTTTTTCTTCTTTGGTATCAAATTCGTATCCTGCTCTATTTTTAATATTGTTGAGTGGGTCTTTGACTACTCTACTTTGTTCGTTGATTGGTATGGATAGTTTCGACTTAAAAAGAATAATCGCGAGTTCAACGGCTAGTCAATTGGGTTATATGTTTTTTGTTTGTGGTTTAACTGAATTTTCTTCTGCTATTTGTCATCTTTTTTATCATGCTTTTTTTAAAGCTTTACTTTTTTTAAGTGCGGGTGTTATAATACATTCATTAGCTGATGAACAGGATATTCGAAAAATGGGGGGGCTGCTTAAAAAGATGCCTTTAGGTTTTGCTGCGATTTCATTGGGTTCTTTTGCCTTAATTGGTGCTCCATTTATAGGAGGTTTTTATAGTAAGGATCCTATTATAGAATATTCTGATTTATTAATTTTTGTTGAAAATTTAATGACATTTTTTTGTTGTACTTTGGGAGCCTTTAATACCACATATTATTCAACGCGATTGATTCATATGGTTTTTTTTGGCAATTATAAAGGTTCAAAAATTGTTTTTTCTAAATTTCATGAAAGTTCTTGGATTATGTATTGTCCCTTGATTATTTTAATGTTTTTTACTTTTAGTAGTTATCTCTCTGTTGATGTTTTATTAGGGGAAGCAAATTTATTTTGGTTTTTTGAAGAGGAAGATTTATTTTTTTTTCGCGAAGGTGAAGAAGATGTAGATACTTTTTTAGTTACTATTTTTTTTATTTTAGCTGGTGCACTCAGTTTTCGTAATGATAATTTGTTTGATTTAAACGTTGAAAATTTTGAATATTCCCAATTTTCTAATTTTTTTGATTTTTTTTTATTTTTTAAAAATTCAAATTTTTTTAAATGGTTTTTTGATATTGCTTATATTAAGTTTTTAACTAATTTTTTTTATAAATTGTCAAATTTTTTGTTTTTAAATTTTGATAGAGGTGTTTTTGAAATTTTTGGACCACTAGGTTTGGTGAGATTGTTTAAAAGCATTTCTGAATTTTTTGTCAGTATTCAAACAGGGTTTATTTATCATTATATTTTGTTTCAAATTGTAAATTTAGTTGTTTTTTTTCTTTATTTGAATGATTTTGTAGTTGAATCAAAATTTTTTATTTTTTTCTTATTGGTTACTTTTAGCTTTTATAGATTTTTTTTAAATGTTGATCAGCAGAACGTTAAATTACAAACTAAAGGTTCATCAAATTCTTTATTGAATAATGTTCCTTTAGTTCATAAACGTTTTTACAAAAATAATCGTAAAAAAACAGATTATTTCAATATGAATCCTAATGATCCTATTAATAAGAATCATCATGGAGAATCTAAGGGGGGGCAGAATCCAAAGTTCGAATATAAGCGTAGAAAAGATTATTTCCCTGGCACTAGTGAAAAACGTTTTGATCCTCGGAGAAGTATGCATTGTAAAAATCCAGATGCGTATGGTCCGAAAAGACCTACAATGTCTTTGTGGACCCAATTTGTTTTAATTTCAAGTTCAATATGTATGGGTTTTGTTTGGTTTTTGGGTGATTTAATTCGTTGTTTTTTTCGTTTGGTTGTTGGTTTTCCATTATTTATTGGATATCATATTCTTGATTTTTTTGTTTTTACTCCATTAAAATATTTGGCTATGCGATTTTTTGGTTTTCTTGTAAAAGTTATTACTTGGAAAATAGCCTTTGTTGTTTTTTCAATAGTTTATGTATTGTCACAATTTAAAGCTTTGCGTACACATAAAGAGCAAACAATAGAGGAGGCTCTAAAAAGGAAAGAAGGCATCTCGGCTTCAAATTTTATTTATTGTAATAGAGCAAATGCTTACATGTTTAGAAAAGTTGAAGCTATAAATAAAAAATTTCCACAATTGCATGAAATCGAAAATTCTTTTTTTAATCTTCACAGTCCTCAAAACAATTTGGCTGTCCGAACTTTTAATTTTTTTCATCCATTCGATTTTAGAACATGGTTTTGGCGTACTAGTTTGGATGATACAAAATTTGATTTTTATATGCCAAATCGTTGGAGCGTAAAGCAAAAATTTTTTAGACCTGGGTTGAGTATGCATTTTATGGGATGGTCTAATCAGAATGTTTTTCAACCTCATACAGATCCGGCTATGAATCTTTATTATCTCCGGGAAAATTGGTCGCGTGATTGGTGGCATAGACATTTGTCTACTGGAAGTAGAAATTCTAGTACTATGGCTTTTCCAGCGGATCATTTTCAAAATTTGAGAAAAGCAGCCTTAAAACACAAGCAGACTTGGAAATCACAAGAAAAAGATGGTTTTAATTTAGGCGTAATTTCGGATTCATTAGGTTTGAATAAACTTCAATCTGTTAAAAAAGATACTTTTACCAAAGACAAGAATACTGTTAAGGGCCCACATAGGAGTTTTAATAGAAATCGGAATTTGGTTTATGGTCAACATGGTTTTGCTAATGGGGCAAAATCAATTAAAAAAAGCTATCCTGCATTTCCAGATCGCCAGCAAAATCTTCCATCAAATCGTTTAACTGCTCTTCCGTTTCATGATTTTAAATTTCTGGCTCCTAATTCAAATAATAAGGGGGTTTCTTTAAAAATTGTACATAGTGTTCCTGAATTTTTTCAAAAAACTATCAAAAGGTTAATTGGTTCATCGTTAAGATTTGAAAAATTGTTAGCGAATAATAGTTTTGAACGTTATCAGTCTAAATTTAATGGATTACTCGCTGATTATAATAGTAGAGAAGCATTATTAAGAGAAAAATTGGGTCAAAAACTGTTAAGCTTAAATAGTAAAGGTAGCAATTCTTTGGAAAAGACAAATCTTTTGAAAAAAAAATTTGTTGATAATTATATAAAAGATTCTGTTTCATTGAGAAAAAATTTTGAATTACTTGAAAAAAATCTGCAAGATAAACTTTTCAGATTAGCTGATGATATTATGTATCTTGATGCTCAATTAGATTCTCATTATCCAGTAGATGTACAAAATCCACAATTATTAACACAACGCTTTAACATCAAATCTTATGCATTATATCCAGATTCTACATCTTCTATTTCAAATGTACGTAATCTTGGCAAACGGCGCTTGTTTTTTGATAAATTGAATAAGAAATTTATTTCAATAGGTTTGCGTTTTAACAATCTTAGCGAGGTCACCTCTGTGAGAGCTACTTCTTCTAATCCAGCACCAGCGGTGGAGTCAGCTAACCCTAAGAAGTGGCATTTAACAAAAGTGGGTAGCTCAGAAAAGTTTCGTATAAATAATCTAACTACTATTAAATATGCTGACATGCCTTCTGCTACTCTTAAAATTGTTGAGAAATCAAATAAAGTAGGGGAATCGTTTACTTATGCGGGTTCTTCTCAAGACTTTTTTATTGGTAAATCAAAAGTTGAGGAGTCACCATATAATCCATTAAGAGATGTTCAAACAGAAACAGCTAGTAATTTAAAACAGTTTAAAAGAGTAAAAAATAAACGTTTTTCTTCTCGAAATAAAACCTCGGAGTATCCTTCAAGAAAATTTAAAAATAAATTTATTGAAACTAATCCAAATTCGAAGGTTAACGTTTTTAGTCAAAAACAAGATATTCCTTTTGTAAAAGTATCCGACGTTGATTTTACTAATATTAATTTCAAAAAGTTTCAAGGACTTTATATTGATCCAAATATAAATGCTTTAAAACATAATTTTTTATCTAGAATTGAATATAATATTTCTAAGTTTTCAAATTTGTTAAAATCGAATTTCGGCTTCCAGGACGTTTCTTTAAATAATATTTTTTTTCAATATATGGATCAAAGTTTAACTAATTTATTTAATTCAAAAAATTCTGCTGATTATACTTTAGCCGTTCGTCGATTTTCTAAATTTTTGCTTGTATCTTTTCGTTCAAAATTTTATAATGTTTATGAAAGGCAAATACAGAAAAATTTGGAATTCTCAAAGGATTCCGTCAATGTTTCTAAAACAGTAACGTCTAAATCTGATTCGAAAATAGATGCTACTTCTATCAAATTTATTTTGTCTAATTGGTTTATAGCTCGTTTTGAACCAAAACAGGGATCTTACAGTAATTATGTGAAGATAATTCCAAACACCAAAGGTATAGAGTTTCAGCTTGGTTTTTTTACAAATAAAAAATCTGTTGTTTTAAATAAAATTGAATTTTCAAATGAATTATTAAATAAATTTTCTCAAATTAATTTTGAATCTTCAAATGAAGGTGTCAATTTGGTCACTATTTTAAAAAATTTTGAAATTGAGAAGGATTTGAGGATTTCAATATCCAAAGAGATTAAACTCGCAACTATATTTAACAGAAAATTGTTTTTTGCAATAGAACAATTTTTTGAAGATTATGCTAGTAATGAAAAAGATTTTCCTCTAATTAATATTAAAGAAGGTTTAGAAGATTATTATATTTTAAATATACCTAAAGATGAAAGATTTAATGTTTCTGTAAAAAATGATTTATTAACTAAATTAGGTAGAATTTCTGAGCGTATTTATGTAAATAAACTACTTTTAGAAGCTGCAATTTTGCAATATAATTTAGGACAACTTTATGGAGAAATTGAGCTTGATACAGAAAAAATTCGGGAATTAGAAAATCAGTTTACTGAAATGATGAATAATTTATCTTCTCATTTTCATTCATATTTTCAAAACCCAGAGGAAACCGGTGGTATGCTAGAATCTTACTCGAGATTATTTAAGCACCTGTCATCAAATTCTTTTCGAAATATGTCAAGAGTAGAATATTTAGCAAAAAATCAGCAGTTAAGGAATTTAAATACTATCTCAATGGTTTTTGAAGATACTTTAGAACATTGTAATCGTATTTTTCAAAATTATAATGACCTGTCGCAAGTAATTGTTCAAAATAACAGTGAACTTCAAAAACTCTTAAAGTTTTTTGTTAATAATATGAATAATGAAAATAAATCATTTTTTTTTTTTGATGATTTAAATTTGTTATTTGATGCTTTCAGAGGAGGTTCCAGTGTAATAAATGATTTTTTATCTATTGTTAAATCTACATTATCAAATTTGCCTGAGCCTTTAAATTCTAAAGAACTTGATAAGAGAGAGGAAAAAAATGAAATTAAAACTTCGTTAATTGATTTAATGTCATTTCAGAAAAATTTAAACAATTTTCAAAATGTTTTAGTTAAAGAGAATATTGTTACTAGCCAAAATTGGTATGGGCTTGAGTTATTGAATTTTTTTTTTGATCGCAAAAAATGGGAAAAAAATGATAAGAATAATATTATACCTTTTAAGACATATCATTTTCCGAATTTGTCTGAAAAAGCAATTACTAAATCGCTTTCTCTTGATTTAAGTAATTTATTTTTAAATTCTGAGATCTTTAACAATGAGCTAAAGGATCTTTCACGCAATTTTTTTAGTTCTTTTTTTGAACAACTTTATTTAACTCAATCTACTGAAAAAACAAACAATGAGTATCTGAAAAATCTTATTAAATTTACTATAATACCTGATATACAAAAAAAGTCTAGCTTTGATCTTTTAAATGATTCTATTTTTGATTTTGTTATAGATGATCAAAAAATTGAGTTTAAATCGGCTTTATTAATGTTAAAAATAAATAGATTTAATTATTGGAGAAATTATTTTGATTCTTTTGAATCTAATGATGATATTAGTATTAGTAATTTAAATGATTTTGAAAAAACTATTCAATTACTTGATGAAGAAATAAATCAACCGGAGGACGATTTGTTGAAGGATGTTTTATTTTCTGCAATTCATTCAAGAGTTTCGTTTGAAGATTTTGAAACAAATCCAAATTTTATAAAATTTAATTTAGATTCACACATTAAATTAAAATCTTTTGAAAATTTTTTTAAATCTAATTTTTCTTTTAACCTCAAAAAACTTAAAAATTCAAGTTTAGCTAATTTTAATTTTACGGATACTGATAATTTTGTTTTTTCTTCAGCTAGTCAAAATTTGGAAAAAACTAAAGAAATTCATAGGATTTTTAAAAATAAATTTTCTAATTTGTTTACTTCAAATATAGATTCTGAATTTCTAACTATTCTAAACAATTTAGATCTTGGCAAATACGATCCTGCAACTGCACAATTTTTAAAGTTTAAGATGCAATTGCTGCAAAATTTATCCCCTAGGTTGTATTCTTTACAATTAATCTTTAGAGAAAAAGATAAAAATTTTGTTAAACAGGCTTCCCAGTTTGCTACCAAATATCATAATTCAACTCATTACTTTTTAAATTGGTCAAAGATAGATAATTCTAGAAGCTCTTCAGTTTTAGAAAATGAAGAATCTAAAATATTGAATTCTAGAATGGTTCATCTTTTTCAAGATTATGTAACTTCTCAAAAATTGTTGTATAATCATTTAATAAGAGATAAAAAAAAAACTGTTTTGAATCAATTGTTAATTCAGGATTCTATGGAAAATGCTTTGAATAATAATTATTTAAAATTTTTTGAATTTTTATTTTGTTTGTCGTCTAACGAGGTCAGTGAAAACTTGTGGAAAAAACCAAATAATAATAGTTGGGATTCTATGCTAAATGTTTTTTCAGAATTAAAAACAATATTATCTAAAACTGATGTATTGGTCTTAAAAAATTTTTCAGCTATTGATTTTTTAAAAATTTCACAAATTGAAGGTAACCAAGAATTTGTTGATTCAGTAAAAAATTTAAAGAAAAATTTTTTAAGAACTTTAGAATTCGAAGAATTTAGTAATTGTTTTAATAGTGATGCTTCTTTAAATGGGTTCATGTTTGATACAGAGCTAAAAGAAAGGGCATCTCTATTGTTTGATATTTTTTTAGTTTTATATATTTCTGATTTTATTAAAACGAAAGATGTTTTGAAATTAGTTCCTTCGAATAGCTCCGAAATTAATGAAAATACTTTGAATCTTTTGGAAAAATTTTTAGTTACATTTCCGTCAATTTTTCAACAATCAAACGTAAAAATCGAAGATTTATCACTTATAAAATGTGTTGCTCTTAAGTTAAGAGGATTTAAACACGGCTTTGGTATGAATTTGCCATTAAATGAATTTATCCCTTTAAATTTCTCAGATATTGATTTCACAGTTTCGTCATTAAATACTGAATATTCTCGTAGTTTATTATTTCATTATTTAATGGATTTAACATCTAATTCTTTTCTTAATTATAATCATTTTTTGGTGGATAACTTTCTTGATAATATTTTAAGTAAAGATTTGAATTCTAAAATGGTTCTAAATTTATCATCGAAAGACGTTTATCAAAATTTAAAAGAAAATTTATTTTGGGAGGCTAATCTGCCACAATCTATTCTTTCTGAGTTAACTAAAATTTCTAATGTAACTGATTATTCAGACTATAAACGTGAGGTTAATAATTTACTAAGTGGTATAGAATTCAAAAAAATAGCCGACCTTGCTAGAGATAACCAGGAAAATTTATTAAAAAAGGCCTCTTTCGAATTTATCTTAAATTCGCTAAATTTGGAGTTGGTACAATTTGGTGAGTTTTCTCGCTTTTTGTTAGATAATGAAACAGATTTAGTTTTATTGAAAACGAGTCTTTCAGGTATTTTATCTAAGCTTAAATGGTTGCAGTCTAACGATTTTTTATTTGATTTTTCTCTTAATAAGCATTACTCACTTTATTTAAAACAAATTGAAGTTTTGATGAATAAATTGAGTATCAATAATAAAAATCAAAAATCTATTTCAGATTTGACATACTTAACTTCTGAGATTGAACGTGTTTTAAATAATTTTGAGGACGTTTATAATATTCATGAGGCTAATTTTAATTATTTACAAAATGAACACTCTTTGAAGTTTGATGCTTTTGTAAATTCTTATATAAAATTGAGTGTGGATTCTTCAAATTTTATTAATTCTGTTGATTTTCTTCGCTTTTTGTATAAAAGGGCTTTAGAACTTGATTCTTTTTATAATAACCAATATCACATAAATTCGAAACTTATTTTTGATTTAAATAACTTAGATAGCGAGGCATTATTAAATGATTTTACTAAATTATTGGTTGACAATTTATTTATTGATGATCAACTTTATATCGATTACGGTTCTGATTTTTTATATAAATCTTTAAATTTTTCGAATTTATCTGTTTTAAAAAATTTGTTGTCTGCTTTTAATGCTTCTTCACAAAAAAAGAATGATTCAAATATTTCTGTTTTGCTTTTAAAATTGTTTAATAGTGTTGAAGACCAAAAACCTTATTCAAACAGTCAGGTCGAGGAAGCTTTTAATGAAAGTTTGTTAATAGAAGAATTTGATTTAACTGTTTTTAATAGCTTGGAAAAAAAATTTTTGTTGCGAGCATACTTGCAGTTTTTAAAAGAATTTGATACTAATATTTACGTAAGTTCAATTTATGCTAAATTATTAAATAACAAAACTAATTCCTCTGATAAAAATTACTCGTTAAATTTATTGAAAAACAATAAAAATATTTTTTTAGATAGTTACATATTCAATAAGATATATAAAATTGATGCTTTACAAAAGGAAATGGTAAATTATAAGCTTTTTTTTTCTTCAGATGAATTTTGATGATGAGCTTATCGTTCCGAAACAAGAACATATAAAGGAAGAACCTATTGAA
>Ga0163180_10001310_pt1 | contig 14258 bp, 15 predicted proteins | sample AtlANTMetagenome_2_FD_109647 | JGI IMG/M metagenome (GOLD analysis project Ga0163180, IMG submission 109647) | Marine eukaryotic phytoplankton communities from the Atlantic Ocean - Atlantic ANT 4 Metagenome | ecosystem: Environmental > Aquatic > Marine > Oceanic | place: North Atlantic Ocean...
GACATAAATCGTAGTAAGAATACAAGAATTTCTATCTCATTTAATATAGTAAGAACATGAAGATTGTAGATAACTATTTGCCACAGGATTACTTTGAGCATTTAAAGACAACGATACTAGGACATAATTTTCCTTGGTTGTATGAAGCAGAGGTTGCTAATGTAGGTGAGAATCAAGACGAACATTTTTATTTTACTCATAGAATATATGAGAACTATCAACCCACTAGTTCTTTCTTTCAAGAGTGTGTACCTTTATTTGAACAGATAGAAATGGATGCTATCGTTAGAGCAAGAGCATTATTGTATACAAATCAAGGTAAACAAATCGTACATGAAAAACATACTGATTATAATTTTCCACATAAAACTATTGTATTCTATATGAATACTAATAATGGGTACACTGAGTTTGAAGATGGCACTAAAGTAGAGAGTGTAGAAAATAGAATAGTATTTTTTGATGGATCAATACCGCACAATAGTTCTACCTGCACAGATCAAAAGGCAAGAGCAGTAATATCCATTAATTATTTCTGATAAATAACTTAGAAGCGTCTGTCTAGATAATGCCTACAGCAATAAAACCAAAACGAAGTACGACCGTTGGACAGATACCAGGTCTGTCCGATCTCCAAGATGGAGAACTAGCGATTAATATTGTAGACCAAAAAATCTACATTAGAAGTGGCGATAACATCGAGACTGTTGCATCAGCAGCAACAGGTGCGGTTCCAGTTTGGACATTGTTAAGTTCTAGCGGTCAAATGACAGTCAATAAACGATATGTTATTGACACATCATCAGCAGAATTAACATTTGCTATGCCCACTGTTGGTTTATCCATCGGTGATAGTATAGAAATACACGATGCTGCGAACACATGGGCTATAAATAATGTTATTATTACTGACGCTGTGAACAAATTTAGAGATGCAATAGGAAATTTGGAGTCACCTCCATTGATTTTAGATGTCGCCTCTATTACTGTTATGCTTTTGTGGAACGGATCTTATTGGAACATCATTAGCTAATGGCACTTACTCTAAGCAACCAACATTACCAACCCAAGGACTCAAAAGGATACTATGTGTATGCTTTAAGAAGAGATTCTGAGGATATGCTGCATCTTACTAAGGTAAGTACCGCATCAACTACAGAAACTTTTGATCCTTTTAGAACAGATGGAACTCAAGTGGAAGGGTTTGGTGACTACCAAGATTATGTGGAAGAAACTACTGAACAAAAATCAGCAAGCAACAATCCACAAGATAAATATCAACAGATTCGTTTCGATAGACGAAACATTAATTATTTCCTAGACGCTGAAGGATACCTTGTCCTGCAAGTCAATGGATCCCACACATACTCAGGACCAGTATAGAGATTACTAACAATGGCAGAATTTAGACTTGGCAGACTAAAGTTCAACTGGAGAGGTGACTGGACAACAGCTACCGCTTTCGTTATAGATGACATCGTGAGATTCGGTGCGAACTCTTATGTCTGTATCGGTAACCATACCTCAGCAGTATCACAATCTGGATTTTCTGGAGATAGTGCCTACTGGCAACTTCATACAGCAGGTTTTGACTACCAAAACGAATGGGCTACTAACACATCTTATGTCCCAGACGATATTGTAAAAGAAGGCGGTAACTTATACATTTGTACAAGCCAACATACATCTACAGGTGTAACAAGTAGTTGGTACTCTAGTGACTTCCCTGCATACTGGGCACTATTCCAAGAGGGACTTAACTTTGTTGGTGCATACACAACTAATACTTATTATGGTATTAATGATGTTATTACCTATGGAGCAAGAAGATATCGTACTACAGTTCCATTCCAATCACCTGCTGATCAGACTGCCACTGGTGTAGGTAACACATCTGCTCATGATATGTTGGGAATCGGATCAGATTTATTCTTCCCACCAGAGCAGAACTTTGCAGCATTTGATAATGGATATGTAAATGAAGGTTCATATATTGACACTACAAGATATCAAAGAGGTGACATTGTTGAGTATAAAGGTTCAACATATGTTGCTATCAGTACAAACCCATATGGATTCCAACCTAACGAAAGTGAAAATGATTGGAAGTTCCTTAACTTAGGTATCGGTACAGGTGGTAACGATGCATGGGATCAGACACAACAATATTCTAAAGGTGAGCTTGTAAGATTTGGTGGTAACACATATCAAGCTGACATATTAAAGATCGAAGCACACCAAAGACCAACAGGTATTGGTAGCACCACAATAGACAAAGGTGTTAATGGTTGGTCACTATTACATAGAGGATTTAACTGGACAGGTACTTACTCTACCTCCACATACTATGAGATAGGAGACATCGCTGAGTACACATCATCAGCATACATCTCAGTTGCTTCTACCAATGTAGGAACAACACCAGGCACAGACTCTACTATATGGCAAGCATTTGCTATAGGAGACAGTGCAGCACTACTAACAACTAAAGGTGACTTACTAACAAGAAATGGTACAGGTCCTACAAGACAGGGTATCGGTACTCAAGGTGCTGTATTAAAAGTTAGTTCAAGTGATGAGATAGAATGGAACTTCTCTGGTAAATTAACTAAGACATATTATGTTGACTCTGAATTAGGTAATAACAATAACTTAGGAGAGACACCTGATAGTTCATTCAAAACTATTAGTTATGCATCAACATCAACCAACCCTACAAGAGATATTAGTACAGCAACATACGATGCATCAACTGGTATCACAACTATAACTGCTGCTAATCACGGATTATTTGCAGGACAAGAAATCAAACTAGTTGGTTTGATGTTCACTTGTAACTACGGTCTATCAACTACATTCCCATCAGGTGCTGAGGGTTACTACTTCAATGTAGAATCAATCACTGACTCTAATACATTTGTAACTCGTGTAGGTCCTTCAACTATCGCACACGAATATGTGAGTGGTGGTGTTGTAACCAACGCAGCTCCAGTTATCTTGAAACTATCTGCAGGTACATTTAAAGAGACATTACCAATAACACTTGGTAAAAACTTCTCTATTGCAGGAGATGTTCTTAGAGGTACTACAGTTGAACCTGCTGCAGGTTTAGGAACTGATGGTGTTACACCGAATGATCGTTCAACAATGTTCTTCGTGTCTGACGCTACAACGATCCAGTCAATTACCATGAAGGGATTGAAAGGATTTGATTACGATGTCAACGATGCATTTAATACAGATAAGATGCAACACAAAGTTGGTGTTGGAACTACTGCTTGTGGTGTTTACATTAGACTTAACCCTAACGAATCTATCTTAACAAGATCTCCTTACATGAAGGATTGTACTACCTTCTCTGATGTTGCCAACGATGGCACAGGTCATGGTGGTGCGATAGGTATTCTAATTGAGGGTGGACGACATCATCTCAACCCAGAAGGAAAAGGTTATAAGTCAATGGTGTTTGACGCATTCACCAACATTAACTCAGGTGGTGTCGGATTCATGCTAGAAGACGATGCAGTTGCTGAGGTTGTATCTTGCTTCACTTACTACTGTGCTTTCGGTTACTTCTCTGATGATGGATCTGAAATTAGATCACTATCTGGTAACAACTCTTATGGTACTTACGGTTCTGTTGCTGCAGGATTCTCTACTCATGAGACAGCAAGACCAGGTAAGTTGTTCGGTGACAAGATGGAGTTACAGGCAGGTACAGTTGTAGGAACAATTGCTGTTGGTGCTACCATGCGTGGTACTGAATCAGGTGCTAGAGCAACTGTAACTAACGATCAATCTTCTGCTGATGCTGTCTACTTCAAGTATATTGCAGGTATGGGTAACACTGGATCAAACCCAGTGAACGCAGCAGTCGGTGTTGGTTCTACAGTATTCAAACCTGGCGAGAACATAGAACTTGATTCTGTCGGTGCAGGTGGTACAGGTTACATGAAGATTGCCTCTGCTTCAAACTCTGTCACAGGTCAGAAAGATATTCTACTAGAGGTTACAGGATTAACAACTGCACCAACGGTCGGTGACGCAATTGGATTCACCACAGTTGGTATGGGTCAATCAGATACTAGTTCCTACATTGTTAGAACACAAACTAACTTTGTTGAACCAACTAAGGTAACAGTATACGATGCATTGTATACACCTCAGTCTGGTATCATGACGGTCTTTACTGTTGAGTCACATGGATTATCATTCGGAGACTTTGTACAAGTTAAGACTGGATCACTAGCATTCATATGTCCTGCAGGTGGAACCGCAATCGCACAGTCATCTGCTTATCCAAGAGCAACTGACCCAATCGCAGGAAACCCAATTCAAATCTCTGGTGTAGGTAATACATTCTTTGAGATACAGACATTGAACACTAAGACTATCGGTAACGGTAGAGCAACAGAAAATGTACCATCAACTTCAGTTGGTGTTCATACATACATAGGTTCACCTGGCGGTATCGGTAAGACTGCATATCAAGCAATCACTCTTGGTGATGGTAGAGCAACACTTTCTATCGCACCAGGCAAGGGATCTGCACCTGTCATAGGTAATGACAATCAGGCATTTAATATGAGAAGTAAGTTCTCCAAGATTAGATTGACTGGTCATGACTTCCTATTAATAGGAACAGGTAACACTACTGCAACTACATATCCAAATGTAAATGAGAACAATGCTTCTCAAGGTAATGAAACTAATGTGGTCGCACCTGGTAGAATCTTCTTTGTATCGACAGACCAAGGAGGTAACTTCAGAGTTGGAGAATACTTCTCTGTTAACCAGTTAACTGGTGCTGCTACCTTGGACGCATCTGCATTCAACTTATCTGGTTTGACTGAGTTGAAACTGGGTGCTATCGGTGGACAGATCGGTGAATCTATCGCTGAGTTCTCATCTGATGAGACAATGGGAGGAGATTCAAACGGTGCATGTCCAACTGAGAAAGCAGTTCGTGGATTCCTCACAAGAGGTAAGATGGACAACACCTCTGGAATATTAGTTCCACCAAGAGGTCAACAAGCAGCAAGACCAACAGGTTCTGACTTAATAGAAGGTGGTATTCGTTATGATACAGACGCAAATGCAATTGAATTCTATAACGGTGCTGCATGGTTACCATTAGGAGCATACGCATCAATAGATGTATCTGGTAATGGTACTACTCTTGCTAACAAACAACAAGCATTCTGTAACACATCAGGTGGTGCATTCACAATTACCTTACCTGGATCTCCAGTTAAAGGTGATAGCATTAGAATCTTCGATGTCAACAAGACATTCGATACAGCAAACCTAACGATTGCAAGAAACGGTAACCCAATCATGGGTGACGCTTCTGACCTAACAGTATCCACTGAGGGTGCTGCATTTGAACTCGTGTTCTATGATGGATCACAGGGTTGGAGAATCATTACAGTTTAATTCTCATGGGAGTCTAGGACTCCCTTTTGTCATATTTTTCTAAATACTAATACCATAGAGTATAACAAATGGCTGACTATCAAACTTATAAGAAAATAAATGGGACGAATGCTCTGATAGATGCTAGTGTGCCTTCAACTAAGACGACTGGATTGTCAACTGCGGTTGTAAGACAAAACTATTACTACGATTGCTGCTACTGGGATCCTGAGAATGGTGGTTGCTGTTTTCTATGGACTGTCCCCTCAAATGTTTCCACAATTAAATTCGAGTTAGTAAGTGGAGGAGGATCAGGAGGTCCTGGTCGATGTTGTTCATCAGGATATAACCCAGGTGGATCAGGAGCATACGGTATTAAGACATTATATGCACATACAGGAGATTTTACAGCAGGATCATCACAATATACTATCTGTGCTGCAGCATCAACAAGATGTTCTTGTTGTGGATGTTGTGTAGGTAGAACTGGTTGTGGATTCTGTGGATGTACAACTTATGTTCAAGGTCCAGGTTTAAATAACTTCTGTGCTAACGGTGGATCATGGGGTCACCATAAGTGTGGATCATGGTGTTATACTTGTAAGATGCAATCACAGTGTAACTGGTGTCGTAGTGAGGTACAGGGTTGTGTATGTGGTAACTGGGACTTCGCTCTCGGTGGAATCAACGGTTCAGACTCTGCTAACCAGTACTGTAACACTGAGCACTACCCACAAACAGGTGCAGTACCAGGTCCTTGGGGTGCATCATTCGTTAGAGGTCGTGCGAAATGTGGTTCTGGTAACACTGTTGGTTGTTGCTACGGTCACGCACTATTCCCAGGCGGTGGTGGATTTACTGCAGGTACTGAGGGATCTAACTGTTGGGGAAGTTTTGGTGCAGGTGGACTAGTTGTTGTAACATACTGGTCATAATATAAATAACAAATGAGAGAGAACACTCGAACAAACAATGGCTACACAAGTAAATAAAACATTTATCTTTCCAGTACCGACGCAATGGTTGGGACAGGAACAAGATGATGCAAACGCAGGAGTTGCAACATATATCGGACCTAAAAACTTGAAGGTCTGGTTAAGGTATGATGTCAACGGTAATAAAACAGATGAGATAGTTGATACAGTTGATCCAACAAGGTCAGACTATCCAGATCCATTACCTTCAGACATATATGCGGTTGATCTAGATGCAGATTTGTATCCAGAAACTGCTGCTGCATTGTATGGTGGTATCGCAGGTCCTTTACACATAGAGGTTCAAGCAGGTCCTTCATCAGACCCTAACCCTTATATTGAAGATCCCGCACACTTCTCAGAAGTATATGACATGTGTAGTTTTGGTTGGGATCCAACTCTAAACTCTGGTGCAGGTGGATGGAAGACTCCAGTATATTCACACGAAATTAATGATGTAGAAGGTAGTGACACAACATTTGGTTGGGACTGGGTAAGAAATATTAGAAACAACATGCTAACAGCATGTGACAATAGAGTTCCTGCAGACGCATCTAATACAGCATTTGCACAAACTTGGAAAGATTATCGTCAGAAGTTAAGAGATCTTCCTGCTGACTGGGTAGGAGTAGGTACTGCAACACACTTGATAGTGTGGCCAAGAGATCCTGACATGGTAGTTAAGGACGCAGAAATTAAAACATATAAGTCACAGAATCTCGCAGAGACAGACCCCAACTTCTATGATGGTGTCTTGCCTAACGAGAATCCTGATGCCTAAAACAAAATTGACTTTTTAGTTACAAGATTCTGGGAAAATTTTTTCCAGAATTTTTTTGACCCTTAAGATTTTTTCAAGATGGAAGACCATGTGAATTATGAAGTAAAGAGAACTGGATCAGAGTTTGATCCAATTAAATACTTTACTATGTTTGAATTAAGTGATGACTTAGAAGTAAAGGTTCTAAAAGATATAGGACCTCAAAAGAAATCGGTAGTAGTAATAGATAATTTTTATAAAGATCCTGATTCTGTAAGACAGTTGTGCTTGGATTCTCATAAGAGAAATGATCCAGGTCTACTGTCTTATTTGCCTGGCGAAAGAGTTTATCTTGAGACAACCGCAGTAAAACAAAAGATCAAACATATCTTTGATGAATTATGTTTTGATACTAATATATGGGGTGGTGGACACTGGCAAAATAAAGAATGGTATGAGAGAGAGTGGGGAAGAGCAGCATTTATGTGTAATGTTATAAATGATAAGACATTACTAGCAAAACCTGATGGTATAATTCCTCATCAAGACAAATATGATTTATCAATGCCTCCATTGTTTACACAATTTGGAGCAGTAATATACTTAAATACTCCAGAGGAATGTGCAGGTGGTACAAATATCTGGAGTTTTGATGGTCAGATGTCCTTACCTATGAAAGGACCTACAGGTATAGAAGCACCTTCATATGATCAGGATACAATGACAGAGGAGGAAATATTTGACCACATTCACTGGTCATTATTTAATAATGATAGGTGGAAGGTTGAACATAAGTTTGAAATGGTGTATAATAGAATGGCATTGTATGAGTCACGAGTATTGCATAGTCAGAATGTAGATCTTGGTATGTTTACCGAATACGATCGCATAAATCAGGTTCTTTTTATGTAACTATATAAATCATGAGATCTAAAGCATTTTTTATTAATGGTGGAGCAGGTAGAGTCATCTGTTCTATCCCTGCACTTGAAAAGTATGCAGAGAACCATGACGATTTTATAATCGTGGCAGAAGGTGGCATGAACTTCTTCAAAGGTCATCCTGTACTGCACAAACATGCATATGATTATTGGCATAAAGGTTTGTTTGAAGACAAACTTAAGATGCGTGACTGTGTTACTCCAGAACCATATAGAATGTGGCATTACTACAATCAGAAGTGTAGTCTTGCACAGGCATATGACATGGAGATCAATGGTTTAGATGAACCTAGAGAACTTCCTAAACCAAACATCAGAGTAACAAAGACAGAAGGAATTAAAGCACTCAATACATTAGAACAATTAAAAAATAATACAGGAAAAGATAAAGCAATAGTTATACAACCATTTGGTAGAGGTGTAGTAAACACAGATGGATTTATATTTGATCCAACCTCTAGAAGTTTTAACATATCAGACATATCTGCTATAATTAATGACTTAAAGAAAGACTACACTGTTATAATCATGAGTGAGTTTCAATTTGATACAGGAGAGAGTAAGCATATGCATGCTATACCACAAGTTCCTGACATCAGATTGTGGGCAGGTATAATACAGTGTGCAGATCATTTCTTAGGTTGTGATAGTGTTGGTCAACATATTGCTAGAGCAATGGATACAACTGCAACTGTTGTAACTGGTTCTACATTCCCAATCAATATAACATATCCAAATGAAAGGACATTTGATATCTTTGATATGGGCGAAGGCACTAGAACTTATTCACCTTTGCGTATGACTGAAGAGGATATGCAAGACATGGCAAACGATGAGTGCATGACCATGACAAGAGATGATGTTAAGAAAGTAATTGATAGTTGTAGAAAAAGATTAGGCAAGGCAACTACTCGTAAGATAGTAAAACAAGAACCAAAAGAAGAAAAAGAATCATGTTGTGACGATCCTTATTGTCCAACAAGCACAGTAAAAACTCCAACCAAAGGTTTTAAACAGTAATGTCAGAATGGATTGCAGCAGTCTCTAGAGGACACAATGCTAGTGTAGCACTACTAAAAGATGGTGAAGTTGTATTTAATATAGAAGAGGAGAGACTCACCAGAGTAAAGTATGATGGTGCACCATTAGCATGTATTACTAAGATAAAAGAATACACAGATAAGTTAGACTATCTTATCTTAGTGCACACTACAAGATTAGATCAGCATAATTTTAAGATGGATTATTGTGGTGATGATCCTTACTTTGGTCTTGCTAGAAAGATGGGTTTGATTGATAAACCTAAAGACACTGAGTTTGGAGAGTTGCCTGACAATGTTATTGACATGGGAGACAATCATCATAGATGTCATGTTGCAACAGCATTTTATAACTCAGGATTTGACAAGGCAGTAGGTGTTGTAGTAGATGGTGCAGGTTCATGGGTTAAGTTTGGTAGTAAAGAAAAATTCTTAGAAGATTATTGGGAGACAGAAACAATATTTGATTGTGGATACCCAGATATATTTGACACAAAATACAAACATATAGGAACTAAATTTGCTGCACCTGTCTGTTATTATAATAGATTTGATAGTGCATTCTGGGATGGTTATGGTCAAGGAATAAGATACGAGTCAAAAAATAATGAATACCATGAACTATATGCTACACCAGGTGCAGGTATAGTAAAATGCTATGAAGCAGTGACTGAGTATTGTGGATTCCCTGCTATTGAAGCAGGAAAAGTCATGGGATTATTTCCTTATGGAAAAGATCCAGAGTATCTACCACCATTCTTTAAACAATTTGGTGTTGCTCCAATGATGTCAGCAAGTAGAGATGTATTCACTCCTTACTATCCTAATGGTGCTATCTTTAATATGCATATGTTACCAGAAGTATTAGACATAGGAGATGAAGATGAGAACAATCCTAAGTTATATAATTGTCAGAATAGAAAAGATGCTGCGTGGAGGATACAAAAGGAGACACAATATCAAGTCTTACAGTTAATTCGTAAGGCAGTTAAGGATACTGGACATAAAAATGTGGTGTTAACTGGTGGATATGGACTGAATTGTGTTGCAAACTATTGGTTTTTAGAACAATTAAAGGACGAGAACATATGTTTGTATGTCGAACCAGTTAGTAATGATTGTGGTACAGCACTAGGTGGAGCGTTGTTATGGCATCATAGGGTCAATCAAGACACTAGGCAACGAAAACCAATTAAAGACCTTTACCTAGGTCCCAAATATAATTACACTAATAAGGAGATTGAAATGACTAGCGAAAAATATAATGCACAAGTAGCAGAAGCAACACATGAAACTGTTGTAGATTTAATACAGAACAAAAATATTGTTGCACTATTTCAAGGCAGATCAGAAGCAGGTCCTAGAGCATTGGGTAATCGTTCTTTCTTATATGATCCTACAGATCCTGATGGAAAAGATCATGTTAATACTGTCAAGAAGAGAGAGTTCTTCAGACCATTTGCAGGTACAATATTAAAAGAACATGTACATGAGTGGTTTGACCTTCGTGGTATGGATGAGACACCATTTATGATGTATGCAGTTAACTGTCAACCAGGCATAGAAGAAAAGATACCTGCTATCATTCATGTTGATAAGACATGTAGGATACAAACTGTAACAGAAGAACAAAATAAACATTACTATGATATTATTAAGGCATGGTATGATGCCACTGGTTGTCCTATCATATTCAACACATCATTCAACTTAGGTGGAGAACCATTAGTTGAGACACTTGATGATGCTATCAGAACAATAACTACAAGTGCTGTTGAATATCTCTACTTACCAGAGTATAATAAAATTATCATCAGTAAAAATGAAGTTTGACATGAACAGTCCTATGAGTCCAGTATTAAATACAAGAGAAACATATTCTAAGTGGTTACAAAAAGTTATCACAGAGGTAGAAGTTCAGTTTGAAGAGGAAGAACCTACATGGATACCTTATGATACTCTCATTGCTATCATGAATAGATTTACATGAAATTAACACAAGAAATTATCGACCAGATACAGGAAGCAATGAACCATACTAAAAAGAATGGTGATATTAATTGGGAAGATAGTGATGAGATACAAGTTCAATTAGCAGGAACATTTGCTGCTGATAGATTCATCGTGATAAAGAATGTTACTAAGAGTAGCACATCACTTCATAATTTTAAAGGTAAATGAAAACTATCTTTGTTAATGGTACATTTGATTTACTTCATCCTGGTCATGTATCGTTACTTAACTGGGCAAAATCTCTTGGAGATTACCTTGTAGTTGGTATTGATACTGATGACAGAGTAAAAGAAAAGAAGGGATCTAGTCGTCCCATATATAATCAAACTGACAGGGGAATTATGTTAGTTTCTATGTCAGCAGTTGATGAGGTCAGGTATTTTGATAGCGATGAGTCGTTAGAAAACTTGGTAAAAGAAGTAAAACCTGATATAATAGTAGTAGGTTCTGACTGGAAAGGTAAAACTATCATCGGATCTTATTATGCTGCTGAACTTAAATTTTTTGATCGTATAGAAGAGTATGCAACTACAAAGACAATACAATGTATTATTGATAGGGGATAGCTGCACTGATGAATGGGCATATGGATCATGTGATCGTCTAAGTCCAGAAGCACCTATACCAGTCATGAAATTTAGGGAGCATCAAAGTGCACCTGGTATGGCAGCAAATGTATATGCAAATTTAAAATCTCTTGGTATAGAAGTAAACTTCCTAACTAATAGAGAGAAGATTGTAAAGACAAGATATGTAGATGATAGATCTAATCAACAGATCATGAGATTAGATACAGAACCTAATATAAAACCATTACATCCATCACAATTAACTATGGCAGCAATGCATAGTGAGTACGATGCTGTTGTAATATCTGATTACGATAAAGGATTTGTAGGGTATGATATCATAGAGTTGTTGGCAAAACAAAATCCTAACATAAAAATTTTTATTGATACAAAGAAAAAGAAATTACCTATACAATATAATAATATAATTTACAAAATTAATAAGAAAGAATTTGAATTATTAGATCATGATTATATACCCAGAGGAGAAAATATAATTGTAACTCATGGTGCTAATGGTGCACTGTGGAATCATAAAACATTTCCTGTTCCTATCACTAGAGTATTTGATGTGACAGGTGCAGGTGATACATTCTTAGCAGCATTAGTATTCTATTACATACAGTTACCATCTCTTGATGAGTCTATTAATTTTGCTAATAGATGTGCAGCGATTGCAGTCCAGAATCCTGGCACATATACATTGACAATGGAGGATGTAGATGGAATCATTAAACCCTAAAGTATTAGGATATCATACATCACACAATGCATCTATTGCTGTTGTAGAAGATGGAAAGATAAGTTGGGGAATAGAAGAGGAGAGAGTTAGTCGTAAGAAACATGACCAAGTTCCTGCTCTAGCAATCACTAATTATCTTAATGATAATATTGATATTGCATTACATTCGACACTGATACATCCAGATCAGATAGAGAATCATAATTATGTAATGAATGTATGTCAAAGTTTAATTACTAAAGCAACTAGTAGAAAAGTACAACCAAAGAAAACAATATTTGTTGATGAGCAAGGTGAGATGTCTGGTTGGTTTAAACGACCACCAGAACCTGAGTTCGTTGACTGTAGTGAGAACCATCATTTATATCATGCTGCATTAGGATTTTATAACTCAGGATTTGAAGAGGCAGCAGTGTTAGTTGTTGATGGTGCAGGTGCATGGGTAAATAAATCTGGTCATGAAGTAGAAACAATATACAAAGCATCTTATCCTTGTAATTTTGAAAAGATATCTCAATCAGCAGCTCCTTGGCACACCTTAATGGACACACATGAGATTGAAAGTCCTGCTTATGGTATTGGATTTGTTTACTCTGCAGTAAGTGCTTTCCTTGGGTTTGGTACTCTAGAATGTGGTACACTTATGGGACTGTCAACCTATGGTGAGGAAGATCCTAACATAAAACCTTTTGTTGTTGATGGAAAGATTGATGAGTCATTGTTCACAAGATATGTACATGGTATAAAACTAAATCCATATCCTTACATTGAGGACAGAGAAGGATGGTGTGATGTAGTTAATAAAAAATCTGTAGATCTTTCTAAACATAAACATCTAGTTAATCTTGCATGGAGATGTCAAAAAGATTTTGAAACTTACATGACCAATAAAATTAAAGAAGCATTACAACTTAGTAATAATATAGTAGTAACAGGAGGTTGTGCATTGAATTGTGTAGCAAATTATGAGTACTTGAAACATCTACCAAAAAATGCTAAACTATATGTTGAACCAAATTCAACTGACGCAGGAATTTCTATGGGAATGGCGATGTATTGTTGGAGAGATATCACTAAATCAAAAGAGATATTTCCTCTTAAAAATCTTTACTTAGGACCTGAAGAGAATGAGATATTGTATTGATATAGACTCAACAATCTGTACACCTGGCAAGTGTGGAACTTGTAGGTATGAAGGTTCTACACCCATGCAAAGTAGAATAGATAAACTCAATAATCTATATGATGAAGGTCACTATATAATATACTTTACTGCTCGTGCTATGGGGAGGTCTAGTGCCCTACCATATGAGGAGGCAAAGAAAAAGGCAGAAGATTTATTCAAACCTCTTACTGAAGCACAACTAAAGATGTGGGGATGTAAGTATCATGAATTGATTATGGGTAAACCACATGCTGACATCTTTATAGATGACAAAGCAATGAATAGTGAGGATTATTTTGAAAAAACAACCTAAATTCGTACACAAAGGTTGGGGATATGAGAAGTGGATTGCAAACTCCTCAGAATATTGTGGTAAGTTATTGTTTATAAAAAAGAATCATAGATGTTCATGGCACTATCATACATTAAAAGATGAAACTTTCTATCTACAATCAGGAAAGATTCAACTATCATATAGCACAGAAGACAATAGAGATAAAGCAAATACAATAACACTAGAACCTGGCGATGCATTCCATTGTACTAGAGGAACTAGACATCAAATGTTAGCACTAGAAGATGCAGAACTATTTGAATTTTCTACACAACATTTTGATTCAGATTCAAACAGAGTTATAC
>Ga0163180_10001311_pt1 | contig 14253 bp, 18 predicted proteins | sample AtlANTMetagenome_2_FD_109647 | JGI IMG/M metagenome (GOLD analysis project Ga0163180, IMG submission 109647) | Marine eukaryotic phytoplankton communities from the Atlantic Ocean - Atlantic ANT 4 Metagenome | ecosystem: Environmental > Aquatic > Marine > Oceanic | place: North Atlantic Ocean...
GTCTGTTGAGAAATTCAAAGGTTTGATTTATCAGATCGAAAGAGACGCTAACGCTATTGCACAGCAAACTCGTAGAGGAAAGGGCAACTTCATCCTTTGTTCTGCTGACGTTGCTTCTGCACTTAATATGGCTGGTGTTCTAGATTACACACCTGCTCTATCAACAAATGGTCTACCTGATGATACAGGTAATACATTCGTTGGAACACTTAACGGTGGAGTTAAAGTTTACGTTGATCCATATTCAGCGAACTTGGCTAACGACCACTTCTATGTTGCTGGTTATAAGGGTTCATCTCCTTATGATGCAGGAATGTTCTACTGCCCATATGTACCCCTACAGATGGTTCGTGCAGTGGATCAAGGATCCTTCCAACCTAAAATTGGATTCAAGACAAGATACGGAATTGTTGCAAACCCATTCGTCTTCAAGGCAGATGGATCAGCAGTTGGCGAAGATGTTCTTGGAACCAACGGTGTTGGCAGAAACCAGTACTACAGACGTGTACTTGTTCGCAACCTTATGTGATTTCTATCACAACAATCAAAAGAGACTCCTTGTGGGTCTCTTTTTTTATGCTATAATATAAATATGAAAGAAACATCACACTACTATTCAAAGGATGACTTACGTTCTGCTACGGTGGTAAAAGATGGAAAACGATTCGGAGCAATTTGCGTGGGATACGATAGAAGAGTCCTACGTACGAAAGATTTTTTTGAGGGGGTTAGTTCTACTCATACTAGCTACTTCGATGGTTTAGCAGACGCAGAAAACTTTGCGGAAAACTGGGTATTATATCAGGACTAAATACTATTGTAGCGATCTGGTTTTGTAATGCCAGCCCAATGGGTTAGTCAACAGTTATCTAATAGAAATTTTCTTTCACCAGTTGGTTTTAAACTGGAGTTAGATCTTTTTCCTGAAACAGATTTTCTCTGCCAACAAGCAGCGATACCTGATATCTCAGCTGTTATAAATGAAGTGTCAACTCCTAGAAGAAGGTTACCTATACCTGCTTCTGGTGGAACTCAGTTTGGTGATTTAGTAGTCACCTTTCTAGTAGACGAAGACATTAAAAATTATATTAAGTTGTGGAATTGGATTAACGATACTACTACAGCATACGAACCTGACTCTAATAAAGAAGTAAATTTTGCTACAGCACAGTTATTTGTATTAACTAACCAGTTAAATACTAATTTCTATGTTAACTTTAATGATGTATTCCCTGTCTCTTTAACGACACTACCTTTTAGTGTCACCAATACTGACGTGGAATTCTTTCAGGCAACGTGTACTTTCAAGTATTCGTTCTATGAATTCTTGACTAATGAAAATCTAAAGTATGTCCCTTGATGAATTGAAGGAACAGTGGAAACACGATTCCACTATCCTAGATGGTAATGATGGTTATCCAGATTTTTTAAAGGCTTGTAACGAAACTCCTTATCTCCACTCGAAGTACCTTGATATGTACGTTGACTGGAAGAGTCGTTTAATCGACAAAGAGTTTGAATTAAAGTTCAAGCGTAAAGAAAAATGGATGTACTATAAGAAGAAGGCACCTGCCTCTGCTTATAAAGATATTCCTTTTGATCTAAAACTTACCACTAGAGATGAAGTGGATATGTTTCTTGATGCGGATGAAGATCTAGCAAAGATCAAAGCAAAGATTAAATACTTTGAAATGATTCTATTCTTTTTAGAATCAGTATTGAAACAGATATCTGCTCGTCAGTATCAAATTAAAAATGCTATAGAATGGGAGAAGTTCAGAAGTGGCTGATATTATCCTACAAAAAAAGAACGAAGTCTACAACGTAGTTAAGACAGAAGAACACGTACATAGAGAACTCTCTGAGTACTTTACCTTTGATGTTCCTGAGGCAAAGTTTATGCCACTGTATAGGAACAAAGTATGGGACGGTAAGATACGTTTATACTCACCTGGCAACGGTGAGATCTATGGTGGGTTGGTAGAACACATCCAGAACTGGTGTGTTACTATGAAATATAATCTTCGGTTCGAGGATAATGAACATTTTGGTTTACCCTACGAGATTAATCCAGATGTTAGTGCTGTAGGTGTACGTGCTTTTATGAAGGGTATACTCAAGAAGAGTAAGTTTGAAAATATAGAACCTAGAGTATATCAGATAGAAGGTGTCACTCAGGCACTTAGGTACAATCGTAAACTATTACTTTCTCCTACGGGTTCTGGGAAAAGTCTGATGGTGTATGCTATCACGAGGTATCACGTAGCCGAAGGTAGGAAGGTGTTACTAATAGTTCCTACTACGTCTCTCGTAGAACAGATGTATCAGGATTTTGTAGAGTATGGTTGGGATGTCGATAAACATTGTCATAAAATATATGCTGGAGCTGATAAGTATGTCAAAGCAAACTGTACTATAACCACGTGGCAGAGTATATACAAGGAACCTAGGAAGTACTTTGAAAAATTTGATGTAGTACTAGGTGATGAAGCTCACCTGTTTAAGTCTAAGTCATTGACTAAGATTATGACTAAGCTCCATTCCTGTAAATACCGTGTTGGTTTTACTGGTACATTGGATGGATGTCTGACACATAAGTGGATACTTGAAGGGTTGTTTGGTCCGTGTGAACAGTTAGTTAAAACAAAAGAGTTGATGCAACAAGGGTATCTTACACCTTTGAAAGTAAAGTGTCTAGTGCTTAAACACGAGTGGGGTACATTCGATAGCTATCAAGATGAAATAGATTACCTTATCACACACGAGAAAAGGAACAATCTAATAAAAAATTTGGTTAAAGATTTGAGTGGAAACACTCTAGTGCTCTTCAATTACGTGGAGAGACACGGAGAACCTCTTTACAATTTGATAAATACTAGTGTAAATAATCGGAAAGTCTTCTTTGTGCACGGAGGTGTCGATGTAGAAGATCGTGAAGAAGTACGTCAGATTACGGAGTTAGAAGAAAATGCAATCATCGTTGCGTCCTATGGTACTTTTAGTACTGGTATCAATATTAAGCGTCTTCACAATATCGTGTTCGCAAGCCCCAGTAAGTCCAGAATTAGAAATCTTCAATCAATTGGAAGAGTTCTCAGAAAAGAGTCTACCAAAAGGGTAGCCACACTCTACGATATCAGCGATAACATCTCTAGGGGAGAGTGGAAGAATTTCACATTTAAACATTTTGAAGAGAGATTAAAAATCTATCAACAGGAGAAGTTCGATTATGAAATTATTAAAGTACAATCAAAATTTTAATTTATGGAAGAGGAACAACTAAAAATTGATTTTACACCTGAAGGAGAACCCTTTGATTTTATTGCGTCAGTAAAATTGACGACGGGGGATGAATTGATTGCGGGTATTACATACCCACCAGAGGATCAGTCTGTAATAATGCTTCACAATCCGATGCAAGTGCTAGAAGCAAATGCTTCTGAACATAGTACAGTCATTAAAGGATTCAAACTGGATCTATGGATGAAGTCTTGTATGTCACAAGACGAGACATTTATTCTAGATCGTGCTAATATAATAACGTTGCAAACGGTTAACCCACCCATCAGGGAATTCTATAAGGAGAATATCGATATGGTATTTAAAAATTCAATTCCGAATCGGGTACGCCCCACCGCACATATGGGTAGTCTAGGGTCTATCAATAAAGCTCGAGCTGCATTCGAGAGGATGTACAAGACATAGATTTCCCTTTCACAGCGACACTGTTATTCTAAGTATATTAAGAGTACTTGTCAAGCCCTTAGGCAGTGTGCTATAATAACGATACAAAAGGACACATAAAATGGCAATGCGATCCAAGGTCAAGACCGAATATTACGTTAACAATAAAGACTTCTTGGCTGCCATAGTAGCGTATCGAGAGAAGGTGCAGTTCGCTAAACTGAATGATCTGCCTCGACCTAGACTTACTCCATACATTGCCGAGTGCTTCTTAAAGATCGCTACGCACCTATCATACAAACCAAACTTCGTGAACTATATGTTCAGAGAGGATATGGTCTGTGATGGTATAGAGAACTGCTTACAGTATGTTGACAACTTCGATCCAGAGAAATCCAAGAATCCTTTTGCATACTTTACACAAATAATTTACTACGCATTTCTACGTAAGATTCAGAAAGAGAAGAAGCAGTTAGAGATCCGTACCAAACTAATTGAGAGATCAGGATATAGCGAAGTGTTGCACACTGACTCATATGATGGTACAATGACAGGGATGGGTAGCTCCGATTCGGATATGAACTCCATCAAGGAAAACATTGAAATCCGAATGTCCCGATGAAAGTTGCCATTATCACCGATCAGCATTTCGGTTCTCATAAAGGCAGTCAGATATACTTAGATTATTACAAGGAGTTTTACGATAACGTATTCTTTCCTTGGTTAAAGAAAAATAAAATCACAACCCTACTAGATCTGGGAGATACTTTTGATAACAGAAAGAGCATTGATTTTGTTACTCTACAGTGGGCAAAGCAAAATTATTTTAATATCCTTAGGGATATGGGTATTACTGTCCATACCCTTGTGGGCAATCATACAGCGTATTATAAGAACACTAACGATCTTAACACCTTAGCATTATTGTTACAGGAGTATGACAATATAATATGTTACGATCAAGCAACTGATGTAAATATAGGTGGAACGTCTATACTATTTGTACCTTGGATATGTGCAGAAAATTATGAACAATCTCTCAACACTATTCGCAACAGCACTTCTAAAGTCGCAATGGGTCATCTTGAGCTCAGTGGCTATCTTGCTCGTCCTGGCTTCGTCTACGAACACGGTATGGACGCTGGTACTTTTGCAGACTTTGATCTCGTACTCAGTGGCCACTTCCATCATAAGAGCACGAAAGGCAATGTAACTTACTTAGGTAATCCATATCAAATGTATTGGAATGACTATGGAGATCCTCGTGGATTCCATAGCTTTGAAACAGATACCTTTGAATTAAAATTTCAGAAGAACCCATACGAGATATTTTCTAAGATCTATTGGAGTGATGATACTCAGATTGATCCTACTTGTTATCACAACCAGTATATAAAAGTAATTGTAGAACAGAAAACAAACTATGCTCGTTTTGAGCAGATGATGAATTCATTATATGATGAGGGTGCTCTTGACGTAAAAGTAATTGAAAAGGTAGGGGTGTTTGATGACCCAGATGCAAACGAGATAGATGTTAAAGATACCTTAGCACTACTGGATGAATATCTAGATGACGTGGAGGTTAATGTAGATAAAACCGACCTTAAGAAATTGATGAAATCCCTATATATTGAAAGTTGTGAAGTTGCGTAATGTTTCTCATCACAATTGAAGGGATGGGGCCTGAGGGTGCTTATGCTGTCCGTGACGAACGGAATAACAATGTATTGTATCTCTTTATTGACAAAGACGATGCGATGCGGTATGCTAGTATGCTAGAGGCAGAAGAGACTTTTCCTCCTATGTCTGTGACGGAGGTTGAAGACCGTCAGGTCATTGCTACCTGCGAACATACTAACTGTAAGTATAGTATCATTACTCCAGACGAACTTGTTATCCCTTTAATTGACGATGATCCAATTTCAGAAGATAAGGTGGAAGAACCTTCTTAGTACAGGTGATTCCTTTACTGAAATTGATATAACAACTCATAAAACTAATCTAATTATTGGCACCAATGGAGCAGGTAAAAGTACTGTCCTTGATGCCTTTACTTTTGGCTTGTTCGGAAAACCATTTAGAAAGATCAGCAAATCACAACTTGTCAATAGTGTAAATGAAAAAGGTACTGTAGTAGAAGTAGAGTTTAAGATAGGTTCTAGACAGTATCATATTAAACGTGGTATCAAACCAAACTTCTTTGAGATTTGGGAGAATGGTAAGATGCTTGATCAGGACTCGAAGGTAGTAGATCAACAGAAGACACTTGAGAAACAAATATTAAAACTTAATTACAAATCATTTACTCAGATAGTCGTACTTGGATCATCAACATTTGTTCCATTTATGAGATTACCTGGTGCTCAACGTAGAGAAATCATAGAAGACCTCCTAGATATAAATGTCTTCTCTAATATGAATGAGATCCTCAAAGTAAGATTGAAAGATATAAGGGATAGTGTGCAGGTGCACGAACTAAACGCCCAAAGCGTTAGAGAGAAGATCACCCTACAAGAAGGGTTCATTACACAACTAGAACATAAGAAGAAACAACAGTTGGAGAATATCTTAGATGAGCAGAACAAATGTGTCGCTAAGATAACTGAGGCCAATACAATGATAGCAGATCTCAATGATGAGATTGCAGAATTAAATGATCCAGAAAAACAAAAGAGAGATCTCTCTACAATAGGACAAAAATTAACCACCAAACTTAAGAAGTTAAAGAAAGATCAAGGTTTCTACCACAAGACAGATTCCTGCCCTACCTGTAAACAAGTCATTAGTGAGGAGTTTAAAAGTGAAAGGATATCCGAACTCGATATTAAGATCGATGAAATCAACGGAGCGTTTAAAGATATCGATGCTCGTCTTGCTGAAGTTATTTCACCTCTAGAGACATTGCGTGAACTGAGTGGTGAGATATCTAAGCAGATACAAATCACGCATACTCAGAACGGTACCATAAAAGCATTAACTGCACAGCAGAAAGATCTGGAAGCTAGTGGCTCTTCTATAGCTGTAGAAGCTGCAAAACTGCAAGAGATGCAGGAAAATTTAAAATCTGTCACTTTGTCACTTACGGAATCCAGAAAAGAATTGGATGTTCATATGACAGCAGGATTATTGTTAAGAGATTCTGGTATTAAAACAAGAATCATTAAGAAGTATCTGCCTGTGATGAATAAACTAATCAATCAGTACTTAAATAAATTACAATTCTTCTGTAACTTCACGTTGGATGAAGAGTTTAATGAAGTATTAAAATCGAGGTACATAGATGAGTTCTCTTATGAAAATTTCAGCGAGGGAGAAAAGGCTCGCATTGATATCTCTCTCTTGCTTACTTGGCGTTCTATTGCTAAACTTAAGAATAGTGTTGACACAAACCTACTCATTTTAGATGAGATCTTTGATGGGTCACTTGACACAGTGGGGTCAGATGAGTTATCATTCATCCTAAGAACGTTTAACGATAAGTCAAACGTGTTTGTTATCTCGCACCGTGATAACCTAACAGACAAATTTATGCGGGTACTAGAGTTCTCCAAACCACAAAACTTCTCACACCTTGAGATCAAAGAATCTGGTGGTCCCGATTCACTTATTACGGAGTCTTAAATGACATCAACTATTTCAGAACAAGTTAAAACAGAACTAGCAGAAGCACAGAAGCATATGCGAGAAGCATTATCTTTTGCTGCTAGGACAGAAAGTCCATTCCTTGTTAAACATATTAGTCAAATGCTTTTTGATATAGGACACATACAGGAAGTGGATGATATTCTTAATACCGTATCATTGGATGATCTAGCAAAGATTGATGGAACAGATTTGTGAGGTCTATGATGATAGGATCGATTTAATATATTTAAATGATCTATTCAGTATCCTAGAAAGAAAGTTAAGTTACAGAGCTGCTAATGTTGCTAATGCAGTAAGATCAAAGACTTGGCCTTATCATTTAGAAGGTACTCATAAATTATTTGGTGCATCTATCTTTGCTAGACAGCATCCAAATATCATAGCATATTTGAATAATGAATACGGTCAAAACTTCTTCGATCTATTCCAGAAGGTCTGTGATGTAAGGGGTGTTGATAGTCGTAGAGTCTATTTGCAGAGGATAGACGTGAATCTACAGCATCCACATTGTGACGGAACGTTACATATTGATTCTAATGGTCCCCAAGATACCTCAGGTACTACTATGATGGTGTTTCCTAATCCTATCTGGGATCAGGACTGGGGTGGTAAATTCCAAATATTCTCTGAGGATAAATCAGAGATCTTGGAAGAGTATGAATATATTCCTGGTAGGATCATTTCCTTTCCCTCTCATTTACCCCATAGAGGGTTGGGACCTACAAAAGAATATGTTTATAGATACAGTATAGTGTTTGGTATTAAATGATGAAAAAGACATACGAGTCTATTGACAAAAAAGGTCGTCAAACAAACTGGGAGTGGGAAGAAACTCCCGAACTGCTGAAAGCACTGGAGGCACTCAATGAAAGTTCCAAACTGGCAGCATCACTCCAGCAAGGAGGCCAAAAGAAAACTTAAACCACAGGCACTACGGTCTGCAAGAGAAAGACGTAGACAGTTGACAAAGCGTCTACTCAACCCCACCAAGCGTGGGGTTTCTTCGTATAATGGGAACATACAAATGGATCGCTCTATGACCCACTACGAAGTAAAAGGGAATCTTGCTAAACTACTTGCTACTGAGAACCTCGTAGTACAGCATAAAGCAGTGGACACTGCATCCTTCAATGTCCAGACAAGAATTTTAACACTACCTATATGGAAGGATCTAACCAATACCGTTTATGATCTGTTGGTAGGACACGAAGTAGGTCACGCATTATTCACACCAAACGTAGACCTTAGTGAATTAGGTGTTCCTCAAGGATATATAAACATAACAGAGGATGTACGTATTGAGAAATTAATGAAGCGTAAGTTTCCAGGCTTACGTAAATCATTTTACGAAGGGTATAAACAGTTAAATGAAAAAGATTTTTTCTCTATTTGGGATCGTGATCTTACTGAATTTAGTTTCGCCGATCGTATCAATCTACATTTTAAGATCGGTAATTATACAGACATTCCCTTCAATCCAACAGAAGCAATCATTAGAGATCAGATAGCAGAAGTAGAAACCTTTGAGGACGCTGTAAGAGCAGCACAGGCACTCTGGAAGTATAGAAAGGAAGAAGAGCAAGTTAAGAGGAATTCTATGCCTTCTGAGAGTCCTGAGAGTGCAGGTGGTGAGGAGATGAGTCAGCAACCACAGAGCTCACCTGATTTCGGTGAAGGAGAAACAGAATCACAATCTGAAATAGGAGAAGGTGATGATGGTGAAGGTAACGAATCTGATGAAGATGGGGATCAATTACCTCAAACTGGATCTACTGATGGATCAGATGCACCAGAAGATTTATCTACTTTAGAATCATTGGAGTCTAGGTTAAAAGATCTTGCTTCTATGGCCAAGAATTATGAAGAGATTGATCTCTTTACTATCAAGAAAGCACCTATTGATAAGGTTGTTATTGACAACAAGACTTATACTCAAAGATGTAGAGATCATTATGAGTCAAAAGAGATCTGGGTTGATGCTATAGAATCTGCTGATAAAGCATTCAACAAGTATCGTAAAGAAGCAGCAAGAGAAGTTAACTATCTTGTTAAAGAGTTTGAGTGTAAGAAGTCTGCTGCTGCATATGCAAGAGCAACAACATCTAAGACAGGAGTCCTAGACACTGCAATGCTTCACACTTACAAGTACAATGATGATATCTTTAAGAGAGTAAGTATTGTACCTGATGGTAAGAACCACGGTCTTATAGCTTTGATTGATTGGTCAGGTTCTATTAGTGATGTATGTCACGATATGTGTAAGCAAGTAATGAACATTGCTTGGTTCTGTAAGAAAGCACAGATACCATTTAATGCTTACATCTTTACTACAGAGTGGGCAAGACCTAGAACCACTGATATTGAAAGTGATGTAGAATGGAATCGCAGTGTACCATACACATATGCTTTTGGTCATAACTTTAATCTAGTTAATGTTATTACCACTGATTGTAAGGCAAAGGATTTTGAATTGCAGTTGAAGTATATCTTCCGTTTATCAGCATTCTTTTCTGGTTATGGTAGTGCAGAACCATATGAGTATTCTAGAGCACTTTCATATCCTTTAGGATGTTATCTTGGTGGTACACCTCTATCTGATGCTATCGTATCTCTACATAGTGTTATACCTTATTTCCGCAAGAAGTATGGTGTTGAGAAATTAAATGTTATTCTCTTGTCAGATGGAGAAGCGTACGGAGGTACCTATAACAGTGACACAAAAGCACTCTACGGAAAGACTGACGAACTTAGTCAGAAAACAGTTGAACACCGTTCGGCTCTACGCAATAATAGGACGGGACGTGTTTTTCCTCGTTTTGCGAATAATTATATGGATAGTATTGCTACCTATATTAAGGATCTTAAGGAATCTTATCCTGATTGTAATTTCGTATGCTTTAGACTTATTGAGAGTAAAGATGTTAGTTATTGGATTCGTAACGCTTCTTATAGTTGTGGGTACAATGGATACGAGCGAGATGCTATCAAGGCAAGATTTAGAAAAGAGAAGTCTCTTATCATTAAAGAGAAACTTGGTTATGATGAATTCTACTTGATGTCCACTAAATCTCTCAGTCTTGATACTGACTTTGAGGTTGATGAAGGAGCATCTAAGGCTAAGATCAGAACTGCTTTCAAGAAGTCTCTTGGAAACAAGAGTGTCAATAAAAAGATACTCTCATCTTTCGTGGATATGGTCAGTTGATAAACTGTCCTTGGGGTGTACACAACACCCCTTCTCTCCATTATAATAGTCACATACACAAAAAGATTTACTATGACCGTCATCTCCGATCTCCGTGATCAGTTTGGTACACACATTACTGCTACTGAAGTTAAGAAGTACGCTAGAAAGGTTGGAGTAGGTTATCGTGCCATCACTAATAAGTTAAATGACTTTAAGGTTAAGCGTGGCACTTGGGATCTAACAGTTAAAGAGGCACTAGAGAAAACTTATAGTAAGCCTGCTGGTATCCCTGCAACTGCTCCAGAGCAAATTAATTTAGTACCAGATCCAGATCCAAACTTTGTATCGTTTGGTAATTTTAATCGACTTAAGAAAATCATTAAGTCTGGTACATTCTACCCAACATTCATTACTGGACTCTCTGGTAATGGTAAAACCTTTGGTGTAGAACAAGCTTGTTCTCAACTTAAAAGAGAACTTGTCCGTGTAAACATTACTATTGAAACTGATGAAGACGATCTTATTGGCGGCTTCCGTCTTGTTAATGGGTCAACTGTTTGGCATAACGGACCTGTCATTGAAGCACTCGAACGAGGAGCAATCTTGTTACTCGATGAGATTGACTTGGCTAGTAACAAAATCCTATGCCTCCAATCCATACTTGAAGGGAAAGGCGTGTTCCTCAAAAAAATCGGTAGAGTGGTCAGACCTGCGGTAGGATTTAATGTTATCGCAACTGCCAACACTAAGGGTAAAGGATCTGAGGACGGTAGGTTCATTGGTACTAATGTACTCAACGAAGCATTCCTAGAGAGATTTGCTTTAACCTTTGAGCAAGAGTATCCAGCACCTTCTATAGAGAAGAAGATCCTAGACAAGGTATGCAGTGACAAAGAGTTTACTCAGCGTCTTGCAGACTGGGCAGACATCATCAGGAAGACATTCTATGATGGTGGTATCGATGAGGTAATCAGTACACGTAGACTTGTGCACATCACTAAGGCCTTTTCTATCTTTAAGGATCGCTTAGAGGCAGTGCAACTTTGCTTGAATCGTTTCGATGATGAGACTAAGCAAGCATTCCTAGATCTCTACACTAAGGTTGATGACAAGGTTGATCTTCCTGACGAAGAGAATCCTGTAGAAGTGTATAGTGAGGTTGCAACATCAGGCAATGTCTGATATACTAATGGAAAACCCCCTTCTATATGAAGTACAATGAAGACGAACTCCTAGAGGAGGTCAAATCTTACATTAGCCAAACATACCGAGGACATTATAGTCAGGGTGGGGTTCAGACACTGGATCTCATCGACTCGGTAGGTGACGCAGAAGCATTTTGCAGAAGTAACATTCTAAAGTATGCTTCTCGTTACGATCGAAAGGGTTCAGCACGCAAGGACATCATTAAGATTGTTCACTACGCTGTACTCTTACTCCATTTCAATGATAAGACGGCAAGAGCCCTCGCTATCAATGATGGAACTACATCATTCTCAGTTGATTACGACAAATGACCGCAGTTACTCTGTCAAAACAGACACTAGCAATTTTAAAAAACTTTGCCACAATCAACACTAGCATTGTTGTGAAGCAAGGAAATCTCCTTAAGACTATTAGTAATGCAGAAAACATTCTAGCATCTGCTAAGGTAGAAGAGACATTTCCAATTGATTTCGCCATCTATGACTTGAACCAGTTCATTGCTGGTCTCCTGTTGTTTGATGATCCTGTACTACACTTTGATAATCCTAACTACGTTACGATTAAAGATGGAGGTCAGGGACGTAGAGTCAAGTACTACTTTAGTGATCCTGAGATCACTATGAAAGCAGCACCCGATCGTGAGATCAAGTTTCCAGGTGGGAACATTGAGTTCTCAGTTACAGAAGAACAGATTGGTGCATTAACTAGAGCTGCTGCTGTATATGGTCTACCAGACTTTACTGTTAGTGGTGAAGAGCAAACCGTTATTCTAAAGGTACGTGACAAAGAAGACGACACATCGAACCATTATGATCAAGTTGTACAAGGATCCACAGACGGTGACTATGCACTTGATTTCAAAGTTGAAAATCTCCGACTCTTCCAAGGAGACTACAAAGTAAGTGTATCCAGTAAATTAATATCCAAGTGGAATCATAATGATCTTGACTTGAGTTATTACATTGCACTGGAGCCATAGATGAAGAAGTTCTTATGGGTCGAAGAATATCGTCCTAACAAAATCAATGATTGTATCCTACCTGAAAACCTTAAGACAACGTTTCAGGAGTTTGTGGACGCTGGAGAGTTCCCTAACCTCCTCCTCTCAGGCACTAGTGGTGTTGGCAAGACGACAATCGCTCGTGCTCTTTGCGATGAGTTGGGTGTTAGCAATATTGTTATTAATGGTTCTGATGAAGGTCGCTACCTTGATACAGTTAGAACACGAGTTAAGAACTTTGCTAGCTCTATTAGTCTTACAGGGTCAAAGCACAAGTGCGTGATTATAGATGAAGCAGATAATATGACTGCTGACGTTCAGTCACAGTTACGTGCTGCCATCGAAGACTATCAGAACAACTGTAGGTTTATCTTTACTTGTAACTACAAGAACAAGATCATTCAACCATTACAATCTAGGTGCTCTGTATTTGATTTTGTAATTAAGAAGGAAGATAAGTTAGATCTACAAGGACAATTCTTTATGAGGATCAGACAGATCCTTAAGGAGAACTCAGTCACTGCTGAAGATAAGGTACTAGTCAAATTAGTACAGAAACATTATCCAGACTGGAGACGTACTCTTAATGAGTTACAGAGACACTCTGCTAGTGGATCTGTAGACAGTGGTATCCTCGTTGATATATCTGAACTGGATATCTCTTCTCTTATTAAAGCAATGGCAAAGAAAGAGTTTAGTACTGTTCGTAGTTGGGTTGTAGAGAACCTTGACAATGATCCTAATATGATCTTTCGTAAGATCTATGAAGGGTTGAGTGCTAATCTAACTGGTAGGACTGTACCTCAGTTGGTTCTTATCCTTGCCGAGTATCAGTATAAGTCTGCTTTCGTAGCAGATCAAGAGATCAATCTCTTGGCCTGTATGACACAGATTATGTTGGAGTGTGAATTTAAATGAAGGTTTGCACCAAGTGTAAAGTAGAAAAACCTTTTAGTGAATTCAGTAAAAGTGGATTCAGAAAAGGAAAGCAAGTATACAAAACACGTTGCAAACAATGTTTAGCTATAGAAGATTCTAACTGGTATTGGAATGATGGTGGATTGGTAGTAAGAAATAAAAAGTTTAAAGAAGATCAAGCGAGTGGTAAAAGACAAAAGAGATTGAAAATAAGAACGGAGGTTTGTAAAGAAATATTCATTTGTGTTAGAGGTGGTAAGTGTGAAATGTGTGGTACAAAGGATCCTCCAAATGGTTGGAACTTTGATCACATAGATCCTCAGCTTAAGGAACACGAATTTAATGCTGGTAACAACTATGAAGTTACTTTCAGAGAATTAGAAAAATGTCAGTTATTATGTACCGATTGTCATCTAGTAAAAACAAAGGAGGATTATCTTAATGGCCGTATCCATCGATGATGATGTGAAAATCACTATCAACCTCAACAAGTTGGTAGAAGCAAGAGCAATGCTCTTGACTCAGTATGAAGATTACTCACACGCAATAGCAACTGGTGAGCATCTTGATGGTGAGGATATTGATAGAATCGCAGTCAAACTGAGAGAGACTA
>Ga0163180_10001314_pt1 | contig 14231 bp, 9 predicted proteins | sample AtlANTMetagenome_2_FD_109647 | JGI IMG/M metagenome (GOLD analysis project Ga0163180, IMG submission 109647) | Marine eukaryotic phytoplankton communities from the Atlantic Ocean - Atlantic ANT 4 Metagenome | ecosystem: Environmental > Aquatic > Marine > Oceanic | place: North Atlantic Ocean...
GGTTATGATCAAATAGAGTCTGAAAGTGAAATTATTTCTATAATTAAAAAAGATAGTGAAATTGACAATCTATTAGAAGAAGAAGAAGGGATTATCATTTTAAATCAAACCCCTTTTTATGCTGAAAGTGGTGGACAAATAGGGGATAGTGGAAAAATTATTTTTAATAATAGTGTTTTTGAAGTATCTGACACAACAAAATTATTTGGGACTTTTTATTTACATCACGGTAAAGTTACAATTGGTAATTTTAATAAAGGTAATAATGTTAATGCTATTATTGATATAAAAAAACGTGAATTAATAAAATCTAATCATTCATCTACTCATTTATTACATTCTTCTTTGAGACAAATACTAGGTAAACATGTTTCTCAAAAAGGTTCATTAGTTAATAACGAAAAACTTAGATTTGATTTTAGTCATAATGAACCAATAAGCCTAGAAAATATTGTTAAAATTGAAAATTATGTAAAAAAAGAAATTGAAGCAAATACATTCGTAGATACGAAAACTATAGATCATCAAAAAGCAATTGATGAAGGAGCCATGGCCTTATTTGGTGAAAAATATGGTGATGAGGTTAGAGTCATTTCAATGGGCACTAGAGAAAATAATCAGATATTTTCAAAAGAACTTTGTGGAGGTACTCACGTGGATAAAACTGGAGATATAATTGATTTTAAAATAATTAACCAATCAAGTGTAGCTTCTGGCATAAGAAGGATAGAAGCCTTAAGTAATATTACTGTAGATCAATATAAAGAAGAACAAATAAAGATAATAAAACAAAAAAAAGAAGAAAATCAAATAAAGATAAAAAAAATAATAGAAGAAATAAAAAAATTTGATAAAAATTTTTCTTATAATTATGATAATAATGAAGATCTATCTGTTTCTATAAGAGAATTAAGGAAAGATTTAGATTTAAAAAAACAAAATCAAAATAAAGAAAAAATATCACAAAATATTATTAATGAAAAAGTTAATGATATTGAATTTATTTATTTGATAGCAGATGATTATCCTCCTAAATTATTAAAACAATTTGTTGATGATCAAAAAAATAAATATAAACAAAAGTGTGTTTCTCTTATAATATCTAAAAATGATAATAAATTATCGATTGTCCTCGGCGCTACTAATGATTTAACAAATAACTTTGACTCTTCTCAAGTTATTCAAGATGTCTCAATAATTTTAGGAGGAAAGGGTGGTGGAGGACGTAAAGATCTTGCACAAGCTGGTGGTTTAAGTTTGGATCATATTAATAAGGCTATTACTAAAATAAAAAAGAATCTAGAATTTTAATTTATTTTCTAAATTTTCTTTTAAAGTTTTAAGAAAATCTTGAGTATTTAACCAATTTTGATCTGAATTAATTAAAATCGCTAGGTCTTTTGTCATTTTTCCGGACTCAACAGTTTCAATACAAGTTTCTTCAAGTTTTTTGGTGAATTGTATCAAATTATCATTCTTATCAAACTTTCCTCTAAAATAAAGTCCTCTAGACCATGCAAATATTGAAGCTATTGGATTTGTTGATGTTTCTAAACCTTTTTGGTGATTTCTATAATGCCTTGTTACTGTTCCATGCGCAGCTTCAGCTTCTACTGTTTTACCATCAGGTGTCATAAGTACACTTGTCATTAGCCCAAGTGAACCATATCCTTGAGCAACGGAGTCTGATTGGACGTCACCATCATAGTTTTTGCAAGCCCAAATAAAATTTCCTTCCCATTTAAGGGCAGTAGCAACCATATCATCTATTAATCTATGCTCATAAACTATATTTTTTTGTTTAAATTTTTGAGAAAACTCATTTTGAAAAATATTTTCAAATATATCTTTAAATCTTCCATCATAAACTTTTAAAATTGTATTTTTTGTAGATAGGTAAACAGGCCATCCCAAGTTTAGTCCATAAGTAAAACAAGCTCTAGCAAAATCAATAATTGATTGATCAAGATTATACATTGAAAGAGCTATTCCTTCTTTTTCAAACTCATATACGTCTTTTATAAAACCATCACTTCCATCAGTTGGTTCAAAAACCATTTTTAATTTTCCAGGTTTTTTTATTAAAGTATCTGTTGCTCTATATTGATCTCCAAAAGCATGCCTAGCAACAACTATTGGCTTGTTCCAGTTAGTTACAATTCTAGGAACATTTTTACATATAATTGGTTGTCTAAAAATAGTCCCACCTAATATATTTCTTATTGTCCCATTAGGTGAACGCCACATTTTTTTTAAATTAAATTCTTTTACCCTATCTTCATCAGGGGTAATAGTCGCACATTTAATACCAACACCAAATTTCTTTACGGCTTCAGCTGCATCTATTGTAACTTGATCATCACTTTTGTTGCGATTTTCTATACCTAAATCATAATATTTTATATCAATATCAATATAAGGAAGTATTAATTTATCTTTAATGAATTCCCATATAACTCTTGTCATTTCATCACCATCCATTTCAACAATAGGGTTTTTTATGATTATTTTAGACATAGTTAAAATATTTTTTTAAATTCATTAAATGTATTTATAGATATGCATATATCATGAAAATTTTTATTTGAAAAATTTTTTTCTAAAGATTGTTTGTAAAGGTTAATTAAATGTTCCCAGTAATTTTTATAATTAAAAATTATAATATCTTTATTATGCAATTCTAAAAACTTCCAAGATATAACTTCTGTAGCTTCTTCTATTGTTCCAGACCCACCTGGTAAAATAAGAAATGCATCACCTAATTCAAATAATTTTTTTTTTCTTTCACTCATATTGTCTACAATTAAAGTTTTTGTAATTTTTTCATTTTTATTTTCTATATTTATTAAAAATTCTGGAATTATACCTTCAACTTCACCTCCTGCAGATATTGCTGAATTAGATAAAGCGCCCATCATACCGACATTGCCTCCACCATATATTATTTTAATTGATTTATTCGCTAGAAATACCCCTAAATCATTAGCTAAATTATAAAAATCTGATTCTAAATTTTTTGATGAAGAGCAATAAATTGTTAAAGATTTTATTCTCATAATTCTGTATGTATCTTTTTAAATATAAATCAATTAGAAAATGCAATATAAAATTCATAATGAAGGATGGGTGTATTTAGTTATTACCTTAATTATAGCTATTATTTTTATTCCTTTTTTTATTATACTTAGTTTTATTTTTTTCTTTTTAAGTTTTTTTATTTATTATTTTTTTCGAGATCCAATAAGGTCTATACCTGCCGAAGAGTTAATAGTATCGCCTGCAGATGGAACTGTTACTTTTATTGGTGAAGTTGATGCACCAGATATAATAAATTCAGATTCAAAATATATTAAAATAAGTATTTTTTTAAGTATTTTTAATGTTCATGTAAATAGAATACCTTGTAATGGAACAATCAAGAAAGTTAATTATATAAATGGAAAATTTTTTAATGCCTCTTTTGATAAATCAAGTGATCAAAATGAAAGAAATGAAATAATTTTAAAAAATAGTGATAATGAAGAATTATTAATTGTTCAAATTGCCGGATTAATAGCTCGAAGAATAGTTTGCAATATAAAAGAAAATCAAGATGTTTATCAAGGTCATAGATTTGGAATAATTAAGTTTGGTAGTAGAGTTGATTTATTTATTCCTAATAAATATAAACCTTTAGTTGCCGAGGGACAAACAGTTATTGGTGGTGAAAGTATTTTAGCTAACCCAAACAATATTCAACATATATCCAGTTCGATTAAAATTTAATTATGCAAAATAATTCTAGTTATTTATCTAAATATATTCCTAATTCCATTACTATACTTTCATTGTGTTGTGGCTTAACTTCTATTAAATTTTCTTTGTCACAAGATTGGAAAATTTCTATTTATTTAATAATATTTGCAGCAATTTTTGATTTTTTTGACGGTTGGTTTGCAAGAAAATTAAAAGGTGGAAGTAATTTTGGAGCAGAATTAGATTCATTAAGTGATTTTATATCTTTTGGAGTTGCACCTAGTATATTAATATATTTTTGGACTCTTACTTCTTTAAATTCCTTAGGATGGAGTGTCGTATTGTTTTTTGCTGCATGTGCTGCTTTACGACTAGCAAGATTTACAGCTGATATATATCTTACAAATAAACCTATTGATTCAACTGTTTATTTCACTGGTATTCCTTCTCCAGCTGCAGCAGGGTTAACTTTACTCCCACTTTTTATTTATTTTGAATTTGATTTGTCCATAATAAAAAATTCTTATTTAAATTTTTTTAATTTAGCAATTATTGGCTTTTTAATGATTAGTAAAATACCTACTATATCTCTTAAGAGTATTAATTTTTCAAAAAAAATTGCCCCATGGATTGTTTTATTGATTGTTTTAATATGTATTGGTCTAATTTCAAATTTATGGTTAACTTTAATTATTTTAGCTTTTACTTATATTATATCAATATTGTATACTGTTATTAATAGTAGATAGATTAAGAACTAATTTTTTTATTATACCAATTCTTAACGTTTTCTCTTAGCATCAAAGCTGAAGGTGTAACTATTAGAGTTAAGAGAGTAGCAAAAATTAGACCAAAAACAATAGCTGTTGATAATTGTACCCACCATTGCGTATCTGGTGAACCCCTTGTAATTTCTCTAGTAATAAAATCTACATTTGTCATTGTAACCATAGGTAGTAGACCAAGAACTGTAGTAGTGGTTGTAAGTAAAACAGGTCTAAGTCTTTGTGCCCCAGTTTTAATGATTGATTCTCTTATATTGGAATTTTTTGTTTTTAAAAAATCAAAGGTATCTATTAATATTATATTATTATTAACAACAATACCTGCAAGAGCAATAACTCCTACACCTGACATAACAATACCAAAAGGTTGGGCAGTTACCATTAGCCCTATAAAAACACCAGCTGTAGACATTAAAACAGCAAAAAGAATTAATAAACTACTATAAAAGCTATTAAATTGTAAAAGCAATATCATAAGCATTAAAAATAATGCAACTCCAAAGGCTTTAGTTAAAAATTGTTGAGCTTGTTTTTGATCTTCGTTTTCTCCAATTAATTCAACTTTAACTTTATTATCTAGTTCATATCTAGGTAAATCTAATGTTCTTCCTCTCCAAGATGGTGCATTATCTGAAATTCCCAAAACGTATTCTAGTTCTTTAACTTTTCCATCTGGGTAAACGCCAGGTTCTACATCTGCTTGGATATTTATAGCATTTTTTGAATTCACTCTGATAATATTGCCAGTTCTATTATTTGGTTCAATATCAACAAAATTAGATATTGGAACTAAACCACTTGATGTAGAAACTCTTAAATTATCTATTCTATCTAGCGTTCTACCTTCATTTGGATATCTTAAGAATAAAGGGATACTTTCATTACTATCATCTGGTCTATATTCTCCGAGTTTTAAGCCATTTGTTGCAAGTTTTATTACATTTCCTATTGATGTAATATTAGCTCCAAATTTAGAAGCTTGCTTTCTATCTACATTTATTTCCCATTCAATTCCGGGAGCAGGTAAATTATCCTCAATATTCATTAATTTAGGATAATTATCTATAAACTTTTTTAATTTTATCCCTTCAGATATTAATAGTTTTTTACTATCACTAGTTAATTTAATATTAATCGGTTTTCCTTCTCCGGGCCCACCTTGTTGTTCTCTAGATTCTACTTTTATACCATTAATAGTTTTTGCTTTATTTAAAATTTCAGCAAGAATAACTTTTGATTTTCTTCTTTTATCCCAATCATTATATTCTAAACTAATAGATCCAATAAAATCTTCAGAAGCTTCAGATTGCTCACTAACATTTCCACTTAAAGAATAAATATTTTTAAATTCTTGGTTTTTAGATTGGATTTTTAAAATAATATTCTCTACCCTAGACACATAGTCTTTCTTTTCTTCAACAGAAAGGTTGCCTCTTGCATAAACTACAATCTTTGCAAGATCTGGTTCAACATCTGGAAAAAATTCAACTCCTTCTCCAACTTTGGTATACGTATAATTTACAGCTATTAAAATTATTATAGCACTTATAATTACCTTTGAAGGGTGATTAAGTAAAAAATTTAATATTTTAGCATACAAACCTACAAAACCAGTAACATTTAGTATTGGTTCATTAGATTCTGATGATAAGATTTTTGCATTTAAAGATATATTCTTATCAGTTGAATTAACACTTTCTGTAATTTTATAAACTCTAGGGATTATTTTAATGAATATAAATATAAATAAAGATAAACTTAATAAATATTTTAAAATAGTTAGAATGAAATTGTAACTGCTTAATTCTAACATTCCAAATATAAAAGTTAAAATATTGAAAAAGATTAATGATAATAATAAAGGAATAATTAACTGAAGTATAATTCTTGATACTGTATTAAGTATTGAACCTAAAACTGGAACAAACAATAAAGCCATAAATAATGAAGATATTAGAACGCAAATTAGAGTAATAGGTAAATATTTCATAAATTCACCAGCAATACCTGGCCAAAATATCAATGGAAGAAAGGCTGCTAGAGTTGTTGCTGTTGAAGATATTATTGGTAAAGACATTTTTTTTGAAGCATTAGCAAATGCTTCTTTTACACTTAGACCTTCTTTAATTTTTCTATCAGCATATTCAACGACTACAATTGCACCATCAACTAAAAGACCAACTGATAAAATTAATGCAAATAAAACGACTATATTTATTGTAAAACCCATTATCGATAATGCTAGTAATCCTGATAGAAAAGAGCCAGGAATAGATACACCTACAAGTAATCCTGATCTAATTCCTAGAGCTCCAAGTATTATTATTAAAACAAGAATAATCGCAGCAATTACATTGTTTTGTAGACTATTAAGCATTGTCTTAATACCTTTTGACTGATCACTACCAAATGAAATATCAACATTTTCTGGAAAATCTTCTGAAGTTTTATTTGTTACTTTTTTAACTTCTTTAATCGTATTTATAATGTTTTCTCCAATTCGTTTTGAAACATCAATAGTAACTGAATTTGATCCGTTAACATTTGCAAAAGATTGCCTATCTTCAAAAGTTCTTTTTACTTGAGCAATATCTCTAAAAGTAATGACAGAATCACCATCTGTTTTAACAGGTGTATTTAAAACATCTTCAATTGTTTCATACAAACCTGGAACTTTGATATCAAAGCTTCCATCTCCAGTATCTTGACCACCAGCAGATACCATTTTGTTATTTTGTCTTACAATATCAATTAAACTTTCTAAATTTATACCGTAACTCTCTACTGCAGTTGGATTAATTAAAATATCAACTTGTTCATTTCTTTTCCCTCCAATTTTAGCTTCTAGCACACTGGGAATAGTTTCAATATCATCTTGTAAGGTTTCAGCTAAATCTTGTAATGTTCTGTTTGGAACCTCACCACTTAAAGAAATTGATATAATAGGAAAGGTACTTATGTTGACTTCATTGACTGTTGGTTCATCAGCTTCATTAGGTAGATCACCTTTTGCTCTATCAACCTTTTCTCTAATATCAACCATTGCTTGATCAGAGTCAAAACCAGCATCAAATTCTAACAGTACATTACCTCCACCTGAATAAGCAGTAGATCTTACTTCTTTAACACCTTCTACTGTTTTAACTTCATCTTCTATTGGTTTAACTAAGAGTCTTTCTGAATCTTCTGGTGAAATTCCGTTCTGATGAAGCGATATATAAACTATAGGAATGCTTACATCTGGAGATGATTCCTTAGGCATTGATATATAAGTAGAGGCTCCAGAAATAAGTATAAAAAAAAGCACTCCCATAAAAACTCGAGAATGATTTATTGCGTAGTCTATAATGTTCATTAATATTTTAGTTTATTTTTTCACCAATACTTATGTATTCTTGTCCGCTGATAATTAGATTTACTGATTCAGGTAGTCCTGAAACCCACATTCCATCGATTGTATCTTTAATAGTTTTAGTAGGATAAAAAACAACATTATTTTCTTTATTAACTGCTTTTACACCTACAGTTCCATCATCCAATAAAGTCAAAATTGAAGGTGGTATTTTATGAGCTTTAAGCTCTGATCCTTTAATAATTATCTTAGTTGTAATACCACTTTTATAAGTTAAATCTTTATTGTTAGCTTCAATAGTAATTTCAAATGTTCTAGTACTTATTTCAGCAGATGGAGAAATAAAAGTTATTGTGCCATTTTTTTTTATACCATTGCTATCTTCAATTATTGCATTTGTTCCTACACTAACTTTATTTACATCAAATTCCGATAAGTAACCTTCAATTTTAATTGGATCTAAGTCAATTATAGTAAATAGGGGAGTGCCTACTGAAATAAATTCAGTTTCCTCTACCATTTTTTCAGAAATAATTCCATCAAATGGGGCTGATATATTAGTTTTTGCTATATCAAGTTTAATATTTTTTAGTAAAGATTTTACATTGGTAATTTGAGCTTCTAAATTAGCCAAAGTTGATTCAAATTTAATTTTTATATCTTCTCTATCTGCTTCAGCATTAGCTAAATTAAAAGAAGCAAGGCTTAGTTTAGATTTAGAGCTTAAACCTTTATCTATTAGTTGTTTAGCAGAAGCATATTCAATTTCATACAATTTAATTTTTTCAATATTTTGTCGCAATAAATTATCTCTATTTTTTTCATTTAATATTAATTCTTTTGATAGTCTCTCTAAATCTTTTTGAGCACTTAATAATTTTTCTTTTCTGTCATCCATAGATATTAAAACCAAACTTAAGTTTTTATTAACTTTATCTCCTCTAGAAAAATTAATTTCACTTATGTTTCCAGAAGTTTCAGACTTAACATCTATTTTTTTGTTATGTATAGTTTGACCTTGTAATTCAATTGATTGATCAATTAAGTTAGCTTTAAAAACTTTAGTTTCAACTGAAAATACCAGCTCTTCATTTTCATTAGAATTATCATCTGATTTATAAGAATTTGTATCTTTATTTTCAGTAGTATTCGAATTTGCTTCATCTTGAGCATTTACATTAGTTATTTGCCCTGACCCTAGCCATCCGACTACACCGGCTAGAATTAGAAATGCGACTATTATTGATCTTTTCATTTTAGTTTTGATAAAAGCTATATATATTAAAGTTATTAAAAAACAATTTTTTGTTATTTTTTTTATCGTTAATTATGAAATCAAAAACATGGATTTTAAGACAAAAAAATGATCAGTTTGTAAAAAAAGCTAAACAAATAGGTTACATTAGTAGGGCGGCTTTCAAATTAGAAGAAATTGAAAAAAAATTTAATTTGATCAAACATTCAAGAAATATATTTGAATTTGGTTCATCTCCAGGAGGATGGACACAAGTAATTCTTAATTCAAATAAAAATATTAAAATAACAAGTATTGATTTACTAGATTTAAAAATAAAACATAAAAATATACAATTTTTTAAAGAAAATTTTCTTACTTTTAATTTTGATATACTTAATGAAGACTATGACTTAGTATTATCTGATATCGCTCCAAATACAACTGGTCATCAATCAACTGATCATTTAAGAATAAGTCAATTAATTTATGAAATAATAGATAAATTAGAGATATTGTTAAAACCTAAGAGTTCATTCATTTGTAAAATTTGGAAAGGAGAAGAAGAAAAAGAAATTATTAAAAAATTAAAAATATTATTTGAAAATATTGATTACTTTAAACCTCAATCATCAAGAAAAGAATCAAGTGAAATTTTTATAGTTGCTAGAAATTTTAAATAATTATGGATAAAAAATTAGAAAATATTTTAATTATAGATTATGGGTCACAGTATACCCAACTTATTGCTAGAAGAATTAGAGAATTGGAAGTTTTTTGTTCAATATATCCATATAATAAAATTACAAATAAATTAATAAGTGAATTAAATCCCTCAGCTATTATTTTATCTGGAGGACCAAAATCTGTACTTGATAAAAATTCTCCAAAATTAGCTTCAAATATTTTAAATTTACAAAAACCAATTCTTGGTATTTGTTATGGAATGCAATTATTGACTAAAACCTTAGGTGGGAAAGTTAAACGTTCAACTAAGAGAGAATATGGACATACTTTAATTAATATTAAAAAAAAATCTTTAATTTTTAAAGGAATAAAAAAAAATAAAATTAAGGTTTGGATGTCTCACGGAGATAATATTCAAAAAATACCTAATTCCTTTTCTATATCGTCTGTTTCAGATAATAATATAATTTCTTCAATTGAAAATAAAAAAAATAAAATTTATTGCTTACAATTTCATCCAGAAGTATTCCATACAGATAATGGATTAAAAATAATTTATAATTTTCTTTTCAATATATCAAAAATAAAGAATAAATTTAAAATTAAAAATTTTATTGATAATAAAATTCTAGAATTAAAAAATGAAATTAAAGATAAAAATGTTATTTGCGGTGTATCTGGAGGAGTTGACTCTACCGTTACTGCTTATTTATTAAATAAAGCAGTTAAAAAGAATTTATTTTGCATATTTGTAGATCATGGTCTTTTAAGAAAAAATGAATCAAATCAAGTTGAAAAAATTTTTAGAGAAAAATTTGGAAGAAAATTTATTAAAATTAATGCATCAAATATTTTTTTAAAAAAATTAAAGAATATTTCTGATCCTGAACAAAAAAGAAAAATTATTGGAAAAACATTTATTAAAGTATTTGAAAAAGCTGCAAAAAAGATATCTGATGTACATTTTTTGGGACAAGGAACTCTTTATCCAGATATCATTGAAAGCATTCCTTTTTTTGGAGGTCCCACAGCTAAAATCAAAAGTCACCATAATGTTGGCGGTTTACCAAAGAGAATGAAACTTAAAGTTATTGAGCCATTAAGAGAATTATTTAAAGATGAAGTAAGGACTGTTGGTAAAAAATTAAATATAGATAATCATCTTCTTCTTAGACATCCATTTCCTGGACCTGGATTAGCAATTAGAATACCAGGAGCAATAAACAAAACAAAAATTAAAATTCTTCAAGAGACTGACTTTATATTTGTTAATTATTTAAAAGAAAAAAAAATTTATAATAATATTTGGCAAGCCTTTGTAGTTTTATTACCTGTTAAATCAGTAGGTGTTATGGGAGATGAAAGAACTTATAATTATTGTTGTTCGATTAGAGCAGTTACTTCTGTAGATGGTATGACTGCTGATTTTTATATGTTTACAAAAAATCAAATACAAGAGATTACAAATAGAATTATTAATAATGTATTAGGAGTTAATAGAGTATTATTTGATTTTACCTCAAAACCCCCAGGAACAATTGAATGGGAATAAATTGAAAAAAAAAATTTTGATTATTTTTATAACACTCTTAATTTCAGTAATTAGTACAAACAGTCAAGCAAACGAAGATACTAATAAAATTAAGCGTGTCCCTGCTGAATGGGAACCTCAAGAGGCGATTTGGATTCAATGGCCAGGCTATTGGGAAAAAGACTATGAAATGACTTTTGCGAAGATAACTAATATAGTTTCGCGCTATGAAAAGATTCATATTCTTTATCATTCAGATCCAATTTTTTTAGATGCACAAAAAGCATTGAGAGATATCGAAGCAGATCCAAAAAATGAAAATATTCATTGGCATAAAGTTGCTAATGATAATGCTTGGATGAGAGACAATGGCCCTGTTTATGTTGTGAATGATAATGGGCTACGAATTCAAAATTGGAATTTTAATGCATGGGGTGGTGCTTTTGGCTCAGATATCTCTTTTAATTTAGATAATGAAGTCCCAGATAAAGTTGGCGCGATACTTAATATGCCAGTTGATAATATAGATATAGTTCATGAACGAGGGAACTTAGAATTTAATGGATTAGATACAGTTATATTAAATTGGAGCACCATTGGTGATCCTAGCAGGAATTTAAACTACAATAAAAAACAAGCAGAACTTGATCTAAAGAAGCACTTCGGTGTAACTAATGTTATTTTTATTGAGGGCATTCCAGATGGAGATCTTACAAAAGGACATATCGATGGTATTGCTCGATTTATTAATCTAAGAACTGTAGTCGTCGTTCAATGTACAACTAAATCATTATGTCTACCAGATAGCAAAGATGCCGAGATTTATGATAACGCAGCCAAAATAATTAAGGAAGCAGGGTTTAATGTAATAAGAGAACCTATTGAGGGCTTTGTTAAATATAACAGTCAAATGTTTGATACTAATTACATGAATTGGCTTGTTGGAAACGGATTTGTAATCGTACCTGGTTTTGGAAATCCGGAAACAGATGTACCAGCAAAATCTCGTATAGAGAGTTATTTTCCTAATCGCGATGTGCATCTAATTGAAATGTTAAGCTCTTGGGCAGCTGGGGGTGGAGTTCACTGTCATACAAATGATCAACCTGCTTTTTCTATATCTAAATAAATCCTTAAAATTTGATACAAACTAACTACAAAGTATTTAAAGATTTTTTTATGTATTCTTATGCAGCAATCATAAAATGAGTACTATTGAGTTTGAATGATAATATTTTTTCAAATGTATAAACTATAATATCTTATGATTGAGTTACTATTGAATGGAAATAAAAATATAGTATATCGTTTAAGTCAATAATTTTGATATTTAAAAATGAATAATTTTATACCTATTAATCAACTTAAAATAGATAGTAATTTATTTAATTTTGTGAATACAGAAATTCTTCCTGGCATTGACATACAACAAGATCAATTTTGGAAAAATTTTTCAACAATAATTCAAGAATTAGATCCTATAAATAAAACTTTACTAGAAAAAAGAAAGAATCTTCAATTAAAATTAGATAATTGGCATGAAACAAATAAAGGAAAAGAAATTGACATACATGAATATAAACAATTCTTATCTGATATTAATTATCTTGTAGAAGAAAAAGAAGATTTTAAAATAAATACAGAAAATGTAGATGATGAAATAGCTAAGATATCTGGCCCACAATTAGTCGTTCCCATTACAAATGCTAGATATGCTTTAAATGCAGTAAATGCCAGATGGGGTAGTTTATATGATGCTCTTTATGGAACTAATGTTATTGATGAAACTACTGAAACTTCTCAATATGATCCTAAAAGAGGATTAAAAGTTATAGAATATGCAAAAGATCATTTAGATAAAATAACTCCTTTAAAAGATTCATTGTGGAAAGAAATAACTAAGATAAAAATTGAAGATAAAAAAATTAAATTTTTTTATTCAGATAAATCTTTCACTACTTTAGTTAATGAAAATCAAATTATTGGTGTAAGGTATAAAAATCAATATGAAATCAAAGAATTAATTCTATTAAAAAATAATTTACATATCAGAGTTCTTATAGATCCTAATCATCAAATAGGCAAAAATGATTCTGCTAATATTTCTGATATTCTAATTGAATCGGCTATATCAACTATTTTAGATTGTGAAGATAGTGTAGCTACAGTTGATGCTGATGATAAAATTGTGTCATATAGAAATTGGTTAGGCCTTATGAAAGGTGATTTAAAATCTGAATTTCTCAAAAATAAAAAATTAGTTAATAGAACTTTAAACAAGGATATAGAATATTTTTCTTTATCGGGAGAAAGAAAATTTTTAAAGTCTAGATCATTAATGCTAATTAGAAATGTGGGACATTTAATGACAACTCCTGCTATCTTAAATAATGATGATCAAGAAATAGGTGAAGGATTAATGGATGCTATAATTACAAGCTTAATTGCCCTCCATGATATTAAAAAGCAAGACGGAATGATTAATTCGTTAAAAAAATCTATTTATATTGTTAAACCTAAAATGCATGGTCCTGAAGAAGTTGAATTCACTGTTTCATTATTTGAAAAAACTGAGAAGCTACTAAACCTTGAAAAAAATACAATCAAAATTGGTATTATGGATGAAGAAAGAAGAACTAGTATTAACTTAAAAGAATGTATACGTGCTGCTAAATCTAGAGTAGCTTTTATAAATACTGGTTTTTTAGATAGAACTGGTGATGAAATACATACCTCAATGTTTGCTGGTCCTTTTGTTACTAAAGGGGAAATGAAAAATTCTAATTGGATTAAAGCTTATGAAAGCAGAAATGTAAGTATAGGTTTAAAATGTGGACTTCAGGGTAAAGCTCAAATTGGCAAAGGAATGTGGGCAATGCCTGATTTGATGAAAGAAATGATCGAACA
>Ga0163180_10001315_pt1 | contig 14227 bp, 8 predicted proteins | sample AtlANTMetagenome_2_FD_109647 | JGI IMG/M metagenome (GOLD analysis project Ga0163180, IMG submission 109647) | Marine eukaryotic phytoplankton communities from the Atlantic Ocean - Atlantic ANT 4 Metagenome | ecosystem: Environmental > Aquatic > Marine > Oceanic | place: North Atlantic Ocean...
AAAAAAATGAAAAAAAGGACTGACGGAGGACAGAGAAAAAAAAAGAGAAGACAAAGACAGTTATGATACTATGGATGTGGACGGTGAACAACACAAAAAGGTCGTCTCCGGCCGCTTATTTATTCTTGTTGTTGTTGTTGTTGTTGTTGTTGTTGTTGTTGTGTAATCGTCGCGGAGAGAGAACGGACGGACGGACGGACAGAGAATGCGAGGATTGGCAACGTCTCAGGCCACTTCTTCTACGACGCTCTTCTTCAGACGGTTGAACAAACCCCCAAAAACTGCGACCCCAAGAATAATAATGGCATCCGCGCAACAGGTCCGGGGCATCGAATTAGCGTCGTCATCGCAAAGGACGGACTTAACCGTGGTGTTAGTCTGTCCACAAATTCCAGGGAATACCGGGACGATTGCGCGCACGTGCGCTGCGACGCAAGTTCCGCTCCATTTAGTTGGACCGCTAGGTTTTGAATTGGACGATACGAGATTGAAACGAGCAGGACTTGACTATTGGCAAAGCGTGTGCGTGAAGGTTCACGAGTCGTACGAAGCATTCTATAGATATTGGCAAGAGATAGAGGAGAGTAAACGAGGAAGATTAGTCGCGTTTTCAAAATTTGGAGGCAAATCGCACTGCGCTAAAGGCGCGTATAAGCCTGGAGACTGGTTGTTATTCGGGAGCGAAGTCGACGGTTTACCAGAAAACGCACACAAACACTGCGAAGCGACGGGAGGCATACGCAGAATACCAATCGACGAAGAACACGTGAGAAGTTTGAATTTATCTGTCAGCGTCGGAGTTGGGGTGTACGAAGCGTTGAGACAAATAGACGAAAAAGGGATGGAAGTAGACGTGGAGTATAGACCGCAATACGGGAAGGAAGATTGATTTGATATAGTTAGAATGAAGAAGACCCCCTACTCCCGTGTAAACGTTGCAACGACGACGCTCTCACTACTTTGATTAAACTACTAGTACTTTAAATTATTACAAACATATTTATGACCCCAACTTGAACGCATCCGCGATCAAGGAATATGCCAACCCTAACTTGAAGCAATTCACAAACTCCAACCTCCTCCCCGGCCTGTTTGTTTTATAATACCACCTCGTGATTATTTCGTACACGAACATGCACAAAGCGCCCGCTACGACGTCGTTGATAGCCAACGCGCCAAATGATAATGTAAGCACAGACGCCAAGTAGAAACCGGCGAAAATGAAAATGATTTTCCATAAAAGCATTCGATAGGATCTTCGTTGGAAATATAAATCCAGACGCTGCGGTAATGAGGTTAACACCGACGCGATTCGGGTTTCGCTTTCGCACTTGATTGTATTTTTGTTTCTTCTTCTTTTCGTTTTCGCTCGTTCTGCTCGTACTCTTTCTCGTTGCCGATGACTCGAGCTTGAACACAACAATCTCGACGAAGAAAGGAACGATTCTTCTTTTTCTCTCGAGAGTCGAATCTCGCACGACGTCAAAGAAGAACACCGAGGAATAGTAGCAGAAGAAGAACACGACGAAGCAGAAGGAGAGCACGCTCTCCTTTTCGTTGCATTGTGTTGTTGTTGTTGTTGTTGTACAAAAGACGACATCGACGCCGCCGTCGACGACGACGACGACGACAGCACCGCCACCATGTCGATAAATCCCCTCGCGCTCGTCGAAAGTCTTCCTTCTCGATCGTCCAACAAAACGATCGGCGAGGGGGGCACGCTTCTTTTGTGTCGTCGTCGTCGTCGTCGTCTTCAAAAGGACATCCATTATTCGTTTTTGTTCTCTTTTTGGATTGGACGACGACGACGACGACAAAAAAACAAAAAAGACCCCTCAACTCAAAAAGTCACCATCTGACCATTGAATAATAAAATTCCCAACAAAAAAAAAAGAACTCGCGCGCGTGCACAACACACTCGATCGATCATCAACCCATGGTCTCCTCGCTTTTAAGCAGCAGCGGGAGCAGGAGCGTCGCTTCGTCGTCGTCGTCGTCGTCGTCGTCGTTTCGTGGGAAGAAGATTTCGCTGCGCGCGAGAAGAACACTCGCTGCGGAAAAAGAGCAGAAGAACAGAATTGTCGTAACGACTTCGTCGTCGTCGAGTCAGCAGAGTGGTGTGTTGTTTGAGTTGGCGGCGAAAAAAGCACCGGTGGTCGCCGCGAAACCAACCATGTGCGCAACAGTAGCGGCGAACTTATCGGCGTCGAGCGCCTTGGCGTTTCCTACGTTTACAGCAGTCGCCATTTTGCCAGTCACATTGGCGTACATCAACCCAGTGTATTCTTTCTCAGTTGGTTATGGGTTATCGGTCGCCGCGAGCGCGGGGTTGTTGTTGAAATCAGCCAGCATCAGTGGTATCATCCTACCACAACTCTGTCAGTTACACTTATTCGGAGGTTTACTCTACGGTTTACGATTGGGTATTTTCTTGGCAATTCGCTCGAAAACGTGGAAAGATTGGGGTAAACGGGCGGAAGCATCGCCCGAGGCGCAAAACAGCAAGTCGCTTTTGCAAAGAACGATGGTCATTGTAGGGTGCGGTTTTATTTACGCCTTAATGGCGTCGCCGATGTTGTTTCATTATCAAAACGCGAACGTTGTCGCGCACCATGAGATCTTGAAAGCCGGTGTTGTCATGCAATATGTCGGATTAGTTTTGGAAGCCGTCGCGGACCAGTGGAAGTACCAACATTATCGGAAGAATGAAGGCAAGTTTTGCCAAACAGGCCCGTACGCGTTTTGCAGACACCCGAATTATTTGGGAGAAATGCTCTTTTGGCTTGGGTTATACATCGCCGGCGTGCCAGCTATGATGACGAAATGGTCCTCATTTATTCCAGCTTCAATCGGATGCGCATTCATCATGTGGTTGATGACCATGGCGAGTAAACGAGGCGATAAAAAAGCGCTGGAGAAGTACGGCGATGCCCCGGGGTATAAAGAGTACAGAGCGAAGAGTTGTTCGCTCGTTCCAGGGTTTTAAAGGTAAGAAGAAGGTGTGAGTGCATGTTGATTCAGTCGATTCGCGAGCGAGTTTCTGATGTGCGATGATGAGTGCTTAATAATAATATTCAAACAATTACATTTTGCCTTTCGCTTTCATTTCCGCTTCCAACTCCGCAACCGCCGCCAAATCGTCCTCGCTCAAGTTATCCAAATCTAACTTCCCTTTGATCGCTTCCTTCTCCGCTCTTGTCGTCAGCTCGTCGTATTTTTCCGGATACGCCACTTTCGCAATGGTTCCAAAGAAGAAAACAGTACCGACGAAGATCCCCCATGCTGGGAGAATGAACGACGCGACGTTAACAAACATCTGATCGAATTCGGTGGTGTCCACTCCCGGGATGCCACCGCCTTTGGCGAGATTGGAAATGACTTCAGTCGCGTGTTGATCGATCAAAGAAGATCTGGTGACGGTGTTATCCCTTTTCGTGACGGCTTTTCTTTTTGTTATGACGATGCTCGAAGATGTGCGCGGAGTGAAGGATGAGCGGGAGATCTTCTTGTTATTCGAAGACACCGACGAAGACGAGGACGCGATCATCGATGAAGAGGCTTGGGCAATCATTTTGATGCGTGCTTGAGTGGTATTCGAGAGTCTGTGCGATGTGAAGAAAACGAAGAAAGGTGACCAAGAAGGATTGGAATTCTATCTAAAAGATGATATTGGAAAAATCCAAAAGATCGGCTTTTGGAGACGGGAGTCAAGGAGTGAGTAGTCAAAAATTAAAAAAATCTCTCTCTCTTTTTCTCTCTCTCTCTTTCTCTCTCTCTCTCTCCCTCTCTCTCTTTCTTTCTTTCTTTCTCTCTCTCTCTCCCTTTCTCTCTCTCTCTCTCTAGCTCTCTCTCTCTCTCTTTCTCTCTTTCCTCTCCCTCTTACATGTACACGCAGAAATTTTAAGCGTCTGCTAATTCCTCTTCATCTTCTTCGTCGGCGTCCATGTCGTCCTCGTCGTCTTCCTCCATGTTTTCGGCGTCTACTGGATCATCCTTGCTGTCGCTATCGTCTATGATAATCGGCACAGACGCAGCTGGTTCTTGTTGTTCTTTTTGTTGCTGCTGCTCTTCCATCATTTTCTCGTTGAGAGCGGCGTAATCGACCGCACCGCCACGACGACGACGTTTGCCTACAATTTCTCCAGCCGGTAGTTCTGGTGCCTCAGCTGGTGCCGCTTCAGTTGGAGCGCCACCTGCATCTTCAGCTTCAACGCCTCCATTTTCTTCGAATTCTTGCAACCGCAAAAGTTCTCGTTCTCTCTCCTCTTGTCTTCTGCGCAACTGCTCGGTTTCTCGCTCTAAGCGTTCTAAACGCGCCAACTCTCTTTGTTCTCGTTTTTTCGCGACTTCTTTCTCCAAAATTTGAGCGTTTATCTTTTCGTCGAAATAATCGGTGTTGTGCGTGGCGAACAACGCTTTGCAGTGCGAAGCAACCGAGCGACCAAACGCAGACACAGCTTTGCCCTGGATCCGATATCCACCTTCTAAGACAGATACGACTCTCCCATCGGCATGCTTGTTTGCAATTTCACACAATTCGCCCGTCAACCACTCGTAATCTAATTCTTTTACGCCTAAATTAACTGGTCCTTGAATGGCATCCTTGGAGTGCGCGTCAAAACCAGCGGAGATGAACACCAAGTCCGGTTTGAATTCATCCAGAGCGGGTAAAACTTTTGCCCGCCAAACGCGTCTCCATGAACTTCCTCGTTCGGCGCGTTTACCTTCACCAACCATACCGACGTCTACGATTCTCGGTGGCGGCTTTTCAAACGTCGCGGTTTCAATTTCCGCCAACACTTTTTGATCATCTTTGACGACGCCGTCGGCGGCTTCATCTTCCGCAGAGGAGTACCCAGAAACGTATCCAGTACTCGTGTAATCATTTTCCGTGCTATTATTATTGTCTTCGTCTATTTCGCTTTGCTCTTGTCTTCGTATCTTCGTATCTTTCGTTGGTCCCGTCCCGGGGTAGAAGTTTGACATTCTCCCGTAGCCGTGCACGGACGCGAAGAAAATCTCATCCTTATCCGTATCCGGATCCAACCACGGTTTACAAGTATTCGTCGTTATTTCTCCACTGCTCCATGGCGTGGATATTTTAACTTTTGGCGCGCTCGGTGCCGTATTCGCGACCAGCGCTTCGGTACCGTTGCCGTGATGGACGTCGAAATCAATAATCGCAACTTTCTTTATGCCTTTGTGTCTGTGCACGCATCTCGCGTAAGCTGCCGCGACGGCAACGTTATTGATTAAACAGAAACCGTGTGAACCTTGTCCGATTGGATCGCCAGGAAGGCCAACCGGTCCTAATGGCCCCGAATGATGTCCTGGAGGTCTCACCGCGCAAAATACACGTTGACACTTTTCATGCTCATCTCCAACGACAACCGCATCGACTGCTTTGATTGCCGCTCCAGCGGCGCAAAGCGCCGCGTGGAACGAGTGCGAGCACACCGTGGTGTCTCCATCGATGGTTCCAATCGCGCCGGAATGTATTCTCACATCTGGAAGAGATTCACAAATTTTTTGCACCTTTTTAATGTAATTATATTCGTGGCATCGCAAAACGTCCGCCATTTGCGCCGGCGACTCTGTTGTGTCTACGCTCACGTCCGCAAAATCTGCCGCACGTAACGTACCATTCACTGGGTTCATGATACACGTTAATCTTTGAACATTTTCTGGAGGAACATCAAATGGACATCCGCGCTTAATCGCAGGACACGAATGGTGTAACAAACACGCGTCCGGGGCAATAATCAAGCCATTCATCCCTGTACCTCCTTCCGTCGGTGTCGTTTCCTTTTTACTTCCTTTTTTAGCGGTTCCTTTGCCACTCAACAAGGAAACTAAATTGTCGTACCCTCTTCTTTTGGCGATATCTTTCGCGCCTTCTCCTTTTGCATTTGCGATGTCTGCATCTGCATTCCTCTTTATCAAAGCTTTCACACACTCCGCGCTGTTATTTCTCACCGCGTGAATCAACGCCGTATTCCCATCCTTATCGGTACCATTGATCATACTCGCGTCGTTCTCCAACAGAAGTTCCAAAACTTCCGCGCGATTATAATTAGCCGCCCAAATCAATGCCGTCCTTCCCGATCGATCTTTCTGATTCAAATACGCCTTCAAATCATCCTCCTCGTTCGGTGCTTCGTAGTTTTGAATCAAAAACTCGCAAATTTCTTTACTTCCGTGTTGCGCGGCAATGCTCAACGCCGTTCTGTGGTAATCATCCTCCAAGTCGTGTCTGGTCATATGTGGCAATAATAACTTCACCATCTCAAAACTTGCCTCGCGAAACTTGGCAAACGACGCCATCGTACACGCGATGTGCATGGGAGGAGACCCTTCCAAAGTTGCATACGGATCCGCGCCTTTCTCTAACAACATCTCAACCATTATGTTTTGACCACTTAAAATTGCGCAATGTAAAGCTGTTTGCCCATCGTCGTCCCGACGATTCATCTCGTGCTTCAGGTTGGTATTGAATTGCTCCTCCGCATCGTTGCAGTCGTCGTTGTCATTACCACCATCGTTTCGATTCTCCTCATCATCATCACCATTTTCTTCTTCTTCTTCTTCTTCTTCTTCTTCTTCTTCGGCGTCTGGATCGAAATCTTTCCCGTCGTCCGAGAGGTCATCCTCGTCTTCTTCTTCTTCTTCTTCTCCGTCGTCGTCGCCGCCTTCTTCTTTTTCGTCATTTTCATCGTCCAATTCACCAGCATCCTTCGCATGTGTCTCTGCTTTTTTAAACGTCAGCTTTTTCCTCAGCCGTTCCACGTTCTCTCCGCTTTCGCACAAATCGTGGATGGTGAATCGAGACCCCGCGTCGTCCTCGTCCGACTCGTCGCCGAACGGAAAAAGCATTCGTCGTCGTTTTTTTGTAATTAGTGGTATTAAATGAGTGTAGTAGTGTAGTTTTAGAATTTAACGACGACAAGACCTCTTCTTCTCTCCCGATGAATAATGAACGAACGATGAAATAAAAAAACGAAAACGAAAAAAAAAATTGGAAAAAAATACGACGTGCTTCCCGACGGCCCGAGCGACGAAAAAAAAAAGCGACGAAAAAAAAAAGCGACAAAAAATTGGATGTGAGAGAAAATAATGCGCGCGCTCGAAAAGCTGCTGCTGCGTCGAGCGAGAGGAAGAAGGGAAGGAGGAGGACGGTTGCGCCTCTCTCGCTTGGCTCTCGAGGAGGACGCGACCACCAGTACAACGAGCGCGGCACGCGGATGGTCAAAAACATCATCAACCCCTGAACGTTGTTCGTTCGCGTGTTTTACGACAACGGCAAAGACGGGCGAGACGAATGCCGAGAGGTACAACAACGCCAACGCGACGGAAGAAAAAGACGCGCTGAACGAGCACGCCATCGCGAGTGAATGGGATGAAAACGCGCCATCGATGAATACCAATGAAAATCCAAACGAAAACAAGTGGAAACGAATGCTGCGAGAAGCGGACGAGTTCGTGTTGCCCCAGGCGTTACGATTGAAAACTGTGACTCAAAGCGGCGGACCCGATGGAAAACGCGCGTCGTCGTCGTCGTTCATCTCAAACGTTCCAGCTAAAGCGATTGTACGCGAAACCAATCGACTGATGAATAGAAAAGGCGTAGGCTTCTACAACGATATCAAAAGTGAATATAACATCAAGAATAACAATAACGAGAGCAACGGGAAGCACTCGATACAGTTGCCGAAACATTTCGAGAAAGCGGTGAAGAAAGCCATACAATCGGAAGGGAGCTCGAACAAGCAATTGGCAAGGAAAGGGAAAAACTTTCTAGAGGTGTTAAAAACCGCCTCGAGAGGGTTTCCTGACGAGGGAGAAGATTCGGAAGACTTTCTTGTGAGGAGTTGGGTGAAAGAAGGGTTGGGTGTTAAAGGGAGTAAGAACAGTAGTCACAGGACGCGGATGAACGATTCCGCGACGGAGCTATATGAAGACGATGCTGAGAACGAAGATGAAGTAGAAATCATGAAAAAAGATTGGGACGCGGATATAGATTGGGGAGCGAGACTATCTGTCAGGAAAATACGACGTATGCAAATGGAAGAAGCGGTTTTTGTGGATAAAGCGCGGACTCGAACAGGAGCAAAGAAAAAATTAGCAAAATTAGGTAATTTCGCATATGCCGCCGATCCACTCCAACAACAAAAACAAATAGGAAGGAGTGTGCCGAAATACGATGAAACCGAAGCCGCGGCGTATGCCATAACGCGTGCACCGATGACGCTCGGTGCAATTACAAACGTTTTGAACGAGGTACACTTGCGATTGAACGGTGGGAGTACGGATCAGAAAGTGGCTTCGTTTTCTCCCAAGACGCTTCTTGATTTTGGATCGGGGAGTATTTTCGTCGGCGCCATGGCAGCTCGAAACGTCTTTGGAGATCACGTCGGTAGAAATAAAAGGGGTGAAAAAGGTTATAATAATGACTGTGATGACGCGACGAGGAACCGTGTAGCGTTTGCCGCCGTGGACAAGAGTTCTCACAGCATGGTGTTCGCCAAACGCGTGGAAGAGTACATGCAAGATGAAGCCAAAAAACAGGAAGAGGATGCCAAATTGGAGGCAAAAGAGGATGACATGAAGCTAGAAAATGAAGACAATGATTATGATGATAATGTGTTATTACCTATACAATGGTCCGAAGACACGCTCGTTCCAGAAAGCGTGAGAAATAATCTGAGATTCCCAAGGCCGGAAGCGTGGTCGGAAGGTTCCAATGAAAGGTCCGTCGCTTCTTTAGCCGCGTTGCAGGATAGAAGTGCGTCTTCATTTGACCTCGTTTTGGCATGTTATTCCCTCGGTGAAGTCATGGTCGAAGCGATGAACGAGGAAAGAAGAATTAAATCAGGAATGACATCGTCAAAGCACCCCAGCGGCACGAACAAAACAGTCGGCATGCGAAAAGTCGACTTGCTAGCGAGACAACTGTGGGACAAAACGGCCGATGGAGGTGTTTTAGTGATTGTTGAACCAGGAACGCCGCGAGGTTCGAAACTTGTTCGGAGAATAAGGCAACTCGTGCTAGATTACGAAGAACGCACCGCACGAAATACGGAGAAAAGAGTGAATGCAGAACCGAACAGCGTAAAGTCAAAAGCGCACGTCGTCGCGCCTTGCCAACACGATAAGAAATGTCCGATGAACATTGCGAACGAAAATAATAACTCTCAAATGTGGTGTCACTTCTCGCAGCGCGTAGAACGAACATCAATGCATCGGTTGATGCTCGCGGGAGGTAAAGGACGAACTTATCAAGACGAAAAGTTTTCGTACGTTGCGATTCAAAAATTGCCCAGAGACCAAGCAGAGGAACTCGCGGAATCAAAAGCTGTGCGTATTTTGGAAGAAGAGGTAAATATCACTCGTGACGATGTTTCATTGTCTGAAATGTTTCCTTCGGAAGAACATTCTAAAGATGACGATGTTGGTGACAACAATATCGACGACATGTTCGAGCGAGACGATGAAGATGAAGAAACTTTAGCATTCGACGAATCCACCATTTCCAAAGCTCGTGCCATCGCTATGGCTTCTCAACCTTTATGGTCTCGAGTCATCCGTCCACTAATCAAACGACGCGGTCACGTCGTCATCGAAACGTGCGAGCCAACAGGCGAATTGGAGAAAAGAACTGTCGCTAAAAGTCACGGCACGGTTTTCGGTATTGGAAGAGACGGTTATCGCCGTGCGAGGAAAACGAAGCTCGGCGACTTGTTCGCCTTCGAAGATGCGAAGAAGAGAACGATACGAGTAAACGATGGCACCGATTTCGTGGGCGACAACAACAGTGCCGTGCTTGACGAAGAGCAGTTCATCAGGGATTGGTTGAAATAGACCATTTACTCAGCGATTGTAGATGATAGAAAAATATAATTTGCGCGCGTAGTTTCTTGTTGTTATTGTTGTTGTTGTTGTTGTTGTTGTTGTTGTTATTTTTTTCTCTTTTTCTCTCTTTTTCTCTCTCAAAAAAAAGGCCTCTTCACAAGTCCTCCTCACGTCCACGTCGATTTGTATTCTTTTTCCCTCTGCCGCGACGAATGAAGACGACGATATCGACGGCGTCATCTCATGTCACGTGCTTATCGAGAAGATACCCATCTTGTACTCTTTCTAATACTTCCAATAGAATGACATCTACGCAACAACAGGGCAATGGAAGTAAACTCCGTCAGTTTATCCATCAATTCACGTCATCGAAACAGAATCGAACTACTACTACTACTACTACTAACAGTATTACAAAGAAAGGCGTTCATCCGCAGAGAAGAGGACTGTCGACGACTGCCAGCGCATCCGACACGGAAAACGAAGGACAAGACGCTTCTACGAAATATAAAATTCCCCCGGATGACATTTCTGTATTCGTCACGCGTCCAGACGCACCGTCGATATCGTTATCTCCCAGTCGAACGCGTGTGTTGTATTCTCACAAGCCGAAAGACAATCCGCCGGTCGCGGAATTGGCGAGAAAAGAGCTCAAGTTAGGAGGCATTCGGATAGATACGAAACAAAATTCGGGCTCTCGCATGGGTCACACGGTGAAATTATCGATTGGAAAGTTTCCAAAGACGGAGGCGGATATCGGCGTATACGAAGATATCACCGGCGTGCCAGAGAACGGGTTGATTAACTTTGTGAGTTGGTCACCGAACGGGAAGAAGTTGGCGTTTACGGTCAGATTTCATGGCGACGAGAACGAAGACGAAGATGAAGACGAGAGCTCTTCGTCGGCGGCAACTGGGAGGAAACCGCTCGAGTTGTGGATCGCGGATGTGGAGACGAAATCGGCGGCAAAAGTCACCTCGTTGGCAGAAAATTACCAATTGAATACGATTTTCGAATCCTACTCGTGGTTGAACGACGATGAGTTGTTGTGTTGCGTCATTCCTAAAGATCGTTCGAAAAAAGCGCCAAGAAGACCTAAAACGCCTCTCGGGCCGAGAATTGAGAGTAATGTTGCCGGGAATGTGCGTCAAGCGCGAACGTATGCAGATTTGTTGAAGAACGATACGGATGAAAAATTGTTTGAGTATTATTGCGAATCGCAACTAGTTAAAACGAACATTAAAACGAACGAAACGACTATGTGGTGTAACGGCGAGAAGAAGATCTTCACGCGCGTTGAACCGAGTCCATGTGGGGAATATGTCATTTTAGAATGCTTGAAGCGTCCGTTTTCGTACGCCGTTCCTTGTGGTAGATTCCCAAAGAAAGTTTGGGTGGCCGAAGCGGCAACGGATAAAGTCGTGAGAGAAATTTGCGACTTGCCTTTGGCAGAGAACATTCCTATTGTTTCAAACTCTACGAGAGTTGGACCACGAGGTGTGAATTGGCGTCCAGATAAAGAGGCGACATTGTATTGGACGGAATGCCAAGACGAGGGAGATCCGAGAAACGAAGTCGGCGAAGGAAATCCAAGAGACATTTCTTATTTGGTTGATTTCACGAAGCCAACCGCATCGACAGATGCGCCAAAAGCGTTTTATAAGTCTGGGTTACGATTAAGTGGTTATGCGTGGGGATGTGACGATTTATCCATCGCGTACGAGAATTGGTATAAAACGCGCACGTCGAGAGTCGCGCCTTTCTCTCCCAAGGAAAACACCGAGAAGGGTTCCTACGCATCAACCCCGATAAGCGATGAGGAGAAGAAAAACGTTCTGTGGGAACGAAACTATGAAGACAGTTACGGCGAACCGGGTGGATTCGTGACGAGAAGAACGAATTTTGGGACGTATGTCCTCGCGCGAGTCGAAGGCGAAACGCCGTTGGGCGAAGGCACGGCCACTGGTAAAACCGGTGCAAAATTATTATTACAAGGTTCCGGAGCGAACCCGAAAGGAAACAGACCGTTCTTTGACATTTTTGACGTCGATACAAGAAAAGCAAAAAGGTGGTGGCGTTCGCCGAAGAAGGAGAAGTTATTCACGTGTGGCGGTTTGCTTTCGGATTACGGCGAAAACGGTGAAGAGCCGATAACTTTGCAAACGATGCGCATATTGACGACGAAACAATCGCCGTCGGAATACGTGCAATATTACGAGTCTACGTTCGATTACAAGAGGAGTGAGAATTCTAAATATGCGCTCAACATTGACAAAGGTGATTTGAACATCGTCGAAGAGTTTGAAAAAGAACGAGTTGAAGGCCCATGCGTGTTGCCGGTGAAGGAGATGAGAATTTCGAATTTCCCGCACCCGCATCCGCAATTGTCTGATCCTCCAAAGGAAATCATCAAGTATAAAAGAGACGATGGCGTTGAGTTGAGCGGAACTTTATACACCCCACCCGGGTACGATGCCAAGAGAGACGGTCCGCTTCCTTTGTTAATTTGGGCATATCCGAGAGAATTTAAAAATGCAGAATCGGCGTCGCAGTTGCGCGAATCGCCGTTTAGGTTTACAGGCATCTCTCCACAATCGTCTCTTGTGTGGTTGGCGAGAGGATACGCTGTTTTAGATGGTCCAGCACTTCCCATTATTGCCCAAGGTGACGATGATGATGCCGAACCAAATGATACGTACGTTCAACAATTGGTCGCGGGAGCGAAAGCGGCGGTGGACGAAGTTGTTCGAAGAGGCGTCGCAGATAAGGACCGCGTAGCTGTTGGTGGACACTCGTACGGCGCCTTTATGGCGGCGAATTTACTCGCGCATGCGCCCGATTTGTTCTGTTGCGCAGTCGCGCGAAGTGGCGCGTATAATCGCACGTTAACGCCGTTCGGGTTCCAAGCGGAAGAGCGCTCCTTTTGGGAAGCGCCGGATGTGTATTCTAAAATGTCGCCATTTAACAACGCGCATTTGGTGAAGAAACCTATACTACTCATCCACGGCGAAGACGATCCAAATTCGGGGACGAACGTCATGCAATCGGAAAGATTTTTTGCGGCTTTGAAAGGAAACGGTGCGCAAGCAAAATTGGTTGTTTTGCCGCACGAGAATCACGGGTATCGAGGATTGGAGTCGGTGTTGCACGTTATGGCGGAAACGAGTGAGTGGTTGGACGAACACTGCAAAAAAGAAGAAACGAACTAGGTGTTGTCTACTAAAAAAAAAATTATTATACTCCCCAACCGCTGCCGTGGTCAAATCCGCCGCTTCTGTGTCTGCCATAACCAAAGGCATCTTCATCGGAATCGTACTCGTCGTCGACATCCCACTCGTCTCTGTCGCTGTCATCATTACCGTCGTCGAAAAATCCGTCGTCGTCTTCGGTATCCTCCTCCGGGTAGTCCCCTCGATAATAATTTTCCGCGTTGCTATCTTCGCTATCGTCCTCTGAGAAATAATCATTCTCGTGCAGGTTATGCTCTATATTTGCGTTGTCTAAGAAATCAGATACTCTTACGATTGGTTCTTCGCAAATGATATCGTTTGTTTCGTTAGTGTTGTTGCGTTCCCTTTTTGGAACGACGTCGTCTTCCTCGAGCACGTATAAGTCGTACACCCAATTCCCATCAACATCTTCTTCTTCTTCTTTCTTCTTCTTGTCCGTGTACTCTTTCACCAACGGCATATAGTTCATCAATATTTGCTCTTCCAATTCTTTCTTGTCATCTTTTGAAAGTTCTTTATCTTTTTCTTTGTTGTTATCGTCATCGTCGTCTTCTTCTCGGCACAAAATGTCGTAGCAAAAAAACGCCTCTTTCGTAGAATCAGTAGCACTCGAAAGCATCGTCTTCGATGCCGTCGTTGGAACATTTCTTTTTTTCTTTTGCTCCTCGGCGTGTTCTCTCTTCCAGTTTTTCGTGTTTTCTTCATCGCCCATTACCTTAACTTCCTCGTACGTTCGTTTCGTCGCCTTTCTCGCCGTATTCTTCTTCGCCGCGGCGGCAGTACTGCCCTCTTCCACTCGTGACGATGATGCGCCACCAGCACCGCCTCCTCCTCCTTCTCCTCCTCCTTCCCTTCTGTTCTCCAGCAATGTTTTCACTTTCTCTGCATCTCGAGCGTCTTTTTGTTCCACCGCTTCTCTCGTTAATCGAACGAATTTTCTCAGCACATTTTTTCTCGTCGCCCGAGCGGCGTCACCGGTTTTCGTCTTTGTTTCTTGTTGTTGTTCCATCTGATTTTGACGATACAAAGGCAAAGCTTGACTTCCACCTCCTAAAACCGCGTCTAACTGCGCGGCTAATTCCTGATCGCGTTTCGTTACATCTCTTCCTTTCTGCGTCTGTTTTCCAGAAGAACGAGATCGACGGTGT